>Ga0302157_10002080_pt1 | contig 23828 bp, 19 predicted proteins | sample I_Bog_N3_3_FD_193502 | JGI IMG/M metagenome (GOLD analysis project Ga0302157, IMG submission 193502) | Peat permafrost microbial communities from Stordalen Mire near Abisko, Sweden - I_Bog_N3_3 | ecosystem: Environmental > Terrestrial > Soil > Wetlands > Peat | place: Sweden: Abisko, Stordalen... | reverse complement strand
GCTGCTTCCTGTCGCTGGCCGTGGCCGGCCTCGGGTTCATCTGGATCGCCATCGACGATGCTCATCAGGCCTGGCATGACAAGATCGCGGGGACGGTGGTGGTACGCATTCCGAAGCCGGTGCCGGCGATCTAAGGTGCGTAGCCCGGGCCTCGCAGCACCTTGCCCGGCAGCGCGCCCGTCATCTTGCCGCCCTCGATCACCGGCACCCCGTTCACCAGTACGGCGTCCATGCCGTCCGACAGATGATTCGGGTTCTCGAAGGTCGCGTTGTCGTGGATGATCTGCGGATCGAACACCACGATGTCGGCCCATAGCCCCTGCTTCAGGACGCCGCGGTCGGTGAGGCGCATGCGTTGCGCGGGCAGCGCCGAAAATTTGCGGACCGCCTCCTCCAGGGTGAACCGCTGCTCCTCGCGGACGTACTTGCGCAGTATCCGCGGAAACGTCCCGTAGGCCCGGGGATGCGGGTGTTCCTGGCCCAGAATGCCCTCGGGCGAGGCTCCCGATGAGTCGTTGTCGACCGACACCCAGGGCTGCTTCAGCGCGAACAGCACGTCGGGTTCATTCATCCCGAACACGGCGACATAGGTGAACGCCCGGTCCTTGATGAGCAGATCGCAGAGCGCATCGATGGGGTCCTCGTGCCACAGTTCGGCCACGTCGGACAGGCGCTTGCCCTGGAGCGGGAGCAACTCCGGGGTTTGCACCACGCCGATGAGAACCGCCTCGGGACCCGGGATCTCCTGCCATTCGTTGTCCCAGCTCTCGCCGGCCGAGTCCTTGCCGGGATTCTGCAGATCGCGCCGAATGCGGGCCCGCATCGCCGGATCCTTGAGCCGCTCCACGAGTTTGACGTCCCCGCCGTCGTGCGCCCACGGCGGAATGAACGCGGAGAATTCGTTGAACCAGGCCGTGTAGGCGTAGGTGTTGGCGCTGATGTCGACGCCCGAGGCGCGCAGTTGATCGATATGCGCGACGATGTCCGGCATCCGGCCCCAGTTCGCCTTCCCGGCGACCTTGAGGTGCCAGATCTCCACGGGAATCTGCGCCTGACGCCCGATTTGCGCGGCCTCGTCGACGGACTCCATCACCTGGTCGCCCTCGCTTCGCATATGAGTGGCATAGATGCCGCCGAGGGGGGCCGCCTCCGCCGCCAGCGCAATCAATTCCGCCGTCTTCGCGTACGGCGCCGGCGCATATTCGAGAGCGCTCGAGACGCCCACCGCCCCATCGCGCATGGCCTCGCGGACCAGCGCCCTCATCCGGTCGAGTTGCGCCGCCGTGGGCTGCACGTCGGCGTCGCCCAGCACCATGCGGCGCACCGACGTGGCGCCCACGTAGCTCGCCAGATTGATCCCCAGGCCCTGCCGCTCGAGGCGCGTAAAGTAGTCCCGGAAGGTCCGCCAGTCCGGCGTGATGTGGTAGTGGTCGTATTGCGAACGGCCGGCGGCGATCATGGCGTCGTTGAGCGGGGCCGCCGAATTGCCTTCCCCGGTGATCTCCGTGGTGATGCCCTGATAGATCTTCGAGGGCAGCCGGGGATCGACCAGGATGGTGATCTCGGACTGGCCCAGCATGTCGATGAAACCCGGCGCGACCACCTTGCCGTGCGCATCGAGGATGCGCTTGGCGGGCGCTCCCGACAGTGCGCCGATGGCGGCGATCCGGCCGCCGCGGATGCCGACATCGCCCGAGTACCAGGGCGAGCCGCTGCCGTCCACGATATGGCCGTGCAGGATGAGCACGTCGAACGGGGGCTCCGGCGCCGCGCCATTCGCGGCGTTCGCCATCGCGCCGAGCAAGCTCAAGGAGAGCGATAGAGCGGCGGCGGCGCAAGCGGTTCGCACGGGAGCCTTTAGGCCTTGAGCGCGCTCAACACGTCATCGAGCATCTTCTTCGCGTCGCCGAACAGCATCCGGTTGTTCTCCTTATAGAAGAGCGGATTGTCGACGCCCGCATAGCCCGAGGCCATGCTGCGCTTCATGACGATCGTCGTCTGCGCCTTCCATACCTCCAGCACCGGCATGCCGGCGATCGGGCTCGACGGGTCGTCCTGGGCGCTCGGATTCACGATGTCGTTGGCGCCGATCACCATGACGACGTTGGTGTCCGGGAAATCCGGGTTGATCTCGTCCATCTCCATGACGATGTCGTACGGCACCTTGGCCTCGGCGAGCAGCACGTTCATGTGCCCCGGCATGCGTCCGGCCACCGGATGAATGGCGAAGCGCACGTTCTTGCCCTTCTCCCGCAGATACTTGGTGATCTCGAAGACGGTGTGCTGGGCCTGCGCGACGGCCATGCCGTAGCCCGGGACGATGATGACGCTGCCCGCTTCCTTGAGCAATTCCGCCGTTTCCTGCGCGCTGATCGAGACCACCTCGCCGGCCGGTTGCGACGCGCCCGGCGCCTTGGCCGGGGCTGCGGCGCCGCCGCCGAAGCCGCCGGCGATGACGCTCAGGAATTGCCGGTTCATCGCCCGGCACATGATGTAGGAGAGAATCGCGCCGCTCGAGCCCACCAGGGCTCCGGTGACGATCAACAGGTCGTTCGACAGCATGAAGCCCGTGGCCGCGGCCGCCCACCCGGAATAGCTGTTCAGCATCGAGACCACCACCGGCATGTCGGCGCCGCCGATCGCCATGACCATGTGCACGCCGAACAGCAGCGCGAGCGCCGTCATGACGATGAGCGGCATCATGCCCTCGTCGATCGATTCGGCGCCCAGGAACCGGTAGCAGAAGAAAATCACGGCGAGCAGAATCGCGAGATTCATCCAATGCCGGGCCGGCAGGAGCAGCGGCTTGCCGCTGATGCGGGCGGAGAGCTTGCCGAACGCGATCACCGATCCCGACAGCGTGACGGCGCCGATCAGCACGCCCAGGTAGATCTCAACATGGTGGATGCTTTCCTCGGCCGGGCTCATGCCCGCCGACGCGGTCGGATCGATGTAGCTCGCGTAGCCGACGACCACGGCCACCAGCCCGACGAGACTGTGCATGAAGGCGACCAGCTCCGGCATCTGCGTCATCTGCACGGTGCGCGCCAGATACAGGCCGAGTGTGCCGCCGACGACCAGCGCCGCGGCGATCCAGCCGACGCCCCCGGCGCTCACGCGCGGCCCGAACACGGTCGCGAGCACGGCGATCGCCATGCCGATCATGCCGTAGAGATTCCCGCGGCGCGAGCTCTCGGGATTCGACAATCCGCCGAGGCTCAGGATGAACAGAATGGTGGCGCCGAGGTATGCAACCGAGGTGAGGCTCCCTGACATTCTTATTCTCCGTTACTTGCGGAACATCGACAGCATGCGGCGCGTGACCGCGAAACCGCCGAACATGTTGACGGCCGTCAACGCAATGCCGGTCACCGCGAGCCATCGGATGAGCACTTCGGGCCGCACCGCCCCGGCCGCGTCTCCCACGAGTCCGGGCGGCGCGATCTGCACCAGCGCACCGATGATGATGATGCTGCTGATCGCATTGGTGACGCTCATGAGCGGCGTATGGAGCGAGGGCGTCACGTTCCACACGACCTGATAGCCGACGAAGCACGCCAGCACGAACACCGTGAAGTGGCCGAGAAAGGCCGCCGGCGCGAAGATGCCGATCAGGACGAAGAGCAGCGCCGCCGTGCCGAAGATCATCGCCGTCGTGCCCGCCGCCATCGGCTGACCGCCGCCGTGTCCGTGGCCCTTGCTCTCGGGAGCCGGCTTCATGGCCGGCTTTTGCGCCGCCGCCCCCGCCGGCGCGGCGGACAGCTTCGGGGCCGGCGGCGGCCAGGTGACCACGCCCTCCTTGATCACGGTCGTGCCGCGGATGACCTCGTCCTCCATGTCGACGCGGTACTGGCCGTCCTTCGCCTTGCACAGTTCCTCGGACAGGCGGAACAGGTTGGTCGCGTAGAGATTGCTCGCCTGGCGCGGCAGGCGGCTGGGCAGATCGGTGTATCCGATGATGGTGACGCCGTGCCTGACCACGATCTTGCCCGGTTCGGTCAATTCGCAGTTGCCGCCCTGCTCCGCCGCCATGTCGACGATCACGCTGCCCGGCTTCATCGACTGCACCATCTCGGCGGTGATGAGCTTCGGGGCCGGCTTTCCCGGAATCAGGGCGGTCGTGATGATGATGTCGACCTCCTTGGCCTGCTTCGCGAACACTTCGCGCTGCGCCTTCTGGAAGCCCTCGCTCATGACCTTGGCATAGCCGCCGACGCCCGTGCCCTCCTCGACGTAGTCGACCGGGACGAATTCGCCCCCCAAGGACTTGATCTGGTCTCCGACCTCGGGGCGCGTGTCGTTGGCGCGCACGATGGCCCCCAGGCCCGACGCCGCCCCGATGGCCGCGAGGCCGGCGACGCCGGCGCCGATGATGAACACCTTCGCGGGCGGAACCTTGCCGGCGGCGGTGATCTGACCGGTGAAGAAGCGGCCGAACTCGTGCGCAGCCTCGATGACCGCGCGGTAGCCGCCGATGTTGGCCATCGACGACAGTGCGTCGAGCTTTTGCGCGCGCGACATGCGCGGCACGCTGTCCATCGCGAGGACGGTGCATTTCTTGGAGGCGAGCTGTTTCAACAGCTCGGGATTCTGCGCAGGCCAGATGAAGCTGACGAGCGTCATCCCCTCGCGGATCAGGTTCACCTCGTCGGCGGTCGGTGCGCGCACCTTGAAGACGATGTCGGCGCTCGACCAGAGGCTCGCCGCATCCGGCACGATCGTCGCGCCGGCCGCCCGGTAGGCGTCGTCGCCGATGGTGGCGCCGTCGCCGGCTCCGGATTGCACGATGACCGAGAAGCCGAGCTTGCGCAGCTTCTCGACCACGTCGGGTACCGTGGCGACGCGCTTTTCGCCCGCGAATATCTCCTTCGGAACCCCGATGACCTGCGGCATGTTCTTGGTTTCCCCTCGATATGAATTCTTGAGGCTGCGGTCCGCCTTGGGGCCGTGCCGGTTTCCAGGCATTCTAGCGACTCGAACGCTGCTTGCTGAAGAATCTCGCATCCCGCACCCGGGCGCCGCCGGCGGCGCCGGAGCAACACATTGAAGCGATTGGGGTTCCTGGGGCAGGACGGGGTTGTGGCGGGCCCCCCGTGGATGACGTGAGGCGTATGGCAGTCGAGGAGGTAATGCCGGGACCGGGCCGGCAGCGTCCGCAGCCGCTTCATTGGATGGACCCCATCGGGCGGGATTGGCCGATGGATTCGACACGAATGTCGGAGCTGAGCGCCGCCAGAAAGTCCGCCGGGTCAAAGATCTCTGCCGGCGCAAAAGAGCCCCCTTTACCGTTGCCACGCGACAACACTCGCATGCAAGCCTCGACGACCAGTGGAGCGGTTACGGCGTAGATGTCCCGGCCGAACGCTGCGATCCGCTTCGATACGCCATCCGCGGATACGAAGACGTCCATGACGAATCTCTGATCCGATCTTCCGCACGCATCAACGGGCGTGGGAGGCGGCGTATCCGCCTTCCTGAGATCCCGCAGCGGGGCCTCATTCAGAAAACTTTCGATTTCCGCCGCCGCGATGTGCTTGGAGATCGTGATGATTTCCGACAACGGAACGCCCGCCACCGGGAGATCCCCAAACGGTTGGGGAAAGCGCCAGCGCTTTGGAATCGGGGCGGCGGGCAGCGGGACCAAACGTCCACCCGATACGATGACCCTGCGGGCCGTGTTGCGCTCCCCGGTGCGGCGAGTGCCGGCGGTCGGGTGCCAGTAGTTCAAGGCCGTGCCGATGAGAATCTCGTCGACCAGCCGATGCCCCAAGCAAAGTCGCGCGACGAGTAGATCCGCAAGCCCGCCATAGAAGGCCATCGCGGGCAATATGACGATTCCCTTGTCCGAGGCTTCGCCGGCGTAGGTCGCCAAGGTTTGGCGAACCGATCTTTGCTCGGCGGCAATGTCGAGGTAGTGAGCTCCAATCCGCAAGGCAGCCTCGGCCACCGCAGGAGCGGTGTCCAGAAAGGGTCCGGCGCAATTGATGACTGCGTCCGCACCCTCAAGCGCGCGGTCGAGGGCTTCCGGCTCGTCGCAGGAGGCATTCAGCCAGTGCCGCTGCATGCCGTCCTTCTGCGGAAGGGCCTGCGCCGGTGCGCCGCGGACGATCCTCCGTACGGCCACGCCCCGGCGCTCCAGTTCGGTGGCGACGAAGCGTCCGGTATGGCCGGCAGCGCCGTAGACACCCACCTTGTATGCACCCATGAATGCGCCCTCACGCTACCGATCGGTAGCGTGCACTGTGATACCGATCGGTAGCGTTGTCAAGTTGCGCGCGAAATTGCCATATTTTCGGCTCTCGGTCAGACTCGGCCCGGATAATCGGTTGCGCAGGCGGAATGCGATGGGCGTAAAACCCGGTGGGTCGGCTGACTTGGGAACGGCAGAAAAGGTCCTCGCGACGGCCTCCAAGCTCTTCTATGCCAACGGTGTCCGTGCCGTGGGCATGGAGTGGATCGTTGCCGAGTCCGGCGTTGCCAAGACCAGTCTCTATAGGCATTTCCGGACCAAGGACGAATTGGTGGCCGCGTTCTTGGAACGGGAAGATCGCGAATTCTGGCAGCAATGGGATGGGATCGTTGCTGCGGCACCGGACGCTCCGAAGGCCGAACTCATGAGTCTCATGGACTGGATCGGAAAACGCGTGTCGCGCGACGGATACCGCGGTTGCCCGCAAATCAATGTCGCCGCCGAGTTTGCCGATCCGGAACACCCGGCTCGGAAAGTTCGGCGGCGGCACAAGGCCGAGATGTTGGAAAGGCTGCGGGATATGCTCGCCCGGATCGGGGTGACCGGGCACGAGGACAAGGCCATTCAACTCGCGCTGTTGATCGATGGAGCGTTTACCAGCGACGGACGGCTTTCCAAGGCCAATGCCTCCCGTATTCTCCAGGACGGTGCCGAGGCGCTGCTGCGGTCAACGGGCGTGAGGCGTCACTTTGGCGCCGCCGCACGGCGGTACACCCGGCGGCCGCGGAAATAGGTCTCCTGGACTCGTTCGCTCTTGATATCGGTCACCGGGATCTCGAATAAATTCCGGTCGAGCACCACGAAATCGGCCGACTTCCCCACCACGATGGAGCCGGTCTCACTCACGCGTCGGATTCCCTCGGCGCCTCCGAGGGTATATATGCGCAGCGCGTCGGCGAGTCCGATCGCCTGTTCCGGCCAGAGAGTCGCCGACGACGCATGGTAGGGGTCGCTGCGCGTGATCATGGCCTGCACGCCGCCCCAGGGGTCCATCGATTCCACCACCGACGGCCAATCGGAACCTGCCGCAAGCCGCGCGCCGCTCTCCAGCAGCGAGCGCATGGGCCAGTATTGCCGGCCCCGATCCCCGACCGCATCGATGACCGCATCGATGATCGGCGATGGGTACCAGATCACGGGCGAGAGTTCCGCCACCGCATTCAGCGCGTGGAACCTGGGCAGGTCTTCCGGGGCAATGAAGCCCGCGTGGGCGAGTTCATGGCGCAAGTCGCTTTCGGGATGTGCCTGCCGCGCGGCGGCGATGGCGTCCAGTCCGACCCGGATCGCCCGGTCGCCGGCGGCGTGCATCTTCACCGTGTAGCCGCGCCCGTCGAGCTCGATGAGATCGCGCGCGAGAACATCCGGATCAACGTGCAAATCCCCCTTCACGCGGCGGCCGTTCTCGTCCGGCAAGTAAGGCTCGAGCATTGCCGCCGTCCGCGCCGAGGTTGGCACGCCGTCCAGATAGAACTTCACGAAGTCGGTTTGTACGAGCGGGGTCCGGTATTCATCGCGGATGCGGTCGATGGCATTGAAGTCGACCACGCGCCCGGGGCGATCCTGCATCGCCAGGGTCGAGATGCACGTCGCGACGTACAGGTGGAGCTCGTGGCGGCGATCGGCACGGCTATAGGCGGCAATCTCCGGGGTAAGAGCGTCCGCCTCCTTGAGGCCGACGATCCCGAAACCATGCGCCATCCGCTGGGTATGCAGCACAGCCTCCCGGTACTGCCGGGCGGGACGCGCAGGAATCGCATGGTCCACCCGCTCGGCGGCCGCTTCCAGCGCCAGGCCGTCCGGCATGGTGCTGCCGGGCTCGCGCTCGAACTGCCCACCGACGGGGTCCGGGGTCTTGGCATCGACGCCGGCCCGCCGCAGCGCCGCGGAGTTCACCCAGGCATTGTGTCCGGTATCGTCGCGCCATAGCAACGGGCGATTCCCCGTGATGTCGTCCAGCCAGCGACGCGGCGACGGAATCGAGTAGTTCTTGAAGAAGCTGCTATCCCATCGGCCGCCGCCGATCCACGCGCCGGAGGGCGTGTGCCGCACGCATCCCTGGAGAATTCGGCGGATCTCCTCCGGCGTCGAGCTGGAGGGGAACAGGCAGTCGTAAAGGGATGCCAGGGAACCCTCCATGGCATGCACGTGGTCGTCGATCAGGCCGGACATGAGCATGCGGCCCTTGAGATCCACCACCGTGGTCTTGGGTCCCGCCGTTTCTTGTACGCCGGCATTCATTCCAACGGCGACGATTCTCCCTTGGCGCACGGCGACCGCTTCGACCCATGGCTGCCGGGCATCCTGGGTATAGACGCCTCCATTGATGAAGATCAGGTCGGCCGGCTGCGGTCGCGTCGCGGCCCCGGAAGATGCGCCGGCCGCGAACAGCACGCCGAGCACAATGGCGCGCGCGCCGGCGCAGCGGTGCGTTGAACTTCCAATCTCCGGCATCGATGTCTCCCTGGCGCACGCAGTCCTGCCCTCCATGCATAATGCCACTCGAATGTGGACTCTGGGAAATCCACTTAGGTGATCGCTCATGGCGATGCTGGGCAATAAGAAGCTGGCCCTATCCTTCGTTTTCTTGGTGTTGCTCACCAGTTGGAGCTATGAAGCCTTAATCATCTTCAACGGCGGAATACCCGAGTATTATGCATACGCCTTGTTGGTGCCATTGGCGTTGGCGCTGATCACAGGCCTGCTGTGCGTCATTCTTGATGTTCGTCAGTTCGCCCTGATTGGGGTCGATGCGCTGCGCGCCATGGGGCCCATCACATTGTCGGTGCTCGCCTTCGGGTTATTGGGAGCGTTTGGCGAAGAATTGGGTTGGCGCGGATTCTTGCTGCCAAAAATGATCGCTGCCGACATTCCCCATCCGTATCTTGCTAGCGGCATTGTCTGGGCCATTTGGCATCTTCCATTGATTGCTTTTGGCAGCTTCTATCAAACCACCAACGCGTTGATGGTGTCGGCCTATGCCATGAGCATAATTGCCATGACTTTTGTTATCAGTGAGCTCAGGTTGCGATCCGGGTCTGTGTGGGTGGCCACACTGCTTCATGCTTCTCACAATTTTTTTTCCCAGCTCGCCGTTCCGGCATTCATTCTTGCTCGGCCAGGAAGTCGATCAAAACTATGGGACGTTCTGGGTGGGGATAGCGGCATGATTGTCGCGATGCTTTATGCAATGACATTTCTCTTTTTTCTGCGAAAAATAAAACCAGCAAAAAAGCATTGATTGAGGGCGTTAGTACTCGATCCCGACCGTGGTGAAAATGACCCCATCGTTGTCCGGCACTGCCACCACGACATAGTATTGGAACCCGACGTTGTTGATGCTTGGACCGGCGATTGTTTTGGTCTCAAAACACTGCGTGTCGTTGGAGGCGCCGGTGCTTTCAACGGTCGCCATGGCGACCGCTGAGGCAAAACCGCTCGCCGCCAAAAGAGGAGTTTTGTATAGGGTCGCTGTAATTGAGGAGCCCACTTCGTTGAAATTGCCGCACAGTAGGAATTTCGACACCACGGCTCCCTGGGGCAGCGCGACGTTGGCCGCCCACGTTCCTTGGGGGTTCTGAATGCTGCCGAGAAGAGGGTCGAATTCCGCGTTAGGGCAGGTCCCAGTCACTGCTTGGTTGGCGCAAACGAACGCCGCTCCTGAGAGATTCACGCGAGTGAAAGTCGCGGCCGCCGGCGTCTGTGCGAAGGCGAGTTGATCCAGTGACAGAATCAGCGAGATTCCGACTAACACACCACCGATGCGAAGCTTCATGACAGTATCTCCTAGTTGGAAATTTGCGAACTTTGGTTTGGTCGACATCCGATCCGAGCTCGACCCCGGTTACGGTGCCGCTGAGCGCCACGGTCTGCGTCCCCGTGCCGCCGCGCCGGGCACCTCAGTCTGCTGAATAACGCGCAATCGATGGGAAAATTGGGTCAGCTGCAGTTCAAATCGCCAACTCCCACCGCGCGAGCCGGAGTGAATTCTCTATTGATATCAAATCGTTAGGTGCACCGCGAACGACCTCGGGTCACCGCACGGCGCCCCGTTCGACACTCCGTGCTGCATGGGCTAATCTCGACGTGGCGGCGTCCTCGCAGACGGCGCCACGACCGGCGCATGACAAATTCAATGACAGCGGAGCAAGATGTCGAAAGCTCCCTTTCCAGTCATCCCCGACGACGCCGTCGCCTCGATCTATGGCGAGTTGCGGCGCCTCGCCGCTTTCTATATGAGGCGCGAGCGCAGCGGGCACACGTTGCAACCCACGGCCCTTGTGAATGAGGCGTTCCTGCGCCTCATTCAGCAACGGGACGTGCAATGGAATAACAAGAATCAATTTCTAGGCGTCGCGGCGCCGATCATGCGGCGCATCCTGGTCGATCACAGTCGCCGCCGCCATGCGGCCAAACGCGGCGGCGCCGTCGATGCCATTCCGTTCGAGCAGGCTGTTCTGCCGGTGATTCAGCGTGCGTCCGACGTCATGGCGCTCGACGAGGCGCTCGACGCATTGGCCACGTGCGATCCCCAACAAGCGCGAATCGTGGAGCTGCGATTCTTCTCGGGTCTCAGCATCGAGGAGACCGCGGACGTGGTCGGCGTCTCGCCCTCCACCATCAAGCGAGAGTGGAATTTCGCCAAGGCGTGGCTGGCACGGGAAATGCGCGCCATGGGCTAGTGAATGGGCGACAGTTGGACTCGGACCAAGCAACTCTTCGGCGAGGCGCTGGACCTCGAGCCCGCGGTGCGGCCGGCATTTCTGCGTGAGCGCTGCGGCGACGACGCGGCGCTGCGCGCTGAAGTCGAATCTCTGCTCGAAAACCACGGCCGGGCGGACACCTTTTTGGAAAGCGGCGGCGGCGGACCGAGGCATCCCGCTCTCGGCAGCGACATGACCGGCCAACGCGTGGGGGACTACCGGATCGTCCGCGAAGCGGGTCGCGGCGGTACCTCGATTGTGTATCTTGCGGAGCGTGCGGACCAACAATACGACAAGCGGGTCGCGATCAAGATGCTGCGATCGCCCGACGAAAGTGCCGAGATCCTGCAGCTGTTTCGCATGGAGCGTCAGACGCTGGCGAAACTTGGCCATCCGAACATCGTTACTCTGCTCGATGGGGGTACGACCGCCGACGGCATGCCGTACTTGGTCATGGACTTCGTCGAGGGTATTCCGATCGATGGGTACTGCAACGGGCGTGCGCTGTCGATCACCGAGCGGCTGACGATTTTTCGCGCCGTGTGCGACACGGTGCAGTACGCTCACCGCAACGGCGTGATCCATCGAGACCTCAAGCCCAGCAATATCCTGGTCACCGACGACGGCGTCCCGCGACTGCTGGATTTCGGCATCGCCAAGCTGCGCGACCCGCAGCGGTTTGCGCCGACCGCCTTGGTCACCCTGAGCGGCATGCGCGCCATGACCCCGGAATATGCGAGCCCGGAGCAAGTTCGCGGCAATCCGACCACCGCCGCCACGGATGTCTATTCCCTGGGCGTTCTGCTGTACGTGCTGCTATGCGGTCACCTCCCATACCGCACGGCGGGGCGCTCGCTGCTCGACTGGGAACGGGCGGTGTGCGAGCAGGAACCGCTGCGTCCCAGCGTGGCTGCCGCTGGCGGTGCGGATGAACCCACCGAGACGGGCGAATCACCGCAGCCTTCCGCGCCGCAGAAAATGGCCGCAGTGCGCGCCGACCGCCCCGCCGGGCTCAGGCGCACTCTGCGCGGCGATCTTGACGCAATTACCATGAAGGCGCTCAGCAAGGAGCCAGAGCGACGGTATCAATCCGCCCGTGAACTCTCGGACGATGTCGGCCGGTACCTCACCGGGATGTCGGTGACCGCGCGGCGCAGCAGCCTCGGTTACCGTTCGATGAAATTCGTCGCCCGGCATCGCGAATCGCTGGCCGTCGCGGCGATCGGCGTCGCGGCGGTGGCCGTCATCGCCGTTTGGGAAGTGCAGCGAGTACCAGCGGCGCATGCCGATCGGGCATCGGTGGACGCGCTGGTGTCATCGCGACCGTCTGTGGCCGTGTTGGGATTCAAGAACCTGTCGGGGCGCGAGGACACCGCGTGGCTGGGAACGGCCCTTGCGGAATTGCTGACGACCGATCTGGCCGCGGGCGGCACGATGCGGCTGCTGTCGGGCGAGACGATCGCGCGCGCGCGCATCGAGCTCGCGTTGCCGGAGGTTGCCACCCTTTCCAGCGAATCACTGCGGAAAGTGCGGCAACGCCTGGGCAGCGACTTCGTCGTAGTGGGATCGTATTTGGATCTGGGTGCGGCGTCCGCCGGCCACGTTCGGCTCGATATTCGCTTGCAGGACACGGCGCGCGGCGAAACCCTCACGGACGTGTCGGTGGACGGTGCCGAGCAGCAACTCGTTGACCTCGTGACCCGATCGGGGGCACGCCTGCGCCAACGACTCGGACTGCCAACGCTGTTACCCGCCGAATCCACCGCCGTTGCCGGTGCGCTGCCCTCTCACGCCGAGGCTGCGAGACTGTATTCGCAGGGCCTGGCAAAGCTGCGCTCGTTCGACGCGCTGGCCGCTCGCGACCTGTTGTCCCAGGCGGCGACGGAAGAGCCCGGCTACCCATTGACTCATGCCGCCCTTTCTCTGGCATGGCTGGCGCTCGGGTACGACGCCAAGGGCCGCGACGAGGCCAAAAAGGCACTGGACACCGCCGACCACGTCGACCGCGAGCATCATCTACTCGTGGAAGGCAACTACTATGAAGCCGCCAGGGACTGGCCGAAGGCGATCGAGGCCTACCGGACCTTGTTCAATTTCTTTCCCGACAATCCCGACTATGGACTCGCGCTCGCGCAAGCGCAGACCCTCGCAGGCCAGGGCAAGGATGTCATGGCGACGCTGCAGAAGCTGCGCCAACTGCCGCGCGAAGCGGAGCTGGATCCGAGGGTCGACCTCGCGACGGTCAATGCAGCCTCCCTGGTGTCGGACAACACCTTGCAGGCGGATGCCGCCGATTCTGCGGTTCGCAAAGGCCGATTGACCGGTGCCAAGCTTCTGGTTGCAGCCGCGCGCCAGCAGCAATGTCGGGCCTTGGCCAATGTCGGTGATTTTGCCAAGTCCGCCCCCGTATGCGACGAGGCTCGCGCAATCTTTGCAGCGGCCGGAGATTGGGCGGGTACCGCCCGAGTACTGCACGCAATGGCGGAGGCGCCGCTGGATCAAGGTGATCTGGACACTGCGCAAACCCTGTATGAACAAGCGCTCGCGATCGCGCGCCGCATCGGCGATCAGCGGGGAATTGCCAGGGAACTCGGTAATCTCGGCGATATATTTCAAGAGCAGGGGCAATTTGCGACGGCGGAGCAATTCCAGCGGGACTCGTTGAACGTGTCTCAAGGGATCGGCGCCCGAGCCATCGAGGCCGGGAGGCAGGGTTCTCTGGCGGAGATTTTGCGTGCGCAGGGGCGGCTGCGAGAGGCGATGACGCAGTACCGGGCCTCGATCTCCCTGGCCCGGGAGATCGGCAATGTGGAACTCGAGGCAATCGATCTGTCGGACATGGCTGACCTGTCGGGAGATCAAGGCGATCTCGCTGAAGCCGCACGGCAATATGATCAGGCGTTGAAGATATTTCGTGATATCGGCGAAAAGGGCTACGCGGCGCAAACGCTCAACGCAATCGGTCATGTCCGAGCTCAACGAGACGACCCCGCAGGGGCACGTGCACTCTACGACCGGGCGCGCGCAATTCAACAGTCCCTCGGGGTCAAGGGCGATCTCGCGCAGACTCAACTCGCGATCGCTGAGTTGCTGTGTGAGACGAATGCGGCGCCGGATGCCGCGCGATTGCTGCACGCGGCGCTCGCTGAATTTCATACCGAGAAGCGAGGCAGCGATGTGCTTCGCGCGCAGGCAATCTTGGCGCGGGCGTACCTCCTCCAGGGCCGGAACGCCGCAGCCCGCGCGGCGATCGATGCGGCGGCGCCGCTGATCGACCGCGGTAGCATCATAGATCGACTCGAATGGCGGCTCGACGATGCGCGCGTGCGGTCGGCGGAAAAGGATGAGGCCGGCGCGGAGCGCGTGGCAGAGCAGTCGCTCGCCGAGGCGAAGATCCGCGGTCTCGTCGGAATGCAACTCGAGGCGTCTCTGGTGCTGGGAGAGATCCGGATCGCCGGTCCCGATCCGGTAGGCGCCCGCGCGGAACTGGTGCGCTTACAGGAAAAGGCGCGCAGTAAAGGATATGGACTGATCGCGCGCAAGGCCGCCGCGCTCGCCGCGCATTCCGGCGCCCCGGCAGGTACCGACACCTAGCCGACCCACGGCCATCGGCGTTGCGCGTCGCCGATTGACCCACTTTCTCCCATTCTTGCGCGTTATACGGCAGACGGAGTACGGCGCGGCCGGCTGAGGCGCCACCGGCCGAATTGTTGCTTGAACACAACCTTAGGAGATGAGTCATGCATTGGACAACTCTGCGCCACCCTCCGAGGATTTGCGGCACACTATTTGCGCTGGGGCTCGCCGCGGCGCTGCCGACGGCGCAGGCAGAGACTTTCAAGGTACTGCATGAATTCGCCATGGCGGACGGTGCGGCGCCCGAGCAGCAGGGGTTGATTCAGGGCACGAATGGGGACTTGTACGGGACAACGCAAAGCGGCGGACTGTACAGCGAAGGATCCGTTTTCAAAATGTCTCCCGGCGGCAATCTGACGACGCTGTACAGTTTTTGCCCACCCGGGACGCAAGGCAATTGCGTCGATGCCGCATATCCCGGGGCGTTGGTCCTGGGCTCCAACGGCAAGATTTACGGGACAACCTCCGGAGGCGGGGCGGACAGCGTCGGCTCGGTCTTCGTAATGAGTCCGGGCGGCGCCGTCACGGCGCTTTCCTATTTTTGCGCCCTCCCACCCGATGGTGACAATGCTTGCGGCGCATATCCCGTCGGCGCACTGGTGCAAGGCCCCAAGGGAGTCTTCTGGGGAGTAACTCAGGGGGGCGGAGCCTTGGGTCAAGGCGCGAAATTCGAAATCGGCCCAAGGGGCATACTTGGCAGTGTCTCGAGTTTTGGTTGTATCGCACCCAATTGCAACGGTGGCGACTATTTGGTGGCGGGTCTGATCCAAGGCACCGACGGCAACTTCTACGGGACTACCGAGGAGGGGGGGACCGGTTCGTTTGGCGCTACGCAGTTCGGGGGCTCGGTCTTTAAAATTGCCCCGGACGGCACAATGACCACGCTCTACAGTTTTTGCTCACAAAGCGCCTGCACCGATGGTCAGGCCCCAAGGGCGTCGTTGGTCCAAGGCAACGACGGGAACTTCTACGGTACCACGGCCTACGGCGGCACCGGCACGGCGTGCGCCAACGGAAATTCTAGTATTCCGGGTTGCGGCACGGTGTTCAAGATGACTCCAGACGGCACACTGACCACGCTCTATAGTTTTTGCGTGCAAAGTGGCTGCACGGATGGCCAAAACCCCGCCGCGCCGCTGATCCTGGCCAGCGATGGGAACTTCTACGGAACAACGAGTAGCGGCGGCGCCACGGGCAGCAACATCTGCTCAGACTACATTTGCGGCACCATCTTCGAAATCACCCCCAACGGGACGCTGACAACGCTTCACAGCTTATGCGAGAAACGGGGCTGCACCTCGGGCGGCGGTCCCGTGGCGCCGGTGGTTCAGGCCACGGATGGGGACTTTTACGGAACAACAACGGTCGGAGGGAGCGGCTACGGCACGGTCTTCCGCCTATCGACAGGTCTCGGCCCATTTGTCAAAACGGTGCCCACGTCGGGCTTGGTGGGAGCGGAAATCCTGATTCTGGGAACCGATCTGACGGGCGCTACCAGCATCACGTTCAACGGTACCGCAGCGACGTTTACGGTCGCTTCGGCGTCCGAAATCAAAACCACGGTCCCGGCCGGCGCGACCACTGGCACCGTCGAAGTGACAACCCTCGGCGGCACGCTCACGAGCAACACGAGTTTTACGGTGACGCCGTTGTGAGCTTGGCGCACGCGGCGAATGACAGCTTCCCGGCATGCTTTGCAATGTGCTGGTACCGCTATGGGCCGGTCGCGTCGCGGAACGGCCGGTGCCGCGCCGCTTCGCAAGCGAGGGCTGAGGGAGCCTCGTTCGGAGACTCCAACGACCCTCGGGCCCTCTTGCGCCTGATCGGTCTCTAGCGAACCGGCGCCATCAAGTGCTGATAAGGCGTGCCGGCCCACATCACGTAGGGGATCTTGGTATCGGGATCCGCGCCTTTCGGATAAGTATCGTAGAAACCCGCATCCGCACCAACGATCATGATGTGCGCCCCGGTCTTGATCCAATGGTTGCCGGCAGTGGGTTTCGCAGCGTACGGGTCGGTGTTGCTGGCGTCACTGCCGCCGGCCAGCATATACATCAACCCAACCTTTCCAGCCGGTGGCGTCTTGTGACTCATGTAGGCATCGATCCAATCGCCCGCATTCTTATCCCAGCACATCGGATCGGGACCCGGTGTTTCCGGGTTGTCAGGCATGCAGGTAAAACCATTGGTTCCTTTGCGAAGCGTACGCATTGCGCCTTTCGAATCGGGGGCCACGATGCTGGCATTCTCGGCAATTGCCTTGGGTGCGGCCTTCATGGCGCTCGCGATCAACTCCTCATCCGTCGGGGTCCCCTTGGACCCTTCGGCGCTCCCGTGATGCATCGCCGGCGCGCTCCCGGCAGGCGGGTCGGCGGCCCACCCAGATCCGCTCAAACCAAGAAGCGCCGCACTGGCGCAAAACCAATGAAGGGATTTGTTCATTGACGTCTTCCTCCTTAGAATGATTCTATATGGGACGCTGTTTCTAACCTTCTTTTCCCCGCATCGACGCTCCGCAGATACGCTTCAGCGGAACCAGCGTCAAGGGGGTCTGAACCAGCCTCTTCGAGAAGCGTACTTCAACGCCGCGGTATGCCGGGATGGCTTGCAACTTTCCAGGAGTTGCTGTGTTCTAGATGATCACAGTCTGTTGGGAGAAGCGCGCCATGACCCTGGGTGACGAACTGAGCAAGCTCGCGGAACTGCGTTCGTCCGGCAGCCTGACGGACGAGGAGTTCCGTCGCGCCAAGGAACGCCTGTTGCAGGCGGATCAATCCCGGTCGGGTGACCCGCTCGTATCTGCCGTCAACTCCTTCAGACGCAGCCGCAACGACCGATGGTTCGGCGGGGTGTGCGGTGGCCTCGCGCGATCGACCGGCATGGAAGCGTGGGTATGGCGGCTGATCTTTGCGGCGCTATTTGTCTGCGCGGGGGCGGGCCTGCTGTTGTACGCATTGCTGTGGCTTTTCGTGCCGAGCGAGTGACCCGCCTCGGCGCTACCGCGGTCAAGTGAATCCCCACTTCTGACGAGTTCGTCTTGCCCGCGGCGTCCGCGAGGTAGATGATTTGCCGACCACGAACCAACGGGGAGATTCCGATGAGCGAGCACCAGGGGAAATGCTTCTGCGGCGCGGTAGAATTCTCGGTGAGCGGCGAACCCGCCGCGATGGGCTTCTGCCATTGCGAGTCTTGCCGGCACTGGTCAGCCGGCCCGGTGAACGCCTTCACGCTCTGGAAACCGGAGGCTCTCAAGGTCACGAAGGGCGCGGGCAACATCGGCACGTACAACAAGACGGCGAACAGCTTCCGCAAGTGGTGCAAGACCTGCGGTGGTCACCTGTTCACGGATCATCCACCGATGAAACTCGTCGACGTCTACGCGGCGATGCTGCCCACCCTCGCCTTCAAACCTGCCGTGCATGTCTCCTACGGCGAGAAGGTGCTGAGCATCAAGGACGGGTTGCCGAAGATGAAGGACTTCCCGAAGGAGATGGGCGGCTCTGGAGTGATGCTGCCGGAGTAGGCGCCGAATCGGGTCGGATGAGGCCTACGGCTTGCGGAATTTGAGGATGAACTGATCGGTCTTCATGCGGATCGACGGATCGAAGACGACTTTGCTGTGGTCGTCCGCAGGATTTCGCAGCAGGTCGCTGTCCCCCACCAATCGAAAGCCAGCCGCCGTGACTTCACTCACGACGGTCTGCTTCTCGATTCGGTGCAGCGTCGGAGACAGTCCCGCACCGGTGCCTGGGGGCGCCGCATGATCGACGATGAAATAGATGCCGCCCGGCTTCAAGGAAGCAAACACCAGCTTATTGAAGGCGGCGATATCGACGTTGGCGTATTTTGGAACGTGCAGATCATGGTAGTTGAGCGAGGTCCAGAACAAGTCGACCTTTTCGGGCAAGTTGAAGGTGCCGAGCGGCGACAGATCGAGAACGATATTGCCGCGGCCCGGCTCGCCGAGGACCGCCTTCGTCGCGTCGATGTTGGCCTGACCCCAGGTCGTGGTTTCCAAGGCATAGATCTTGCCTTGGGGACCCACTGCATCGCTCAGCAACCGGGTGTAGTAGCCGCCGCCGGGCAGGTACTCCGCGATGATTTCCCCGGGCCTCACGCCCGCATAGGCCATGACCTCCGCCGGCTTGCGGTCGGCGTCGACTTTGACATCGTCCTTTGGGCGCGAGGTGTCGGACACCGCGTTGGTGAGATAGCGGGGTGCGCCGAGCGCACCCGGCGAAATGGCGAAGGTCATCGCCAGCGACATCATGGCAACTGCGGCACGGCTACTCATGAGATCCCTCCCCAATCATTGCTCACAGTGAGGTTATGATACACGATCCTCGCGCCCTAATTCGTCGACAGTTCTCTCAGGTACCAATCGACGAAGCGCAGCGCGTACGGCTCCTGAAGCGAATAGGGCCCCGGTTCGAAGAATCGGGAATTCACACCCGCCTGGTTGAGTTCGACGATCTTCTTGTCTTCCGCGCTCGTGACCCGCCACAGCCAGGTCAGTTTCTCGACGTCGTAGTCCGATCCCTCGACTGCATCCTCGTGCACGAGCCAGATCACTTCCATTTCCGTGTGCCGAACCGACCGGGGCACGAAGCGATAGATCACGCCGTAGTCCGCATACGCCAGAAAGTCACTGAAGGGGCCGACATCGAAGTAGGTCGAATTCCCGTCGTGTGCCTTGAACTCGCCCATCAGTTTCCCGACCGGCTGGCTGTCGGGCGTCGCACTGTCGACGCCGTCGTTGAGCGCGCTGCGAAAGACCGAGACGAACTCGCTTCCGGCCGGGGCGGCGCACGCGTACTGGTCGACATCCGCGATGACGATGCCCAGCGCCTCGGCCCGGCGCCGCCCGGCTAGTTCAAGTTCCTGGATCTGCTCGGCGGGGCGGGCATAGATGTGACGCTTGGAGAATTCCGGATGGGACGGCTGGCAGTGGTAGCACTCCATGTAGTTCTCCACCGCAAGCTTCCAGTTGGCTCTGATCGAGTACGTCTCGTGGTGCGCGACCTTCGCCCTGGCCCAACCGTGGACGCGCGCCGTCTGCGAGAGCGCCTGCGCCGCCGGCGCGAAATCGAGCGGCTGCTCGGCGAAAGTCGTGAAAATCAGCCCCTCGTCGACCCGGACCGGCAATGTCCGCAGGCCAAAACGCCCTCGGTCGAACGACTCGGGCATCTGGCGCGCGGTGACGAGCCTCCCGTTCAGATCGTATGTCCACGCGTGATAGGGGCAGGTGAGCCGACCGGCGCTCGCCCTGCCCGATGGTACGGTGCAGATCCGCGATCCGCGGTGCCGGCAGACATTGAGCAGCGCCCGAATCTCCCCGTCCTGGTCCCGGACGATGATCACGGATTCCGAGCCGACGTCGACGACCCGGAAGTCGCCGGTGCGCGGCACACTGCTCGCGTGCCCCGCGCAGAACCAGTGCCGGAGCATGATACGGTCCATCTCGCGCTCGAAGATCCTTGGGTCCGTGTAGAAGGACCGGTCGAGGGCGCGACCCGCTACGTGTCGTCCGATCAGGTCGGCCAGGTCCGGGGCGGCAGGAAAAGCAGCGCTGGGCGCATCAGGCCCTTGCGCCGCCGGCTGCGGGCCACCCGGCCCATGCCGCGCGATGGATTCGGGCGCGTCTCCCAACATTCCCAGCTCCCCTGTCTGCGTGATTCTTGCGGGCAGGATACACCGGGCGGGTGCCGCGGGCGCAACCCCCAGAAGTCGTACGACAGATTGATGCCCCAGCCCCTGGCGGGAGCGTGAATGGCGGGCCCGCTCACCATCGAATTAGCGCGCAAAGCGCCTATTTTTACTGGAATAACCCCAATTCGAGAATCGCAGTTGCCCATAAAGTTACCGAGAATGAAGCCCCTCTGGCCTACCCCAAATTGGGTCGCAAAATCCGATCCCTACCGAGCGCATCGATTAACTGTCGGAGCAGATTTGCGTGCCCTTGCACGACTGCACCTTTTAATGTACACTGCACTTTATAAGGTACGCGGTGGAAGATCGGCAAAAAATTCCACTGGTGTTTTATCGAACGGAGGCAGGCAATGAGCCTGTGAGGGAGTGGCTGAAAAGCTTGGACGCCGCGGATCGGCACAGCGTCGGCCTTAATTTGATGCGCGTCCAGTGGCGTTGGCCAATTGGAATGCCGCTGTGCAGGGCGATGGGCGGCGGATTGTGGGAAGTGCGAGCCAAATTGCCGAGTGACCGCATCGCGCGAGTGTTTTTCTGCTTACACAAGCGCCAGCTTGTGGCATTGCACGGCTTCATCAAGAAAACGCGTGCGACGCCGGATGAAGATTTGAAACTCGCGAGGAAGCGAAAAGAGGATATAGAGTGGTGAGCAAAAAGCATATCGGTTCGAGCCTTGACGACTTCCTTAAGGGGGAAGGAATTTACGAGGAAGCGCAGGCTAAAGCGATCAAGGAGGTGGTCGCTTGGCAGCTCGCGGAAGCGATGAAGAAGAAGAAAATCTCTAAGGTGCGCATGGCAGCGCTGCTGAAAACAAGTCGCACTCAAGTAGATCGCCTGCTCGACCCCAAGAACGACATCACGCTTTCTAGCTTGCAACGCGCAGCCGCCATCGTCGGACGGCGAGTCAGTATTGAGTTGGTTTAATTCACCCGTAAGCAATCCCCCCAAATGCGCGGCATTATCCATTCCTGGCGAAGCCGCGCCGATCACTGGATTGAATACAACAAAAATCGTAACTACTCACCCGTTTCCGCAGGCAGTTGACCGGAAAGAGCGAGTTGGATGGAGACGAGGGGATTATATCCGCGGTTTGCCATGGTCTGCAGGTAGCTGGAGATGCGGCAGTAGGCCTCGGCGTATTGGGGTTTTCGGAAGCAGCCGGAGACTTTCTGTTTGACTTTGCTCATGCGCAGATCCCGTTCCGCGCGATTGTTGGTGAACGGCACGTGAGGATTGCGGGCGAAGAGCAGCACGGCGGTTTCGTGTGTCTTGAGTCGCTCCCAGAGATTATGGGCATCGGACTTGGCGATTCGACCGCGCTTGCCGCTCTGCCGGGCAGGTACGGGCGGGAGTTCTTGTTCACCGCGGGTGAGGATGTTGCGGTATCGTTTCTGGAGGTTCTCGTATTGGCGAGCACTGATCGTTTTGCGTTTGCGCTGCGCGACCAGGACACAGGTTTCTTGCAGCAGTCGCTTCATGTTCTTTGCCCACGAGTACCCGTCGGCCTCGACGATGAAGGTCAGCTCGCGCAGCAGATGCGCGCCACAGAGTCCATGACCACAGTGTTCATAGGCGAGATAGGAGGCCCAGCAATCATGCACGATGACCCCTCCATAGCGCGGGATCACGCCGATGGCCTGCATCGCCTCCGTGCCGCGTTTCTCGTGCAGGAACTTCAAGGTGATCTCACCGCCCGAGCAGACGTGGATCCACTGGTTTTTCTTATCGACCCGCAAGGAAGTCTCATCCACGTGCAGGGCGGGCAGCGTGAGCAGCCGTTCGATCGCCACCTTCTCCCAGTTCTCGAGCGCCAGATGCAGCGCCAGAACGTACTTGAGGATGGTGGCCTCGGAGATCACCTGGCCGAGCAGGGTCTCGAGCGATTGCTGCACGCGCTTCAAGGAGAGCATCTGGGCGATCAGCAGATTGAGAGCGTACGCCTTGATGCCCGCCCCGTACTGCAGGGGACCGCAGAACGCGTCGGGGAAGGAGCCCCGGGCCTCGGTGCCGCAATGCGGGCAGGACTTGATCTCGGCATCGATGTGCGTGACCACCTTCTCAAAGACGATGTCGATCTGGGTGCGCCGTTCGTGCCCTTTACAGCGGACCTTGTGCAGATCCTCGCCGCACTCCTCACAGAAGCTGACCGGGGAGAGATCCACGCTCTCGACGGTGCGGGTGTTGCCGGAACGGGACTCGGTCAGTTCCTTGCCCTTGCCGTGGGTGCCCGGCCGGGTGAGCGCCGTGTTGTCTTTCTGGGTTTGCGAGGAGGGTCTGCTGGAGTTGGTGCTGTTCTTCGGGGTGTTCTTTTCCATGAACACCGCCATCAGCACTTGCAGCAGCATCAGCAGGGCTTCGAACAGGGCGCGGCTCTCGGCAGAGACCTTGCCATCGGTACAGAGCCGGCCAAAGCGTTCTTTGAGCGCGCCGAACTCCTCGCGCAGGGACTCTTTGTTGACGCTCGCCACGAGGGGCAGCTGCGCCGACTACCCGCCGGTCTCGACGGCCATCAGCGCCGAGAGCACCGCAAGACGCTCGCCCGGCGGCAAGCCTCGATAGCGCCGGCCCCAGTTCTCGGCCTTGCGCCGGATGCGTTGCCGGTCGGTGTGGTTCTTGCCGGTGTAATTCGCCCAGTGCACTCGATCGGGCGTGAAGTTGAACCACAGCTTCTCGGTGCGCACGCCGCCCTGGTTCATTACCTGCAATTCCAGTTTCTGCCAACCGGCGAGGCACTCATCGTAGAGCGACGAGGGGTAGCCGGAGAGAATCACGGCGCACGGCAGCTTCTTCAACAACTCCAGCAACTCGAGGTGGTCTGCCTCGTCGTAATCAAAGCGATAGCGCCGATCGGAGCTGCGAGTCTCGTGCAGATACGGCGGATCGCTGTAGATCAGTTCCCGGCCCTGATAGTCATAGTCGGCCAGGAACCGGTGCGCGCTTGCATGCACCAGCTCCACCGGATACGCGCATCGGAATCTCTCCAGCGCCCGCTGATTGCGGTCGATCCCGATGTTGCGCAGTGCCGGCGACTTGCGCTGCATGATCGCGCCGCCGCCAAGGTGGGTCTCAATGTACGTGTCATGCGGAGGCATCAGCGCGATAATCGGCTGACACAAGCCCGAGGTCGCCTTCGATCCGAAATACGCTCCCATCGCCGCCGAACCCCATCATCACCACGATGGATCAGCAGCGTAGAAGCAGGCCGCTACGTTGTCAAGCAGAAATTCCTGTGAACTCGGGACAAACCGGGTGAGTAGTTACCAATTCAGTTTCTCGCGTTTTGGGAATTCGAGTTGCCCCCAAAGTGTCACCGGTAAAAATGCTTGAAAGAGATCGCGGTGCGCGGCTCTCGAGCATCATCACTGGACTCAAGTTCCTCCGTCGCTGAATCAGAGTCGCTCATCCGAATCGCTGACGCCGTTACTGCGTTTGAACCCTTCACGGCACCTGATCGTCAGCCTTGGGCTTCTCACCCCCCTTACGCCTCATGATCTTGTCGAAGGCAGCGTAATTCGCGCGCTCGCGCCGTTCAACGA
>Ga0302157_10002079_pt1 | contig 23831 bp, 17 predicted proteins | sample I_Bog_N3_3_FD_193502 | JGI IMG/M metagenome (GOLD analysis project Ga0302157, IMG submission 193502) | Peat permafrost microbial communities from Stordalen Mire near Abisko, Sweden - I_Bog_N3_3 | ecosystem: Environmental > Terrestrial > Soil > Wetlands > Peat | place: Sweden: Abisko, Stordalen... | reverse complement strand
GTGTCGACCCCCACCCCCGACCCTAAGAGCGAGCTTCGCTCGTCTCGACCCCGCAAGGGGGAGGGGAGAAGAAAGGAACATCGCTTCATCATGAAGGTAGACGGCAGGCACACCCGCAGCATCTGGCTCGAGCCCGACGGCCATACCGTCGGCGCGATCGACCAGCGGCGGCTGCCGCACCATTTCGTCGTTGCGCGGTTTTCGAGCTGCGAGGCGGCGGGGGAGGCGATCCGCTCGATGCTTGTGCGCGGCGCGCCGCTGATCGGCGCAACCGCGGCCTATGGCATGGCGCTGGCGATGCGCGAAGATGCCTCCGATGCCGCGATCGATCGCGCCTATGCGGCGCTGATCGCCACGCGGCCGACCGCGATCAACCTGAAATGGGCGCTGCAGGAGATGGCGTCGCTGCTTCGGCCGTTGTCGGCGGCGGATCGCGCGGCCGCGGCCTATTCCCGCGCCGCCGAGATCGCTGAGGAAGACATCGCCATCAACCGGGCTATCGGCGAGCACGGCGTGGCGCTGATCAAGGCGATCGCGGCGACCAAGAAACATGGCGAGCGGGTCAACGTGCTGACCCATTGCAATGCCGGCTGGCTTGCCACCGTGGATTGGGGCACTGCGACGGCCCCGATCTATCTCGCGCATGAGCGCGGCCATGCCGTCCATGTCTGGGTCGACGAGACCCGGCCTCGCAATCAGGGCGCCTCGCTGACTGCGTGGGAACTCGGCCATCACGGCGTGCCGCACACCGTAATCCCCGACAATACCGGCGGCCATCTGATGCAGCACAAGCAGGTCGATCTCGTGATCGTCGGCACCGACCGGGTCACCGCCAATGGCGACGTCTGCAACAAGATCGGCACCTATCTGAAGGCGCTCGCCGCGCGCGACAATGGCGTGCCGTTCTATGTGGCGCTGCCGTCGCCGACCATCGATTTCAGCGTCGACGATGGGATCAGGGAAATTCCGATCGAGCAGCGCGGCGCCGAGGAAGTCACGCACATGACCGGACTGGCCGCCGACGGGCGGATCGAGACGGTGCGGATCGTGCCGGAGGGTTCGCCGGTCGCCAATTACGGTTTCGACGTCACGCCGGCGCGGCTGGTGACGGGGTTGATCACCGAGCGCGGCGTGCTCGGCGCCAATCGCGCGGCGCTTGCCGCCGCGTTTCCCGAGCGGATCGCGGCCGCGGCCGAATAAAGAGGAAGAATGTTGATGCAGAGCGCCTGGATCGATCGCGACGCCGATGCGGCGGTGGCCCGCTACGAAAAGCTCGGCCGCGACGTGGCCTTGCGGGTCTATACTACGCGGCTATTGGGCGGGGATCCGCGCCTGGTGCTGCACGGCGGCGGCAACACGTCGGTGAAGACGCAGATCCCGGATCTCAATGGCGACACAGTCGAAGTGCTCTGCGTCAAGGGCTCCGGCTGGGACATGGGCACGATCGAGCCCGCCGGCCTGCCGGCGGTGCGGCTGGCGCCGCTGGTAAAACTGCGCGCGCGCGAAAAACTGTCCGACGAGGAGATGGTGCGGCTGCAGCGCGCCAATTTGATCGATCCGTCGTCGCCCAACCCTTCCGTGGAGGCGCTGCTGCACGCCTTCATCCCGCACAAATTCATCGATCATACCCATTCCACCGCGGTGCTTTCGCTCACCGACCAGACGGACGGCGAGGCGCTGTGCCGCGAGGTGTACGGTCCTCGCGTCGGCTATGTGCCCTATCTGATGCCGGGTTTCGGGCTGGCGAAGGCCGCGGCGCAAATGTTCGACGCCGATCCGGCGGTCGAGGGCCTGGTGCTGGTCAAGCACGGCATTTTCTCCTTTGGCGCCGATGCGCGGCAGGCCTATGAGCGCATGGTCGCGCTGGTGACCCTGGCCGAACAGCGGTTGGCGAAAAATCGCAAAGCGACCTTTGTCAGCGCAAGGCTGCCGGCCCGCGCGGCGACAATTGCCGAGGTCGCGCCGATCGTCCGCGGCGCCTGCGGCCTGCCGGACGGCAGGAGTGACGGCGCCTGGAAGCGTTTTGTTCTCGAGTTTCGCGGCAGCGACGCGGTGATGAATTTCGTCAACGGCGCCGAGGTCGAACGCTACGGTCAGGCCGGGGTGGTGACGCCCGACCACAATATCCGCATCAAGAATTGTCCGCTGGTGGTGGCCGCCCCCGAGGCGGGCGACCTCGCCGGGTTCAAGGCGCAGGTGCGTGGCGCGGTCGCGGCCTTTGGTGAGCGTTACCGGGACTATTTCAGCCGCAACAATGCGCGGGTCGGCGGCATCAAGACCATGCTCGATCCGTCGCCGCGCGTGGTGCTGGTGCCCGGGGTCGGCCTGTTCGGGCTCGGCCGCAGCGCTAAGGACGCGAAGATCGCCGCCGACCTTGCCGAAGCCGCGATCGAAACCATCACCGATGCGGAAGCGGTCGGCCGCTTCGATCCGCTGCCGGAAGCCGATCTGTTCGACGTAGAGTACTGGTCGCTGGAACAGGCCAAACTCGGCGGCGCCAAAGAGCTGCCGCTGGCGGGACAGATCGTCGCCATCACCGGCGCCGCCGGCGCGATCGGTTTTGCCACCGCGAAAGCGTTTGCCGCGGCCGGCGCGGAAGTGGCGCTGCTCGATCTTGATGAGGCGGCAGCCAAGACGAAAGCAAAAGCGATCGGCGGCGCCGCGCTGGGAGTGCGATGCGACGTAACCGATGCGGCATCGGTGCGCGACGCCTTCGCTTGCGTCGCTGCCGCCTTCGGCGGGGTCGACATCGCCGTGTCGAATGCCGGCGCCGCCTGGCAGGGCCGCATCGGCGAGGTCGACGAGGCTGTCTTGCGCGAAAGTTTTGAACTCAATTTCTACGGTCATCAGCGCGTCGCGCAGGCAGCCGTGGGGATCATGCGGGCGCAGGGTACCGGCGGCTGCCTGCTGTTCAACGTGTCAAAACAGGCGGTCAATCCCGGGCCCGATTTCGGGCCCTATGGCCTGCCGAAGGCCGCGACCTTGTTCCTGGTGCGGCAATATGCGGTCGATTACGGCAACGAGGGCATTCGCGCCAACGCCGTCAATGCCGACCGGATCCGCTCGGGTCTTCTGACCGAAGAGATGGTCGCCTCCCGTTCCAAGGCCCGCGGCCTCAGCGAGGACGCCTACATGCGCGGCAATCTGCTGGGCCGCGAAGTGGCGGCCGAGGATGTGGCGCAGGCATTCCTGGCGCAGGCGCTGGCGCTGAAAACCACCGCCGACGTCACCACCGTCGATGGCGGCAACATCGCAGCCGCGCTGCGCTGAGCCGGCTGCCTCAACGGTAGCTCCCCGGCCGCCTTGAGTTCGACGATGGCCCACGGGGCGTCGACAGCCTTGATGGTCGTCACGCCCATCTCGCCCGGGATCGTGAGATGGATGCGAGCCTCGGCTCTCAGGCGCTCTTTGCCCGTGACTCGGCAATACCATCGCTTACGCACGACGTGTTGTCCGCGTGCGTGAAGTTGTGAAAATTGCCGATGGCCGCAGGGCGTCCAAGCAGGTAGCCCTGCATTTCATCGCAGCGCTCGTCCTGAAGGAACTGAAGCTCGGCTTCGGTTTCGACGCCTTCCGCCAGCACCGGCAAGCCAAGTCCGCGTCCGAGGCCGAGTACTGCGCGGACGATGGTCGCTGCCTGATCGTTCGAATTGACCGATCGGATGAAAGAGCCGTCGATCTTGATCTTGTCGAACGGGAATGCGCGCAGGTTTGAGAGCGAGGAATAGCCAGTGCCGAAATCATCCATGGCAATGCGAACGCCGAGCGCCTTGATCTGCCGCAAAGCAGCCAGCGCGCGGTTGAAATCGCGAACCAGCGCGGTCTCGGTAATCTCGATTTCCAGACGGCGGGGTGCCAGACCGGTTTCCAGCAGGATCTGGTGCAATTCTTTGACGAATTCAACATTGTAAAGCTGCACGGCCGAGACATTGACGGCGACGGACAGCGGCCGAGGCCACGTAGCGGCTTCGCCGCATGCTGTCTTCATCACCCAGTCTCCTATCTCCAGTATCGCGCCGGTTTCTTCAGCGATCGGGATGAAGATGGATGGAGGAATCTCGCCACGGGTCGGATGTTTCCAGCGCAGCAGTGCTTCGAAGCCGGAGACGATGCCGCTCTGCAGCTCCTTCTGCGGTTGATACACCAGCCGCAATTCGTTACGCGCAATCGCGAGCCGCAGATCATGTTCCAGCATCCGGCGTTCACGGACCTCGGCGCCCATCCTCGCTTCGAAGAAGCGATAGGTGTTGCGGCCTTCAGTCTTGGCGCTGTAAAGCGCCGTGTCGGCGTGACTGAGAAGCGCTTCACGATCGGTCGCATCGTTGGGGTAGAGTGCGATGCCGATGCTGGTCGAGACGCTATTGGTCTCCGACGTGTCGCCTGTTGCACGCAGCGCTTCAAGGATGAGCTCGGCAAGCCGGCTTGCCGCCGCCGGATTTGCGACGCCAGGCAGCAGAACGGCGAACTCGTCGCCTCCCAGGCGCGCCATCATCTGACGCTCGTCGAGTATGGCGGTCACGCGGGAAGCCACACTCTGAAGCACCTTGTCGCCAGCGGCATGGCCGAACAGGTCGTTGACCTCCTTGAACCGATCGAGATCGAGGCATAGCACGGCAAGGCTTTCGCCCTTTGCCAGGGCGGCGATTTCCTGATCAATCCGGCCGTTGAAGTGGTTGCGATTGGGCAAGGAAGTCAAAGCGTCGTGATGTGCAAGATAGTGGATATGCTGTTCGGCTTCGATGCGGGCCTGTAGATCACGGACGGCGACGACGTGATGCGGTCGACCGGCAAAGACGATCGGTCGCAGAATGAGTTCGACGGGGGTCATCGAGCCGTCAAGGCGACACAGGCTGGTTTCAAGCGGCCGGCTGGAGCCCGCTAGCAGTTTGGTTCGCGCAACCCTGTCGGGAAAACAGCTTTCGAGGCTGGTACCGATCAGATCGGAAGCCGACAGGCCGGCCAGGGCCGCGAAGCTTGTGTTGACGGAGACGATCGTCTCGCCGTCGCAAACGAGCAGCCCCTCCACGGAGGCATTGGCGAGGTCGCGCATCCGGTCGACTTCGAGTTCAGAACGGCGACGATCGCGAATGTCGAGTACCACGCCTGCCAGCGCGAGCGCGATGATGGCGAAGCTTGCGATTGTCACGGCCACCGCAAGCCATCCGGCAGGCAGCGCCGATTGCGATACCTCGATGGTGGGGTCGGGGATGATCGACACGGCGCCCATCGCAGTGAAGTGATGGCTGCAGATCGCGAGCGTCAACAGCAAGGCGCCGCCGATCTTCCATTTTTCTTCTTCGCCATGAAGACCAACGGGAAGCGCGGCCGCGCCGATCACTGCGCCGAGCACGATCGATGCGACTACAAGCACCGGGTCCCACAGGATGGCGCCGGCGATTTCAAACGCGGCCATCCCGGTGTAGTGCATGGCCGCGATTCCGCCGGCAACGATGGCGCCGCCGATCCAGGGCCCATGGCGCCAGTTCGGGATCAGCGATACCGCGAGCCCTGCGCCGGTGAGCAGAATCGCCGCGATCAGCGACAGGATGGTTAACATGATGTTGTAGCCGCTCGGGATTCCCGGCGTGAACGCAAGCATCGCGACGAAGTGCGTCGCCCAGATGCCGAAGCCGGTGGAAAGGGCCGATACGGCGAGCCAGACGCCTCGCATGTCGCCGGTCGATTTGCGAGCGTGGCGAAGCAGATTGACCCCTGCGAAAGACGCCGTCACGCAGATCAAGGCTGCGAGAGCCACGAGCTTCAAATCGTGAGCGGCAGCAATGCAGGTATAGACCTTCAACATTCGGGAATACCTGGAAGAGGGAGACGCTGCGTCTGGCGCAAAATCTAGCGGCAACCCTCTAAGAAGAGGTAAAATAGTGCTGCCCGATAGATAGGCAGAGGTATCGATCAAATGGCCTCGCGATGAAGAGGCATCGGGACCCCGGACGGCGATCGGGCGCGGCCCGGCACATCTCCTTCGGCTTCGGCATTCATCTTTGCGTCTGCCACCGGTTGGCCGAGATGCAGCCGCGGGTCCTGCGGGAAGAAATCCCGAAACGGGGCCGCACCATCGAGGTGGTCGGCGAACCGGAGCGCGTGCCGTCGAATTTCGTTCGCGGATATTCCTCGCCACCGGCGCGCGTCCGTGCCTGAGCACGGTTGACCCCGTCTTTGGTCTTTGATCAAACCGTTGGGAGCCGTCGGCCGCCGCAAGGCCCAATCAAGAGAACGCCGGCATCAGGGAGAGCGCAAGTGGAAGAGTTTGACTATGTCGTGGTCGGCGGCGGCTCCGCCGGTTGCGTGGTGGCGAGCCGTCTCAGCGAGGATTCCAAAGTCAGGGTCTGCCTGCTGGAAGCCGGCGGGCCGGGCAACACCTGGGTGGTCAAGGCCCCGATCGGCATCGCGATCCAGGTACCTTCCAAGACCAACAACTGGGCGTTCGAAACCGTGCCGCAGCCCGGCCTCAACGGCCGCAAGGGCTACCAGCCGCGCGGCAAGGCGCTTGGCGGATCGAGCGCGATCAACGCCATGGTCTACATCCGCGGCCATCGCTCCGACTATGACGGCTGGGCGGCGCTGGGCAATGCCGGCTGGGCCTATGACGACGTGCTGCCCTACTTCAAGAAGTCCGAGAATAACGAGGTGGTCCAGGACGGCTTTCACGGCTCCGGCGGTCCGCTGAACGTCGCCAGCCTGCGAACCGCCAATCCGTTCCAGGAATATTTCCTGGAGGCCGGGCGGCAGTTGCAGATGCCGATGAACGCCGACTTCAACGGCGCGCACCAGATGGGGATCGGGGTCTATCAGGTCACCCAGAAGAACGGCGAACGCTGGAGCGCGGCGCGCGCCTATCTGGAGCCGAACCTGTCGCGCCCCAACCTCAAGGTCATCACGGGCGCGGCCGCCCGCAAAATCCTGTTCGACGGCAAGCGCGCGATCGGCGTCGAGTTCAGCCGCGACGGCAAGCCGGAATCGGTGCGGGCGCGGCGCGAGGTGATCCTCTCCAGCGGCGCGTTCCAGTCGCCGCAACTCCTGATGCTGTCGGGCATCGGCAACGCGGCGGAGCTGAAGGGCCTCGGCATCGACGTCGTGCAGCATTCGCCCGGCGTCGGCCAGAACCTGCAGGACCACATCGATTACGCGTTCAGCTATCGCTCCAAAAGCCTGGACAATTTCGGCATTTCCTTTGCCGGCCTGCGCAAGCTGTGGCGCGAGATCGGGCGCTACCGGCGCGAGGGCGTCGGCATGATCACCTCGAACGTCGCCGAGTGCGGCGGCTTCCTGAAGACCGATCCGACCCTGGCGGTGCCGGACATCCAGCTGCATTTCAGCATGGCGATGGCCGACAATCACGGCCGCAACCGCCGTCTCGGCCACGGCTTCGGCTGTCATGTCTGCCTGCTGCGCCCGAAGAGCCGCGGCTCGGTGACGCTGGAGAGCGCCGATCCCGCGGCGGCGCCGCGCATCGATCCGAAATTCTACGATCACCCCGACGATCTCGAGGTGATGGTCAAGGCGTTCAAGGTCACCCGGCGGATCATGGATGCGGAGCCGCTGGCGAAATGGCAGACGCTGGATATGTTCAGCGCCGGCGTCAAAACCGACGACGAGATCCGCACCGCGCTGCGCAACCGTTCCGACACCGTCTACCATCCGGTCGGAACCGCCCGGATGGGCACCGACGAGGCGGCCGTGGTCGATCCGCAATTGCGGGTGAACGGCGTCGAGGGGCTGCGGGTGGTGGATGCTTCCATCATGCCGACCCTGATCGGCGGCAATACCAACGCGCCGTCGATCATGATCGGAGAGAAGGGCGCCGACATGATCAGGGCCGCCGCGCATTAGCGTCGCCCGGCGACCGGCATAGGAGCCCAAACGGGTTCGCGAGGCCAACACGCCGGCCTCGCGACGGCTCCTCCCGAACCGGGTTGAATGTCATGCTCTCGCGCTTCGATGATTTTCCGATCCATCAGACGCCGGAACCGGTCGCCCATCCCGTGACCACCGATCGCAATTTCTACGATCGCTACTGTTCGACGGGTTTTCTCCCGATCCGTCGAGCGCCGGATGATCCTGCGGCTCGATCCTGCCGCCAGCCTGATCGAAACCGATCGGCGCACGGAATTCGTGGCGATCGCGGCGTCGTCAAGGGACAGGCGATCTGGCTTTCGGCGGCGAAGGAATTCCAGACCGGGCGGAACCGGGATTCCATCATGGCGATCGCGGGCTGGATGCAAACCACCAGCCAGGACCGCGCCTCGCTGGAACTGCTTGGTCATCTCCACGCGTCGGCGGGAGGCCACCCATGAGGCCGGGCGTCGACGTCTATCTCGAGGAACTCGGGCGCGCGCTGGCGCAGGACTTTGCGCCGAAGCTTCCGACCGCGTTCGAACAGAGTGCGCTGGCGCGCCATGCCGTGCTGCTCGGCGCGGTCGTCGAGGAATTCGATCGGGCCGCGGCACGGCGGATCGAGGAGAACCAGGCGCTGCGCGCGCTGTTTGCCGATGCCGCCGGAATCATCCCCGATCCGGATTTACGGACGCGGCTGCGCGCGGCTTCGGCGACCGGGGAGCCGAGTTTCACCGTACACGATCTCGACGCCGGCAATGCCGGCCTGCGACGGCTGCTGGTCGAACTGCACGAGCAGGTCGAGCAACTGGCGGGCGAGCCGGCGGCCGCGCTGGAGGCCGCGATCTGCCGCGAACTGGTCCGCTCCACCGAGCGGCGGCGCACGGCGCTGAACCGGTTCTAGCGGGTTTCGTCAAACCCCGGGGTTGCCGCTTTGGTAGAATGGATCGGCGGCACGGGAGACCGAACGCCGTTGGTCCAGAATTCCCGTTTCGGGGTTTGTTACCCCTCGGTTTCGATGCCCGTCGGCATCCTGATCCGCGATGTTCTCAGTGAAACTACGTACCGCCCTTAGCGCTTGGTTAGTGAGGCTCTCCTACAATGGTGCGTTGTCGAGACGGCGATATGCGTATTGGTCGGCTGGCTTTTAAATGCTTGTTCATTTCATCACCGATGAACCCACGAAGATACCGGCTATCCGCGCCATGCTGGAGCCGCAGTATCATGTGGCGCCCAAGCTGTTGGGAAGCGGCGAGACGCAGGTCAATCCGATTGGCGTGCTGATGGTTGACGCCGACCTGCGCAAGGCAATTCGCATCGAGCAGATCAAGCTTGTCTTGCGGGACCTGAGCTGTATTTCCGAAAAGCTGTTTGTCGTTCAGAGTCACCGTCACCACATGGTTGCGCAGGCGCTGGCGCTCGGAGCGACCGCGGTGGTTTCCCGTCCAAGAGAAATCATACACAAGCTAGCGCAGATCGAAGTCGCGGCGAAGCAAACGCAAGCCGACTCTGCCGTTGCCTCACCCGAGATCGCAGCCAGCGCAGCGGCCTTCGCGTCGATGTTCGCCGCGATACAGAACGGCAAGCCGATCGACCTTTCGGATGCCGATAACGCCACGACACAGATCATCAACGGCATCACGCAGAACGGGCTCGGCGCCTGGCTGGACGACGTTCGCCGCTATCATGAAGCAACGTTTCAGCATTGCCTGCTGGTGACGGGCGTGGCGGTCGGCTTTGCGCTGGATTTGCGGTTCGCCGCTGTGGACGTCAAGCGGCTGGGAATATCGGCAACCCTCCATGACATCGGCAAGGCGCGTATTCCCTTGTCGATTCTCGACAAGCCAGGACGCCTCGATCCGGCTGAAGAGGAGATCATGAGGCGCCATCCGGTGGTCGGATATGACCTGCTGAAGGATATGACCGGCGTCGGCCCGGAAGTTCTCGACGGGGTAAGGCACCACCACGAATATCTCGACGGCTCCGGTTATCCCGACGGATTGATGGCGCCGCAGATCTCCGACCTCGTGAGGTTGCTCACGATCGCCGACATCTTCGCCGCGCTCGTTGAGTCGCGGCCGTACCGGCCGGCAATGTCCGGCCAGAGCGCCTACAACATCCTGTGCAGGATGGACGGAAAACTGGAGCAATCGCTGGTCAGGGCGTTCCGTAACGTGGCGCTGGTGACGTGAAAAGACCGGACGGCGCCACGGTCAGCACGGTCCCGGATGCCATCGACGACACGACGAATGCAGGGTCGACGACACCGGCGATCGAGGCCCGGCGGCGGCTCGAGCAGCGCCGGCAGATGCTCCTTCTCCAGGCCGCGAGCTACGCGGTCGGCGATATCATCGTCCTGATCTACGCGTATGCGGGAACGGTTTCATTCGCCATCCCTGCGATGTTTTTTCTCGGCGGCGCCGGTCTGACCGCGTTGTTTGTCATGCTGTCGGAAGCGAATTTCGGCGACAGGTTCGACGACCATTTCCTGACCAGCTTTCAGGCCGCCACGAACATCGTGATGCAGCTTGCCTTCCTGGTGGTGGCCCCCGAAATCGGATTTTTGTTTCTCACCGTGGTGTTCGTGATTTTCGGGTTTGCGGCGCTGCGGCTGACCTCCCGCGAGGCGGTCATCCTGTGGGCGTTTACGGGTTTCGGGGTGGCGACGATATTCTTCTTCCTGAAAATCCCGATCACCTTGCCGATGCACACGACGCCTGAATGGCTTGCCGGAGCGCTTTCGTTCGTCGCGACGCTCGGACAGTGCGCGTATATAGGGCTCTTTGGAAACGCGATGCGAAGAACGCTCCGGCGCCGCACGGTCGAACTCAAGGCCGCCAATCGACGGATCGAGGAACTTGCCCAGCTGGATGAATTGACCGGCCTGGTGAACAGGCGCTACATCATGAAATCCCTGAATGACGAAATCGCCCGCGCGCAGCGCGGCAACATCCCCTGCTCCGTCGCGCTCATCGATCTGGATCATTTCAAGTTGATCAATGACCGGTGCGGCCATCCGGCCGGCGACGAGGCGCTGCGGACGTTTGCAATCAGCGTATTCGCCAATATCAGGGCGATCGACAAGTTCGGCCGTTATGGCGGCGAAGAATTTCTTCTGATCCTGCCCAATACCGCGGGCGACCATGCGGTGCGGATCATCGACCGGCTGCGCTCGATCATTTCGGAAGTGGATTGGACCGCAATCTCCGGGAAGCTGAATCTGACCATGTCGGCCGGGATCTGCTCGGTGCGTCAGGGCGATTCAGCCGACGACATTCTGGCCCGGGTCGACGCTGCGCTTTACCGGGCAAAGGATGCCGGTCGCAACCGGGTCGTTGCGGCATAACCCCGTCCATGTCTGGCTGGTCCGGCATTTTCGGACGATTCGGACCTGCACCTGTCCGGCTGGAGAACGTCAAGCCATTTGAGGTCGCCATGAGACGACGCCCTCTGTCCGTGCACGCACCTCGGGCGATGCAAGACAGGTCGCGACGGCCTCGAAACCGGGGAATCCGGGATACGGGCGGACACTGGTCGGCGGGCTGTGATTGGCAGGACAAAGGATGATCGTCTCGTCGTTCCCCACGGCGTCCAGATCCAGAATTGAACTGGATCGCGTGAGAAAGAAGAGTGGTCGAAATTCGGGACCACGGCGGCGCAGGCGTGCGATCAAGGCTTCCTGGGTGGCCTTGTCGAGCCCCTGTTCCAGCATATCGATGACCAGGCTGGTCGGGCCCTCGGTTTCCAGTTCGGCGAGCAGGCAGACCAGAGCCTCGGAAATCGTGGCGCCATCCTCGACAAGCCAGGCCAGCGTCTGATCGACTCGCGACTTGAGGGCCGCGTCGCGGTCCAGCCGTGCCTTGGCCGCCGCGCCCCCGTGCGCCAGTCGGTCCAGGCCGACGAACGCGGCACCCGGCAGTGTCTCCGCTATTCGCATGGCCAGTCGCGTCTTGCCGCTGCCGAGCGGACCTACGATATGGTTCAGTGAGCGGATGTCCTGCAATTCAAATCGTTCGCCTCCCCAGGGCCACGGAAGGTCGATCACGACGCTGAAGCTGGTGCCCGGTTTAAGCAGGCGCGCGAGTTCGCAGGGAGCCGGCGCCCGCCCGCTCGCGAGGTCGGCCCGCAAGCGGCCGACTTTATCAACGGCATCGACGAGTTGATGGACGCGACTTTCGAGCGCGGCCTGGTGGGCGGCAAGCGCCGGTTCAAGACTCCCGGAGTCGCCTTCGAGCACGCGCGCCACCTGGCTGAGGCTTAGGCCGAGTTCGCGCAATGCCGCGATCTCGCCGACGCGGGCCATCTCATCGGGACCGTAGGCGCGCCAGCCGGCTGCCGTGCGGGCTGGCGCGATCAGGCCGCGCTGTTCGTAGAGCCGCAAAGCCTTGACGGAAACGCCTAGCCGCCGGGCGGCCTCGGACGGGTTCAGAAATCGTGCGGAGGAGCTCACGAATCACCTCGAAATTGGCTGACCGCAATCCTTATCGAGGCAGCCCCAAGGGCCGGGTCAAGTGGGAAATCCGCCGGATTTGGCGATTTCCGCCCTCGGGGCTGTTGCGGCCCCGGTCGCGGCCTGGCTGCCATTTCAAGGCTCGATTGGCGGATCATCGTGTGATGGCTGCCAGCCTTGACGCGCGCGCCACGGCGTCGATGATGGGCTTTGCGTCCAACACGGAGCACCCAGATGAGTGCGGAGCCCACTAAATCCTGGCAGTGCCGGACCTGCGGTTACATCTACGACGAGGCGGCTGGCGCGCCCGACGAAGGCCTGGCGCCGGGCACGCGATGGGCCGACATCCCGGACGACTGGGTCTGCCCGGAATGCGGCACGGCCAAGAGCGACTTCGACATGGTCGAAGTGTAGACGCCGATCAGCTGCGCGCATCCGCGTCGGCGCGCAGCGCGAAGGCGCCGCTGCCGGCCAGCACCAGGGCGGCCTGCGCCATCAGCCAGAACAGCGGGTATTCGAAGCCTCCGCCGGGGTTGGAATATAGCCAGCCGACCGGCCATTTGATCCAGACCACGACCGCCAAAAACACCAGCAGGAACGCCGCCCATTGCCGGGTGTACCAGCCGAGCAGGATGGCGCAGCCGCCGATCAGCTCGACGCCGAAGGTCGGCCACGCCAACAGCGGCGTGATGCCGTTCTTGGCCAGCAGCGCCTCGTGGGTGTTCATGCCGCGCCAGGTCTTGAGCAGCGCATGCACGATCCAGTCGATCCCGACCGCGACCCGCAACAGCAAGATGCCGTACCGGGCGTAGACCGCGTCGATCGCCGGATTGCCGAAGGTCGCGGAAAAACCGCCGGGATGTCGCGCGCGGCTATCGCTGCGTCGGGCCATGCTCATTGGAATAATCCCCCTGTGTGAAAAGCCGGCGCGCCGGTTCGGGTCGCGCCATCGACGCGGCAACCGGCCCGTCGAAGATTCATTCCGCACTCCCCTGGCGCAGCGACAGGCCCGTCGCGGCTTCGAGTTCGGCGATGGCCTGCGGCGCGCTGACCACTTTGATGGTGGTCATGCCCATCTCGCGCGCCGGCTTCAGGTTGACGCCGAGGTCGTCGAGATAGACGCAATTTCCGGGATCGACGCCGAGCGCCTCGATCATCATCCGGTAGATGCGCGGATCGGGCTTGCGCAGTCCGATCTTCGCCGATTCGATGACGTGATCGAACAGCACCATGACCTCCGCGACATAGAGCGAGCGGCCGCTGGCGCTGCCGATCGCATTGGCGGGAAGATTGTTGGTGATGCAGCCGGTCTTGAACCGGGATTTTACCAGCTTCAGCGCTTCCACCATTTCGGGACGCAGATCGCCGGATAACAGCGGCAGCACGTCCTTGCCGCGAACCTCCGCGCCCAGCGCCCGCGATTCCTCGGCGAACAGCTGGTCGAAGGTCTCGATGTCGACCTCGGCGCGCTCGAATTTCGCCCAGGCGTTTTCCCAATGGTTCTCGGCGTTGGTGCGCCGGATGATGTCGGCGGGCAGCCCGCGTTCGCTCTCGAAACGCGCAAAGGCCTCGAAGGGCGAGGTGGTCAGTACACCGCCAAAATCCCAGATCACTGCCTCGACCATTGTATCCCCGCCTTCGCGACTGCCGAATTTGCCAGAACGGCTAACACGCGGCTCCCGCCGGGGCCAGCCCGGCGCCGGGGTTTGACCGTGATGCGGAATTTGGCGCGGCCGGCGGCTTCCTGTTAGGTTACCGCAGCGCATCTTTGTTTGACGCGTTTTCTTCACGCGAACCGGTGCCCACCCTCGGGTCAAGCCCAAGGGCATGCTTCGCTTGAAAACGCTATGGCTACGGGGAACCCCATGAAAGCCTTCGACACGATCATCACGGAATCCACGGATTCGCTCACCGGTCCCTGGCGCCGGCCGCAGCAGATGCTGCACGCCCAGGTCTATGACCAGCATGCGTCGATCCACGACGACGCCACCGCGCAGAAACTGGGATTCCAGGGCGGCACCATCGAAGGCCCGACGCATTTCAGCCAGTTCGCGCCCTTGTGCGAACGCGTGTGGGGAAAGGCCTGGTTCGAGACCGGATGCCTCTCCGCGCATTACCGCAACCCCGTCTTCGAGGGCGAGGAAGTGCAGGCCATTCTCGCAAAACCCGAACCGGGCCGGCGGCAATGCGCGATCCAGATGCTGAAGCGCGACGGCACTGAAGTGCTGCGCGGCACGGCGTCGGTCGGGACCGAGGGCCTGGTGACGGCGCTGGACCAGCGGCTGACCGAACTGAAGCCGCTCGCCGATCCCGTGATCCTGCGCGACGTCAAGGTGGGGATGAAGACCCCGCGCCAGACCGTGCGGATGGATTTCGAGCAGAACATGGGCGATCTCTACCCGTTCTCGCTGGCCGACAAGCTCAAGGTCATTACCGAGCCGAGCCCGTGGTACCGCAGCGGCTCGGTCAGCCCCTGGGGACGTCCGGTTATCCCGATGGAAATGCTCAGCGTGCTGTTTCAATACCGGGCGCGGGAAGATCGCCTGCCGATCCGGGGGCCGGCGGTCGGGCTGTTCGCCGATCAGGAAATCCGCCTGTCGCGCGGTCCGCTGTTCGCAGGCGAGCATTACCAGACCGAGCGGGAAGTGGTCGCGCTGAGCGGCAGCCGCCGGACCGAAAGCCTCTGGGTCCGCACCACGGTGTTCGCTTCCGATGGCCTGATTGTCGCGACCATGCTGCTGAACCTCGCCAGCATCAAGGATTCCTACGCATCCTATCAGCAGGAACATGCCAGGCTCTATGCGTGATGGCGAGGTCTGAACCGGGTCGGCCGAAATTCCTGGCCGTCGCGATCGCGGCCGCAGCACTGCTTGCCGCCGCGCCCACCCACGCCATCGTCGGCGGCGCGGCTCCATCGGAAGACGGCGTCGGCCGCGCGATCGTCACCATCGTCGGCTCGCGCGGCAATTTCTGCACCGGCTCCCTGATCGCGCCAAAGCTGGTGTTGACGGTGGCGCATTGCGTACCGCCCGGCGCGGACTACAAGATCGTCGAATATGGCGCCAACCGGCAGCCGCAATTGCGGGACGTGCGCACCGTCGCTGCTCATCCCGGCTTCGACATCCAGGCGATGCTGGCGCATCGCGCCACCGCTGACGTGGCGCTGCTGCAGCTCGAAGCGCCGCTTGCCGGAAGGAGTCCGGCGCAGCTCGGTGTGCCCAACGTCCCGATCCTTGCCGGCGGCCGTTTCACCATCGCCGGCGTCGGCGTAACCATTCGCGGGCAAGGTTCGAGCGGCGGTATCGTTCGCGCCGCCGGCCTGGTCGCGACCGGGCGGCCGGGCACCCTGCAGATCCGCCTGGTCGATCCGCTCACGCAAGGGGTGCGCGATGGGCTCGGCGCCTGTACCGGAGATTCCGGCGGCCCGGTGTTCGAGGACCGGCCCGGCGGCGCGGTCCTCGTCGGCGTCGTCAGCTGGTCGACCGGCTCAGGCGGCAGCGCCGGCTGCGGCGGCCTGACCGGCGTCACGCCGCTGACGCTCTACCGGGACTGGATCCTGCAGACCGCGCGGCAATGGGGATTTGCGCTGTGAATTTGCCGGGTGACGGAATGTTGCGGCGGCCGGGCCGCGGCATCGGCCGTCAAGTTCTTGTGCGATCCAATGACGTCGGCCATGGCGGACGGCGTTTGATTTGGCGCATTGTGCGGCCGGGAATTGGCCTTTAAACAGGCTACAACAGCGTGTTGCCAATCAAAAAAGAACAGGGATCATGAACGTCTTAGCAAACCCCGACACCGCTTCGTCCGCTCCCAAGCCCGTCGAGCATTTCGACGTGCTGATCGTCGGCGCCGGCATTTCCGGCATCGGCAGCGCCTATCATCTGACCCAGCAGATGCCGGACAAGAGCTTCGTCATCCTGGAGACCCAGGAGAGTTTCGGCGGCACCTGGCTGACCCACAAATATCCGGGCATCCGTTCCGACAGCGATCTGCACACCTTCGGCTATCGCTTCAAGCCGTGGGTCGGGCCGCCGATCGCGACCTCGGAGGAGATCAAGTCCTACATGGGCGACGTGATCGCCGAAAACGATCTCGCGCGCCACATCCGCTACAAGCACCGGATCGAGCGGGCGAGCTGGTCGAGCGCGACCAATCTGTGGACGGTCGATGCGGTCCGGACCGACAGTGGCGAGCCCACCACCTTCACCGCGAACTTCCTCTGGATGTGCCAGGGCTATTATCGCCATTCCGAGGGCTACACGCCGGAGTGGCCCGGCATGGACAAGTTCAAGGGCCGCATCGTCCATCCGCAGCGCTGGCCGGAGGATATCGCGCTCAAGGACAAGAAGGTGATCGTGATCGGCTCGGGCGCGACCGCGGCGACGCTGATTCCGGCAATCGCCGGCGAATGCGCCCACGTCACCATGCTGCAGCGCTCGCCGACCTATTTCAGGGTCGGCCGCAACGCCATCGAACTCGCCGAAACGCTGCGCCAGCTTCAGGTCAAGGAGGAATGGATCCACGAGATCGTGCGCCGCAAGATCCTGTTCGAGCAGGATGCGTTTACGCAGCGCTGCCTTGCCGAACCGGAACAGGTGAAGAAGGAGCTGATCAGCCAGATCACCGCGGTGCTCGGCCCGGACTACGACGTGGAGAAGCACTTCACGCCGAATTACCGGCCGTGGCGGCAGCGCATCGCCTTCATCCCCGATGCCGACCTGTTCGAGGGCATCAAGAGCGGCAAGGCGTCCGTCGTCACCGACGAGATCGACCGCTTCACCGAAAACGGCATCCTGTTGAAGTCCGGCGAGGAGCTCGAGGCCGACATCATCGTCACCGCGACCGGCTTCAATCTTTGCGTGCTCGGCGATATCGCCTTCAGCATCGACGGCAAGCCGCTCAATTTCGGCGACACCGTCACCTATCGCGGCATGATGTTCACGGGTGTTCCGAACCTGGTCTGGGTGTTCGGCTATTTCCGGGCGAGCTGGACCTTGCGCACCGACCTGGTGGCGGACTTCGTCTGCCGCCTGCTCGGGCACATGAAGAGGAAGGGCGCGAAGAAAGTGGTGCCGGCGCTGCGCGCCGAAGACCACAACATGCCGCTGTTGTCCTGGATCGATCCGGAGAATTTCAATCCCGGCTACATGATGCGCAACATGAACCTGCTGCCGAAGCGCGGCGACAAGCCGGAATGGCAGCACAGTCAGGATTACTGGGCCGAGAAGGACGAAATCCCCGCGATCGACCTCGACGACGCCGCGTTCGTGTATGATTGAGGGTGGTATTTGAACCCGTCATTGCGAGCGAAGCGAAGCAATCCACTCTTTCTTGTTGCGAGATGGATTGCTTCGCTTCGCTCGCAATGACGCTGTAGTGTAGTTGCAGCGAACTCGATTCAAATTTGCGGTTTTTGACGATACGAAAATGTGATGGTTTTGACCGCAGGCGATGTGCCTCGCGATAACTACGAAACTCAACCAAACCTTCAAGATTTCCGGCGAATCTGGCGGCCGGGCGACGGGGCCTGGAGAAGCGGCAATGCATCCGCGGCGGTTCGCACGTGTCAGGCCATCGGGAAGAATTTCCGACATGGCCAAACTGATCGTTGATCCAAAGGCTCCCGTCATCGACTGCCGGGTGGTCGACTATTCACCGGGCGGGGCGTGCCTCGAACTGCCCGGCCAGACCAAGGTGCCGACCCGGTTCGAGCTATTGTTCGGTCCCACCAGAAAGCGCTGCCGCGTGGTCTGGAGCGTCGGGCGACGCCTGGGTGTCGCCTTCTAATCCAATACGCGTCGGCGTGTCACGAATTGCGGCGGCTGGTGCTGGTGGCGATCGCGGCGGCGGCGGTGCGGTTTTCCACGCCGAGCTTGGCGTAGATCTGCTCGAGATGCTTGTCGACCGTCCTCGGGCTCAATCCCAGGATCTGCGCGATATCGCGGTTGGTCTTGCCCTTGGAAAGCCAGGACAGCACCTCGCCCTCGCGCGTCGTCAGTCCGAGTTCGCTGGAGAATTCGGCGGGCATGCCGGGGCTGGCATCCTTGGCCAGCCGCAGCAGGAATTCGTTGGGGCCGAGCTTGCCCATATATTGCAGCCGCAGCTGATCGTTGTCGGGAAACGCCGCCATCGCCGTGCTCTTCGATCCGCTCTTGGCCCGTTGCGCCTGCTCCAGCCATTGCAGCATCGGCAGCGGCAGCACCAGTTCGTCATTGGCGCCGGCGGCGAGATTGTCCGCCAGCAGTTTCTGCGCCTGCGGCGTCGCCCACATGATGGTGCCCTGCCGGTTGACGGCGAGCAGGAAGCGGCCGGAGACGTCGAGCGCTGCGCGCGCGCTCTGGGTCATCCGCGCGTTGGCGAGATGAACCCTGATCCGCGCCAGCATCTCCTCGATCACGATCGGTTTCGTCACATAGTCGACGCCGCCGGCCTCCAGGCCGCGCACGATGTGCTCGGTCTCCGCAAGCCCGGTCATGAAGATCACCGGCACGTTGCTCAGACCGGCGTCGCGCTTCAGCCGCCGGCAGGTTTCAAAACCATCCATGCCCGGCATCACGGCGTCGAGCAGGATGATGTCGGGCGTGATCTGGTCGACGATCCGCATCGCCGCGGCGCCATCCATCGCCACCATGACCGTCATGCCGGCGCCGTCGAGCGCGTCGGTCAGCAGCCGCAGCGTTTCCGGGGAATCGTCGACGACCAGGGCGATGTCGCGCTTTTTGGTTTCAGTGGTCATACGAGTGCAGGGTTTTCAGTGTTGCCATGTACTGATCGAGGTCGAAGCGGTCGATCAGCGAGCGCATTTGCGAAACGAAGTCGGCATGTTCGGGATGGTCGGTTCCTATCTCGTCGAGCTTGAGCTGGATAGCCCTGATATATCCGAGTTGTCCGAGCCCGATCAGTTCCTCGACGTGGTTCACCGATGGCCGCGAGCCGCTCTCCGGCTTCCAGTGCGGGATCACGATCCGGTCGGTTTCATATTGCCATTCGATCTTGAGGAGCTGCCGGATCAATTCCAGCAGTCGGGGAATGTCGATTGGCTTCATCAGATAGCCGTCGTGGAACGGCTGCGCGAGCGGCATGCCGTGGGCCTCCAGCGCGCTCGCCGAAACCATCAGGATGCGGGCCTGATGATGGCCGGTGGTGCGCAGCGTCTCCGCCACCGTCCAGCCGTCCATGCCCGCCATCGAGATATCCAGCAGGAACAGATCGGGCCGGCAATGCTGCGCCAGCGCCAGACAGCCGGGGCCGTCCGGCGCGCTCAGGAGGATGAAGCCGAGCGGCGTCAGCACCTCGCGCAAGAGATCGCGCTGCACCGGATCGTCGTCGGTGATCAGGATAGTCTTGCGCGGACCGTGATAGCCGAACACCGGCGCATCGACCGGGGCGATCCGCGTCGGATTGGTCACTTCCGACAACAGGATCTTGACCCGGAACGTGCTGCCGGACCCGACCTTGCTGGTGACCCGGATGTCGCCGCCCATCACGCCCGCGAGCAGCCGGCTGATCGTCAGGCCGAGCCCGGTCCCGGTCTGCGGCTGCGAGACGCCCAGCGCGCCGCGCTCGAACGGCGCGAAGATGCGTTCGAGATCGCCAGACTGGATACCCGGGCCGGTGTCGGTGACCTCGAACTCGGCGACCGGGCTGCGGTAGTGGACCACGAAATGCACGCTGCCGGTCTGGGTGAATTTGATGGCGTTCGACAGCAGGTTGATCAGGATCTGGCGCAGCCGTTTTTCGTCGGCATAGACCACGACCGGCAGTACCGTCGGACGCCTGAAGATGAAATCGATGCCCTTGGCGGCGGCCTGCAGGCGGAACATGCCGACCAGCTGATCGAGGAAATCGGACAGCCGCACTTCGTCGCGCGACAGATAGAGCCGCCCGGCCTCGATCTTGGAGATGTCGAGAATGCCGTCGATCAGCCCCGACAGATGGTCGGCGCTGCGCCGTACCACGCGGACCTGGTCGCGCGGCTTCGGGGGCAGGCTGGAATCCTGCTCCAGCAACTGCGCGTAGCCGGAAATGGCGTTGAGCGGCGAGCGCAGTTCGTGGCTGAGGCCCACGACATAGCGGCTCTTGGCCAGATTGGCCGATTCCGCCACCTCCTTGGCGCGCTGCAATTCGGTGTCGGTGCGCTTGTGGGCGTCGATCTCCTGGATCAGGAGCGTGGTCTGCCGCCTGGTCTCGGCTTCCGCCGCCCGCCGGCTCTGCTGCGCCAGCACGAACAGCCAGGCCACCACGCCGATGATGATGGTCAGCGCGAAGAACACCTTCCACAGCACTTCGGAGAGTTGCAGATTGTCGGCATGAACGCTCGGCGAGGTCTGCAGATAGATCATGCCGAGCGTCAGCCCGACCAGGCCGGCGGAAACCGCGAACACGCCGAGATAGTGCCCGAGCTGCGAATTGATCCGCGCGTAGATCGGCTGCGGCAGCAGCTTGCCGAGGGTTTCCGAGACCTGCGCCTGGATTCGCGCATGCGGCTTGCACAAATCGTGGCAGCGGGCGTCGAGCGAACAGCACAGCGAGCAGATCGGGCCGGCATAGGCCGGGCATGACGCCATGTCCTCGGGCTCGAAACTATGCTCGCAAATGCAGCACTGGATCGCCTCGAGGTTCTGCCAGCTGCGCTTCGGCTTGCGCGCGATGTAGTATTTGCCGTCGGTGGCCCAGGCGATCAGCGGCGCGGTCACGAGCGCCACCAGCAGCGCGACGAACGGCGCCAGCGCCTTGGCGGTCGGTCCGAACAGGCCGTAGAACGCGCTGATCGACACCACCGTGGCGATGGTCATCGCGCCGACGCCGACCGGATTGATGTCGTAGAGATGCGCGCGCTTGAACTCCATGTGCTGCGGCCGCAGGCCGAGCGGCTTGTTGATGACGAGATCGGACACCAGCGCGCCGACCCAGGCGATGGCGACGTTGGAGTAGAGCGCCAGCGTCTGCTCCAGCGCCTTGTAGACGCCGATCTCCATCAATAGCAGCGCCACCAGCACGTTGAACACCAGCCAGACCACGCGGCCGGGATGGCTGTGGGTCAGCCGGGAAAAGAAGTTCGACCACGCGATCGAGCCGGCATAGGCGTTGGTGACGTTGATCTTGACCTGCGACAGGATGACGAAGAATCCGGTCAGCGCCAGCGCCAGTTCCGGCTTCGCCAGCACGTAACGGAACGCCTCCAGATACATGTGCGCCGGCTCGGCGGCATGCTCGGCCGAGACGCCGTGGCTGAGCGCGAAGAAGGCCAGGAACGATCCGGCCAGCAATTTGAGCGAACCGAGCACGATCCAGCCCGGCCCGGCGCTCAACAGCGCGATCCACCACGACGTCTTCGACGTTCGCCGGTCGCGCGGCAGAAAGCGCAGGAAGTCGACCTGCTCGCCGATCTGCGCCACCAGCGAGAACACCACGGAAGCCGCGGTTCCGAACAGCAGCAGGTCGAGATGCCCGGACGGGTCGCCATGCTCGCCGGCGAATTTGGTCCACTCCGCGAAGGAATGCGGATTGGCCCAGGCGATCGCCGCGAACGGGAGGATGTGAAGCACGATCCAGACCGGCTGCGTCCACAACTGGAAGCGACTGATCAGCGTGATGCCGTGGGTGACCAGGGGAATGATGACGACGGCGCTGATCAGGTAGCCGACCGGGCGCGGGATGCCGAAACACATCTCCAGGGCGGTGGCCAGGATCACCGCCTCGATCGCGAAGAAGATGAAGGTGAAGGAGGCGTAGATCAGCGAGGTGATGGTCGAGCCGATGTAGCCGAAGCCGGCGCCCCGGGTCAGCAGGTCGATGTCGATGCCGCATTTAACGGCATGGTAGGCAATCGGCAGGCCGCAGAAGAAGATGATGACACTGACCACCAGGATCGCCGCGACGGCGTTGGTGACGCCGTAATTCAGCGTGATGGTGCCGCCGATCGCCTCCATCGCCAGGAACGAGATCGCGCCCAGCGCGGTGTTGGCGACGCGGGCGGCGGACCAGCGCCGCGCGCTCTTGGCTGTAAAGCGGAGCGCGTAGTCTTCCAGCGTCTGGTTGGCAACCCATTGATTGTACTGGCGCCTGACGCGGTCTATCCGCTGCCGCCCTGCCACTCCGTAACTCCTGACCCTGACGCCGAACCCGCAGCAAAACCTACGTCGCTATTTTGCGGTGCAGTATACGCGATCTTGCGTATCTGTGCACTGCACAAATTCAGCAATCCTCGCCTGACCAATAGCGTGTCCTCGAACCAGAATGGGGTACTCATGTCAGACGACACTAAACAAGGGCTGCAGTCGGCATTTCGCCGCAAGCTTTTGATGGGAATGGCGGCAATTCCTGCCTTAACCATGCTTCCGCGCCCATCTTTTGCGCAGGCGCCGGCAACCTCCGCGATCAACACCACCGGGCTCGCGGTTACCGATACTGAAGTCACCGTCGGCATCCTGCATTCGGCGACCGGCACCATGGCGATTTCGGAAACCGGCTCGATCGAGTCCGAAAAGCTCGCCATCGCGCAGATCAACGAAGCCGGCGGCGTGCTCGGCCGCAAGATCAAGATCATCCAGGAAGACGGCGCCAGCGATTGGCCGACCTTCGCGGAAAAGGCCAAGAAGCTCCTGGTCAACGACAAGGTCGCGGCGATCATGGGCTGCTGGACCTCGGCATCCCGCAAGGCGGTGCTGCCGGTTCTCGAACAATACAACGGCATGCTCTATTACCCGACCTTCTACGAAGGTCTCGAGCAGTCCAAGAACGTGATCTACACCGGCCAGGAAGCCACCCAGCAGATCCTCGCGGGCCTGAACTGGATCGCCAAGGAAAAGGGCGCGAAATCGTTCTTCTTCGTCGGCTCGGACTACATCTGGCCGCGCACCTCGAACAAGATCGCGCGCAAGCACGTTGAGAACGTGCTCAAGGGCAAGGTCGTCGGCGAGGAATACTACCCGCTCGGCAACACCCAGTTCAATTCGGTCATCAACAAGATCAAGCTGACCAAGCCCGACGTGATCTTCACCGACGTCGTCGGCGGATCGAACGTCGCGTTCTACAAGCAGCTCAAGGCGGCCGGCATTGACCTGTCGAAGCAGGCGCTCTTGACGATCTCGGTGACCGAAGACGAAATCGACGGCATCGGCGGCGAGAACATCGCGGGCGCCTATGCCTGCATGAAGTACTTCCAGTCGCTCGACAATCCGAACAACAAGCTGTTCGTCCCGGCGTTCAAGAAGATGTGGGGCGAGAAGACCGTGATTGGCGACGTGACGCAGGCCGCTTATCTCGGCCCGTGGCTGTGGAAATTAACCGCTGAGAAGGCCGGCAGCTTCGACGTCGACAAGATCGCGGCGGCTTCGCCGGGCGTGGAATTCAAGGGCGCGCCGGAAGGTTACGTCCGGATCCATGAAAACCACCATCTGTGGTCGAAGACCCGGGTCGGTCGCGCCAGGCTCGACGGCCAGTTCGATCTGGTGTTCGAGACCGCCGATCTGGTCGAGCCGGATCCGTTCCCCAAGGGCTACCAGTAAGGACGCGCGGGCTTCGTCGC
>Ga0302157_10002077_pt1 | contig 23839 bp, 22 predicted proteins | sample I_Bog_N3_3_FD_193502 | JGI IMG/M metagenome (GOLD analysis project Ga0302157, IMG submission 193502) | Peat permafrost microbial communities from Stordalen Mire near Abisko, Sweden - I_Bog_N3_3 | ecosystem: Environmental > Terrestrial > Soil > Wetlands > Peat | place: Sweden: Abisko, Stordalen... | reverse complement strand
TGGTGGCCAGATTCATCACGATGCTGCAGGCGCGCCGACCGGCCTGCTTGAAGACATGGCGCAAGGCCTGGTGACCGACAAAGTCCCCCCGCCGAGCGAGGCAGAAACCCAGGCCGCCGCGCGCGCCGCGCTGGCGGCGATGGCGCGGCAGGGGATCACCGGCTTTCTCGACGCGGTCGCGCCGCCGAGCGACATTGCCGCCTTTGCCGCCGTCGAAAAGCAGGGCGGCCTGACCGCGCGCGCCCATTTCGCCCCGTTGATCGAGCCCAAGGACGGCCCGGCGCCCGATGCCGCGATCGCCGCAATCGTCGCGTTGCGCACCCAATACGATCAGGGCGCGCTTCGCCCGCAGCCCACGATCACGGTGCGCAATGTCAAATTGTTCATGGATGGCGTGATTACCGCGCCTGCGCAAACCGGTGTCATGCTCGCCCCTTACTGGACCAATCACGGCAGCGCCGACCACCCCGATTGGCGCCCCGGCCCGACCACCGGTCCCGCGCCCTATTTCCCGCCCGCCGTGCTTGCGCCGCTGATCGAGAAGATCGCCGCGCTCGGCTTTGATCCGCATATGCACGCCGACGGCGATGGTGCGGTGCGCATCGCGCTCGACGCGGTGGCGGCCTTGCGTGCGGCGCACCCTGCATATGATACTCGCCCGGCCATCGCCCATGACGAGATCGTCGATCCCGCGGACTATGCGCGGTACAAGGCGTTGAACGTTGTCCCCGTGCTGTCGTTCCAATGGGAAAAGCGCGCCGCCGACACCGTGCCCGGCGCACGCGATCAGATGGGGCCCGAACGTTTCGCCCGGCTCGAACCGTCAGGTTTCCTTGCGGATGCCGCCGCGCCGATCGCCTATGGCAGCGATTGGCCGGTCGATCCGCTGGACGAATGGTTTGCCCTGAAAGTCGGCGTCACTCGCCGGAACGACCCCGCTGCGGGCGCCGACTACGTGGCGCCGCTGCCGGGCCCCGGCCTGACTCTGGCGCAAACCGTCCATGCGATCACCACCGGCGCGGCCTATGAATTGCGCGAAGAGACGGTCGCCGGCTCGCTCGAACCGGGTAAATTCGCCGACCTCATCCTGCTCGATCATGACATTTTCCACGATGCCCCCGACACGCTGGCAAAGACCAAAGTCCAGTTCACCATGGTCGGCGGCAAAGTGGTCTATACCGCGGACGCCAAGTAAATGACGGGAAGGGGCTGACACGCGGCGCATCAAGCGCCTATGCCGGGCGTCAAAGCACAGGAGGCGTCATGGCCGATCTTTATCTGAAGGCGCTCGAATCCGAGCGCAAGGCATTGTGGGCAACGTGTCGGCTCAAGGGCCTGTCCAAGGACACCCCCGAACGTCAACGCATCGCCGCGCTTGACGAACTTTTGCGCGAACACAAGGCCAAGCGCAAAGCCTGAACGCGGCGTCCTGCGCCTTCTACACCATGCGCCGCAAAAGACCGATGGGGCGGATCAGGGTGTGCAGGATCACGCCTGCGACATGGAGCACGATCAGGCCGGCCAGTGTCGCGCAGCCGACGCGGTGGGCCCAAAAGAACAGGCGGAGTGCCTGATGCGTGGGCGGGCTGCCGTCGAACGGTGTCGGCACAGTCATCAGCCCGAACAGACTGTAGCTTTTGGGCACCATCAGATAGCCGCTGATCAGCACTTCGGCGATCACCGCGTAGAGCGCGTTCTGGACCATGCGGGCAGGGCGGAGCTGCGCGGGGGTGAGCCCGGCGGGCGGCGCAGGCTGGCGGCGGACCATGCGCCACCACAGACGCAGCGGAAACAGCACGATCAGCACGCTGGCCAGCGACATGTTGAGCCGCGACGCCATGGTGTGGACGGGGCCCGGCGCGATGAAATGCAAGCCATAGCCGACGATGGTCGCGTAGAGAATGCCCACCGCAAAGATCCAGTGCAGCGCGCGGGTCAGCGGGTCATGGCGACCGATATGCGCAGCCGATGATGAGCCGCCGGGGGTATTCCCGACGGGTTCCGGCTTCATCTCGCGAAGGGCCGATTGGGGCAAGCCTTGTCCTTTCCTGTCGGGCGCCGCTGGCCGTTGCAATCAGGCTGGCTTTTAGCCGATGCAGTGGAAAAATCGACCACGGTGTGCCTCTTTGCCCGCAAGAATCCGCGCAAAAAATGATCTGCTGCAATCGATCGGCTTTTTTGCGCGGAAACGATGCGTATCAGCCCGGCGCGACATTCGCCGGCGGCATCTGTGCAAAGGACGGCAGGTCATTGGGGATTGTGTGCCAAGCGGGCGCCGATGCCGTGTAGATGTGCATTTTGGGGGCGAGATCGGCGGTATCATCAAAGGCGCCGACCTTGATCGTCATGAACGGCGCGTGTTCCGGGGCACTCCATAGCGGGGTGCCGCAGTCCGGGCAAAAGGCGCGGGTGACCTTGCCGCCGCTGTCGCCCCTGTCGTGAAATTCGTGCGGAGTGCCGCGCGTGATGGTGATGACGCCTTTGGGGACGAGAACGACGTAGTTGGGGCCGCCGCCAGCGAATTTCTGGCAATTGTGGCAATGGCAGGCGCCGGTTCCCAGCAGTGGGGCGTCGATGGTGAAACGGATGGCGCCACAGGCGCAGGCTCCTTCGCGATGCATGGCAGATCTCCTTGTGCGGTGGTTGATGTGCAGCTCTTGCCATGGCGCTGCTGCCACCGTTATGTCAGCAGCCTGGCAGCAGGGCGGAACCATGCGACGAACCGAGCGGCTTTTCCGAATCATTCAGATCTTGCGTGGCGCGCGCCGGGCACAAACGGGGCGTGACCTGGCCGATGAGCTGGAAGTGTCGCTGCGCACGCTGTATCGCGATATTGCCGAACTGATCGCGCAAGGGGTGCCGGTGCGCGGCGAGGCGGGGACGGGCTATGTGCTCGACAAGGGCTACGATTTGCCGCCGCTGATGCTGACGGCGGATGAACTGGAGGCGGCGGTGCTCGGTGCGGCGTGGGTGGCGGGGCATGGCGATCCGCAATTGGCCAACGGCGCGCGCGACCTGATTGCCAAGCTGAGCGCGATCATTCCGGCGGACTTGCGCCCGATCCTGCTCGACGCGGGATCAAAACCGATCAGTTTTGCCCAGCGTCCGGTCGACGGGATCGATGTCGCCGCGCTGCGCCGGGCGATCCGTGACCGGCATAAAGTCGCCATAGTCTATACCGATGCGCAAGGGACGGTGACGCAACGCGTGATCTGGCCGATCTTCATCGCCTATATCGAACAAGTCCGCGTGATCGTCGCCTGGTGCGAAACCCGGCAGGATTTTCGCCATTTCCGCACCGATCGGGTCGAGCGGTTAAGCCCCGTCGGCACCGGCTATCCTGCCCGGCGCGAAGCTTTGCTGAAAAGCTGGCAAACACACTTCGACCGGAAGCAGGCCTGATTCGCCCAAGATCAGCGGAAATTGACCGGCACGGCAAATGCGAGGTCTGCCTCGGCCAGGTCTGCAGGCGGTGGCGGGAAGGGGGCGGCATCTTTCACGGCGCGCAAGGCCAACCGGTCGAGCAGCACGATCCCGCTTGATTGCGTGATCCGTGCGGACACGAGATGGCCGGTACGATCCAGTCGAAATTCGACAAGCGCACTGCCTGCAAGCTCGATTCCGGCGGGGCGATGAGTCGCGATCCGTTGCCATAGCAGGGCAGTATAGGCGGATTGTTCGCGATGCGCAGGGGCCGCTGCCACAGGCGCCGGGGGCGGCGGCGAATTGTCCTCGGCAGATTGCCCCAGAGGCGTTGCGGATGCCATCGCCGTGGTCGGGGGGATCACCAGTCGCTGCGCGTCCCGGCGCAGGGCAGCCCCGGTGACGCGATCCGTGACGGCATGCATCTTTGCGGGCGATGGCGCCCGCGCCACCGCCCGCGTCGGCGTGGGCGGTGTGATCAGATTGACCAGCGTCAGCCCGGCGGTGCGTGCGGGGAGCACCGGTGCGGCGGTTCCTGCTGAAAGCGCGGACAACGCGATCAACGCCAGACCGTGAAGGCCTGCCGATGCGGTCAGTGCCCAGGGGCGCAGGCGCGCCGTCGCGGACGGAGAGTACCCGCCGATACTCTCCGCCGCGATTGTCGGCCGATCATGATCCCGCTGCAAGGCGTTGCAGCGGCTCGCCCGGCTCATGTCAGAACCGGGCGGACAGCCCGAGATTGAACGACCGACCGCGCCCCGGCACAGGCCGGATCACGGTGCCGCCGCTTGCGGTGTAATCGCCCAGCGAGATGCCGCCGAGCGGCAGGGCATAAGCCTTGTCGAACAGGTTTTCGACATCGAGGCTGACCCGGACAACGCCCCATGTATAGGCCGTGCGCAAGTTGACCAGGGCATAGGCCGGTGTCGTCGGTTCGTTGCGCGCCGGATCGACGCGGGTCTTGGTCGACACGGCTTCAAGATCGATCCCGCCCTCGAACCCGCCGATGCGGTGGGTCAGCCCGGCTTTGATGTCGAGCGGCATCTGGTGATAGAGCGGCGTGTGAGCGGTCAGGTTTTGTCCATGGACATAGGCCAGCGATCCGGTCAGCCGGGTCTGGCCCAAGGCGCCGCCGTTCCACAGCGGAACCGCGCCGGATACGTCGATGCCGTACAAGGCGGCCTCTTCATTATCGAACTGCAATTGGGAAAAGCCGGTGGGCATGCCCATCATATTGGTAAAATTCTTGACGAAGCCCGCATCGATGTAGTCGTTGACATGGGTGTACCAGGGTTCGACTTTGACGAACCAGCCGGATTTGCCGCCGCCGCTGGCGGTGACCGCGACGCTGACTGTATCGGCGCGTTCGGGCTTGAGATCGAGATTGCCGATATAGCCGTTGCCGTCGCCGAACCAGCCGATCATGCTGCTCGACATGCCGCCCGTACCCCAGCTGTAGCGTTCATAGAGATTGGGCGAGCGCGCCTTGTGCGCATAGCCGAGCTCGGCCACGACGCCGGAGGCGGGGGCCCATGACACCAGCGCCGAAGCACTCCAGTTGTCATCGGCGCGCCGGTGACCGGCGGCGTTGAACGCCATGGCCGCCATGTCGTCGGCCATTTGCATCATGCCGGTGCCATAAGGCGCGACCTGGCCGGTGTTCATCACCACCCGGTCGAGCCGGGCGCCGATCAGTGTCGAAAGCCGATTGCCCCATTTCGATTCCAGCTCGCCATAGAAGCCCAGGCGATCGCGCGTGCCGCCGTTGATATTCTCATAGGTGTCAGGCCCCATCATCATGCTGCCGGCGACGGGCGGCCACCAGTCATCGAGCGTTTCGGCATGGTATTCGTGGCCGAGATGCACCGTGTTGCCCGTCGCGACCGGCACGTCGAGCTTGATCGTATAGCCGCCGGAGCGGACGCGCGTATTCATCGGCATGCCGCCATCGGCAGTGCCGCCTTTGTCGGTGAGGAAATTCATGCGGTGATCGACCGCCTGGTAATTGCCTTTGAGATCGATCGCCGCCCAGCCCAGATCGTCATGCCAGTGGCCATTGACGAACCAGGCCTTGTTGCTGGTCATGTCCATGTATTGATTGGGGAAACCTTCGTATGGCGCATAGTGATACCCGCCCTTGATCTCGATCAGGCCGAGATTTCCCTGATAGGCGAGCGCCAGTGTGTGATCGGTCTTGCGATATTCGGTCGAATGGACTTCGCCCAGATTGCCGCCGCCCCAATAGCGCCCGGCCGAGGCAAACGACCCGCTATAAGTCGCGCTGAGGCTTGAAGAGGCGACTGTCACCTGCGCGCCGACACCGGCGGCGCCGTCATTGCTGCGAAAAAAGGCCGATGCCTCGCCGGTGTAAAGTAAGCCATCGCCACGGGCAAAGCGCGGCGCAGGGCCATTGACCGCAATGATCGCGCCGATGCTGTCGCCGCCCAGACTGACCGGGGCGACCCCGGTGATCACCCGGATCGAGGCCACCGTTTGCGGGTCGGTATAGGATAGCGGCGTATTCATGTCGTTTGGACAGGCGGAATCGACCGGATGGCCATCGACGGTCATGCCCAGCCTTTGTTCGGACAGGCCGTGGATGGTCGGCATGCTGGAAAAGCCGCCGCCGGTGTTGGCGGCAATGCCCGCGATCGCGGAGAGCAGAGCGGCGGTGTCGCTGCTGTTGCTTTGTATCGCGCGGATCGCGTCGCGTTCGATCCGGTCGGCCGTGGCCTGTGTGGCCGCGGGCGTTGGCGCGCTGTCGACGTCGACCGGAGGCAGCTGCGTTGCCTGCTGGGCCATGGCGGGTTGCGATACCGAGGCGAGCAGCGCCACGGCGAGCGATGAAGCGTGAAATTTCATGAACAAGGATCCCGTCCTGAACGGTTGCATGGCCGAGGATCATGACCTCGGCCTGCGCAAGGCAAGGCGCGCGCCGAGCGGCGTCGCGGTCGCGGCAAAATCGATGGCTGATCGGGAAAAAATGCGCGGCGCCAACATCTGGGCGCAGCAGAGCCAAGGCTCAGATCAGCGCGATCGCGCCGGGAGGGCCGCGCGGGGGCGGCAGGGCATGGAAAGTCCGCAAGAGGGCGGGGGCCATGCGCGGGGGAAAGGCGGGCGCCGACGCAAGTATCGGCGCAATCGTCAGGGGAACGCCGGGGGCATCGGCAAGACCCATGCCGCCCAATACGGCGTAAGGACAGACGCTGGTGGTTTTGCCGTGATCGGTCCGGCCATCTTCGGCCTTGCCTGTCTGCGGCAGGGCGATTGCGGCGAGCGTCTGGTGTTGTGTGCCGTCACAGATCGCGATGACGATCGATCGCGTTTGCGATTCGATCATGGTGCCGGCGGGTATCAGCGCCTTCAGCGCAAGCGCGAGCACCACGACAAGCGCGGCAAGGCCGCGATGGTGCTGAAAAAACGCGCGCAATTTCCCCATGACGATGGCTGCTTACGAACAATCCGCAGGCTTGTCACCGCACCAGATCAAATCGCCGGTGCTGCAATCGATATTTGATGCGCCCCGGCGAGGGGTGTTCAGCGTTTGACCGCGACCAGTGCTTCGGGCGCGTCGGCCAGGATCGCGAGCATGGCGGTCCAGGCGGCGACGTTTTGGCGCAGTTGGTCCGGATCGATGCGGTCGAGAGTGTCTTCCGCGGTGTGATGCACGTCGAAATAGCGCAGCGCCGACTGGTTGAGATCGATGCCCGGCGTGCCGAGCGCGAGCATCGGTTCGACATCGGTGCCCCCGTCGACCAGTTTTCCGCCGTGGACCACGCCGAGGGGGCCGAGCGCGGCGGTCAGGCGGGGGATCACGGTCGCGGCGCTGTCGGGAAAGGCCGTGCCAAAGCGCCAGACGCGATCGGCGCCAAGATCGCTTTCGGCGGCAAGCGCGTGGGGTTCGCCGGCGTGCGCTTTGGCATAGGCCTGTCCGCCGAAACCGCCGGTTTCTTCATCGCCGAACCAGACGACGCGGATCGTGCGTCGGTGCGGCCCGGCCTGCATCAGCAGGCGCGCGGCGGCGGTGGTGATCGCGACGCCCGCGCCATCGTCGATCGCGCCGGTGCCCAGATCCCAACTGTCGAGATGGCCGCCGATCACGATCACGCCCGCCGCCGGATCGGTGCCGGGTACTTCGGCAATGACATTGCCCGACGGCCGCGTGCCGAGCTGATGATCGTCGAGCTCGAGGTGCAGCATGACCGGCCGGTTGTTTGCTTGGCCCAGTTTAACCATGCGTTCGAGGTTTTCGGCGTCGGACACCGACAGCGCAGCGGCGGGAATCGGGGTCACGCCGGGGGCAAAGTCTGTCGCGCCGGTGTGGGGTGCGCGGCTGTGGTCGGTGCCGATCGAGCGGATCACGATGGCCGCTGCGCCGCGCCTTGCGGCCTCGCTTGGCCCCATGAAACGCGCACGGCCTTCGCTGCCATAGCTCGATGCGTCCTGCGTCGGCTGCATCGCGTTGGTGACGAAGGCGATCTTGCCCTGCAGGCTGCCGACGGGGGCCAGCAACAGGTCGTTGAAGCTCGCGAACCAGGCGATCGGCAGAGTGAGGCCGCCGGGCGGGGTCGGCGCCGAATTGCCAAGGCCTGCGATATGCAGCGGCTGCACATAAGGTGCGACCACGGCGGCGCTCTCGGCACCGCGCTGCCATGCGGGCAGCGTGAAAGGCTCGACATGGACATGGGCAAACCCCAACGCCTTGAGCCGCGCCACCGCCCAGTCGCGCGCGCGGCCCTCGGCCTCGCTGCCGTCCGGGCGCGGGCCGATTTCCGTGGTCAACCCGGTAACGACCTCCAGCGCGGTATCATCATGCAGCGCACGCTCGCGCAAGGCGGCGACTGCCGGATCGACGGGCGCAGGCGTTTCGGCGCCATGTTTGCCGGGAAGGGCGGGCTTGCGGGGCAGGGGCGCCTGCTGTGCCATGGCGGCACCGGCCAGTAAAAGCGATGTCGTGAGGGCCAGGGCAGACAGTTTCATGGGCGATTTTCCGTTTCGGGACGAAGCGATGGGGTGAGCCTGACCTAAGCGGTTCATCGGGCTATCCGCAAACGCTTTTGAGGTTCGCGCGATGTGTCACGGGGCGGTCACGTGCAACAGGCAAAGGCAAGCGAACAATTGCTTATGGGGAGTTAACCAGGATGAGCGCTACCGCTGCCGCGCTGCCGAGCCCGCGTCCCGACCTTGATGTCGGTCTGGGCGATATCGGGCTATATGGATTTCTTGCCGTGCTGGTCGCGGGACTGGGGTTCGTCGGATACAGCATTTATGCCGATGCGACGGCGGCCGGGGTGCAGGCGATCACGCTCCTGCCGTTTCTGCTGCTGTTCGTCGCCTTGTTGATCGCGCTTGGCTTTGAATTCGTGAACGGGTTTCACGATACCGCCAACGCGGTGGCGACGGTGATCTATACCCATTCGCTGCCTGCCCATGTCGCTGTGGTGTGGTCAGGCTTTTTCAATTTTCTGGGCGTCATGGCTTCGACCGGCGCGGTTGCTTTCGGCATCGTCTCGCTCTTGCCGGTCGAGCTGATCCTTCAGGTAGGGAGCCAGGCCGGCTTTGCCATGGTCTTTGCGCTGTTGATCGCGGCGATCGTGTGGAACCTGGGCACCTGGTATCTCGGGCTGCCGTCGTCTTCGTCGCATACGCTGATCGGCTCGATCATCGGTGTCGGTATTGCCAATGCGCTGATGCACGGGCGCGACGGAACCGCCGGGGTCGATTGGGATCAGGCGGTCAAGATCGGCCAGGCCCTGCTGTTTTCGCCGTTGATCGGCTTTTTTGCGGCGTTGTTGCTGTTTCTCGCGGCCAAGGCGCTGGTCCGGGTGCCGGCGCTTTACAAGGAACCGGCGGGCAATGCCCCGCCGCCGTTCTGGATCCGCGCGCTGCTGATCCTGACATGCACCGGGGTGTCCTTTGCCCATGGATCGAACGACGGGCAAAAGGGCATGGGCCTGATCATGCTGATCCTGATCGGGATCGTGCCCACTGCTTATGCGCTGAATCGCGCGGTTCCGGCGCATTACGAAACGCAGTTTCACATTAGTTCACAAGCGGCCGAGCGTGTGTTTGCCGCCCACGCCGCGCCTGCACCGTCGATCACGGTCCCGGCTGCGCGCGCCGAAGTGACGCATTATATCGCGATGCGCCAATTTACCCCGGCGACGATGGGTGCGCTGACCGTGCTGTCGGGCGATATCGATCATCAGGTGGCAAGCTATGGCTCGTTGACCAAAGTGCCGGCGGCCATGACGCGCAACATCCGCAACGACATGTACCTTACCGGATCGGCGCTCAAGCGACTGGGCAAGGAAAAGGCCGTGACGCTGAACCCCGCCGAGACCAAGGCGCTCGATGTCTATAAAAAGGATCTCGAAAAGGCGACGCAGTTCATTCCGACGTGGGTCAAAGTCGCGGTAGCGATCGCCCTGGGTCTGGGCACGATGATCGGGTGGAAACGGATCGTGGTCACTGTCGGCGAAAAGATCGGCAAGAGCCATCTGACTTACGCGCAGGGCGCCGTTGCCGAACTGGTGACGATGGCCACGATCAGCGCGGCCGACAATTTCGGCCTGCCGGTCTCGACGACGCACGTGCTGTCGTCAGGTGTGGCAGGGGCCATGGCGGGCAATGGATCGGGCTTGCAGATGGGCACGTTGCGCAATCTCGCGATTGCATGGGTATTGACGCTGCCCGCGTCGATCCTGATCTCCGGCTTGCTCTATCTGGGGCTGTCGCAAGTGATCTGATCGGACCTGGGTCCGGGTGTTCAGCGCGCCAACAGGCGTGTGGCCCGGGCGAGGTCTTCGATCCGGTCAATGTCGAGCGCGGCATGGCCGGGCAGCGGCAAAGCGGGGGCGTCGCGCAACAGCGCCCCCGCGCCGCGATCGCCGGTCAGCGCACAAAGCGCTGAAAAGTGGCGGGCGCCAAACAGGGCCGGGGGCAAGGCCGTGCGCGAAGCGGTGGAATCCGATGTGCTGCTGGCCAGACGGTCGCCGTCGAACCGGGCAATCATCGTCAGGACATGCTCGGTCGGCACGAGCGGCATGTCGGCCAGCGCAATCAGCACCGCCTGCGCCCCCCGTGCCTGCGCTGCCGCCACGCCCAGTGCCAGCGAGCGCGATTGCGGCGCACCGGGGGGATCGAGCAGGATCGTTTCATAGCCGGGCAGTGGAGGCGTATCGGGTCCGACGACGGCCAGATGCGCGCGAAACGCAATCGCGCGCAAAGGGTCGGCGCAATGGCGGGCGACGGGTTTTCCTGCGAGCAAGGCGGCAAGTTTGCCCCCGCCGAACCGTTCGCCGCGTCCGGCCGCCAGAAGGACCAGCGCGATGTCGGCCGTGTTCACGTGCGCAGCATGGCCCCATGCGCCATTTCGGTTGGCCCCCATACCTTGCCCCCGGCGCAGGCCTCGTAATCCTGGACGAGTTCGGCCAGGATCGACAGCGCGAGCGTGGCCGGATGGCGCGTCGCCGGGATCAGCCCGATCGAACCGCGCAAGGCGTCGATCCGCGCTTCGGAGACGCCGACCTTGCGCAGCCGTTCGATCCGCGCCCGGTGCGTGCGCCGACTGCCGACCGCGCCATGATAGAATGCCGCGATCTCAAGCGCCTGGGGCAGCAGGAATTCTTCCCAATCGCGGTCGTGAAACAGGAATACCACGGCGGTCCATGCGTCGCCGACAATGGCGGGCAGGCGCGTGCGCGTGACCAGCGGCGCAACGCCTTCGTCAAGCGCGCCGTCGTCCGTTGGCGCATAGGCGCAGACGTCAAGCCCGTAGGCACGGGCCAGCCGCACCAGTGCCGCCAAGTCTTCGCCATGGCCCAGCGCAATCAGGCGCAGCCGTGGCGCGTAAGTCTGGAGATGATCGCCAAGCTGCAATGTGGCCGCCTCGCGCCGGTCAAGCCGGGCCAGTGCATCGGCCACTTCGGCAAGATCGGGGTGGGGCGTGAACAGAAGATCGATCCCGCCGCCACAGGGCAGGCGCACATCGATATAGGGCGATCCGATGCCATAGCGCACTGTGCGCGCAATTCCGGCCGGGCGCGCAATTCCGGCATCGAGCACGTCGAGCGCTTCGGCAATGATCGCGCGCTCGATGCAGCCGCCCGAAAACGAACCGACGTTGCGCCCGTCGGCGAGCACGGCCATTTGCGTTCCGATCGCCCGCGAGGAGCTGCCCTCGATCCCGATCAGCGTGACCAGCACGCCATCGATGCCGTTGCGCGCGCCCTGGTCGATCAGCCGCAAGGCATCGACGGGCTGCGCGGCGATCATTGCGCGGTTCCGGGCTTTTCGGTGATGTAAAGCTGGCGGATCGAGGCGGGCGCGTGACACTGCTGCACCAACTGGTTGGCAAGGCGCAGGCGTTCTGCCGTCAGATTCTTGTTGGTCAGCGCCAGCTTGCGTTCGCGCGCCACTTCATCGGCGGTGAACGGGGCGGTTCCGACAGGCGCGGTGCCCTTGCCCAGCACGAACACGACATAGTTCATCATGTCGGCGAGCTCGGCATTGTCCTTGATCCGGCTGTGCGCGACATTGGGCAGGCGGATCAGATAGGCGCGCGCTTCGGGCGTACACATGAACCAGCCAACCCGACCGGCCAGTTCGGGCAAGTGCGCGGGCACGGTATCGCCGGCGACGCCATGGCAGCCGCCGCAATTCTCGACATAGTCGATCCGTGCCTGATCAGGATCGGTCATCACGCTGTGGGGATCGGGGATGGCCGGGGCGGCATGGACGCCGCCCCGAGCCATGATCAGCATCGATGCCGCGGCAACAGCGCCCAGCATCGCAGCGGTTTTGACACCCGATCGCATTTTTCCTGCAAATCTCATGACTTGCCTCAGGCTGCGCCCACCATCACCGCCGTCGAGCAGTGGTATTCCATGCTCTTGGTGCCAAAGCACCAGATGATGTCGTTGTTGAGCTGCTGCGTATAGAGCTGCGTTTCGCGATCCGAACCGTCGCAGTTGCACTTGTTGGCAAAGGATTTGCCGCAGCAGTCGCGATAGGCGATCAGATAGGCCTTGCCGTCATCGGGATTGATGCAAGTGCCGACCCACGACACCGGCGAAGGCTCGGCGCCCGGCGGGCAGCTGTGAATGCCGCCGCCCGAGCACGTGCAGAGCGACCCGTCGATCGCGCAATAGCGCCAATAGTCGCACTTGGTATCGTCGGTCGTCTGCGCGTTGCGGGCGAAGACGGTCTTGGTTTCGGGCGAGCGGTCGGGCTTGGCCGCTTCGGCGCGGCTTACCGGCAAAAGCGGAAAGACCGGCGCAGCGACCAGCGCGACACCAATACGGGCGAGCATGCCGCGCCGCGAAGTCCCGCCGGCAAAGCGGCGCAGAACCTTTTCACCCAGGCCGTCAGCATTGAATAGTTTCATCGTTTCCCCCGTTGTCCGGTCGGTAGGCAGGGGCCGCGATTTGCCCCGAACAATGTCGGGATGCGGCCCATGCCGGGCATGGTGGTTCAAATACGTTTCGTTGCCCGCGATCTGTCCCTCAGGCCAGCTCCGGCTTCAATCCATCGATATAGTCCTGCACCGAGCGCACGCCCATTTCATGAGCGATAACCAGGCTTTCCAAATGTTCGCGGCTGTTGACCAGGCCTTTTGACAGAATCACGCCATCGGCATCAAGCAGGATCGCATAAGGCAGCTTGCCCACCTGATAGGCCTGACCGACATCGGGTCCGTTGATAAACTGGTATCCGGCGAGGCCGTGACGCTCGATCATCGCCCGTTGCACATCGGGCGTATCGTCACCGACAAAGATCAACTGCACGCGTTCGTCGCGGGCAAAGCTCTTGGCCATCGGGATCAGGTTCTTGCACAGCGGGCACGAGGCCGACACGAACATCAACAGGCGCAGCACCGAGCCGGGCGCTGCCCCGCCCACGGTGACATGGGCCCCGTCGAGCGTCGTGGCCGGGATGGCGGTCGATTTGCCGCCGACAGCGGGGCCGCCGGCGGTGGTCAGGGCTCCTGCCGGTGCGACACGAATGTGCAGCACGCCGACCTGGCGCGCCAAAGCGAGCAAGGCCACGACCAGCGCCAGGATCACCACCCAGGCAAAGATCGCGGATATGAGAAGGGCAGTCAGCATGAGAGGTCTTATCTCCGTCCGCCGGCCAGCGGCGAGGCCGCCAGCGCAGCGAGGGCATTGAACAGCAGGAAGAACAGGAACAGGCAAACCCCGGCCGCCAGCGCCAGCGCCAGATCGGCCGGCACGAAACCCTGTGCCGGGGCGATGGCATGAACCGACACCAGCATGGCCAGCACGACATTGCGCGCCACCAGGCCCCAGCCGAGCGGTTGGCGCAGTTGCGACCGACCGCATCCGCAATCGATGTGGCTGCGTCCGCGCCGGATATTGATCGCCATGCCGAGCGCAAACGCCAGGAACAGCGCCGCCGCAGCCAACGCGACCCAATGCAGGGCGCCACCCAGGAAAACGCTGGCGATCAGCGCGAGCCCCAGACCCAGTTCGACCGGTGGCAAGAGCATGGCAACCGGCGCAACCAGCGCTTCGGGCAGCAGCCGATAATTGGCCACGACTCCCGGCACGAGTTCGCGATGGCGCAGTTTGGCCAGGCCCGCCTCGACGAACACGATCCCGGTGCCGATGGCACCTGCAAGACCGGTTTCGACGAGAATCGTGCTCATGATGGTATGGCTGCCTTCGTTGCGTTGCGGTTTAGTTGGCGAGCTGGACCAGACCCGATCCGGCATCCTTGATGGTGTGCTTGACTTCGCCGGTGGCGGGATCGATCACTTGCGCGGCGCCGTCAAAGCCTGCGCCCGCACCCCCGCCTTGGCCCTCGCCAACGACGACCAGCTTGGGCGAGGCTTCCTGCGTGACATTCAGCACCGTGGGGTGACCTTCGACCGTCAAGCGCTTGACGACTTTGTGTGCAGCCAGATCGACATCCCAGATCTCGGTCGCGCCATCCTTGTGCGTCCAGTATTCGCCGGGATGCATCAGCACGAACAGATGGCCCGAAGCGCGGTGCAGCGCGATCGCCTGACCGCCACCGGGATACCAGTTGAGATCGAGCGGCTTGGCTTCGGCCTTGCGCAGACCGGCCGCTTCCTGAACCGAGAACGGCGTGCCGACAGTCGGCTTGGCGCCCAGCTTGGCCGTGTAGATGAGCCCGGTATAGCTCATCATTACGACCTGACCTTTGGCCTTGTCATATTGCACGTTGTCGAAAATCGGGTCGGTCGTCGCGCTGAAGAACGGATCGGTGCGCGTGATGTCGACTTTGCCGCCGGTCAGGTTGATCGCTGCGAGCGAACCGTCGGAGCACAGCGCGGCGAGGCCGACACCGGGGTTGAGAATGAGATCGGCGCAGCCGGGCAGTTCGAAGCTCTTGACGAACTTGCGTTTGGCAAAGTCGACGATGTTGACCGACGAGACCGGGCTGAAATTGTAGACATAGCCGGTCTTGCCGTCATCGCTGACGATGAAGTTGTGTTCGCGCCCGCCGACCAGAATGCGACCCGGGATGTCGATGTCGCCTTCGAATTTCAGCGTGGTGCTGTCATAGACCGAAATGTAGTCCTGACGCGTGCCGTGAATGCGGCGGGTCCAGTGCGTTTCGGCCGAATAGTAATACTTGCCGGCCGGATCGATCGCCAGATCGCCCAAAGTCGGGGTTTCGATCTGTGCCACGTACTTGCCGGTGGCGCTGTCATAGATCGCGGTGCCGGGCAGGACAAAGCCGCGCTGGACAAAGAACCAGCTCGGCTTGGGGGCGGGAATCGAATTGACAGTCGATTCTTCCGGTTCGGTCGAGACCGTGCCGGCATGGGCCGAGGCCGAAACAAGCGCGACCGCACCAAGCGCGGTGGCGGCGGCGAAACGGAGTGCGGCGGAAAGCCGGAAATTCTGCGCGGCGGACTTCATCGTTGTTTGCCCCCTATGGACGCGGGTGACGTCGGCATGCGTCGGTGGCGGGCCGCAAGGCCCAGGATTGTGATCACAACGTTTGACGGATGTCCTATTTTAGTCAAGCCACATTTGGCGAGGCAAGGTGCCTTTGTTGTTCACATAGTGCCCGAAAGACCATGGACCTCTTCGGAGGTGATCGTTTGGGCCAGGCGGACGAGATGGCTCGTGGCAATGCGGATGAGCGCCGGCATGCGGTCGGCCCACGGTTTGAGATGGCCCGCAAAAGGTGTCGTTCCTTCCATCGAGGCGCTGATGAAGATCGCCACGGTGCGGACGTCGTCGGCAGGCAGCGCAGGATTGAGCGCGGCGACATATTCGGCAATCACATCGTGTACGCGCTGATAAAAGGCGCGCACCCTGTCGGCAATGAACGGATTGTGATTGGCCAGAGCCCACAGTTCGGTGAACAGGCGTGTGGTGCGCATCCGGGCAATGTCTTCCAGGCACATCTCGATGACCACCCGCAGGCGGTCCTGCGTGCTCAGGTCGGGCTGGCGCACCCGGTCGTCGAGCAATTTGTCATAGCTTTCGAAAAGATCGTCGAGCAGGACCTGGATCAGCAGTTCCTTGCGCGGGAAATGATAGCTGACATTGCCGACTTTCATCCCGCATTCGGCGGCGATCCGGCGAATGGTAAAGGCCCCGGCGCCTTCGTTGATCAGGACGCGCAAGGCCGCTTTCAAAATCGCGTCGACCGTCTCGGTGCCGCGCACATAGGTTCCGGGCCGACCGGCCTGCGCGGGTGCGTCGGGTGGGGGCGGTGCCGCCTGTGCCTGTATTTCCACGACTTCCCCGGATTTCACGACGTAGCCGGAGGGGGCATCGCCCGCGTCATCGTCGGAACCGTGTTCGAACGCCTGCGTTTTCAAGTTTGATCCTTAAGCCGGTCGGGCCTTGACTGGTCGGGCCTTGGTCGGTCGGGCCTTGGTCGGTCGGGAGTGTGCCGCGCGCCCCGCCCGCCGCTCGCTTGTCGCGAAATGTGCGTCAAATGACGGTTCGTTGCCAGCGCAAAGTCACGCAACGGCGTTTTTAGCGTGTGCGATCTCCTTTGTTCGGGTGCGTCGCAATAAAGCGTTTGACCAAACTCTGGACACCTGTTCAGTTTTGGCAAGTTCAATCAAGCGAATCAGTGTTGTGGCCGCAGGTCGTGCGGTGCCGCTCCGGCGATTTTGGTCGCGGGCGTGGTGCAATGGGCCGTGTGCGCAAACCGGAACGTTCATTCCATTGGCAAGGGGACAAGACTGGCATGATGGGCCCTGTTGCGGAACATGAAACCGAAACGTCTCAAGCCCCTGCCTGGGCAGTCGGCGGGCGCAGGATGCCGCGCGGGGCCAGGCTGTTGCTGGCTTCGGCCGCGCTGGTCACTGCGAGCGCGGTTGCCGGGCAGGCCGTTTCGGGCGGCGGCGCGCCTTCTGCTGCGGCAGAGACCGAAGAAGGGATTCCGGTCACCGACGCGCTGACCAGGGAAAAGTGCGGCGCCTGCCACACTGCCGATGCGAAAGGCAATCTGTCGCGGATTTCCTGGGTGCGCACGACGCCCGAAGGGTGGGATCAGGCGATCAAGCGCATGGTTCGGCTCAACGGCGCCGCGGTCACGCCCGAAGAGGCGCGGCATATCGTCCATTACCTCGGGTCCAGCCACGGGCTTGCTCCGGAAGAGGCCAAACCCGTCGCCTATTTCGCCGAAAAGCGGATGATCGACGAAACCAATATCCCCAGCGAATCGCTGCGCACCGCTTGCGCCGCGTGCCATGCCTTTGCCCAGCCGCTGTCCTGGCGCCGCTCGGCGAACGAATGGAAATTGCTGCAGGATTTCCACGTCGCGCTCTATTCGCAGGCCGATGCGCAGTACCGTCGCCCGGCGACCGACGAGCCCGGCGATGTGTTTGGCCAGGTCAAGCCTGTGGCGGCCAAGCCCGGCACGATCCCGTTGACGTCCGGCGAAGTCGCGCTGGCCTATTTGCGCAAAGTCGCGCCGTTGCATTCGCCCGAATGGGCCGCATGGAGCCAACGCGAACAGAGCCCGCATCTGGCGGGCAAATGGCTGGTTTCGGCCAGCCTGCCGGGCAAGGGTTCGTTTTTCGGAACGATGGAGGTTTCGCCCGGTGCGACGGGGGAAGCCTTTGCCACGCGCACCACGCTGGCACCGCTTTCCGGCGGCCCTGTGATCACAACAAATGGCGGCGGCGTGGTCTACGGCGGCTATTCCTGGCGCGGCAAGGCACAGACCGGCGTCGCGGGCAAACCGGCCCCGGATTCGTTCGATCAACCGCTGCGCGAAGTCATGCTGTTTACGCCCGATCGCAAGAGCGCGGCGGGGCGCTGGTTCTGGGGCGAATATCAGGAATTCGGCTTTGACGTGACACTGACGCGGGCCGATGGCGCGCCGGTCATCGGCGCCATTTCGCCCGGCGGGATTCAGGCCGGGGTCAAGGGGCAGACGCTCACGATCCTGGGCGATGCGTTCCCTGCCGGGCTGACCGCGCGCGACATCGACCTTGGCCATGGCCTGTCGGTGACGAAAATCGTTTCGGCCTCGCCCGGCGAAGTGGTGGTCAGCGTCGATGCCGATGCGGGCGTGGCGGCGGGGCTGCACGATGTGACGGTGGGGTCGGCGGTGCTGAGCGCGGCGCTGCCGGTGTGGCACCGCATCGCCTATATCAAGGTCGCGCCCGAAACGGCGCTCGCCCGGCTTGGCGGGGCGGTGCATCCGGCGGGTTATGGCCAGTTCGAAGCCTGGGGCTACGATGCCGGCCCCGACGGCAAGCCTTATACTGCCGACGACGTGAAAGTCGGCGTGGTCGATGCCGATTTCAGCCTTGAGGAATTCCGCGCCACCTGGTTCGACGACGACATCGATTTTGTCGGCAAGATCAGCAAGGCCGGATTCTTTACCCCCAATCTCGACGGTCCCAATCCGCAGCGTTCGGGCAACCGCAACAATTATGGCAATGTCTGGGTGGTGGCGACGGCAAAGTCCGCGCGCGATGCCCATGGTCAGCCGCTGGTCGGCAAAGCCTATCTCGTCGTCACGGTGCCCTCGTTCAAACGGATCGATCAGCCGGAGGTGGCGCAGTGAGCGCCCCTCTGGCGCACCGCTATCGCGCGGGGGAAATGCATCGCTTTGCCGCAGCGGGGGCGGAATTCGTCTACCTGCCGTCGGCGGGGGCGATTTTTGCCTTTGACGAGGCGACGGCGGGGATTCTGGCGCGACTGTCCGCAGGAATCGTCGCGCATGGCGATCTCGTTGCCGGGCTGGTCGACGACGGGATGACTGCGGCCGATGCCGAAGGCCTGCTGCGCGAATTGCGGCTGGTGCGGCTGATCGAGGCGGAAAACGTGGTCACGCCGGGGCCGAAAGTCGATGCGCCGCCGGCCGATTACCCGCTTCAGGCGCTGGTGCTCAATGTCACCAACCAGTGCAATCTGGCCTGCACCTACTGCTATGAATTCGGGGCCGACAAGATTTCGACCCAGACCGGCAAGCCCAAGTACATGACGCCGGAAACTGCGCGCGCCGCAGTCGATTTCCTGCTCGAAAGCGCCAAGGGGCGCGAGGCGGTGCATGTGACGTTTTTCGGCGGTGAAACGCTGATGAATTTCCGCCTGCTGAAGGATGTCGTCGGCTATGCCGATGCACGCGCGGCGGAAACCGGGCGGCGCGTGACCTATAGCCTGACGACCAATGCCACGCTGCTGACCGATCCGATCATCGATTTCCTGAGCGAACATGCCGTCGGCGTGACGGTGTCGATCGACGGGCCCCAGGACATGCAGGATGCCCGCCGTGTCTACAAAAGCGGCAAGGGCAGCTACGAGGTGATCCTGCCGCGCCTCAAGGCGCTGATCGCCCGGCACACGACGCGCGCGATCACCGCGCGTGTGACGCTGAGCGCCGGGGTGACCGATGTCGTGCGCATCTATCATCATCTCAAGCACGAGATCGGCTTTCACGAAATCGGCTTTGCCCCGGTTACGACGACGGACGACGGCCATGATTTCGGGCTGAATGGCGATTCGATGGGGGCGGTGCTCGCCGGGTTTCACGCGCTGGCCGACGAATGGCTGGAATATGCCTTGCGCGGGCAGATGCACGGCTTTTCCAATGTCTCGGAAACGCTGAGCGAGCTGGTTTCGGGCACCAACAAATCGCATCCGTGTGGCGCGGGACTGGGCCTTTTGGGAGTCAGCCCGTCGGGCGACCTTTCGCCGTGCCATCGCTTTACCGATGCCGACGAGCATGTCCTCGGCCATGTCGACAGCGGGCTCGATCAGGACAAGCGCGCCGATTTCCTGACTCGCGGCCATGTCGGTGCCAAGTATGAATGCACGTCTTGCTGGGCGCGCCCGCTGTGTGCCGGGGGCTGCCATCACGAGGCCTTTGTCCGTTATGGCGATACCGGCCATGCGAACCTGCACTATTGCGACTGGATCCGCGAATGGACCGATCGCGTGCTCGACATTTATGGCACGCTTGCCGTTCGCAATCCCGATTTCCTTGACCGCTTTGCCGACCGAAAGGGCTTGTCATGAAGCACCTGAAGCCATTGAACGCCAAGGCGCGCCGGATCGAGGCCGATCTTGCCGCGCAAGATAATGCCGCGTTGGAAGAGGACGTCGTCGCGCTGCAGCAGGCGCCGCGTCCGCACGTGCCGCTCGGCTGTTCGCTGTCGTTCTCGCCGGGCTGGGAAGTCGATGCCACGGGCGGCACGGCCGGGCTGTGCCAGCCGGTCGAACGGGACATCTATGACTGCTATGTCACCTGCTTCTGGCCGGTGCAGGTGGCCGACCATGTCAATTACTCGCCCGACTGGGCCAGCAATTGCGCCGCAGCCACCAAAGACTGGCGCAATCTGGACATTGTTTTCCCCTAAGAACCTATTTTCCCTGAATTTTCTCGTTTCTCCTCGGGGGGCATGTCATGCAGTTGCGATCGCGCCTGTTGAAATCCATTCATACGCTCTCGGCGCTGATCGCCGTTCCGCTGGCGCTCGCGTCGGGCGCGGCTCACGCCGGGACCTTGCTGCTCGGCACTTATCCCGACAAGCTGTTCACGGTCGATGACACCAGCGGCGCGGTCAAGGACAAGGTCAAGCTCGATGCCGGCCTGCCGGTTTCGCTGCGGCTGAGCGATGATCACAAGAAGATCTATGCCACCACGATCACCACCAGCGGCATCGTCGTGCTCGATGCCGATACGCGCAAGATCCTCAACCAGTTCAGTCTCAACACCCCGACAGTGCGCTATCGCTTCATGGGCGGCGTGCCCGATCCGAGCGGGCGCTATTTCTACACGGTGCTGATCCGCTTCGACAAGCTGAACGACCGCTATACCGTGTCGAAACAGCAATATGCGGTGATCGATCTGATGCAGAAAAAGATCGTCCGCACGGTCGATATGGAGGCGCAGGACGATGCGCTGCCGGGCGGCTTTCGCGCCTCGCTGATGCTCTCGCCCGACGGCAAGACGCTCTATATGTTCAAGAGCAAGGTTCTGGTGATCGATACGGCCAGCCTGAAAGTGGTCGACCGCATCGATCTGCAAAAGGCCGATGCCGCAGGCTATGAAGACGTTGCGCTGGGCGGCGGGGTCGAAGGGCTGCAACTGACTCATCCCAACGAACTGGTTTCGCTGTTCACGGCGGCGGACCCTTATGTGCACAACAAAATATTTGGCCTTGGCCGCTTTGACCTGACCGCGCGCAAGTTTACCTTTACGCCGATCGGGCCGATCACCAATCAGATTTCGGGGCTCGAAGTGACCCCCGACGGCAAGACTGCCTATACCACCGCGACCAACGGGCTGACCGGCAGCAAGCGCTGCGAATTCTGGAAATTCGATCTCACCAGCCTGAAGCTGACTGACAAGCAGGAATTCCATTGTCGCTCGCGCTATACGCTCGGCATGTCGCAGGATGGGGCCAAGCTCTATATCTACGGCGCCAGCTACGATATCGAAGTCTATGATGCGGGCACGCTGAAATACGAAAAGACCTGGGATCTGGGCGCCGACGCGACCATGGCCGGGATGTTGGCGCTGCATTGATCATGGCAGTTCCGGCTCGGTCGGGCGGCGTTGGCATTGTCGGGCGCGGAATCGGTGCCGCTACGGCGGCGCATTGCCTCTTGGGGGGGGGAATCCCGGTGGTGCCGAAGGTGCCGCCGGGATTCTCGCGCGGAGGTGCGCCGCTGGTCATGCTGGGGGATCAGGCGCAAGCTCTGTTGCGCGATGTCTTTGCCGGGCATGCCCCGCTGATCGCCGGGCTGGATGGGGCCCACCGGATCACGCGGCGGATCGTGCGCTGGGGCGGCGAAGACCTTCATGCGGTGCCCCATACGGGGCTGGTGATTGCGGCTGACCGATTGGGCGATGCGCTGCCCTGGCCCGATGCGGCCGAGGCCTGCCCGCGTTTCAGCCTGTCGACCGAGGCCCCCTGCGGCAGTGCGCTGCTTCGCTTTGGTCGGCGCGAAGCGGCGGCGACCCCGGTCGTGCTGCGGCCCGAAACCGATCGCCATGCCGCGCTGGTCGAAGCGATCGAGGCGGGCTGGCTATTTTTCATTCCGACGGGCGATGACACCGGCTGGCTTTTGACAGTGGGTGCCGAGCCCGATCAAGCCTTGCGCGAGAGCCGTTTGGTCGCACCGGCGCTCGCAGCAACCGGCGCGGTCTCGAACAGGTTCGAGACCGCGCCGAGAATGCTCGATGATCCGGCAGCGCCCGGATGCCTGACTCTGGGCAGCGGGGCGGTAGCGTTCGATCCGATCTGCGGCGATGGCGTGGCGACGGCGGTGCGCGGGGGGATTCTTGCGGCGGCGGTTGCAGCCGGGATGATCGACGGCAAAAATCGGGAACTGGATCACGGCGCGCTGATCGGGCATTACCGCGCCATGCTGATTGCCGCGATGCGCCGCCACCTTGCCGTTTCCTGGCCGTTCTATGCGCGCGGGGGAACGGGGCCGTGGTGGCAGGAACAGGCCGAGGCGCTGGCCGAGGGGCACGCCTGGTGTACGCGGCAGCTTGCCGCGGCGGGCGAGGCGCGCTTTGTCCTGGCCGGTGATCGGCTCGTGCCCCGGGATTGCGCTGCCTGACCCCCTCTTCGCAACCCGCACCCTCTGCACCCGTTGCCAGCTGGCGCACCTATCGCCGGCTGGTGCCCTGGCTCATGCCCTATCGCGCGCGGCTGGTCGGGGTGCTGCTGATCAGCTTGTGCGCGACTGCCGTTTCGCTGGTGCAGCCGTGGTTGTCGAAGCTGATGATCGATGATGCGCTGCTGCGTCACAATTTTACCGCGCTGGTGCAGATCGCAGTGGCGGTGGTGGTGGCGACGGTGGCGGGCGCGGTGCTCAATATCCTGTCGTCCTATCGCTATGTCGCGTTGTCGGCGGCGATGCTGTTCGACATCCGTGTTGCGCTGCTGGCGCATCTGCAGCGGCTGAGTCCGCGTTTCTATGCGCGGTTCCGGCTGGGCGATCTGATGAGCCGGATCAACAGCGATGTCAGCGATGTGCAGCGCGCGGCGGGCGATACCCTGCTGGCCGTGCTGGGCAATGTCCTGTTTCTGATCGGCTCGCTGGGCATGATGGCCTGGCTCGACTGGCGGCTGTTTCTGGTGGGCACGGTGCTGGTGCCGGTGGCGACGCTGCTATTCGTGGGGCTGCAACGCCGCCTGGTCGACATTACCCGCACCATGCGCGAACGCGGCGCGGATCTTGGCAGTTTTCTCGTCGATACGGTGATGGGCATGCGCGTGGTCACCGCGCTGGGCGGCGAGGCGCACGAGGCGCAACGCTTTGCCACGCGCAACCGCGCCTTTGTCGGGTCGATGTTGCAGATGCAGATGGCCTCGTTCCTCGCCGGGGCCTTGCCCGGCGCGGTGCTGGCGGTGTCGAGCGCGGCGGTCACGCTCTATGGCGGATGGCGCATCCTGTCGGGGGCGATGACGATCGGCACGCTCGTCGCGTTCATGGCCTATCAGTCGCGGCTGTTCGCGCCGGTGCAGTCGTTGCTGGGGCTGTCGGGGGGGCTGGCGTCGACGCGGGTGGCGCTGGGGCGAATATTCGAACTGTTCGATACCGCGCCCGATGTGCTCGATCCCGCAACGCCGCGCGCGCTGCCGCCGGGGCCTTTGTCGATCGTGTTTGAAGGCGTGCATTTTCGCCATGATCGCGACGCGGTGCTGACCGGGGTCGATTGCACGATCCCGGCGGGCGCCATGGCGGCCATTCTGGGGGAAAGCGGCGCGGGCAAATCGACGCTGGCCGATCTGGTCGTGCGGTTTCGCGATCCCGATGCGGGCCGGGTGCTGATCGGCGGGATCGATGCGCGCGATCTGGCGCTGGCCGATCTGCGCCATGCGGTGGTGCTGATCGATCAGACGCCGTTTCTGTTCAATGCGACGATGGCCGAAAACATCGCCTTTGCAGTGGCGGGCGCGACCCGCGATGCGATTGCCGATGCC
>Ga0302157_10002073_pt1 | contig 23859 bp, 21 predicted proteins | sample I_Bog_N3_3_FD_193502 | JGI IMG/M metagenome (GOLD analysis project Ga0302157, IMG submission 193502) | Peat permafrost microbial communities from Stordalen Mire near Abisko, Sweden - I_Bog_N3_3 | ecosystem: Environmental > Terrestrial > Soil > Wetlands > Peat | place: Sweden: Abisko, Stordalen... | reverse complement strand
CAACTGCCGCTGTTGCCTGGCGAGCCCACCAGCCTGAAGTCAAAGCAGTGAACCAGCCAGCCGAACGCCTGGGCAGCGATGGCGACAGCGAACGCGAGCGCGATATCCGCTACATGCAGCGCGCACTCGAGCTGGCGCAGCGTGGACTGTATACCACCGACCCGAATCCGCGCGTCGGCTGTGTGCTGGTGCGCGACGGACGCGTGCTCGGGGAAGGCTGGCACGAACGTGCCGGCGAGGCGCACGCCGAAGTCAATGCGCTGCGTGCGGCGGCGGGTGCGGCGGGTACCACTGGCGCCGCTGGTGCGGCGGCGGGTGCGACCGCCTATGTGACACTCGAGCCGTGCTCACATACCGGGCGCACGCCGCCGTGCGTGCAGGCGCTGATCGGGGCGCGCGTCGCCCGCGTGGTGTATGCGAGCGCGGATCCCAATCCGCTGGTCAATGGCGCCGGGGCGGCGGCATTGCGGGCCGCGGGCATCGATACCGTCGGCGAGGTGCTGGCCGAGCAGGCACGCGCGCTCAATCCCGGATTCTTCAAGCGCATGAGCCGCGGGTTGCCCTGGGTGCGGGTGAAGCTCGGCACCAGCCTCGACGGCCGCACCGCGCTCGCCAATGGCGAGAGCCGCTGGATCACAGGGCCCGCGGCGCGCCAGGACGCGCAGCGCTTTCGCGCCCGCAGCTCCGTGGTGCTCAGCGGCAGCGGCACGGTGCTGGCGGACGATCCGGCACTGAACGTGCGCGTCGACGGGGCAAGCCGCCAGCCGCTGCGGGTGCTGCTCGATAGCGATCTGCGAGTGCCGCCGCAGGCGCGCATGTTCGACCGTGAAGGACCGGCGCTGGTGTTTACCGCCAGCACCGATAGCGTCGCCCGCGATCAACTTACGCGTCGCGGCGTGCAGGTGCAGAGCGTCGCGCGCGCGGCGCACGGCGGGCTCGACCTGCAAGCGGTGCTGCGGCAGCTGGCTGAGCGCGAGGCGAATGAGATCTGGGTCGAGGCGGGCGCGCGACTTGCGGGGGCGCTGCTGACGGCGCGGCTGGTGGATGAATTCATCGTCTACCTGGCGCCCAGCCTGCTCGGGCCCAGCGCCCGGGCGATGGTAGACTTGCGCGAGATTACGCGGCTCGATGAGCGCATGCGCCTGCAATTCACCGAATGCGTGCCGATCGGGCCGGACCTGCGACTGACGGCGGTGCCGCTGGCAGCGGACGCGCCCGCAGCGGCCGCGCCCAAAGCGGCGACGACTACGGCGAGCTAGGACGCAATGTTCACCGGCATCGTGCAGGACGTGGGCCGCATCCTTGCGCTGGATCAGCTGGGCGGGGATACGCGCCTGACCGTGGGCGTCGAGCGGCTCGAGCTGGCGCGCAGCGCGATCGGCGACAGCATTGCGGTGGCCGGCGTGTGCCTGACCGCGGTGGCGCTCGAGCCGCGAGCGTTCAGCGCCGACGTGTCGCGCGAGACGCTGGCGTTCACTACCATTGGTGACTGGCGCGTCGGTCAGCGGGTGAACCTGGAGCCGGCGCTGCGCGCCGGCGATGCGCTCGGCGGCCACCTGGTATCCGGGCACGTCGATGGCGTCGCGGAAGTGCGCGCCCGCATCGATGAGGCGCGCTCGCAGCGCTTTCGAATTCGCTTACCGCAGCCGCTGGCGCGCTATGTCGCGCGCAAGGGTTCGGTGGCGCTCGATGGCGTGAGCCTGACGGTCAACACGGTCGAGCAGCAGGAATTCGAGGTCAACCTGATTCCGCATACACTGGCGATGACGACACTGTCGGGGCTGGCAGTCGGCGACCGCGTCAATCTGGAGGTCGACCTGATCGCGCGCTACACCGAGCGGCTGCTGGCCGCAGCATCATGAACATTGTGCGTGCACTGCTGGATCGCATCGTCCTGCTGGCCGCGGTGGTGGCGGCCGGCTGCATCCCGAGTTTCATCGTGCAGTACCGCCAGCGGCTTGGAGGCCGGCTCGACCAGGTACTGGCCGACCTGTCGCCCTTCCAGGAGATCGCTAATCGCTACCACGGCGGCAGCCTGACCGAGCTGATTCGCTACCACCTGGCAAGCACCGATGCCACCTTCCACCAGGAGGGCGCGGCGCTGCAGTCGATGGTAGAGAGCGCCGAGCGGCTGCGTGCGATGCTCGCGGGGCTCGACACCGACCTGGTGCATCAGTGCGCTTACCTGTTGCTGCATCATGACAGTGAGCTGCTGCGTGCCACCTGGGGCAGCTACCAGCCGGGCTTTACACTTGACCTGCAAGGTGTGGTGTTCGCGCTGGCGGTCGGAGTGGTGCTGTGGGCGATATTTCTCGGCCTGTGGCATGGCGTCGCGTACCTGCTCGGGAGCCTGCGGCGCGGACCGCCCCGGGTGCCACCCTACCGCGCGCCACCGCGGCGCACCGAGCCGCGGCTGCGCTAGCGGCCATGCACGCTAGCGCAGCCGAATCTATCAGGAGACAGGGCCGAGTGAGACATCACAAGTTCGAGCGTCATTACGTCAACCGCGCAGGCTGGCTGCGCGCCGGAGTGCTCGGCGCCAACGATGGCATCGTCTCGGTCGCGAGCCTGCTGGTGGGCGTGGCGGCGAGCGCGGTGTCGCGGCACCAGATCGTGATCGTCGGTGTCGCCGGACTGGTCGGTGGTGCCATGTCGATGGCGGCCGGGGAATTCGTGTCGGTGAGTTCGCAGGCCGACAGCGAGCGTTCGGACCTGGAGCGCGAGCGGCTGGAGCTGGCTGCCGACGAGGGCGCTGAGCGCGCCGAGCTGGCCGGCATCTACATGCAGCGCGGGCTCGAGCCGGCGCTGGCCAAGCAGGTGGCGCTGCAGCTGATGCAGCACGATGCCCTCGCTGCCCACGCTCGCGACGAGCTCGGCCTGTCGGCGACGCATCAGGCGCGGCCGCTGCAGGCGGCAGTAGCTTCCGCGCTGTCGTTCGCCACCGGAGCGATGCTACCAGTGCTGATGGTGCTGGTGAGCCCGCCCGGCACGCTGGTACCGGTGATCGCCGGCAGCTCGCTGCTGTTCCTGGCGCTGCTGGGCGCGCTGGCGGCGCGGGCCGGCGGGGCACCGATTGGACTGGCGACCCTGAGGGTGAGCCTCTGGGGGGCGCTGGCGATGGCGGTGACGGCGACCGTGGGGCGGTTGTTTGGCGCCTTAGCCTAATGGCGTGGTTGCGTGATAGCGTGCGCCCCATGGCGACACTGAGTGCAATCCACCCGAGCGTGGCGGCGGCGGCCGGCGCCGGCAGCCAGAGCGGGCTGAATTCGATCGATGAGATCCTGGCCGAGCTGCGCGCCGGGCGCATGGTCGTGATCATGGACGATGAGGATCGCGAGAACGAGGGCGACCTGGTGATGGCGGCCGAGCGCGTGCGGCCCGAGGACATCAACTTCATGGCGCGCTTCGGCCGCGGCCTGATCTGCCTGACGCTGACACGCGAACGCTGCGCGCAGCTGCGGCTGCCGCTGATGGTGAGCGACACCGAGCGTACCCAGCGCACCAATTTCACGCTGTCGATCGAGGCTGCCGAGGGCGTCACCACCGGCATCTCGGCCCACGATCGCGCCCATACGGTGCGCACCGCGGTGCTGCCCGATGCCCGGCCCGAGCAGCTGCGCCAGCCCGGCCATGTTTTCCCGATCATGGCGCAACCCGGCGGCGTGCTGGCGCGGGCCGGACACACCGAGGCGGGCTGCGACCTGGCGCGCCTGGCAGGCTTCGAGCCGGCGGCCGCGATCGTGGAGATCATGAACGACGACGGCACGATGGCGCGTAGACCGGAGCTGGAAGCCTTCGCGCGTCGCCACCAGCTCAAGATCGGCACCATCGCCGACCTGATCCGCTATCGCTTGCAGACCGAGCGCTCGGTGGAGCGGATTGCAGAGCAGAGCGTGCAAACCGCATACGGCGACTTTCGCCTGTACTGCTACGAGGATCACGTCAACCGCGACGTGCACCTGGCGCTGGTGCATGGCGAGCTTGCATCGGACACGCCGATCGTGCGCGTGCACGTCACCGACACGCTGCGCGACCTGGTCGGCATTCGCGACGGCTCGCAGGCCTGGACATTGCCTGCGGCGCTGGAGCGCATCGCGCTCTCGGCCTGCGGCGTGGTGGTGATCCTGCGCCAGCGCGAGCCGCCGCGCGAACTGGCCGACGCGGTCAGTGCGCTGTCGCGCCGCGCGTCGGGCGAGGGGCCCTCCACGCTCAGCGGGCGGGTATTGCGCACCTACGGGGTGGGCGCGCAGATCCTGCGCGACCTGGGCGTGCAGCGCATGCGCGTACTGTCGGCTCCAAAGCAGCTGCACGGCATTTCCGCTTTCGGGCTCGAGATCGTCGACTACGTCGGCCAGAGCGGCTGAGGCGTAGCTAGTCGGCGCTCACCGCATGGGTACGGCGGCCAATCAGTCGGAGACGTATGCGGCGGGCGAATTCAAGTTCGCGATCGTGGCCGCGCGTTATAACGCCGATATCGTCGACGCGCTGCTGCGCGCGGCGCGCGCCGCCTGGCGCAGCCACGGCGGCGTGGACGCAGCGCTGCAGGTGGAGCATGTGCCTGGCGCATTCGAGCTGCCGCTGGCGGCCAGTGCTCTGGCGCGCCGAGGCACGCTCGATGCCGTAGTGGCACTGGGCTGCGTGATCCGCGGCGACACCGCGCATTTCGAATTCGTTGCCGGCCAGTGCGCCTACGGCCTGCAGCGCGTGATGCTCGACACCGGCGTGCCGGTGAGCTTCGGCGTGCTGACGGTGGATACCCGGGAGCAGGCGCTCGAGCGCGCGGCGCCGGATGCACTCAACAAGGGTGGTGAGGCGCTCGAGACCGCGCTTGCGATGGCGAGCCTGCTGCGGCGGCTGGCGTGAGCGGGCGCGTGGAGCGCTCCTCCGGCGCCCGCACCGTGGCGCGCAAGCTGGCGCTGCAGGCGCTGTATCGCTGGCAGTTAAACGCCTGCGACTGGCAGGACCTGGTGTCCGAGTTCGCCACGGACGCCGACATGCCGCGCGCCGACGCCGAGTACTTCCGTGGATTGATTGCAGCCATCACCGGCTCGCATGCGGAGCTCGACGCCGCGCTGGCGCCGCTGATCGATCGCGACCCGGCACAGCTCGATCCGGTGGAGCACGCGCTGCTGCTGATCGGCAGCTACGAGCTGCAGCATCGGCCGGAAGTGCCGTTTCGCGTGGTCATCAACGAGGCGGTGACGCTGGCGCGCCGTTTCGGCGCCACCGACGGCCATAAATTCGTCAACGGCGTGCTCGATCGTGCGGCGCGCCTGTGGCGGGTGGCGGAGCATTGAGCGCTGCGGCGCCTGCGCCTGACCACGTGGCGACCAGCGAATCGCAAATCATCGATCTCTACTTTCGCGACCTGGGCGCGAAGCGCGCCGATACCGTGCTGGGTATCGGCGACGACGCCGCGCTGCTGCGGGTGCCAGCGGAGTGCGAGCTGGCGCTGACCACCGATGCGCTCATCGAGGGCGTGCACTTCCTGCCCGGCGCGTCGCCGCGCGCCCTGGGTCATCGGGCGCTGGCGGTGAACCTGAGCGACATCGCGGCCATGGGCGCGACGCCCGCGTGGGCGCTGCTGTCGCTCAATCTGCCGGCGGCCGACGACGATTGGCTGCGCGAGTTCGTTGCCGGCTTTGGGGCGCTGGCGCAGCGACACCGGGTAGCGCTGGTCGGAGGCAACTTGAGTCGTGGTGCGCTGTCGATCACGGTACAGCTCGCAGGTCTTGTGCCGGCCGGCCAGGCGTTGCGGCGCGCCGGCGCGCGCGCCGGGGACGAGCTGTACCTGAGCGGCAGCGTCGGCGATGCGGCCTGCGGGCTCGCACTGCTGCGCGCCGCGGGTGGGGGGGCTGCGGCGCCGGCCACGGCCACGGCGACTGCCGCCGAAGTTGTCTGGCTGCAGCAGCGCTTCGAGTACCCAACGCCGCGCGTGGCGCTCGGTGAGGCGCTGCGCGAAGTCGCCAGCGCCTGCATCGACGTCTCCGACGGCGTGTATGTCGACGTTACGCGCCTGCTGGCGGCGTCCGGCTGCGCGGCCACACTTGAGATCGAGCGGCTGCCGCTGTCGCAGGCGCTGCGGCACGCGCGCGGCGCAGACGCCGCTGGCCTGGCGTTGTCTGGCGGCGAGGACTACGAGCTGTGCTTTTGTGTCGCGCCGGGCAGGGCTGGGTCGCTTGCGGCGATCGCCGAGCATACCGGGCAAGCGCTCACGCGCATCGGCACGCTGCAGGCAGGCGGCGCTCTGAAGGCCGGCGGCGCGCTAACGCTGACGGCAGGCGGTACGGTGATGCAGTTCTCGGCTTCGGGATTCGATCACTTCGGCAATTGAACATTTTGCGGCCGCTGCCTGGCAGCTTCCAGGCGGCGATGGGACGGTGCGCGCGGCGCGTCAACACCCCCCTGATCCGCGACCAGCATCACAGCCGCAGGGCGTGGCCGACGCTTATTCTGGCCACCGTCCTTCCCAAGGTCCGCCGGACCGATGAAAGCCCCCGCACCGAAAACTGCAAGCGTCGTCCCGATTCCCGAGCGCATCGGCAAGTATCCCATCATCAACGAGGTGGGGCGCGGCAGCACGGGGACGGTGTTTATGTCACATGACCCGTACTATGGGCGTGACGTTGCCATCAAGGTCTACAACATCGAGGCTGGCGGCGACGACGATCGCGCGCGCGTGGCACGCAAGATGTTCCTGTCGGAGGCGCACATGGTCGGCATGCTGCACCATCCGAACATCCTGCCGATCTACGATGCCGGCGAGGAGAATGGTCACTGCTACATCGTCACCGAGCACGTGCACGGCGCGCGCACGCTGTCCGCCTATTGCCGACCCGATAACCTGCTGCGGCTGGATGACGTGGTGGAAATCACGTTCAAGTGCGCCAAGGCGTTGCATTACGCGCACTCGCGCGGCGTGATCCACCGCGACATAAAGCCCTCCAACATCATGCTTACCACCGACAGCGACGTGCGCATCATCGATTTCGGTATCGCACTGGTCGCCGACTCGGAGATATCGCGCATCGAAGGCATCGCCGGCTCGCCGAGCTACATGTCGCCGGAGCAGGTGCAGAGCCTGGAGCTGAGCAACCGCTCGGACCTGTATTCGCTCGGCGCGGTGATGTACGAGCTGCTCACGGGAGTGCGCCCGTTTCGTGCCGGCAACCTCGCTAAATTACTGCACCAGATCGTCTATGCCACGCCGGCACCGATTCACACGCTGCGCAGCGACGTGCCCGAGGAGATCGAGAATGTGGTGGCGGTGGCGATGCAGAAGGACCCGGCCCGCCGCTACCAGTCGGGCCTTGATTTCGCAGCCGAGCTGACGCGGGTGCACCAGACGCTGCGCCAGCAATATTCGCGCATCGACCAGCAGGAGCAGTTCTCACTGCTGCGGCGACTTAAATTCTTCCACGAGTTCTCGCACGCGGAGATCCACGAGGTGCTGCGCGCCAGCGACTGGCAGGAATATGCCAGCGGCGAGCAGATCGTGAAGGAAGGGGAGATGGACGATCGCTTCTACATCATCGTCGCCGGCAACTGCGCCATGGAGCGTCATGGTGACCGTATCGGCCTACTGTCAAGCGGCGAGTGCTTCGGTGAGACCAGTTACGTGGAAGGCGCCAAGCGCACCGCGACCATCCTGGCGGCCGACGACGTCACGGTGCTGAAAGTGAGCTCAACGCTGCTGGAACAGGTCTCTGCGTCCTGCCAGCTGCGCTTCAACCGCGTATTCCTGCGCTCGCTGATCGGCCGGCTGCAGAGCACCGAATTGCGGTCTGCCTCCTAAGCCAGGCCAGACGGACTTCAGCGCGGCCGTTCCTCGTGCTGCTCCTCGTGCGGTGCCTCGCGCGGCGCCTCGTGCTGCGCCTGCGGCTGCGGACGCGGCGGCGCGGCTACTGCGGCATGCGCGGGCGCTGCCGCTCGCTCGGGGGCAGCGGCGCGCTCAGGCGCTGCGGCACGCTCTGGCGCTGCGGCACGCTCAGGCGCTGCGGCACGCTCTGGCGCTGCGGCACGCTCAGGCGCTGCGGCATGCACTGGCGCTGCGGCATGCACGGGCACGATGGCATGCGCGGGGGTTAACGTAGCCGGACGCGGGCTCGCCGCTGCGCGTGCCGGCACCACGCCCTTACCGGTGAACTCACCCGGACGCGCGGTCGCGGCGACCGGCGGATGACCATGATTGGCCGCCGCGCGCAGCGCCGGATTGGCCCGTGCCGCTTCTATGTGCTGCTGCTGCGCCGCTACCGGCGGCAGGTGCTGCTCGTGCGCCACGGCCAGTTCACCGCTGGAGGGCCGCGCCTGGACGCCGCCGTGGCCGCCGTTGAAGCTGACATGACTAGACTGGTTGTTGTTGATGACCGTCTTGTTGTAGACGTTGGTGATGTGGACGCTGCTGTTGTTGATGTTGCTGTAGGCGGTGTTGTAGCGGAACGCGCCGTGATCCCAATAGCCGCCCTCATAGCCGCGGCCGCCGTAACCATAGCCGTAATTGACGCCGCCATAGAATCCAATGTGTTCGCCCCAGTAACCGCCATTCCAGACGTACAACCCGTCGTTCCAGCCCCAGTAACCCGGGGTCCACAGATACCCGGGCTGCGGCGCCTCGACCCAGGTGCCCGGTACCCAGTAATAGTCCGAGTCCCCCCAGGCCCAGTAGCCCGGGGTCCACAGGTAGCCGGGGCCGGGGACCGGCGGCTGCTCATAGACCGGCAACTCTGGCGGAGCAATGTTGATGGACACGCCGACGTCAACAAATGCCTGCGAGCTGCGCGTGCCAAGCAGCAGCCCGCACGCCACGGTCAGCGTGTAGAAAATACCAAGGAAAAAACGGTTGTTGCGCTTGGACATCGGATCCACCAGTACAGTATTGACTGCAATGCTATTGGGTTCAGGCTGAACGGCTGCTGAGTTTTCTGTCAGCCGGCATTGCGCGCGTAAGCGCAGTGGACTGCTGTCGGACGACGGCGCGATTGCATGCGCCGCTGGGGCTACAGCCGCGCGTGCTGGCTGACCCGCGCCGCCGGGGCAGTGGCCCGGTCAGCGCGGATGATTATTACTAACCCTGGGGTTACTAATCCCGGGGCGGGTAACTAGTTAAGGGCTGGGATCAGCGCTGGCGGAGCTGGCTCAGCAGCCGCAGGATTTCCATGTAAAGCCATACCAGGGTCACCAGCAGGCCGAAGGCCCCGTACCACTCCATGTAGCGCGGGGCGCGCTGCGCGATGCCAGTGGCGATCATGTCGAAGCTCAGCGCCAGGTTGAGCGCCGCAATGCACACGATGAACAGCGACACACCGATGCTGAGCGCGCTCCCGCCCTGCAGGAACGGCACGCTGACGTGGAAGAAGCCGAGCACGAACGACGCCAGGTACAGCAGCATGATGGCGCCGGTGGCGCCTACCACGATGGCGCGAAAGCGCTGCGTGACGCGGATGATGCCGAGCGTGTAGGCCAGCAGCATCGCCCCCAGCACGCCGAAGGTCAGGGCTACCGCCTGCACGGCGATGCCCGGATAGCGCCGCTCCAGCAGCGCCGACATGCCGCCGATCGCCAGCCCCTCGCAGGCCGCATAGGGGATCGACAGGTACGGCGCCAGCGTGGCCTTGAAACTGATGACCAGCCCGAGCACCAGGCCGCCGATCAGGCCAATCATCATCGCCGGCGCGACCGCGGACGGATCCCCGCCACTGAGTGCCTGCGACCACGGCCAGAACGCCGCTGCCAGCAGCACCACCAGCAGCATGAACGATTTGTTGACCGTGCCCTGGAGTGTCATGGCCTCGCCGGCGAGCGTGGCGCGCGGCAGGCCGTTGAAGGTGTTCTCGTTCAGACTCGGGTTGCTGGTACGGGTCAGCCAGTTCCTGTTTTCCATGGTGCGTCCTCTCCTTACAGCTTCAGCTTCAGCGCGGCGCGGCGGCCTTGCGCTTGTCGTGTTCGATCATCGCGTAGGCGGAATGGTTGTGGATCGACTCGAAGTTCTCGCTCTCCACCACGTAGGCGCTGATGCGCTCGTCGGCGTTGAGCCGCATCGCGACATCGCGCACCATGTCCTCGACGAATTTCGGATTGTCGTAGGCGCGCTCGGTGACGTACTTCTCGTCGGGGCGCTTGAGGATGCCGTACAGCTCGCACGAGGCTTCGCTCTCCGCCAGCTCGATCAGCTCCTCGATCCAGATGTGATCGTGCAACCGTGCCTTGATGGTGATGTGGGAGCGCTGGTTGTGCGCGCCGCGGTCGGAGATCTTCTTCGAGCACGGGCACAGGCTGGTGACCGCGACCACGACCTTGATCCAGGTGCAGGCCTCGCCGTTGCAGATCTCGCCGATCAGCGACGCCTGGTAGTCCATCAGGCTCTGGACGCCGGTCACCGGTGCGCGCTTCATGATGAAGAACGGAAAGCTCATCTCGATGTGACCGGCTTCGGCGTCCAGGCGCGTGGTCATCTCGCCGAGCATGGAGCGGAATGAATCCACCGAAATCTCGCGCTCGTGATGCAGGATTTCGACGAAGCGCGACATGTGCGTGCCCTTGAAATTATGCGGCAGGTTCACGTACATGTTGAACGTGGCCACCGTGTGCTGCTCGCCGGTGGACCGGTCCTTGACCTTGACCGGATGGCGGATGTCCTTGATTCCGACCTGGTTGATCGGAATCTGGCGCGTATCGGGCCGCCCCTGCACGTCCTCTACGGCGGCGATGACGTTCTTGGGTCGGGATAGGACAACGGTATTCATTGATGGATTCACCTGTGGGTATTCAATTGGGGCCAACGCCGCCCGCTGCCGCTAATCTGGTGGCGGTTCGGGTCTGCTTCAAGGCCGGCACTGCCGAGCGCCAGCGCTCAATCTGTCCGGCGATGCCCGCAAGGTCCAGTCCCGCGGCCGCCAGGCAGTCTTCGCGGCTGCCGTGCTCGATAAAACGATCGGGTATGCCGATATGCAACCGCGGTGTCATAATGCCTTCTGCATCGAGCGCCTCGGAGCAGGCGCTGCCGGCGCCGCCGGAGATGGCATTATCCTCCAGCGTGACGATGCCGGCGTGCGCGAGCGCGATCTCGCGCAGCAGCGTGACATCCAGCGGCTTGATGAAGCGCATGTTTACCAGCGTGGCGTCCAGCCGCTCGGCCAGCGCGGTAGCCGGCATGACCATCGCGCCGAAGGCCAGCAGCGCCAGCCCACTTCCGCCGCTGCGCCGCAGCTCGGCGCGTCCGATTGGCAGTGCGGTCATTTCCTCCAGGATCGGCGTGCCCGGGCCGCGGCCGCGCGGATAGCGCACCGCTGCCGGAACTTCCAGCGTGGTGGCGGTGTAGAGCATCTGGCGGCACTCGTTTTCATCCGCCGGCGCCATGATCACCATGTTCGGCACGCAACGCATGAAGGACAGATCGTAGCTGCCGTGATGGGTGGCGCCATCGCTGCCGACCACGCCGGCGCGATCCAGCGCGAGCACTACCGGCAGCTTCTGCAGCGCGATGTCGTGGATCAGCTGGTCGTAGGCGCGCTGCAGGAACGATGAGTAAATCGCGAGCACCGGCTTCATGCCCTCGCAGGCGAGACCTGCAGCGAAGGTGGCGGCATGCTGCTCGGCGATCGCGACGTCATAGTAGCGATCGGGAAAGCGGCGGGAGAATTCCACCATCCCGGAGCCTTCGCGCATCGCGGGCGTGATGCCGACGATGCGCGGATCGCGCTCCGCCATATCGCACAGCCACTGGCCGAACACCTGCGAGTAGCTCGGCGTGCCGGGCTTCTCCTTGTGGATGGTGCCGCTGATGGGATCGAATGGACCAGGACCATGCCATGCGATTGGATCGGCTTCCGCCGGCGCATAGCCTTTGCCCTTGCGGGTGACCACGTGCAGCAGCTGGGGGCCGGATAGCCCGCGGATAGTGCGCAGGGCTCGCAGCAGCGCCTTGAGATCGTGGCCGTCGATCGGCCCGACGTAATTAAACCCCATTTCCTCGAACAGCGTCCCCGGCAGCACCATACCCTTGACGTGTTCCTCCGAGCGGCGCGCCAGCGCGCGCATTGCCGGCATCTGTTGCAACGCCTTCTTGCCGCCTTCTCGCAGCTGCGAGTACAGGCGCCCGGAGATCACGCGCGCCAGGTAGTTCGACAGCGCGCCGACATTCTCCGAGATCGACATGTCATTGTCGTTGAGCACCACCAGCAACGGGATCGGCAGGCTGCCGGCGTGATTGAGCGCCTCGAAAGCCATGCCGGCGCTCATGGCTCCGTCGCCGATCACGGCCACTGCCCGGCGCGTGCTGCCGTTGCGCTCGGCGGCGATCGCCATGCCCAATGCAGCGCTCACCGAGGTGCCCGAATGGCCAACGCCGAATGCATCGTAGGGACTTTCGCTGCGGGTCGGAAATGGCGCCAGGCCGTCGCGCTGCTTGATGGTATGCAGCCGGTCGCGCCGCCCCGTCAGGACCTTGTGCGGATAGGCCTGATGGCCGACGTCCCAGACCAGGCGATCCTCCGGGGTGTCGTACACATAGTGCAGCGCAATAGTCAGCTCCACTGTGCCGAGGCCGGCGGCGAAGTGGCCGCCGCGCGTGCTCACGGTGTGGATCAGGAATTCGCGCAGTTCCGCGGCCAGCGCGGGCAGCTCGCGCTCATCCATCGCGCGCAGGTCGGCTGGGGATTCAATCGCACCCAGTAAAGGGTAGGACGGGGTGCTGTCTGGCATGGTGAGGGTGAAGTTTACACGGTCCACGGCGCGACGCCCGCGCTGCAACGTGCCGTGGGTACCGAGCGGGTCCCGGCGTCAGAGGTCGAAGCGGGCGTAGCCAGTGCGGCGATGTGCGGGGGCCTGCGCGACGAAACCACTATTCGACCACTACTTGACCACTACTTGACCACGATATAACCACGATTGCGCCAGTTGCGCATGTTTCCCCGTGCACAGGGCTGCCTGAAAGGCCATTTCAGAGCGGCCGATCGACCACAAAGTGGGCAAGCTGCCGCAGCGGCAGCGCGGCGGGTCCCAGCCCCTCGATCGCCGCTAGCGCCCGGTCGCGATGCTGCACTGCAAGATCACGCGCAGCCGACAGGCCGAAGACGCTCGGATAGGTGGGTTTGCCAAGTGCCGCGTCGGCACCCTTTTTCTTGCCGATCACGCTGGTTTCGCCGGTGACATCGAGGATGTCGTCCTGGATCTGGAACGCCAGTCCGATCTCGGCTCCGAACGCCTGTAGTGCCGGATAGGCGGGACCCGGCGACAGCCCGGCAGCGATAGCACCCAGTTCAACGCTGGCCTGAATCAGCGCGCCGGTCTTGTGCCGGTGCATGCGCTCGATGGCCGCTGCGTCCAGCCGCCTGCCCATCGCCGCAAGATCGATCGCCTGCCCGCCAGCCATGCCCTCGATTCCGATCGCCCGAGCCAGCGTGGCGAGCATCAGTACCAGCTCCGCGGCGCTGCTGTCGCCGCCGGGCTGCGGATGTGGCCGGGCCAGCACCTCGAACGCCAGCGCCTGGAGAGCGTCACCGGCCAGGATCGCGGTGCCCTCGTCGAAAGCGCGGTGGCAGGACGGGCGACCGCGGCGCAGGTCGTCGTCGTCCATCGCCGGCAAGTCGTCATGGATGAGACTGTAGGCGTGTATCAGTTCGACCGCGGCTGCCGGTGCATCCAGGCGCAGTAACGGGGCTCCGAATGCCTCACCGGTCAGGTAGACGAGCACCGGGCGCAGCCGCTTGCCGCCGCCGAGCACGCTGTAGCGCATTGCCTCGCGCAACCGCGATGTGGCCTCATCGTCCCCGGTCAGCTCACGGTCCAGTACGCGTTCGATGCGCTGCTGACAGGCCTCAACACTTGCCGCCAGCACGCTGTCAGGCGGCGCGCCGGTCATTCCGAGGCAGCGGTCTGCAGCCTTGTGGTGGCGTCGATGTCGTCGCTGGGTTTGAAATCCTCGATCGCGACGCTCGCGCCACGCTGCAGCAGCAGCTGCACTTTCTGCTGCGCGGCAGCGAGCGCGCCCTGGCATTCACGCGTGAGCTGCACGCCATGCTCAAAGGTGCGCAGCGCCTCATCGAGCGGCAGGTCTCCCGACTCGAGTCGCGTCACCAGCGACTCCAGCTGCGCCAGTGCTGCCTCGAAAGCGGGCGGCCCTGCGGCGAGCGGCGCGTCCGCTGCAGATGCAGCGGATGCCGCGGATGCCGCGGATGGCGCGGATGCAGCGGACGCGGCGGCTCCTGCGGATGCGGGCTTGGATGCCATTGAACGAAGTTAGCACATCGTTGACGCCCAGATCGCTTGCGCATAGATTGCCTGTCATTAGAATTAGTCTAAACACTAGGCTTCAATGCACGTCGCTATACGGAGGTCAACGCAGATGAAACTGGCTGGAAGCAAGACCGAAAAGAATCTCAAGGATGCCTTTGCAGGCGAATCGCAGGCGAACCGTCGCTATCTGTACTTCGCAGCCAAGGCTGATGTCGAAGGCTACAACGACGTGTCGGCGGTGTTTCGATCGACCGCCGAAGGCGAGACCGGCCATGCACATGGTCACCTGGAATATCTCGAGCAGGTAGGCGATCCGGCCACCGGGCTGCCGATCGGTGAAACCCGGTTGAACCTCAAGTCGGCGGTGGCGGGCGAGACGCATGAGTACTCGGACATGTATCCGGGCATGGCGAAGGCGGCGCGCGAGGAAGGCTTCAGTGAGATTGCCGACTGGTTCGAGACGCTGGCCAAGGCGGAGCGCTCGCACGCCAACCGTTTCCAGAAGGCGCTCGACACGCTGTAACTCGACACGCTGTAACGTAACTCGCGCGGCGTGAGTTCAATTTCGGGCGGCGGCGGCGGACGCGAGGGTAGCCTTGAGGCTCCGACCCGCCACCCGCTCAACTGGCGTGACCCGTCGTTCTACGATGAGGCGGCGCTCGATGCCGAGCTGCAGCGGGTGTTCGACATCTGCCATGGTTGCCGGCGCTGCTTCAGCCTGTGCCAGTCGTTCCCGATCCTGTTCGATGCCATCGACGCCTCGCCTACGCTCGAGCTCGATGGCGTGGACAAACGCGTCTACTGGCAGGTGGTAGAGAACTGCTACCTGTGCGACCTGTGCTACATGACCAAGTGCCCGTATGTGCCGCCGCACCCGTGGAACGTAGACTTTCCGCACCTGATGCTGCGTGCCAAGGCGGTGCGGGCGCGGCGCGGCGATGTCAAGCTGGCGGATCGGCTGCTCAGCTCGACCGATGCGGTCGGGCGCATTGCCGGCATTCCGGTGGTGGCCGAGGTGGTCAATGCCGCCAACCGCAACAGGGTGGCGCGTAAGCTGCTCGACAAGACGCTGGGCGTGGATTCGCGCGCGCCGCTGCCCAGGTACTATTCCAGCAGTGCACGCCGCCGCCTGAAGAAGAGCCTGCGGCGCGATCTGCCGGCGCAGGCGGCTGGCGTCACCCGCGGCCAGGTGGTGCTGTTCACAACCTGCTATGGCAACCGCAATGAACCGCAGCTGGCGCAGGATCTGGCGGCGGTGTTCGAACACAACGGCATCGGACTGGTACTGGCCGCGAAGGAGCGCTGCTGCGGCATGCCGAAACTGGAGCTCGGCGACCTGGACGCGGTGGCGCGCTTCAAGGACGACAACATCCCGCAGCTGCTCAAGCTGGTGGATGCCGGCTATGACATCGTGGCGCCAATTCCATCGTGTGTACTGATGTTCAAGCAGGAGCTGCCGCTGCTGTTTGCCGGCGACGCGCAGGTGCAGCGGGTGGCGGCGCACATGTTCGATCCGTTCGAATACCTGATGCTGCGCCACAAGCAAGGGCTGCTGCGCACGGATTTCAGGACGCCCCTGGGCAAGGTCAGTTATCACGTGGCCTGTCACCTGCGGGTACAGAACATCGGCCTGAAGACGCGCGATGTGCTGCGGCTGGTGCCGGACACCACGATCGAGGTCATCGAGCGCTGCTCGGGCCACGACGGCACCTACGCGATCAAGAGCCGCTTTCGCGATGCCTCGATGAAGATCGGCGCTCCGGTATTCCAGCGGGTCGAGAACTCGGAGGCGGATTATTACTCCAGCGACTGCCCGATGGCCGGCCACCAGATCGAGAGCGGGCTGGCGTCGAACGCCGCGCCGACGCATCCGCTGGCGCTGCTGCGTATTGCCTACGGGATCTAGCTCAAGGATCTGTCAGGGCATGCAGAAACTCGCCGCTACACAGCTGATGTCGCTCGAGCAGTACGCCCGCGAGCGTCCGGCATTGCGCCCCGGAATGATCGAGCATCGGCGGGCGCGCCAGCTGCGCATCGGCGAGCATTGCAGCTGGAGTTTCGAGGACCGGCGCACGGTGCAGTACCAGGTGCAGGAGATGCTGCGCAGCGAGCGCATCTTCGAGCCCGATGCGATCGCCGAGGAACTCGCGACCTACAACCCGCTGATCCCGGACGGCAGCAATCTCAAGGCGACGCTGATGATCGAATACCCTGACGCCGAGGAGCGCGCCCTGCGGCTCACCGAGCTGCGCGGCTTCGAGCGCCATTGCTGGATGCGGGTGGCGGGTTTCGATCCGGTGTATGCGATCGCCGACGAAGACCTGGTGCGCGAGAACGATAGCAAGACCGCGGCGGTGCATTTCCTGCGTTTCGAATTCCCCGCCCCGATGATCCAGGCCGCCAGGGCCGGCGCCGTGCTGTCGGCCGGAACCGATCACCCCGCCTATCGCCACAGTGTCGATCCGCTGCCGGAGGGGTTGCGGCAGGCGCTGCTGGCGGACTTCGCTTAAGCCGTCGATTACACCAGAAGTGACTTGACGGTGCGGCGAGCGCGGTCTGCTAGAATCCGCGCCGCTCGCAATCCGCGCTGCTCGCAATCCATCCCGCTGGAATTCAATGGCTGAGTCATACAACGCATCCGATATCGAAGTGCTCAGCGGCCTGGACCCGGTGCGCCGGCGGCCGGGCATGTACACCGACACCACGCGGCCCAACCACCTGGCGCACGAGGTCATCGACAACAGCGTCGACGAAGCGATCGGCGGCTACTGCAAGAACATCGCCGTCACGCTGTACAAGGACAATTCGCTGGAAGTGGTGGATGACGGCCGCGGCATGCCGACCGATATCCATCCGAAGGAGAAGATCAGCGGCGTGGAACTGATCCTCACGCGGCTGCACGCCGGCAGCAAGTTCACCGAAGGCTCCTACAAGTTCTCCGGCGGCCTGCACGGCGTGGGCGTGTCGGTGGTGAACGCCCTGTCGAAGCACCTGGAGTGCTGGGTGCGCCGGGGCGGCAAGGAATACAACATCAGCTTTCGCGACGGGCGCATCCATTCGAAGCTCGAGGTGATCGGCAGCGTCGGTGCGCGCAACACCGGCACCACGGTGCGCTTCTGGCCGGACCCGAAGGTGTTCGATTCAGATCGCTTCTCGGTGCCGGAGCTCAAGCGCGTGCTCAAGGCCAAGGCGGTGCTGTGCCCGGGGCTGAGGGTGAGCTTTCACAACGAGCAGAACGGCGAGAAGGAGGAATGGTTCTACAGCGGCGACCTCGGCGCCTACCTGGTGGAGCAGCTCGGTGCCGCCGAGCGCCTGCCAGCCGAACCGATCACCGGCAAGCACGTGTCGGACCAGGATGCAGTGGAGTGGGCGCTCGCCTGGTCGAGCGACGCCGCTCAGCTGGTCGCCGAGAGCTACGTGAACCTGATCCCGACCACCGGCGGCGGCACGCACGTCAACGGCCTGCGCGCCGGGGTGGTCGGGGCGGTGCGCGAGTTCTGTGAGTTCAGGAACCTTCTGCCGCGCGGCATCAAGCTCACGGCCGAGGACATCTGGGATCGCGCCTGCTACGTGCTGTCGATCAGGATCCGCGAGCCGCAGTTCGCCGGCCAGACCAAGGAGAAGCTCGGTTCGCGCGAGGCGGCGGCGCTGGTGGAGACGCACGCGCGCGATGCGGCCGCGCTGTGGCTCAACCAGCATCCGGACGCCGGCGAGCGCATCGCGCAGTTCGCGATCGAGAACGCGCAGGAGCGGCTGCGGGCTGCGGCGCGCGTGGTGCGCAAGCGCGCTGTCAATGGCCCGGCGCTGCCCGGAAAGCTCGCCGATTGCAGCTCGCAGGATCCGGCGCGCTCGGAACTGTTCCTGGTGGAAGGCGACTCGGCCGGCGGTTCCGCCAAGCAGGCACGCGACCGCGAATTCCAGGCGATCATGCCGCTGCGCGGCAAGATCCTGAATACCTGGGAGCTCGAGCCGGGCGAGATCGGCAGCTCGCAGGAGGTGCATGACATCGCGATCGCACTGGGCGTGGATCCGGGCTCATCGGACCTGTCGGAACTGCGCTACCACAAGATCTGCATCCTGGCGGATGCCGACTCCGACGGGCAGCACATCGCGACGCTGCTGTGTGCGCTGTTCTTACGTCACTTCCGGCCGCTGGTCACGGGCGGTCACATCTACGTGGCGATGCCGCCGCTGTACCGCATCGACGCCGGCAAGCAGGTGCTGTATGCGCTCGATGACGAGGAGCGTGATGCGACGCTTGCGCGCCTCACCGAGGAGCGCGCGCGGATGAAGCCGGTGGTCACGCGCTTCAAGGGCCTGGGAGAGATGAATCCGCCGCAGCTGCGCGAGACCACGATCGATCCGCGCACCCGCCGCCTGGTGCAGCTGACGATCGAGGCCCGCGACCAGACCGACAAGCTGATGGACATGCTGCTGGCGAAGAAGCGTGCCGCCGACCGGCGCGACTGGCTGGAGAGCAAGGGCGACAAGGCCGAGGTGCTGATCTGATGGCGGCAGCAATCTAATGGCGGCAGCAATCTGATGGCGCAGGCACCGGTCAATTTCGAGGGCGTGGAGCGGCGGGCGCTCGGTGTGTTCACCGAGAAGGCCTACCTCGATTATTCGATGTACGTGATCCTCGATCGCGCACTGCCGGCGCTGGGCGATGGACTCAAGCCGGTGCAGCGCCGCATCACCTACGCGATGAGCGAGCTGGGGCTGTCGGCTGCCTCCAAGCACAAGAAGTCCGCCCGCACGGTCGGCGATGTGATCGGCAAGTTCCATCCGCACGGGGATTCCGCCTGCTACGAGGCCATGGTGCACATGGCGCAGGATTTCTCCTATCGCTATCCGATCGTCGATGGCCAGGGGAACTGGGGCTCGCCGGACGATCCGAAGTCGTTCGCCGCGATGCGCTACACCGAAGCCAGGCTGACACGCTACGCCGACCTGCTGCTGTCTGAGCTCGAGCACGGTACGGTCGACTGGACGCCGAACTTCGACGGCACCATGGACGAGCCGCTGATGCTGCCGGCGCGGCTGCCGAACCTGCTGCTCAACGGCGCCTCCGGCATCGCGGTCGGCATGGCGACCGACATACCACCGCATAACCTGCGCGAGATTGCCGCCGCCTGCATCCATCTGCTGGATGATCCGGAGGCGACCACGCGTGCGCTGCTCAAGCACGTGAAGGGACCGGATCTTCCCACCGGCGGGGAGATCATCTCTCCACGCGCCGACCTGGTCAGCTTCTACGACAGCGGCAGCGGCAGCTACAAGGCACGCGCGGTCTGGGAAGTGGAGGAGGAGAGCGGCCACGTGATTATCACGCAGTTGCCGTACCAGGTGTCCGGCAGCCGCGTGCTGGAGCAGATCGCGCAGCAGATCCGCGACAAGAAGCTGCCGATGGTCGAGGACGTGCGGGATGAATCCGATCACGAGAATCCAACTCGCCTGGTAATCGAGCCGCGCTCCAACCGCGTGGATGTGCAGCAGCTGATCGCGCACCTGTTCGCGACCACGGACCTGGAGCGCAGCTACCGAGTGAACCTGAACGTCATCGGCACCGACGGCCGGCCGCGGGTCATGGGACTCAAGGCGCTGCTGGCCGAGTGGCTGGAGTTCCGCCAGGCGACGGTGCGCCGGCGTCTGCAGCACCGGCTCGACAAGGTGGCGAAGCGGCTGCACATCCTGGATGGACTGGCGATCGCCTACCTGAACCTGGATGAAGTGATCCGCATCATCCGGCGCGAGGATGAACCCAAGCCGGTGCTGATCAAGCGCTTCAAGCTGTCGGACGAGCAGGCCGAGGCGATCCTCGAGACCAGGCTGCGCCACCTGGCCCGGCTCGAGGAGATGAAGATCCGCGAGGAACAGCGCGAACTGGGCGAGGAGCGTGCGCAGCTCGAGGAGCTGCTCGGCAGCAAGGCCAAGTTGAGGAAGCTGGTGCGCACCGAGATCGAGGCCGATGCCGGGGAGTACGGCGATGAGCGGCGCACGCGCATCGTCGAGCGGGCCGCGGCGCAGGCGATCGAGGAGAGCGAGCTGCTGGCGAACGAGCCGGTCACCGTGGTGCTGTCGACCGGCGGCTTCGTGCGCTCGGCCAAGGGCCACGACATCGATCCGCGCAGCCTGTCGTACAAGACCGGCGATGCCTTCCAGGCCGTGGCACGCGGCCGCAGCACGCAGCTCGCCGTGTTCCTCGACAGCACCGGCCGCAGTTACAGCCTGCCGGCGCACACGCTGCCCTCGGCGCGCGGACAGGGCGAGCCGCTGTCAGGACGGCTCGATCCGCCCGATGGCGCGCGCTTTGCCGGCGTGCTGATTGGCGAGCCCGGGGACCTGTGGCTGATCGTCACCGACGCCGGTTATGGCTTCAGCGTGCGCCTGAAGGAGCTGCACTCGCGCAACCGCGCCGGCAAGGTGGTGCTGAAGCTGTCCGACGGCGCGCTGGTACTTCCCCCGGCGGCGATCCCGCCCGACCCGGGCGCACGCATCGCGCTGGTGAATTCGGAAGGGCGGCTGCTGTTGCTGGCGCCGGGCGAGGTGCCCGAACTGGCGCGCGGCAAGGGCAACAAGCTGTTCGGTATCGCGACCAAGAAGGCGCAGTCGCGCGAGGAGACGCTCACGGCCATGACCGTGCTGTCGGCCACGCAGTCGCTGGTAGTGTCCTCGGGCGAGCGGCAGATGACCATCAAGCCGGCGGATCTGAAAGCCTACCAGGGCCAGCGTGCCCAGCGCGGCGCGCTGTTGCCGCGAGGCTGGCGCACGGTCGAGGGTCTGCAGCCGGCGGACTGAGCGGTGGGCGGCTAGAGGTGCATCCGGCCTTGGCCGCGCGTCGCTACGCGGCTTGGGTCAGTCAGGCCAGTCAGCTAGGCGGTGACGTCACCGTCGGGATAGGCGCGGGGTAATACCACGCGAAATGTGGTACCGGCCCCGGGCGCAGTCTCCAGCTCCAGGCTGGCATCGAGCAGTTCGCACAGGCGCTTGACGATCGACAGGCCGATGCCTTCGCCCGCAGGGACGCTGAACGAGTGCGGAGCGGATTGCGACTTGAGCGTCGGCGCCGGAGCTGCCGTGGGACCGCTGCCGGTGCCGGCATCGAGCTGCTGCGACTCGAGGGTGGCCTGACGCAATGCGCTCTCCAGTGGTGCCGCCGGGGATTGCGGCTGGAAACCCGGTCCGGTGTCCTGTACGCAAAGCACCCATTGCGCCGGCCCGGAGGAACTGCGCTCCTCCCATTGGACGCACACGCCGCCGTGCTCGGTGACTTTGAGCGCGTTGAGCACCAGGTTCTGCGCGATGCGCAGGATCTTCGCCGAATCGCCGATCACCGGCAGCGCGCCCGGGCCTTCGGCCTTCAGGAACAGATTACGCTCGGCGGCCAGCGGCCGGATGCTGTCGCAGAATTCGTGCAGCATGCGGGCGGCGTCGAACGGGCGCAGCCGCCGATACTCCTGTCCGGCCTCCAAGCGCGCGAGGTCCATCAGATCGCTCAGCAGGCCACGCAACGAGTTCACCGAGCGCTGCAGGATCTGCGAGATCGGCGCGCGCGTCGGATCGGTCTCCGCCTCCCGCGTCAGGATCGCCGAGGCATTAGTAATGACGCCGACAGTGCCGCGCAGGTCGTGCGCCGCCTCGCGCCAGGTCTCGGCCCGTTGCCGGTCCAGGTTCTGCAGCTGCTGCAGCGCGGATTCCAGTTCGCGCATGCGGCTGGCCGCCTCGGTGCGCTGCAGGCGCTCGTAGCGCGCTGCACTCTCGGCAACGCCCTCGCCGCACAGGCGCACCAGCGCCCGGCGCGCGACCGGCATCACATCGCCCTGCAGCTGCGGGTGCGCGCGACCGTAGTCTTCCAGCTCGTTGAGCACGGCGTACTGCAGGTGACCCCATTCACGGATGGTCTCGCGCTGGTTGTACCCCTGTTGCCAGCGGTGCAGGCCGTGCTCGGCGGCGCTGTGCTTCTGCTCGCTGTGCGCCTGCGCCTTCTCGGATTCGTCCTCGGCCTGCAGGCGGTGCCCGAACGCATCGAGCACCTGCGGGATGTGATCGTTGAACTGGGTGCGTGAGATGCCGGACGGGGTGGTCAATTCCGGGTCGAGCTCGACCGCGCGCAGCCAGCTGCGCAGGATCTGCTCACGCCGCTCGGCCAGGTGCACGGCCAGCCGCGACAGCTCGGATTTTATGGATGTCGGTTCGGTCATTGGTGGGGGCAAATATACCTGAGCGTCGCGGGCTAGGGGTCCACTGTGGCAGCATACATTCGTGGCAATTCAGGATCCGGACCCGGCGGTGCATCACGCGGCACGCCAGGGGTTTTCCAGCGCGGCGGACAGCTACAGCCGTGGCCGGCCGGACTATCCGCGGGAGCTGCTGCCGTGGCTGCGCCAGACTCTGGGCCTCGGCGCGGGCAAGAGCGTCGTGGACCTGGGCGCCGGCACCGGTAAATTCACGCCGCTGCTGCTGGCCACCGGCGCCAGCGTGGTTGCGGTCGAGCCGTTGGATGAAATGCGCACGCAGTTGCTGCGTAACATCCCCACCGTCACCGCGCTGGCGGGCAGCGCGCAGTCGCTGCCGCTGGCGGATGAGTCGGTCGATGCGGTGCTGTGCGCCCAGGCGTTTCACTGGTTCGCCAGCACCGTGGCGCTGCGCGAGATCGGGCGCGTGCTCAGGCCCGGCGGCAAGCTCGGCCTGGTATGGAACGTGCGCGATGAATCGGTGGACTGGGTCGCCGCCATCACCCGGATCGTCAAGCCCTACGAGGGGGACACGCCGCGCTATCACACCGGCGAGTGGCGGCGGTTGTTTCCGGGCGAGTTGTTTTCGCAGCTCGAGGAGACTGTCGTCAGCTATCGCCACCGCGGCAGCGTCAGGCAGGTGATCGTCGAGCGGGTGCTGTCGGTGAGCTTTATCGCGGCGTTGCCGGAAGCGGACCGCAAGCACGTGGTACAAAGCCTGGATGCGCTGATTGCGAGCTATGCCGAGCTCAAGGGCGCCGCGTCCATCGAATTCCCCTACCGGACGCATGCGTACTGCAGCACGCGTGCGGTGACCGCGTAAGCGTTGTTCGGGGCAGGCCGAGCCTGGTAAAAACGGCGCTCCGCGCAGGCGTCGACGCAGGCGTCGACTGGCGCAGCAGCGGGCAGCCTGACACCAGCCGGGTTACTTAATCGCGATCGAGGACGGGCCGCCGTCGATGAGCACGGTCGGTACTTTCGCCCCCACCTGCGTCAGCGCGCCAGTGGCCAGATTGATCTTGAAGACAGTGACAGTGCCATCATCACCGTTCGCCACGTAGGCGAACTGGCCGGACGGATCGACCTGGACGGTGGTGGGAGTGAAAGTGCTCGGGATGTTGGTCACAGTGCTGACGAAGGGCGAGCCGGCAATTGGGGTGAGCGTGGTATCCGGGTTGATCGTGAACGCGGATACGGTGCCATCGCCGCTGTTCGACACGTAAAGGAACGAGCCGGTTGGATCAACCGTGACCCCTTCCGGCAGGTTGCCCACGGCGTAGTTGACGCCCTCTTCGACCAGGTTGCCGTTGGCGCCGTAGCGAAAGGCGGTGACCGTGCCTGTCGCTGCCATAGGACGCTGGTCGGTAACATACATCAGCCCGCCGGTCGGGTA
>Ga0302157_10002070_pt1 | contig 23873 bp, 22 predicted proteins | sample I_Bog_N3_3_FD_193502 | JGI IMG/M metagenome (GOLD analysis project Ga0302157, IMG submission 193502) | Peat permafrost microbial communities from Stordalen Mire near Abisko, Sweden - I_Bog_N3_3 | ecosystem: Environmental > Terrestrial > Soil > Wetlands > Peat | place: Sweden: Abisko, Stordalen... | reverse complement strand
AGCACCACGCCTTCGGCGTCGATCAGCAGCCAGTCCTTCGTCACCTCCGCGGGTTTCAGCGAGAGGGTGGTCTTCATATGATGCGGTTTCCCTGCGAACAGGCGGCGGGGTATGACGGGAAAGCCGCGGCTGGTCAAGGGTTTGGCGTGGTGGTATTATATTACCACACCCGGGATCGATCGAATGCGAAGGTTTGGACAAGCCTTGCGCCTTCCGCCGCCGCGCCGCATGGCGGCCACCGGCGAAACCGGCGCGGGCTGGAACCGGATCGTCGTTGAGCAGGTGCTGCAGGCGAACGAGGGATGCAACCTCGCGGTCCTTCGGGGTAACGAGTACAGCGTTACCGAGAAGCCAGATATGACGGTTTTCACCGTCCGATCGCCGCTCCCGACCCAATACGGACAAAGCCTAGTCGCGCAGGATTAGCCTGCAGTATTGCTTACCGTTATCGGTCTCCGCCCAATGGAGCGCCGACGTCCGATCTATCACACGGATAGTTTTCGGCACTTCGCCCACACAGCCACCATAGGCAAAGTAATAGGCAGAATCGTTTGGGCCAAGGCTCTCACTCAAGATCAGAAACTCCGGTTCAATATCTCGTGCGTACGAGTTCTTTTTGCACTGCGCCACGATTCTGGAGCCGTCACTTCGCCTGCGACCAACAATATCCACGACAGGCATGGTGCGTCCTGTAGACAGCCCCGTCGGCACAAATTCGGTCTCCAGTATAAGGTATGCGAACGCAAACGACTCCCAAGCCGAGGCACCGAGCAGGTCAAGAAGCTCGTCAAAAGGCCGATCACGGAATGCCTGATTCAGGGCTGCAGCGTTTTCATGATCAGCCAGAAGTTGCACGTGACCATACATAACATTAAATTCATGAACATTGCCGCGCCCTTGATTTGGGAGAAGCCTGTACGCATCTGGCAGTTCAGATATCGGAAACTTCTTCTTGTCAACGATACGCCTATATTTGAACCGCTCTCCACACAGGTTCAGGGAGTGATCCGAATATGAATCAATCCCTCCTTTCACCCGGGCTAGGCCGATATTTTGAGATAACGATAGGTACAAAACAACCAAGTCCTCTTCATTGATTTGCCTGAAGCGTTTCACTGTGTTGACGTAGCTTGGCGTCACTTTCCACTCAAGTGATACCTGCTCAGGAACATTGCTTAGGAACTCCGCAATTTCGCTCGTTGTATCAAATGTATTTTCGGCGTCCGCTAGCTCGCTCTCGGACCAGGCTCCATACCAGACGCCGACTTCGTTTTTTTCCCAGGCTCTCTGGCTATAGTCATTGCCATCGCCATGCCTAAGACGAATTCTCCAGTATCGCCCCATCGACGTGATCCCCGGAATAACAATGTTATAATATTTGGTTGATTACGCGGGGGCATAGAAGCAGTCTCTGAAAACCGCTGCATACGCGCGTTCACGGCTGGTCCGAGGCCTTCTTGCTCACCGCTCGTTCTAGCGCCTGCCGGATGAAGCGCTGATACGGGATGCCCTCATGGGAGGCGGAATCCTTGACGGCGCTCAGGAGCGTCTTGGGCAGGCGCATGTTCACCCGCTCGCTCTTGGGCTCGAATTCAAACTGCGCTGGCTTGAACTGTGAGAAATCCAGCCCCGACAGGTCCCTCTCCAGGAAGCGCTCCGCTTCCGCGTCCGTGGCCATCTTAGGAACTCTCTTTGTCATAGGCTTCGCTCTCCCTCCTGTGCATATACCGTGCGCTAACAGGCCGAATCAGGCGCTTGCGGCCTTTATGGCGGAAGGTAAACGCCACGAAAATGGCTCGGCCTGCTGCAGTACGACCTACGGCGATAAACCTGTCCTCGTCCGCCGAATGCGCGAGGTCGGGGGCGACGCGGGGGGAGCCCGTCAAGACAGCTTCGATTTCTTCGATGGAAACCCCGTGCTTCTGGCACTTGGCATGGTTGGCCTCGTCCCAATCGAATCCCGACACCTTCATATATTGTCAGTATGTACAATGGTGCACACAAATTGAAGCCAAATCGTCATACTGCCGCGAGATCGGCCGCCGCGACAGCCCGCCGTAAAGCTGGGTCTCCGGCACGTGCTTGTGCTCCAGCGTCAGGGCATACAGTTCGAAAGCCGGCCCGCCTTCGCGTTCGTGTGCCTCGAGTTGGCGACGCGGCGCGCGGCGGCAATGCGGCCGGCCTGGGCGGCACCGCAGAGATTGCGGTCCGACGCAGAGTCACCAGCGAGGCCTCGCCGCACTCCGCCGTTCGGTGGGCTACGAAACCGCCGCAGCGAACGACATGAACGTCCGAATGATGCTCAAGCCCCGGCGCCCCCGAACACGCGCAGCGCGTCCGGCCGGGCTTCGCCGATCGCGCAATAGACCGACATCATGTGTTCAAGGTTGGCCCGGATTGCATCGCAGCGCCGATGCGGCGTGGCCACTTCAGCCGGCCCGTCCATGCCGTGAGCCGTCGCGTGGGTAAAACAGGCCGTGCACAGGCGAATGGCGGGACAGTCCAGACAGCCGGACGCAACGCTGCTGGCCGCATAGCCCTCGACCAAACGCAGCGCCGCGTCCGCATCGACGCCGCGCTCCAGGTCGCCGATCTCGAAGCTGCCCGCGACGCGTTCGCAGACCAGAAGCCGCCCATCGACAGTGCAGAACAGCCGCTGAACGCCGGGGACGCAGATCCCATTCGGATGCAGCGTGTCGGGCATCGGTACCTGCGGGCGGCGGTGGATGCGGGCCAGGTTGATAAAGTAGAGCGCTGTCAGGAACGCGTCAGTCCGCCGTCCTGTCGTCACGGCCTCGACGTAGTCGCCGGTCAGCGCCCGCCAGACGGCAGCCTGTTGCGCCGGGTCGGTGTCCTCGGTCGGCGGCTGATCGTCGGGGCGTTGCACGGCGTTGACCAGGAGGCGGGCGCCTCCGAACAGCTCGGGTTGGCTGGCGAAGAAGGCACGGATTCGCGGCAGGTCGGCCACCCGCCGATAGGAGACGATGAACGCGACGCGACTGCTGAAGTAGTCCGGCTCGGTCGCGTGCAGGGCTGCCACATTGCGCATCACGCGGTCGAAGCTGCCGCGGCCCTCGGTGTCGGTGCGCGCCGCATCGTGGATGTCCGCCGGGCCGTCGAGGCTGACCAGGATGCCAATATCGTGACGCACCAGGGTCGCGACCGCACGCGCGGTCAACAGCGTGCCGTTGGTGGTCAACTGCATCCCCAGCCCCGCCGTCCGCCGCGAACGCGCGTACGCCGCGGCCTTGTCGAGCAGCGGCAGATTGGCCAGCGGCTCGCCACCGTAGAAGGTAAGCGACGCCTCAGAATTGGCCGCGGCGCGGGGAAGGAACAGGTCGATCGCCTTGCGCGCGGTATCCCAGTCCATCTGGCGGGTCGAGTGGCCGCGATGGTCGGTGAAGCCGCCGCCATAGGCGCAGTATTGGCAGCGCAGGTTGCAGACCTCTGTCAGGCAGAGGGTGAGCAATTGGACGCGTGAGCGGAGCCGCTCCTCGATCTCCTGGCGATCGAGAGAGAAACGGAGAGCCTTGGGCCGGTCAGGCAAGAAGACGCCCTGAGCCTGCTGCTCACGGATCTGTTCGCGGGCTTGTTCGATCGCGATAGCGCCGTGACGCTCGACAAGCGGCGGCGTAACCGCTGCTCCCTTGGCTTTCCGGGTCTCGACGGCGATCACGTCGTGAACGGCCGGCGAGACCCGAAAGAACCCGCTGGTATTGACGTCGTAGACGTAGTGCCCGCCGGGCGTCTGAAAGCACCAGGCGAATGGCGAGGTCAGCAAGAAGCTCTCACCACCAGCGTATCGATTGCATATCCCCGGCAACCGCCCACTCGTCGATCCCTGCCGAGGTAGCCCCAGGGTGCTTCGCCAAGACGGCGTCGTGGCCGTCTTTTTCAGCAAATGTGCCGGTGCAGCCGCACTCGCACCCCATTGTCGTGGCGGCTTGTGCACCCACGGCGCTGGGAGCGAAAACGCGTTCGATCATTCCGTCCATCCAGTCCTCCTGCTGATCCGGCCCAGGCTCCGCGCAGGCTGGGCCAGTTGTTATGGCAATGAGTGGAGTCACACGACGGCAGGTTGGCATTGACCTGGATCAATCCGGCGCGTCACGTTCGTGATCAGGCTGACCGGCACCTTGGTTTGTCCAATCGCTGACAACACCGCCCCCGCGCCAAGCGGTCGGGACGACGTTGTGGACTTTGTCCATAGCCCGGCCGATCTTCCCCACTCTGTGTTGCTGGGTCGCGGAAACCTCGACCGGTTGGGGGCTCACATGACGCAGGAAACCAAGCTGCAAGGCAGCGGACCGCAGCGGCGCCGTCCTGAAGCGCCGTGCGGACACCCCAGCCCTTTTGCAAGCCGACGCCCGCACGACGGTTGCCGCGGAGGCTATCCGGTCGCGGCGATTGCGACCCGTCGGCGCAACCGGCCGGCCATGGCGCGGCCGCGGGCGCGGGTGCGTTCGAGGCGCGAATGGTGACCGGCCCGGTTCACGTCATCGGCGCCTCCGGCCGGTCCGGGCTCGCGCTGTGCCGCGCATTGCAAGCGGCATGCGTGCCCGTGGTGCCGGTCGTGCGCGATGCCGCGAAGTGGCGTGCCAGCGGTATCGCCATCGCGCCGCGCATCGCCGATCTCGCCGACCCCGCCTCGCTTGCCGCCGCGCTCGCCGACGCAACGCGCGTCGTCTCCTGCGCCCACGCAAGCCACGCCGGCGCCATATTGGCCGCGAGCCCGCCCACCGCGCGCTTTGTCTTTCTCGGCAGCACGCGAAAGTTCACGCGCTGGCCGGACGAGCACGGCAACGGCGTGCTGGCCGGCGAAGCCGCGTTCCTCGTCTCGGGCCGCAGCGGCGTCATGCTGCATCCCACCATGATCTACGGCGCGGAGGGCGAGAACAACGTGCAGCGCCTCGCCCGCCTGCTGCGCCGCCTGCCGCTGGTCCCGCTGCCGGACGGCGGCGCCGCCCTGGTGCAGCCGATCCACCAGTCCGACGTCACACGCGCGATCCGCGCCGCGCTCGACCGCGACTGGGACGGGCCGGCCACGATGGTGATTGCCGGTCCCGAGCCCCTGCCCTACGCCGATTTCGTCCGCCAGGTCGCCGCGGCGGCCGGGCTCGCACGGCCACGGATCGTCGCCGTGCCCGCCGCACCGCTGATTGCGGCAGCGTCGCTGCTCCGCTTTCTGCCGGTCACCCCAGCGGAGCTACGCCGACTCGTTGAAGACAAGTCATTCGACGTCGAACCTATGCAAGAACGTCTGGGCATCCGTCCCATGACTCTTGCGAAAGGCCTTGCGCTCACCTTTTGCATTGCGCAAGAATGAGTGTGGACACCTGCCCCGGTGTTGATCCTGGGCAAATAAAGCGGGCAGTCTGTGCACTGACGCAACAGCGACCTATTTGGCGCAGCCCCCCACTTTGCCGCAGACCGGGCAAACCCAGGAGCCGACCAATGATGCAACACTGCCCCGATCATCTTTCAGGCGTCAGCCCGCTGCTGCTGTCCGATCGCCTGCTCACGCTGGCCGAAGACGCTGACCGCGCGGGCTACCGCGGCATGGCCGAGCGTTTGCTCGACCTTGCCGAGCAGGTGCTGGACGAGCCCGCCTGGCACAGTCCGCCGGTGGCGACACGCCACCGTCGGGCACCGCACGCATAAGCTCCAGTCAGACGGGGCGGCTGCACCGGGGTCTGTAAGCTTCGGCAAGTATCGTGCGAGTAAGATGCCTCAGCCTGGGTCAGCGCCGCTCCGCCGCGCGTTGCCGCGCCGCTGCCAGGTCAGCCGGCGTATTCACGTTCGCGAACGGATCGCTGGGAACGGCGGGAAATTCCACGGCGCGCATGCCGATCGCGACGGCAAAGCGTCTCACGTCGCGTGGCCCGGCCCGCGAAAGGCTGTCGCGCAGCCGGGCGCGGACGGCGACCGGCCATATCGCAACAAGATGATGCACCCGCCCGGCGCTCGCGGCGCAAGCCGGCGGCGGCGCCAAGGCTGTGGCAAGGCCGGGGGGAAGGAACGGCGTGTCGCCCGGCGCGGTCAGCAGCGCGTCCGCCCCCTGCCCGGCGGCCCAATCCAGCCCCGCCAGTATTCCGGCCAACGGCCCCTGGCCGGGAAACTGGTCGGGCAGCACGGGCAAGCCGAACGCGGCAAATCGCGCCGGGTCGCCGTTGGCGCTGATTGCGATCACGGCCGCCTCGGGCGCCAGCGCCGCCAGCACGCGCGCCAGCATGGGCTGGCCGCCAAGTTCGCGCAGCGGCTTGTCGCCGCCGCCCAGCCGCCGCGCGCCTCCCCCCGCCAGCACGAGCCCAGCGAGGCGCAATTTCAACCGAAAAAAATGGGGCGAGCGATGGGACTCGAACCCACGGCATCCAAGACCACAACCTGGCGCTCTACCAACTGAGCTACGCCCGCCATAAGGCGGGGGTATTTGGACGATCAGCCGGCCGCCGTCAACGTTCGTGCGCCGAAGTGCTGCTGCAAGCGCGCCACCGCCTCGTCCAACACGGCCTCCCGCTTGCAGAACGCGAAACGAGCATAGTGCAGGGGCGCGTCAGGCTGGTCGTAGAACGCGGAGACCGGAATCGCGGTAACGCCGGCCTGCTCGGTGATGTGCCGGCAAAACGCCATGTCGTCCCCGGCAAAACCGAGCGGCGAAAAATCGGTGGTGAGGAAGTAGGAGCCGTTGGTCGGCAGCACGCCCAGGCCCAGCCCCGCCAGGCCGGCGGCCAGCCGGTCCCGCTTTGCCTGCAGACCCGCGCCAAGGCTGACGAAGTAGCCGTCGTCCTTGGCCAGTCCGTGCGCCACGGCGCGCTGCAGGTTGGGCGGCGTGGTGAACGTCAGGTTCTGGTGAGCCTTGGCGACCACGGAGGCGAGCGCCACGGACGCGGTGACGTAGCCCACCTTCCAGCCGGTGAGGGAAAACGTCTTGCCCGCGCTGCCGATCCGCATCACCCGGTCGCGCAGCCCCGGCAGGGTCATCAGCGGGATGTGGCGCCAGCCGTCGAAGGTCAGGTGCTCGTAGACCTCGTCGCACACCGCATAGGCGTCATGCCGGACCAGCAGGTCGGCGATGAACGCCAGCTCGGTGGATGTGAACACCTTGCCGGTCGGGTTCATCGGCGAGTTGAGCAGGATGGCCTTGGTCCGCGGACCGAACGCGGCGGCCAGCGCGGCGCGCTGCAGTTCCCAGCCCGGCGGGCTCAGCCGGACGAAGCGCGGCACGGCGCCGAGCATGCGGGCCACCGGCGCGTAGGTGTCGTACAGCGGCTCGATCAGCACGATTTCGTCGCCCCGGTCCAGCACCGCCATCAGGCAGGCGGTGATCGCCTCGGTGGCGCCGGAGGTCACCACGACCTCGGACGCGGGATCGACCGCCAGGCCGTAGAAGCGGGCGTTGGCGTGCGCCACCGCATCGCGCAGTTCTGGCACGCCGGTCAGCGGCGGATATTGGTTGCGCCCGTCCATCAAGGCGCCGGCGGCGGCCTGCAGGATGTCCGCCGGCCCTTCGGTGTCCGGGAAGCCCTGGCCGAGGTTGATCGACCGGTGCTGCACCGCCAGCGCGGACATGACGGTGAAGATGGTCGTGCCGGTGCCGGCCAGCAGGGTGTTGACGGGCTTCACGGAAGCTCCTCATGGATGAGCGGATCAGACCGCGGACCGGAAGCCCGCACGATGTTTTGGACGATAGTGCTGCCCAACGATCAGGCAAACCCGCGGCCAAACCGCCCAGGACATGGGCGGCACCCAGCGGCCACCCCGCTGCCGGCCGTCCCACGGCTTGGCACGGCGCGTGCAATTCACAGCCACGCGTGTCAGGTTGCGGTTCCAGTGGCAGCCACAGGGAGCCCCGGAACCCTCGGGGATTGAACGCGCATGAAGAAGATCGAAGCTGTCATCAAGCCCTTCAAGCTCGATGAGGTGAAGGAAGCGCTGCATGAGGTGGGCCTGCAGGGGATCACCGTGGTGGAGGCGAAAGGGTTCGGACGGCAGAAGGGCCACACCGAGCTCTACCGGGGCGCCGAATACGTCGTGGACTTCCTCCCCAAGGTGAAGGTCGAGGTCGTTTGCGAGGATTCCGTGGTCGAGCGCGCGGTGGAGGCAATCATCAACGCCGCCCGCACCGGCCGGATCGGCGACGGCAAGATCTTCGTCACCTCCGTCGAGGAGGTCATCCGCATCCGAACGGGTGAGCGCGGCGAGGACGCCGTCTAATTATGCCACAGCAGGGGGCGCCGGGATGAGAAACACTCTTCCGGGCTGTCACGGAAGCGACTAAACGGGCCGATTTGACAGGGCCGCATGGGGCGGCCCGTTCCGCACTGTCCCCATCCGGGGACCAACGGCGGTCATCCGCAGGACATACGGGGAAATCAAGGCATGCCGAATACACCCTCCACCAACGGCAGCGTGGGGAAGGTTCTGGAGATGCTCACCGAACACTCGGTCGAGTATGTCGATCTCCGATTCACCGACCCGCGCGGCAAGTGGCAGCACACCGCGCAGCACGTCTCGACCATGGACGAGGACGCGTTCCGCGACGGCATCATGTTCGACGGCTCTTCGATCGCCGGCTGGAAGGCGATCAACGAGAGCGACATGATCCTGCTGCCCGATCCGGATTCGGCGGTGATGGACCCGTTCGCGGCCAAGCCGAGCCTGATCCTTTTCTGCGACATCATCGAGCCCTCCACCGGCCAGCCCTATGCCCGCGACCCGCGTTCGACCGCGAAGAAGGCCGAGGCCTACCTGAAGTCGACCGGCGTCGGCGACACCGCGTTCTTCGGCCCGGAAGCCGAATTCTTCATCTTCGACAGCGTGAAATATGGCGTCGGCGGCAATTACGGCATCTACCAGATCGACAGCCAGGAAGGTCCGCAGGCCAGCCTGAAGGACTATCCGGAAGGTAACATGGGGCATCGCCCCAGCATCAAGGGCGGCTACTTCCCGGTGCCGCCGGTCGATAGCGAGAGCGACCTGCGCGCCGAAATGCTCTCCACCATGGGCGAAATGGGGCTGGTGATCGAGAAGCACCACCACGAGGTGGCCCAGTCGCAGCACGAGCTGGGCATGAAGTTTGGCCCGCTCGTCAAGATGGCCGACGCACTGCAGATCTATAAGTATTGCGTCCACAACGTGGCGCACAGCTACGGCAAGACCGCGACGTTCATGCCAAAGCCGATCTACGGCGACAACGGCTCGGGCATGCATGTCCACCAGTCGATCTGGAAGGACGGCAAGCCGCTGTTCGGCGGCAACGCCTATGCCGACCTGTCGGAATCGGCGCTGCACTACATCGGCGGCATCATCAAGCATGCCAAGGCGCTGAACGCCTTCACCAACCCGGCGACCAATAGCTACAAGCGCCTGATCCCCGGATTCGAGGCGCCGGTGCTGCTCGCCTACTCGGCGCGGAATCGCTCGGCCTCCTGTCGCATCCCGTACGCCACCAACCCGAAGGCCAAGCGGGTCGAGGTGCGATTCCCCGATGCGGCGGCCAACCCCTATTTGGCGTTCGCCGCCATGCTGATGGCGGGCCTCGACGGCATCCGCAACAAGATCCATCCCGGCGATCCGATGGACAAGGATCTTTACGACCTGCCGCCCGAGGAGCTGCACGGCATCCCGACCGTGTGCGGCAGCCTGCGCGAGGCGATCGGCGCGCTTGAGGCCGACCACGAGTTCCTGCTGGCCGGTGACGTGTTCAGCAAGGACCAGATCGAGAGCTATCTCGAGCTGAAGTGGAGCGAGGTCTATCGCTTCGAGCACACCCCGCACCCGGTCGAGTTCGAGATGTACTACTCCGTCTGACCGTTCGATCGGCCTGCCGGTATCGGCAGTCTGTCCGCGTCGTGCGCCCCGTCATCCCTTCCGGATGGCGGGGCGTTTCGATTCCAGCACGGCGCTTCGACGGGGTGGTAGGGCGGATTAGCCCTTGCGCCATCCGCCATTGCCGCAAGTGGCATCGTAAGTGGTGGACGGCGCAAGAGCTTGTCCACCCTACGCACCCCAAACACTTCCTGCTCAGCAAAGCGGCAGCGTCAGCGCAAGGTTCCTGCTTGGATTGTGAGCAACAATCGCCGCTGCCCTGGGCAGTGGCGCGCGCATAGCGTGCCCGGAAACGTCACTCCGCTTGGCACGAATCTTGAGTATGAGATTCTCACGCCGCTCTGCCTTCGCTCGGGCGGCCATAAAGAGGATAGGCAGACGATGCGTTCTTACAATGGGGCAACGACATGAAGCTCATCATGGCCATCATCAAGCCTTTCAAGCTCGACGACGTGCGGGAAGCGCTGACGCCGCTTGGCGTTCAGGGTCTGACGGTCACCGAGGTGAAAGGCTTCGGCCGCCAAAAGGGCCAGACCGAGATTTACCGCGGCGCCGAGTATCACGTGAGTTTTCTTCCCAAGGTGAAGATCGAACTCGTGGTGCCCGACGACCTCGTTGACCAGGCCATCGAGGCCATCACCAAGGCGGCCCACACCGGCAAGATCGGCGACGGCAAGATCTTCGTCCTCGACGTCCAGCGTGCGGTGCGCATCCGCACCGGCGAGGCCGACGGCGCGGCCATCTGACAGCAAGACAAAGGATACCGAACCGATGATACAACTCCGCTCCTGTTGGAGCAGACTCTTTTGCCTGCTGGGGGCCGCGCTTCCCCTGGCGCTCGCCGCCTTCCCCGCCTTCGCCGAGGACGCCGCGCCACCGAAGATGGATACCGGCGACACAGCATGGATGCTGACCAGCACCGCACTCGTGCTGATGATGACCATCCCCGGGCTCGCGCTGTTCTACGGCGGCATGGTCCGCAAGAAGAACATCCTGGCGACGCTGATGCAGTCGTTCACCATCACCTGCATCGTGACGATCGCCTGGTTCGTGGCGGGCTACAGCATCGCCTTCACCAACGGCACGCCGTATTTCGGCGACCTGTCGCGGTTGTTCCTGAACGGCATCGCGGATCACATCAGCAAGGGCGCCGACACCGGGTTCATCCTGGGCGCCGGCACCGACGCCGCCGCGCCGCAGACGGTCCCTGAATCCGTCTACATGATGTTCCAGATGACGTTCGCGATCATCACCCCGGCGCTGATCACCGGAGCCTTCGCCGACCGGCTGAAGTTCTCCGCTCTGTGCGTGTTCATGACGCTCTGGTCGCTACTCGTGTATGCCCCGATCGCGCATTGGGTCTGGGCGCCCACCGGCTGGGCCGCGCAGCTTGGCGTGCTGGACTTCGCCGGTGGCACCGTGGTGCATATCAACGCCGGTATCGCCGGCCTGATGTGCGCCCTCGTGCTCGGCAAGCGCCTGGGCTATGGCCAGGACAACATGGCGCCGTACAACCTCGCTTATGCGGTTATCGGTGCCTCGCTGCTTTGGGTCGGCTGGTTCGGGTTCAACGCTGGCTCCGCGGTCGGCGCCAACGGCCGTGCCGGTATGGCGATGACCGTGACGCAGATCGCGACCGCGGCGGCGGCCCTGGGCTGGATGTTTGCCGAGTGGATCGTCAAGAAGAAGCCCTCGGTGCTGGGGTGCATCTCCGGCGCGGTCGCCGGCCTGGTGGCGATCACCCCCGCCTCCGGCTTCGTATTGCCCGGCGGATCGATCGTGATCGGCGTCGCCGCCGGCGTGGTCTGCTTCCTGGCCGCGACCAGCGTGAAGCACATGCTCGGCTATGACGACAGCCTGGACGCGTTCGGCGTGCACTGCGTCGGCGGCATCGTCGGCGCATTGCTGACCGGCGTGTTCGCCTTCGGACCGCTGTCGGCAACCGACGCGAACCCCGACGGCAGCCCCGGCAGCCTGCACCAGTTGCAGATTCAGGCGATCGGGGTCTGCGCCACGCTGGTCTACAGCAGCCTCATGACGCTGGTCATCCTTGCGATCACCAAGGTCACCGTCGGGTTGCGCGTCTCCAGCGACGAGGAGCGCGAGGGCCTCGACATCGTCCTGCACGGCGAGCAGGTCTTCTGATGACGGAGGACTGAACACCGAACACCAAGGACGGAGGGTGCCGGCGACGGCGCCCTCCGTTGCGCTCCCTGAAGTTACTGTTGGGAAACAACCCCATGAGATTTTGTGATGCGGGTTCCGCAACGACCGCGCTGGCCGCAACCGGCCTCGCCGTCTGCCTGATCTCCGCCGCGCCTGTCCTGGCGCAGACCGCCGCGCCGACATCCCTTCCGGCGACAACCCCCGCCACCGCACCGGCCGCGGCGCCGGCCGCTGCACCGGCAGCACCGCCGAGCGGGCTGGTGATCGATGGCATCAAGCTGTCGGCGCAGATCGACGCCGGCTTCAGCCTCAATCCGGCCCGGCCCACCGGAAACGTGGCCTATCCCGCCGATGGCCTGAACTTCGGCCAGTTGTTCACCGATCACGCCAACCAGGCGCAGCTTAACCAGGTGCTGCTGACCGCGCAGAAAGCGCTCGATCCGAAGGACCCCGGCTACCAGTGGGGCTTCAAGGTCCAGGCCATGTATGGCTCGGACGCGCGCTATACGCAGTTCCTGGGTGAACTGAACAACGTGGTGCCGAACGATCGCTACCAGTTCGACATCGTCGAGGCGAATGTCCAGGCGCATCTGCCCTGGCTGACCGCGGGCGGCATCGACCTGAAGGTCGGCCAGTATCCCACGCCGCTGGGTTTCGAGACGATCGACCCCTCGACCAACCCGTTCTACTCGCACTCCTACATCTTCCAGTTCGGCCTGCCGTTCAAACACACCGGCGCGCTGGCGACGACGCATGTGAATGGCGTGCTGGACGTCTATAGCGGCATCGACACCGGCACCAACACCACCTGGGGTCCGCTCGGCGACAACAACGGCGCGATCGGCGGCATTGCCGGCGTGAACCTGACCCTGTTGGACGGCAACCTGACGGCGCTGGCGCTGACGCATTTCGGGCCTGAGCAGGCGACGCGGCTGCTCTCGCCACCGGCCGCCTTTGTCAACGGCCAATACCTGTTCCCGCAGACCGTCAACGCCAACGGCCAGTGGCGCTACTACAATGACATTGTCGTTACCTGGAAAGCGACCGACAAATGGACGCTGGTGACCGAGCTTAACTGGGTTCGCGACGGTTACGGTCAGGTCGGCAAGACGGTGAACGGCTACGGTGCAGCGGAATACGCTTCGTATTCGCTGACCGACACCGTGGCTCTGAACGGCCGTGCCGAGGTCTGGCGCGACGACAACAACTACTTCGTCGCGGCGTTCCCGGCCAACAACAGCTACGTCAAGGCGCAGCAGGGCTTCGTCAACGGGTTCTTTACCGTCCCGGCGCAGCAGCCCAACGGAACGGCTTACGGCAACACCACCTACGGGGCGTTGACCTTCGGCGTCAGTTGGAAGCCTGCGCTGCCGGCTCCGGTCTCGGCCTTGCTGATCCGGCCGGAGGTTCGCTGGGACCACGCGTTGACCGGCAACAATCCGTTTAACGGACAGCGTGACAACAACGCCTTCACGCTCGCCTGCGACGCCGTGTTGGGCTTCTGATCCGGCGGCGGATCAAGCCTGCGTCCGCCGCGAAGGCTTGATCCGCCACGACTGTTCTGCCGGCACGCAGCCGGCCGCCGCTCGCCAGGGCACACCGCTCCTCGATCGGAACGATGTGCCCTGTTCGCGTTCGTGCCCCGCGGTGCTTGAATGCACCGGGCGACGGCACTAAAGGGGCGATCATGCGCATCGTGATCATGGGGGCGGGTGGTCTCGGCGGCTATTTCGGCGCGCGACTGGCCGCCGTCGGTAACGACGTGGCGTTCGTTGCACGGGGCGCACATCTGGGCGCCATGCGGGCGAGCGGGCTGGTGGTGCGCAGCGCCCGCGGCGACCTGAACCTGACGAGGATCACCGCCACCGACGACCCGTCCACGCTCGATCCGGCGGATCTCGTGCTGATCGGCGTGAAGCTGTGGGACACCGAGGCTGCGGCGACGGCAGTGAAGCCGCTGGTCCGGCCGGGCACCGCCGTTGTGTCGTTCCAGAACGGGATCGACAAGGACGAGGTGCTCGGGCGTATCCTGGGGCGCGAGGCAGTGATCGGCGGCACCGCGCAGATCAGCGTGGTGATCGCCAGCCCGGGCGTGATCGCCCACACCGGCACCCTGGCAAAGCTTATCATCGGCGAACCGGACAATCGTCGGACGCCCCGGATCGAGGCGGTGCTCGCAGCGCTTCAGGCAGCCGGCATCGACGCCGAGATCGCCGCGGATATCCGGCTGGCAACCTGGCAGAAATTCGCCTTCCTGGTGGCGGTGTCGGCCTGCACCACCAGCATGCGCCAGCCCATCGGCCCGATCCGCGGCAACCCGCAGACCCGCGCCTTTCTGCGGGACGTGATGCGCGAGGCGGTGGCGGTGGGTCAGGCGCAGGGTGTCCCGCTACCCGACGATTTCGCCGATGCGCGGCTGGCACAGATCGACACCCTGCCGGCGGAGATGACATCGTCCATGCATGGCGACCTTACGCGCGGCAACCGTCTGGAAGTGCCCTGGCTGTCCGGTGCGGTGGCAGCGCTGGGTGGCCAGACAGGCGTGCCGACGCCGCTGAACCGTGCGGTGTTCGATATCCTGGCGCTGTATGCCAATGGCGCGGCGGCCTGAGCGACGACAGGCCGCAGCGCCACCCGGCTGGCAGCAGATCCGTTGTTTCGGCACACATTCAGTTGTTCCACCCGAACCGGCGCCCCTCCACCGGTGACGCGGCGCCTGCTTGAACAGCCGGCCATGTCCGGGCAGTGTCAGCATCTCGGTTCACGACAAAGAGGCGGGGACAGGGACATGGTTCGTTCGCCATCAGTACCAGCCGTTATTGGCCTGTGCATCGTCTTGGCGGCATGTGCCACGCAGCGCATCCAGAACAAGGAGGATATGCTGGCCGCCGCCGGCTTTACGCTGGTGCCGGCAAACACGCCGCAGCGGCAAGCATCGCTGAAGACACTGCCGCCGCATAAGTTCGTGCGCCAACTGCACGGCAACACGGTGACCTACGTGTACGCAGACCCCACGATCTGCAACTGCCTGTATATGGGCGATCAGGCCGCCTATGGCCGCTACCGGGAGAACGTGTTCCTGAACCACATCGCCGACGAACAGCAGATGACCGCCGAGATGAACCAAAGTGCGTTGGATTGGGGTCCCTGGGGTCCGATGGGATACTATTAGGCTGCGTAGGCTTCAGATCCGCCGCAACCGGCCGCAGGTACCCTTGCCATTCGGACGGCGGCGCTGGGCGGCAAGAACGTGCCGACGCCACTCAACCGGCGGGGGTCGATACCGATGGCTGGCCGGCGGAACCGGAACCCGGACCTGTCCAGGCTCACTCGCGGCGCGGGTGGCCGGACGGCGTCAATAATATCGGGTGAACGGCCCGCTGACCTGCCTGACGTTCCGCCAGGCAGGATCGGCGGCCTCGTCCAGCCCGTTCAGAAATGCCACGAAGTGCGTCAGCTCAGTCAGGTCCACGTTGGAATCGAGTTCGCTGTGCACCGCCGCCTCGGGATCGAGCGGCGTGGCAAGCCGCAGGGCCTTGCGACCATAGGACCACAGCAGGTCGTCGATACGGTCCAGCGAGACCCCTGACTGCTCCGACACGGCGCGCATCGCATCCCGGGTAAGATCGCGCAGCACCGCAATTTGGTAGCCATCGAGCTGTGCTCCCGCGGCGAGCCCCGTCGCAACGCTGGCGTCCTTGCACACGACCAGGCCGCTGCGCAGCGCCATCGTCATCAGGACGGGGTCGATGGCGCTGTCGATTGCTTCAGGATCAAGCGGATGGAAAAGGTCCTCACGCATCAGGATCTTGACCAGCAGATTCGCCTTCTTGCCCAGCGGGTCCTCGTAGGCCCCGAACTGGCGCAGCAGGGCGAACAGCCCGCCAGGTCCGCCGAGCCGGCCATGGGCGCTGTCCAGAAGCGCGGCCGCGTCACCGCCATGGTGGTCGATCAGCCGCCGTGCGCAGGCGCGGAACAGTTGCGCGCGGCCCGGCAGGTCGGCGGGCGCGCAGCCGTCCGGGGCGGTGAGGATGGCCGCCACCTCGGCGTCGCCGAAGCTGGCGAAACGGTCCGGCAGGAACAGCGAGGGATCGGCCGCCTTCGCCCGCTGCCCCAGCGCGTAGAGCAGGTCGGAGCCATGATGGAACTGCCCGTCGAGGTCGGCCTCATAGCGGACCGCGGGCCGGTGCGTGTCGTGGTCGATCGCGACCATAAAGAACAGGAAGTTGACCACGTGTCTCGCGCGGTCCGGTCCCTGGAAGCCGGGCAGGAAGCCGTACGGGACCGGCGCATAGCCCAGCCGTGCCACCAGCGGTGCAAAGGCGCTGACCCGCGCGCGGCATACCTGGAACAGACCTGCCTCATCGTATCTGAGATCGGCGCCCCACTGCAGCTCGACCGAATCGCGGAACACCCGCCCAACCGTCATGGAGATGCCTGTCGCGGCGGTCATCGGCCCCGTCCTTCTCATCACCAGGGTGGTACTGAAGAACCAGCGCAGGTATTTCTGGTCGATCGTTCCCTGGATCGCTTCGTCCCAGAATAGGTAGAGCGATCGAACATGACGGGTTTCCTCCAGCACGACAACCCGCCGCAGATAATGCATCACCAGGTCGGCATCGGCGATCTTGATGAAGTCGGACAGCGTCTCGTACACCGACCGCACCGAGTCGCATGTCGCCCGGCACGCCTTGAGTGCCGTCATATACTGCGCATACACGTCGCTCGGATCACGGGGATCGGCGAAGCGCACGTGGTCGTCCCATGGCTTGACGACCTCCGGCATGTAAACCAGCGAATAACAGTCCAGTATCCAAAGGTTCCGGAGCAAATCAGGATCTGCCATGACCCGGCCGATCTGGCGGCGGATCGTGTCGTACGGACGCGAGAATGAGAGGTAGATGACCGCTTCGCCCGCCCGCAGTCCGGCCTGGACGAGTCGGGCCGCCACCGCCAACCCTGGGCTGTCGATATCGTGGATCACCAGGAACGGGTAGTGACCCGGCATCCGGATTGAACAGCGCGCCGTATCACGCAATCGATCGCCTCGATGCCGAAATCCGCCACCCCGAATCGATGCAAAAAGCCAGGGTCCCGCTCGGACGGCGACGTCCCCCGACCCACGGCGTCGCGGGCGCCGAGATAGATCAGAACCAGCACGGCCGGAAACGACAGTATCCAGAGCAACAGCCCCGCATCCACCAGGGCGCCAGTCTGCAGATCAAAATATGAATGCAGGACGTAGGCGAGCACCACCATCGCCGTCGCCGCCCATGCGGCGATGAACGCCGTGGCGGCGCGCCGGCGGTACTTGATGCCGGAGACCCGATTGAGCGCACTGGAGTAGGCAAAGACCGCGACGGTGTTGATCACACCCATCCCGCTCAGCAGGCCGGGAATCTCCGCGCTTGCGAGCGGCGTGCTGACCAGGGCGGCCGCGGCGGCCCACAGACCCACAGGCAGCCTCCCTGCCGCTCAGCGAAATCCAGTGCGATGCCGTATCATCAGGACCGGCGTATCATCAGGACCGGTACGATCCGTTGATGTCGATATAGCCGTGCGTCAGGTCGCAGGTCCACACGGTGGCGCGCCCCTTGCCCAGCCCGAGATCGATGGCGATGCCAATCTCCCGCCCGCGCATGTGTTCCACCACCGGCGTCTCGTCGTAGCCCGGCACCACGCCGCCGTCGCGGGCCATCCACACCCCGCCCACGGCGATCGACAGGCGGTCGCGATCGGCGGGCTCGCCCGCTTTCCCCACGGCCATGACGATGCGCCCCCAATTGGCGTCCTCGCCGGCGATCGCCGTCTTCACCAGCGGCGAGTTCGCGACCGACAGGGCGATCCGCTTGGCGGACCGGGAAGTCACCGCCCCGGTCACATCGATGCGCACCAGCTTCTGCGCCCCCTCCCCGTCGCGCGCCACCATCAGCGCGAGGTCGAGCAGCACCTCGTCCAGCGCGCGGGCGAAGTCGCGGAGCAGCTTGCCGCCCTCGGCGGGCACGCGCGGATGTTTCGCCTGGCCGGTGGCGAACAGCAGCACGGTGTCGGACGTGGACGTATCCGAATCGACCGTCGTACAGTTGAAGCTCGCATCCACGCTCCGCTTCAGGAGCCGGTGAAGCGCCTCCGCCGGGATTTTCGCGTCGGTTGCCACGAAGCTGAGCATCGTCGCCATGTCGGGCGCGATCATGCCGCTGCCCTTGGCGATGCCGGTGATGCGCACGGCCGCATCGCCGATCCGCGCCGTCCGGGTCGCCGCCTTGGGGAACGTGTCGGTGGTCATGATGCCACGCGCGGCATCCGCCCAGCCGTCGGCCCGCAGCCCTTCTTGTAAGGCGGGCAACGCCGCGATCAGCCTGTCATGCGGCAGGACCTCGCCGATCACCCCTGTGGAGGCGACGAACACCTCTTTCGCCTTGCAACCGACCAGCGCCGCCGCGGCTTCGGCGGTGGCGGCACACGCCACCCGCCCCGCCGCGCCGGTGAACACGTTGGCATTGCCGGCATTGACCACCACGACGCGCGCCCGCCCGCCCTTGAGCGCCGCCCGGCACCAATCCACCGGCGCGCCGGGGCACTTGTTGCTGGTGAACACGCCGGCCACCGTGGTCTTCGGCGCCAGTTCCAGCATCACGACGTCGGTGCGGCCCTGGTAACGGATCCCCGCCGCGGCGGCGCCCAGTCGGACGCCCTCCAGCGGCGGAAGATCCGGCAACGCAACGGCCAGCGGCGAAACGGCATCCGCCACGGTTTAGCCTCCAGGCTGAGGATCGGGACGCGGGGTTGCCGGCTACTTCGCCGGCGGTGCGGCCTGGTCGGTGGCGCGGACCGGCGAGCCGTCCGGGTTGAATTTTTCCACCGTCACGTCGGCGCGGGCCTGGGCCACCGCCTTCTTCACCCCTTCATGGATCAGCTTTTGCCGCAGCTCGTCCTGCGACTGCTCGAAGGTCGGGGCGGGAGCCTGGCGGCGCTCGATCACCTGGATCACGTGCCAGCCGAACTGGGTATGCACTGGCGTCTGCGACACCTGGCCAGGCTGCAACGCGAACGCGGCGGTGGCGAATTCCGGCACCATCTCGTCCTTCTTGAAGAAGCCGAGGTCGCCGCCCTGCGCCGCCGCGGTGGTGTCCTTGCTGTACTGCTTCGCCAGCGCGGCGAAGTCCCCGCCCTTGCCGAGGTCCGCGATGATCTTCTTCGCGTCGGCTTCGTTGTCGACCAGGATATGCTTTGCGTGGACCTCCTCGGCGCCCGGCTTGCCGGCGATCTCCTGGTCGTAGCGGGCCTTTACGGCGGCCTCGGTGATGGACGGGCCGACCTGCTTGCTCAGCATGGCGCTCTGCAGCACCTGGTCGGCGGCCGCCTTCGTCTGGCGCAGCACCTCGGGGTCCTTGTCGAGCCCGGTCTTGCGCGCCTCGATCAGCAGCGCCCGGCCGTCGATGAGCTGGTCGAGCAGCATCGGGAACAGCACCTGCTCCGGCATGCCGCGCGCGTTCGGCGGCAGGGTCTGGGCGGCGTCCTTCAGGTCGCTGAGGTGGATCGGCTGACCGTTCACCTTGGCCAGCACCGGGTCCCCTTGCACGGCGGCGGGTGCCGCGGCGGCGGGCGGCGCGGCCTGGGCCAGCGCCAGGCCGCAGGACAGGGCCAGCGCGGCCATGGAAGCAGACGTCAGGCGGGCCGAAGCCCTGGCGGAATACAGCATCACAACCCCGTATTGGCTATGCGGAACCGACTAACAGCTTTCGCTGACGGGCAACAGCCTGCCAGGCCGACCGTTTCGGACATGCCGTGGACGCCGGCGGACAGGGCACCGGTACACACCAAGGGCTGCCCCGTTTTGGGTGCCATCGTTGACCAGCGCTCGCCCGGGTCTTATCTGAGCCGTGCCTGGCTCCGGCCCCGTCCGGCCGTCGGGGCCACCGCCGGAAGGTTTTGCATGTTCGCTTCGATCGCCCGCGCCATCTTCGGCACGTCCAACGACCGCTCGCTCAAGGCGTATCAGCGCCGCGTGCCGGAGATCAATGCCCTGGAGCCCCGCTTCGCCGCCCTGTCGGACGAGGCGCTGCGGGCCAAGACCGTCGAATTCCGGCAGCGTCTGGCGGAGGGCGCGACGCTCGACGACCTGATGCCCGAGGCGTTCGCCGCGGTGCGCGAGGCATCCAAGCGCACCCTCGGCCAGCGGCATTTCGACGTGCAGCTCATCGGCGGCATGGTTCTGCACGATGGCCGGATCGCCGAGATGAAGACCGGCGAAGGCAAGACCCTGGTCGCCACCCTGGCGGTCTACCTCAACGCGCTCGCCGGCAAGGGCGTCCACATCGTCACGGTGAACGACTACCTGGCACGCCGTGACGCCGACTGGATGGGGCAGATCTACCGCTTCCTCGGCATGGAGGTGGGGGTGATCGTGCACGGGCTGGAGGACAGCGAGCGCCGCGCCGCCTACATGGCCGACATCACCTACGGCACCAACAACGAGTTCGGGTTCGATTACCTGCGCGACAACATGAAGTACCGGCTGGAGGACATGGTCCAGCGCGACTTCTGCTTTGCCATCGTCGATGAGGTGGACAGCATCCTGATCGACGAGGCGCGCACGCCGCTGATCATCTCCGGCCCGGCCGAGGACAGCTCCGACCTGTACCGCCAGGTGGACGCGGTGGTGAAGGAGTTGGTGCAGGACCCGGAGACATACGAGAAAGACGAAAAATTCAACACTGTTGCGCTGACCGAGCAGGGCTCGGAGCAGGTCGAGGACATGCTGCGCCAGGCCGGGGTGCTGACCGAAGGCAACCTGTATGACATTTTCAATGTTTCCGTCGTGCACCACGTGCATCAGTCGCTGCGCGCGAACACAATGTACACCCGCGACGTCGATTACATTGTCCGCCAGGGCAAGATCATCCTGATCGACGAATTTACCGGCCGCATGATGGAAGGCCGCCGCTTTTCCGACGGCCTGCACCAGGCGCTGGAAGCCAAGGAGCACGTGGAGGTCCAGGCGGAGAACCAGACCTTCGCCTCGATCACGTTCCAGAACTACTTCCGCCTGTATCCCAAGCTGTCCGGCATGACCGGCACGGCAATGACCGAGGCGGACGAGTTCGGCGAAATCTACAAGCTCGACGTCGTGGACATTCCCACCAACGTGCCGTGCGTCCGCAAGGACGAGGACGACGAAGTGTACCGCACCGCGGCGGAGAAATACGCCGCGCTGGCCAGGCTGATCGAGGAAAGCCGGCTGGCCGGGCAGCCGGTGCTGGTCGGCACCACCTCGATCGAGAAAAGCGAGCAGCTCAGCGGCATACTGAAGAAGGAGCGCATTCCGCACGCGGTGCTGAACGCGCGGTTCCACGAGCAGGAGGCGACGATTATCGCGCAGGCCGGCGCGCCGGGTGCGGTTACGATTGCAACCAACATGGCCGGCCGCGGCACCGACATCAAACTCGGCGGCAACGTCGATATGCGGATCAAGATCGAACTCGCCGGCATCACCGACCCGGCGCAGCGCGCCGAACGCGAGGCGGCGATTCGCGCCGAGGTCGATGTCGCGCATGAGCGGGTGAAAAAATCCGGCGGCCTGTTCGTGATCGGCACCGAGCGGCACGAGGCGCGGCGCATCGACAACCAGTTGCGCGGCCGGTCGGGCCGGCAGGGCGATCCGGGGCGATCGCACTTCTTCCTGTCGCTGGAAGACGATTTGATGCGCATCTTCGGCTCCGACCGGATGGGCGGGATGCTGAAGCGGCTCGGGCTGAAGGACGGCGAGGCGATCGTCCATCCCTGGATCAACAAGGCGCTGGAGAAGGCGCAAAAGAAGGTCGAAGCACGCAACTTCGACACCCGCAAGAACGTGCTGCGGTATGACGATGTGATGAATGCGCAGCGCAAGGAAGTCTATGCGCAGCGCAAGGAGTTCATGAAGGCGGACGACGTGTCCGAGACGGTGGACGAGATGCGCGCCGAGATCATCGGCGGCATGGTCGCCCGGCGCATCCCGTCCAAGGCGTTCGCCGAACAGTGGCAGCTTGCGGAGCTGACCGCCGATGCCAACCGGCTGCTGAATCTCGACCTGCCGATCGAGGAATGGGGCCGGGAGGAGGGCATCGACGAAGGCCATCTGCGCGAGCGGATCGAGCAGGCCGCCGACCGGGCGATGGCGTCGAAGGCCGCCAATGTCGGCCCCGACCTGATGCGCATGATCGAGAAGTCGCTGCTGATCCAGACGATGGACGCGGTGTGGAAAGAGCATCTGTACGCGCTGGATCATCTGCGGCAGGGCATCGGGCTGCGCGCCTATGGCCAGCGCAACCCGCTGGACGAATACAAGTCCGAGGCGTTCGCGCTGTTCAACGCCATGCTGGACGAGCTGAAGGAGCGGGTGACCTCGCTGCTGGCGCGGGTCGAGCTGGCGGCTGAGCCGGTGGTGATGCAGCCGCAGCCCATGCAATACGTCGAGATCCACCCGGAGCCGCCGCCGGTGTTCGCGCGCGAGCCGGAAATGGCGCTGGAAACCGCCGGCGGCGTGCAGGAGGCGCCCCCGCCCCCGGTGCAGCGGCCTGTGCGCTCGGAGGCGCCCGACCCGCAGCTTCCCTCGACCTGGGCCAACACCCCGCGCAACGCGCCGTGCCCGTGCGGATCGGGGAAGAAGTACAAGCACTGCCACGGACGGCTGGGGTAAAGCGCAAGGCCCCGGCTACCAGTAGAAACCGAGGCGGCGATTTATCGGCGCAACCGGCAGCATCGCTCATAGCGATGGGCCGGCAATCGCGCCATTCGTTCCTGGCCGGATCGCTCCGTTCGAACGGAGTCGCGGGCCAGGTGGTGCTCGTGTGAAGTGCTTCAGAGCGCAAAGCCCCATCATGCACCACACTGCTTCGCGGTATCCGTGTTGCGGAACGATGAATAGCTGCGATATTCGAAGGCGGCGCACGGTTGCCACGAACCGAGCCGAACACGCGGATTTGTCGTCGAGAGCTCTCATCAGCGGGTAAACGGCCCGGAAGGGGGAGCATGACGCGATGGATGATGAGCTAACGAAGATCGAGCAAGCCGCAGCCAACCTGGCAGCTCGGGATGGATCTCTTGAGGCTATTGAGAAGGCCGCATCCGCCATCAAATCGGTCAGCGAGGCGCGCAGGGCAGCTGTCGAAGTCGGCAGAGAGCGATGGACCCGGATCAACACCGTGTTTTCAGGTCTGGCTCCCCTCGCGGCGATGGCCGCCGTAGTTGTGACTGTGTTCGTTAGCTTTCAAAATATACGAGAGGAGCGATGGAAGGAGGAGGCTGCCGACTGGCGGGAGTTCCTGAATTCTATTCAGGGGGCTAAAGGCAGATCCTATTCAGATACGACCGTTGGTCCGAGGCTGGCATCCTTCTTTGCCTCTGAACAACTTCGCCAAAAGGCGGTCGGTATCGCGACACGGATTCTTGGTCAGATATCTGATATTGGCGAGTTCAAGGAGTTATATGGAGACATATTCAAAGTTGTAGATAATTCCAATATACAATCTCTAATCGACGTCGAAAAGACACTTGTAATAACGGAGGCATCTTTAGAGCGTAAATGCTATACGGATAGTTATAAGTATACAATACCGGAATTTGCGCAGTTCCAAGGTGGTCTTTGCTCAACATGGATACATGATAGCAAGTTAATGGAAATAACTAATAACTCGCCACCACAGGACATTTATGAGTTAAGAGAGGAACGGTCTAGTTTGTTAGAAGAGCAAGTATTTATGTCAGAACGAATCGCCGCCTACTTCAGGGGGGTGCGCCACGATAACAAATCCGTTAGCTACAATAACCATTTTGACTTAAGTGATACAAGCTTTGTTAACGCTGACTTGTCAAACGTCGATCTTTCAGACGCAAAT
>Ga0302157_10002069_pt1 | contig 23875 bp, 21 predicted proteins | sample I_Bog_N3_3_FD_193502 | JGI IMG/M metagenome (GOLD analysis project Ga0302157, IMG submission 193502) | Peat permafrost microbial communities from Stordalen Mire near Abisko, Sweden - I_Bog_N3_3 | ecosystem: Environmental > Terrestrial > Soil > Wetlands > Peat | place: Sweden: Abisko, Stordalen... | reverse complement strand
CAATGGCGACGTGTCGCAGCTGGACGAAATGACGCAGCGAAATGCGGCACTGGTCGAAGAGGCCGCGGCTGCGGCGGCGAGCATGGAGCAGCAGTCGGAAGGCTTGGAGGCCGCGGTTGCGGCGTTCAAACTATCCGACTACCGGGATCGTTGAGACCAGCGCAATGTCAGGCACAGTTGCGCATGGCGCGAGGTACGGATGGCAGCAGTGCGCGGGCAGGCGAAGCCGCCGCCACGACCCGTGCCTGAATCAATGCAGCTTGACCAGCGGCCGCGCCCGCTTCACCAGGAACCGCGCCATCGCCAGCACCGCCGTCCGCATCGTGCCCATCACCGCCCGGTGATGCATCAGGTGCAGGCTCACGTAGACCATGCGAGCCAGCAGGCCCTCGACGAACCAGGTCGTGGACTTGAACAGGTTGCCCATCAGGCTGCCTACCGTCGCACTGGAGCCGATCGAGACGAGCGAGCCGTGATCGTGAAAGAGATATGGCGGCCGGGCGTCGAGGTCGGACCCGGCCGGCAACTGCAGCAGCGCATAGAGGTAGTCCGCCTGCTGATGCGCCGATTGCGCGCGCGGCGGCACCGACTTGCCCCCGGGTTGCGGGCACCACGCGCAATCGCCGAAGGCGAAAGCGCCCGGCACGCCCTCGACGCGCAACTGGCCATCCACCTTGACCTGGCCGCCTTTGGTCACCGGCAGGCCTACCTTGGCCAGCAGCGGCGGCGCCTTGATGCCGGCGGCCCAGACGCACAGGTCGGCCGGGTAGACGTTGCCGTCGGCGTCCGTCACCTTGCTCCAGTCGATGCGCACGACGCGACACGACGTGTTGACGACCACATGGCGCTGTGCAAGCAATCGGGTGGCGGCGGCCGACACGTTTTCCGCCAGCGGCGCCAGCAGGCGCGGGCCGCCTTCGAGGATGCGGATGCGGACGTCCGTCGCGGCGTCGATGTGGCGCAGTCCGTATTGCGCGTGGAGCGAGGTCGCCTCGCGCAGCTCGGCGGCCAGTTCCACGCCCGTGGCGCCGCCGCCGATGATCACGATGTCCAGGCCGGCGCGCGGGTCATGCGTCTTGCGCGCGTCGGCCAGCGACAGCAGCTGCAGCATCCGCAGCCGGAAGCGTTCGGCGTCGTGCGGGCCGTCGAGCGAGAACGCGTGATTCGCGACGCCCGGCACGCCGAAGTCGTTGGACACGCTGCCGATGGCCAGCACCAGCGAGTCGTAGCCGATGTGGCGTTCGGGCAGCACCTCCTCGGCTTCGTCCATCACGGCGCCGACGACCAGCTGGCGGGCCGCGGTGTCCAGCCCCGTCATCGGGCCGTAGAGAAAGGAGAAGCCGTTGTCGTGCGCCAGCATCTGGTACGACAGGCCCTCCTGGTGGATGTCCAGCGTGCCCGCGGCCACTTCGTGCAGCGACGGCTTCCAGATGTGGAACAGCGTGGCGTCCACCAGCGCGACCCGCTCCGGGCCCCACCTGCGGCCCAGCTTGCAGGCCAGTTCGAGTCCGCCGGCGCCGCCGCCGACAACGAGTACCGAGAAGGGTTGGTCAGTCATGGAGGATCTTGTTGTTGGCGTCACCTAAGTGTTTACCACGAGATCGAGCGCCACGCTGGAGGCGAGCACTCGACTCAAGGGCTCTCCCACTGGCCTCGTCGTGCAAGCTCTACACTTGAAGATTCCACTTCGCGACTCCGCCTTGCAACTGCGCACCGTCATCGACCCCCGCTACGTCGCGCCGCTGCGCGAAGGCGGTTCGCTGCCTGCCATTCGGACGGCTACCTGAGCCAGCTCGGCGCTCGCCAGCGCTTCGACTGGCTCGTGGCGCCGCGCAGCGCCAGCATCCAGACTTCGCCGGTCCACTCGGGCTTGTGCACCGATCTTGACGGGGCCCTGGAGCACCTCATGGCGCGCATGGTGCGATCGACCAAGGCTCGCAACGGCGTCTGAACCGGCGCGCAATTCGATCGCGCACGAGCGTTCCCGTGGCGTATGCTGGCCTCCCCACTCGACCGATCGAGGAGCCTCCGATGACGATCCGTTTCGCCCGTTCCGTCTGTATACCGCTGCTCGCGCTGGTTTCCAGCCTCGCAGGTGCCGCGCAGGTCGACGATGCCACCGCCGTCAGGATGGCGGCGCCGCACGAGCTGATCGTCGCCGGCGACATCACGCCGGCGCAGCGCGACGCGCTCCTCACGCCGATCAACGACCTGTACGGGTTCTGGAACAACGGCAGCGCGGACCTGCTGAAGAAGGCGCTGTCGCCCGAGTTCTTCGACCATGCGTTGCCGCCCGGTCGTCCTCAAGGGCCCGCCGGACCGGCCGCGGCGTCCAAGGGATTCCTCGCCGCGGTGCCGGACCTGGTGGTCACGGTGGTGCAGCAACTGGTGGTGGGCGATCGCGTCGTCTCGCAGGTGCGGTTGACCGGTCACTTCACCGGCAAGCTGGGTGACACCCAGGGCAAGGGCCAGGCGATTGATTTCCTGGCCATCGACATCCTGCGCGTGCAGGGCGGCAAGGTGACCGACAACTGGCACCTGGAAGACAACCTCGGCTTCGAGCAGCAAGCCGGGCTGCTGCCGAAGTAAGCTGGCGCCATCGGTTCGTCACGCCTCGTCGACGATCGAGTAGAGCCGGCGCAGTTGTTCGCGCGCCGCGCCCACGCATTCCAGGCAGCCGTCGAAATCGCCGGTGCCGTTCATGATGGCCACGCCCCAGTTCGCGCCCGCCTCGTCGCGACGGTGCCAGTACACGCCGCCGAAGAACACGTCGACGCAGCTGTCGCAGGGCAGGGCGATGGCGCTGATCATGCGGCGCAGGTAGTCGCGCGTCATCACGTGGCGCCCGGTGGCGTCGCGCTGGGCGTCGGCGTGCACCGCCACGTCGGCGGCGGCCTCCATGGCAGACTTGAACGACAGCATCGACGGGGCGTCCTTGGCGATGCCCAGCAGGTCGGCGGCGTCGGGCGTGCGTGCATGCCAGCGCCAGCGTCCGTCGGCTTGCCGAAGAAATTCCACGGACTCGTCGGTGATGATCTCGCTGCGGTCCACACGCGTCTCCTCGGGCGGCTTGCGGATGGGGCAGATCGTAGGCTTTTTTCGTGATGGAGTCCGCGTGCGTTTCTGGGGATGGCCGCCGCCACATCCTGTCACCCCACTGCCGGGCTCGCCGTTTGCCGATGAGTGATCAGTCATTAGGAGGTGAGCCATGATTTCCACGTTATCGAGCCCCGGAAAGTCACCGATGTCCCCGCCCGCGCCGTTCGACAAGGGCTGGGTGCCCCAGGGCTACGTCGGCCCGGTGGCGCTGCCCGGCACCGGCCGCATGGTGTTCTGGACCGGGCGCATCGCAATCGGCCTGCGCTACGCGCCCGAGGCACGCGTACAACACTGAATTGCCCGCGGGCGCCGGCGCCGATGGCCGCCGCGGCAAGCGCACGCGTTCCGAACGCGCCGTTTCCTCCGCGGTCGTGCGGAGGCGGTGCCTGGCTTTGCGACCCGCAGACCGCTCAACGAAAATGCCCCGCATCGCGGGGCATTTTCGTTGACGCAGCGAACGCCCCAGGCGTCCGCTGCAGTCGTCAGTGCTTACTTGACGATGATGTCGTTGCGAACGTCGGCGACGCCGTTCGTGTTGCGGGCCAGGCGTTCGGCCATCATGCGTTCTTCGCCCGACTTGGCGAAGCCGGACAGCTGCACGACGCCCTTCATCGTGTCGACCTTGATGGCCATGGCGCTGACCGTCGGATCTTCGGCGAACTTGGCCTTCACGTGCGTGGTCACGGCGGAGTCGTCGACATACGAGCCGACGGTTTCCTGATGACGCTCGACGGCGCAGCCGGTCGCGGAGACGAGGGTCGTGGCGGCGACCATGGCAGCGATGGCAAGACGATTGAACATGGGGTGCTCCTTCGGAATTGTTGGTGGATGCGGGGCTCGGCAACGCACAGGATCCGGGAGCGAATCTCTTGCTTGCCGCGTCGACCGTGGGTATGTCGAAGATGACAGGTGAACGATAGGCCGAACCGTTGCGCAAGAGGATAGGCGGACGACGGTTCCCTCTGTCGGACAGCACCGACAGCACGCCCGCCAGGGTGGCTTTCATGCTGCAGATGCACATGAAAACCGTGCGGAAACGGGTGCTAACCGACGTTCGCAGGCGGTTGCGGAAATACCCCGGGGCCGAGCAGCGCCGCCACTTCTTCGGTGGCCTTGTCGTCGTCTTGCGGCGATGGCTCGAGCGGCAGTCGCGCGTGGATCGTCGTGCCCTGCCCGGGCCGGGACTTGATCTTCAGCTCGCCCCGGCCCGACTGCACGCGAAAGCGCATGCCCGAGAGTCCGTGCGCCGCGGCGCGTGCGGCGGTCGGATCGAATCCGACGCCGTCGTCACGCACGTCGATGTCGGCCCACTCGCCGTGCTCCAGCACCTTCACGTGCACGGTGGTGGCGTTGGCGTACTTGGCCACGTTGGTGAGCGCCTCCTGCACGAGCCGGTACACGGTGAGCTTGCGGGCGTCGTCCAGCGGCAGTTCCTCGATCTCGGTCTTGACCTCCAGTTCGCTGCGCTCCGCGAATTCCACGCAGAGGATCTCGAGGGCGGCCTTCAGGCCGAGGTTGTTCAACGACGAGGGCCGCAGATCCTCGATGATGCGGCGCTTCAGCGCGATGCCTTCGTCCAGCGTCTTCACCAGGTGCAGCATGCGTTCGAGCACCTCGGGCGGCGCCGCGGCGAGGCGGCTGCGCATGCGCGCCACGTCGAGCTTGGCCGCCGTGAGCAGGCCACCCAGTTCGTCGTGCAGCTCGCGTGCGAGGCTGCTGCGCTCGTCCTCGCGCGCCGTCTGCAGGTGGTTGGCGATCTGCGTGATGTCGCGCGTGCGGCGCTCCACCTCCACCTCCAGCCGATCGCGTTCGAAGCGCAGCGCCGCGGCGCGCTCCAGCCGCTCGTCGTCGAAGCGGCGCGCCTGGCGCGCATACAGCAGCAGCGCGGCCAGGCTCAGCACCACCAGCGCGGCGATGCCGATGCGGCTGAACAGCAGCGTCTCGGTGAGCAGCTCGCGCGATTCGTCGATGCGCATGGTCTCCACGCGCGCCATGTTGCGGGCCTGGCCTTCGATCGCGAGCATCGTCTCGCGGCCGATGTCGGTGAGCACCACGTCGCGCCAGCCTTCGGTGTGCGTGTTCTCGAACATGTTGATCGTGGTGTCGAGTTCCGACATGCGCTGGCGCGTCAGCTCGTCGAGCTTCTTCACGTCGTCGTTGCGGTCGGGCCACGCCGAATACATCTTCGCCAGACGCGCCAGCTGCATCTGCACCTGCGCTGCCGCGCGCGTATACGGTTCCTTGTATTCCGGGCGGCCGGTGAGCAGGTAGCCGCGCTGGCCGGATTCGGCCGCGATCACCTCGCGCATCAGCAGGCTCACCTCGACGCGGGCCTCCAGCAAGGCCTCGCGGCTGGCGATCACGGCAAGTGCGCGCTGGTGGCCGATCTCGTTGGTCAGCAGCACGGCGAGGCCGAGAAGGAGTGCCACCGGAGCCGCGAAGCGACTGCGTCGCGCGGTTTCCAGCGTTCTCAGAAATGACATGTCGGGTTCCCCGCTACACTTGAATGAATCGGCCTGTCGTTTGCGTCCATCGCAGCCTCGAGGCAGACTCCGAGGCGAACCAGCCGATTGCTTCGGCAAGGCGCCGTCCTGAATACAAGTTCATCGATTCCGCAGGAGACTACATGATTCGCGTTGTGATCGTCGACGATCATGCGATCGTCCGCTCCGGGCTCCGGCAATTCCTGTCCGACCACGTCGACCTGCGCGTCACGGGCGAAGCGGCCGATGGCCGCGAAGCGCTCGAGCTCGTCCGTGGCGGCGACCTGGACGTATTGCTGATGGATCTGTCGATGCCCGACCAGAGCGGCGTCGATGCGCTGGCGGCGATCAAGGCGCGTCGGCCCGATCTGCCCGTGCTCATCCTCAGCGGTTTCCCCGAGACCCACTACGCCACGACGCTGCTGCGCCAGGGCGCCAGCGGCTACCTCAACAAGGGCTGCGACCCCGACGAGATCGTCAAGGCGATCCGCACCGTGTCCATGGGCCGGCGCTACATCACGGCCCAGGTCGCCGAGATGCTGGCCGACGGCGCCGCGGGCCTGGCTGGCCGCCCGCCGCACGAAGGCCTCTCCGAGCGCGAGCTGCAGGTGTTCCTGAGGCTGGCCAAGGGCGAGACCGTGGGCCAGATCGCCGAGGGCATGTTCCTCAGCGTGAAGACGGTCAGCACCTATCGCGCGCGCACGCTGGAAAAGCTGCAGCTCGAGACCAACAGCGACCTGACGTACTACGCGCTGAAGAACGGCCTGATCCAGTAGGCCTGGCGCCGCGCGGCAGGCGCCGCGCGGACTGTTCGTCGTCATCGAGGCGTCTTTCAGGCGGGACGCGATGCGCGCGCGACGCAGTGATCCACCAACGCGTCGATCTCGCCCGACTTGTCGAACACCGCGCTCGCGCCGAGCGCCAGGCACTGGCGCCGGATGTCGGCGGTGGCATAGTTGGTGAGCACGACGCGCTCGAACGGCGCGGCGGCGGCCAGCAGGGCGCGCAACACGCCCATGCCGGAGCCCTGGCGCAGGAAGATGTCGATGATCGCGATGTCGCAGCGATTGGCGGAGTCGGTCAGCCAATGCAGCGCGCCGGCCTGGTCCACGGCGGTGCCCACCACCTTCACGGGGGCCATTTCCTCCAGCGCGGCGATCAGGTTCTCCTGGATCACCGGGCTGTCCTCGACGACAAAAGCCAACAGGTTCGACATGCCACAAGCCGGTCCGTCGACGATGCCGACGCGACCTTCTGCTCCACATTGTGCAACGATCGAAGGCTATCCGATCAGGCGGGGCGCTCGCTCGTGGCGCCTCCGTTGCGGCGCAAGCTTGGCACCGCTCAGAAGTTCCGCTCGAATCAGTCGTGCGGAGCGTCTCCGGAGGCCAGGTGTTGCCAGGTCGACGGAAAGGCGGCCTCGTCGCCGAGGTTGTCGTCTGCACGCTGCATCTCGAACGGATCGCCGATGCCGTGCATCGCGCCTTGTTCGAGGTTGGCGTCGTGCGCCTGTTCTGATGAAAAGTTGTTCATGTCCGCCTCCGACCTGCCAAGTGTGCGTTGGTGACTGCGCTGACGGGCGCTTGTCTACCGTGGTGCCAGTGTGCTCAGGTGTGGCGCAAGTGAACATAGGCTGACCGCCACACCCCTTGTCAGACGGGGACTACACGACGGCAAAACGACGGCCGCGCTTGCGTACGGGAGGGGGCGCGGCCGAGCAGATTTGTATCAGGCTGTGCGCAGGCTGTCGGTGTGGGACTACCGGCGAACGGCTCGTTGACCGATTGGTTTCGCCCAGACCGGGGCGTACCTTGGAGCCATGACTACCTACACCACTCCCCACTTCGCGAATGGCCCCTCCGACCGCAACGTGCGTCCGGCCAGTGAGTCTTTCAATCGCGCTCGTCCCGCACCTGCTGCGGCCACTTATCGCACCGCCGGTGTCAGCAACGAAGGCGCCGCACTCGCAGAGGGTCCCACGCCCGACTGGCAGCCGGGTGCCGCCAAGGGTGGCGTGCCCAAGGCCGCCATCGGCGCGCTCGGCGCTGCCCTGGTGGGTGGTGTGGCGCTGGCGATCGTGTTGATGGCGCCGTCGAACAAGGTGACCAAGCAGGTGGCGTCCGATCCGATCGCGCAGAACGCCGTCGCGCAGAAGCCCGTCGATTCGACGGACGCCGCGGTCAAGCAACTGGATGACCAGGCACCTGCCGCAGGCACCGCTGCGGCCGACACGACCGCCACGCAACAGCGTGCCCAGGACGCGACCGATGCGGCGCAGCCCGCGCTCGCTCCGGCTCCGGTCCAGGCCGTGATCCCGCAAGCTTCCCCGGTGGTCAACGCACCGGTCGCCCGCATGCCGCGCCACGCCGTGGCTCCGGTCGCCTCACTGCCGACGCAAACGCAGGAGCAGGCGCCGGTGGTCACGCCGGACGTTGCGCCAGTGCAAGCGCAGCCTCAGGCCCCAGCAATGCAGCAGATACCTGACGCACCCACAGTGACTCCGTCGGTGCCTGCGCCGGCCCCGGCTGATCCGGGCCCCGCGCCGGCGACGCCGGATCCGGCGCCGGCCCAATAAGTCGTTTCCTGCAACGCCCGCATCGGCCTCCCCGCCGGTGCGCTATCCGGAGAGCCATGATGACGCTGCGCTTCCATTGGTTGCACGCCCCGCGTTGGCTGGCCCATTCGCACGTCAACCGGGCGATGACGCTCGTGTTGGGCGTCATCGGCGTCTCCCTGGTTTTCAGCGCGTTGCGCGTGCTGGATGTCGCCCTCTCGGGCGCACTGATCTCGACCCGCAGCCAGGCCATGGCGATGGCACCGACTGCATCCGGCGCGTCGCTCGTTCCGGATCAGCTGCTCGTCACCGATCCGACCCGCGCCAGCGCGCCGGTGGATGCCTCGCTGGTCGAGGTGCCGGCGGCGGCGGTGGAGGCGATCAGGCTCTGACGGCTCGATTTGTGTCTGGGCTTCGCCCAACTCCAGGACCGCCCTACAGGCGGTTTTTGCCCTGTTTGGGCCTTCGCCCCAACTCCAAACCCGCCCTACAGGCGGTTTTGCCCTGTTTGGGCCTTCGCCCAACTCCAAACCCGCCCTACAGGCGGTTTCTTTCGTTTCAACGCCCTGGGGCTTGCGTCGATTGAACCTTGACCCGGATTGAAGTAGCCTGCCACCCTTTCGCCACGAGTGTTTCGACGAGCGTGGGCAGCAGGTGACGCAGTTTGGATGCGACGGCAGAATTGGCGGCCAGGATCGTCCAGCCGTCGTCGTCCAGCGGGCCCGCGCGCAGGTGCTGGCGCAGCAGGCCGGGCAGCACGTCGGCCAGTGCGTCCAGGCGCGCCTGCGAGGCGCGCACGCGGGCCATCAGGTTGGCAAGACTGTCGTCGCCCGCCAGGCTGGCACCGATGGGCCGCGCGAGCGGTACCACGGACTGCCGGCTGGGCAGGGGCGCGTAGAACGCCTGCGGCCGGGGCGGATAGGGTTTGGGCGGGGCCATTTCTCTGGAGAGTGTAGCGATGCAGATCATGATCACCCACGGCGGCCTGTCGCGCACGCGGGTCGTGCACGTCAGCCCGATGCAGATGATCGCGTCGGGCTGTGTACTGGTGGTGGCGATCCTGCTGCTGTCAGGCGCGATCTATCACTATTTCTTCCTCAAGGCCGCCCGCGAGGGCTGGCCCGTGGTCAGCCAGATCGTGAAGCTGGTGGTGCATGACGAAAGCGCCCAGCGCGACAAGATCATGCGCGAGAACCTCGACGCGATGGCCCAGAAGGTGGGCGACATGCAGGCGCGCATGGTCAAGATCGAGGCGATGGGCGATCGCGTCTCCGGCATGGCCGGCCTCAAGCCCGAGGATCTGACCGGCCTGACGCGCGGCAAGGGCGCTGGCGGCGGTTCGGGCGGCCCGTTCGTGCCGATGGCCAGCCCCGGCTTCGACGAGCTCAATGGCGCGCTGCAAGCCTTGGGTGACGCCGCCGGGGAGCAGAGTGACGTGCTGACGCTCACGGAGTCGCGCCTGCTGGAATCGCGCCTGAAGACGCTGATGATTCCCAGCAGCCGGCCGATCGACGTGGCGGTGGGATCGGGCTTCGGCTTCCGTGCCGACCCGTTCACCGGTCGCGGGGCGCTGCACACCGGCCTCGATTTCCCGTCGCCGGTGGGCACCGAGATCCACGCCGCCGCCGGCGGGGTGGTGCGCACGGCCGAGATGCATCCCGAATACGGCCTGATGCTGGAGATCGACCACGGCAACGGGCTGATGACCCGCTACGGCCACACGTCCAAGATCCTGGTGAAGGTGGGCGACCTGGTCAAGCGCGGCCAGGTCGTCGCCGATGTCGGCACCACGGGCCGCTCCACCGGGCCGCACCTGCACTTCGAGGTGCTGGTGGACGGCATCCCGCAGGATCCGCAGCGCTTCCTGGCCGGACCGGGCGCGCACGGGTCGGTGGTGCAGACCGCCGCTGGTCAATCGACTCCGCTGGGGGCTGAACACCGCTGATCCACCAGGGTTCTCGCCGCAGGCGGGATGACGCCCGAATGCTACACTTTCACGTTTTTCGCCTCGTTCCGGGCAGGCTTGGCCCATGGTCGCCATGGTCAATCACCCCGGCGTGCGCGGGGCCGCCGTTCCTCTCGGGGATTACGCGGATCCCGTCGCGCCAGGCCTTGCCCTCGCGCGCCGCGTCCCCAGATGTGGCGCAGTGCGAAGCCGCGAGGCGGACTTCGAGGATTTGCTTGTCCATCTTTTGGCAGGCCTGCGGCTCACAGCCGGCTCCGCCAGAAACGGCCGCCGTGCGTTGTCCGTGACCTGTCTTCCCGGCCCAGAACCCACGCATGTTGCCCAAGCTTCTCACCCAGATTTTCGGTAGCCGAAACGATCGCCTGCTCAAGCAGTACCGGCGAGTCGTGGAGAAGATCGGCGAGTTCGAGGCCGCCATGGCCGCGCTCAGCGAAGAAGCGTTGAAGGGCAAGACGGCCGACTTCCGCGCACGCCTGGCCGCGGGTACCCAGCTCGACGACCTGTTGCCCGAAGCCTTCGCGGTCGTGCGTGAAGCCGGCAAGCGTGCGCTGAAGATGCGGCACTTCGACGTGCAGATGATCGGCGGGATGACGCTGCACGAAGGCAAGATCGCCGAAATGCGCACCGGCGAAGGCAAGACGCTGATGGCCACGCTGCCGGTCTACCTGAATGCGCTGACCGGCAAGGGCGTGCACCTGATCACGGTCAACGACTACCTCGCGCGGCGCGACGCCGAGTGGATGGCCCGCCTGTACAACTACCTCGGCCTGACCGTGGGCGTGAACGTGCCGGGGCTGAGCCGCGAAGAGAAGCAGGCGGCCTACAACGCCGACATTACGTACGGCACGAACAACGAATTCGGCTTCGACTACCTGCGCGACAACATGGTCTACGAGACCGGGGATCGCGTGCAGCGCGGCCTGAACTTCGCCATCGTCGACGAAGTCGACTCGATCCTGATCGACGAAGCCCGCACGCCGCTGATCATCAGCGGCCAGGCCGAGGATCACACCGAGATGTACGTGCGCATCAACGTCGTCGTGCCGGCGTTGAAGAAGCAGATCGGCGAAGAGGATCCGCGCACCGGCCTGGGCGTCATCGAGCCGGGCGATTTCACGGTCGACGAGAAGGCCCACCAGGTCACGCTGACCGAGTCCGGCCACGAGCGCGCCGAGGAACTGCTGGCGCAGGCCGGGCTGCTGGTCGAGGGCGCGAGCCTGTACGACCCGGCCAACATCACGCTGATGCACCACGTCTATGCGGCGCTGCGCGCGAACCACCTTTACTTCCGCGACCAGCACTACGTCGTGTCCAACGGCGAAGTGACGATCGTCGACGAATTCACCGGCCGCCTGATGACGGGTCGCCGCTGGTCGGACGGCCTGCACCAGGCCGTCGAGGCCAAGGAAGGCGTCGAGATCCAGAGCGAGAACCAGACGCTCGCCTCGATCACGTTCCAGAACTACTTCCGCATGTACACCAAGCTCGGTGGCATGACCGGCACGGCCGACACCGAGGCCTACGAGTTCCAGGAGATCTACGGCCTCGAGACCGTGGTGATCCCGCCGAACCGCCCCACGCAGCGCAAGGACGACCTCGACCTGGTCTACAAGACCGCGCGCGAGAAGTACCTGGCCGTGGTCGAGGACATCCGCGACTGCGTCAATCGCGGCCAGCCGGCCCTGGTCGGCACGACGTCGATCGAGAACTCCGAACTGCTGTCGGGCCTGCTGCAGAAGGCGCAGATCCCGCACCAGGTGCTCAACGCCAAGCAGCACGAGCGCGAGGCGCAGATCGTGGCGCAGGCCGGCCGTCCGGGCGCGATCACGATCGCCACCAACATGGCGGGTCGCGGCACCGACATCGTGCTGGGCGGCAACGTCGAGAAGCAGGTCGAACACCTCGAGGCCGACGACACCATCGCGCCGGAAGAGAAGGCGCGCCAGATCCAGCAGCTCAAGGACGAATGGCAGGCGCTCAACGCGCAGGTGAAGACCGCCGGCGGCCTGCGCATCATCGCCACCGAGCGCCACGAGTCGCGCCGCATCGACAACCAGTTGCGCGGTCGTTCCGGCCGCCAGGGCGACCCGGGCGCGTCGCGCTTCTACCTGTCGCTGGAAGACCCGCTGATGCGCATCTTCGCGGGCGATCGCGTGAAGGCGATCATGGAGCGCCTGAAGATGCCCGAAGGCGAGGCCATCGAGGCCGGCATCGTCAGCCGCAGCCTGGAAGGCGCGCAGCGCAAGGTCGAGGCGCGCAACTTCGACATGCGCAAGCAGCTGCTGGAGTACGACGACGTCTCCAACGACCAACGCAAGGTGATCTACCAGCAGCGCAACGAGATCCTCGAGGCGAGCTCGCTGGTCAACCAGATCGCGAACCTGCGCGAAGGCACGATGGACGACCTCGTGCGCGCCTTCGTGCCCGCCGAGAGCGTCGAGGAGCAGTGGGACCTGGCCGGCCTGCAGAAGGCCTTGCGCGAGGAGTACCAGCTCGACGTGCCGCTCGCCGAGATGGTCGAAAAGAGCGAGTCCATCAACGACGAGGAAGTGGTCGCGATGGTGGTCATGGGCGCCAAGGCGGCGTTCCAGGTCAAGCTCGACATGGTGGGCGAGGAACAGTTCACGCCGTTCATGCGCATGGTGCTGCTGCAGAACCTGGACACCAACTGGCGCGAGCACCTGGCCGCGCTCGACTACCTGCGCCAGGGCATCCACCTGCGCGGGTACGCGCAGAAGAATCCGAAGCAGGAATACAAGCGCGAGGCCTTCGAGCTGTTCTCGCAGCTGATCGACGTCGTCAAGACCGAGGTCACCAAGGTGCTGCTGACCGTGCGCGTGCAGACGCAGGAACAGGTCGCCCAGGTCGCGCAGGCGGCCCAGTTGATCGAGCAGAGCGCCGAACAGGTCGGCAACGTGCAGTACACGCACCCGAACGACGACGGCAGCGTCAGCGAAGAGACCGGCCCGCTGAACCTGAGCGCCGGCGACCCGAACGCGCAGATGCTGCGCGTCGGCCGCAACGACCCGTGCCCGTGCGGCAGCGGCAAGCGCTTCAAGGAATGTCACGGAAAATTGGCCTGATGACATCCTGATGACGCCTCGTTGAAAGGAGGCGTGATCCCCACAAAGCCGCATCGGTTTCACGCCGCATGCGGCTTTGTCGTTTAAGCCGAGGTTTAACCGCGACAATCCGCCTCCATGGCTTTTGAGAAGAATTTCTTTCCCCGGCAGGTCGTCGAGGCGGGCAATCGTTGGGACTGGGCGCTGCTGCCGCTGGTGCTGGCCGGTCTGGTGCTGCTCGGCTACGGCGGCGCGCAGATGACGCGTCCGTACCACCTCGGCGACGCGATCCCGCTGACGCTCGATCCTTGGCAACTGCCTTACTACCTGCTGCGCACGACGCTGCGCATGCTGCTGGCGCTCGTCTTCTCGCTGCTGTTCAGCTTCGCCTTCGCCACCGCGGCGTCGCGCTGGCGGGCGGCCGAGAAGATCCTGGTGCCGCTGCTCGACATCCTGCAGTCGATTCCCATCCTGGGCTTTCTGGCGATCACCGTCACCGGCTTCATCGCGATGTTTCCGGGCAACCTGTTCGGCGTCGAATGCGCCGCGATCTTCGCCATCTTCACGTCCCAGGCCTGGAACATGGCGTTCAGCCTGTACCAGTCGATGCGCACCGTGCCCAGCGAACTGCAGGAGGCAGCGCGCGTGTTCCAGCTGTCGGCCTGGCAGCGTTTCTGGCGCCTGGAGCTGCCGTTCGCGATGCCGGGGCTGCTGTGGAACATGATGATGTCGATGTCCGGCGGCTGGTTCTTCGTCGTCGCCTCCGAGGCCATCGCCGTCTCGGGCCAGAACATCAAGCTGCCGGGCGTGGGCTCCTACATCGCGCTGGCCATCGAGGCGCGCAACCTGCAGGCCATCGGCTGGGCCATCCTGGGCATGCTGATCGGCATCATGCTGTACGACCAGCTGCTGTTCCGGCCGCTGGTGGCGTGGGCCGACAAATTCCGTTTCGAGGAGGGCGGCCAGGAGACGGCGCCCACGTCGTGGCTGCTCACCTGGTCGCGCCGCACCGAGCGCATCGCCAAGCTCAGCGAGCGTTTCACGCATGCGCTGGAAAGCACCTTCACGTGGTTTCGCATCTCGCACGACGGCACGTCCATCCGCGCACGCCCGAACCCCGCGGGCAATGCGATCGCGCGCGTATGGGACGCGTTGATCGCCGCCGGCGGCCTGTACGCGATCTGGGCGCTGTTCTCGTTCGTGCACGCCGAGGTCGGCTTCGGCGAGGTCTGGCACGTGTTCCTGCTGGGCTGTGCGACGATGCTGCGCGTCATCATCCTGATCAGCCTGGCCGCGCTGGTCTGGGTGCCGGTGGGCGTGTGGATCGGACTGCGGCCGATGTGGTCGGGCCGGCTGCAGGCGGTGGCGCAGTTCCTCGCCGCGTTCCCGGCCAACCTGATGTTCCCGGGCGCCGTCGTGCTGATCGTCCACTGGCACCTGAACCCCGACATCTGGCTGTCGCCGCTGATGGTGTTCGGCACCCAGTGGTACCTGCTGTTCAACGTGATCGCCGGCGCGTCGTCGATTCCGTCCGAGCTGCGCTTCGCGGCCGGCAACCTCGGCCTGAGCGGCTGGCTGCGCTGGAAGCGCTTCCTGCTGCCGGCGGTGTTCCCCAGCTTCGTCACCGGGGCCATCACGGCCAGCGGCGGCTCCTGGAACGCGAGTATCGTGTCCGAATACGTCACCTGGGGCGACACCACGCTGGAGGCGCGCGGCCTCGGCAGCTACATTGCGCACATGACGGCCGCCGGCGACTTCCATCGCATCGCGCTGGGCATCTGCGTCATGTGCGTCTTCGTGATGGGCATGAACCATTTCGTCTGGCGTCGCCTCTATCGCCTGGCCGAAGAGCGGATGCACTTCTAGACGCGCCCTCGACACGAACCGACAGATAACGACTTATTCGAGCGGACATGGAAAAACACGGCTCCCCCATCATCGAGATCCAGGACGTTCGCAAGTCCTTCCGGTCCGCGGACGGCCGCGAGCGCCCGGTGCTCGAAGGCGTGGAGTTCACGCTGCGCGAGGGCGAGATCGTCGCCTTGCTGGGCCAGTCGGGCTCGGGCAAGAGCACGCTGCTGCGCATCATGGCGGGGCTGATCGGCGTCGATTCCGGCACGGTGCAGTACCGCGGCCAGCCGCTGTACGGCCCGGCGCGCGCGATCAGCATGGTGTTCCAGTCGTTCGCGCTGTTCCCGTGGCTCACCGTGCAGCAGAACGTGGAGCTGGGCCTGGAGGCGCGCGGCATCGAGCGCGTGGAGCGCGCCGAGCGCGCGGAGAAGGCGATCAGCCTGATCGGCCTGGCCGGGTTCGAAGGCGCGCTGCCGCGCGAACTCTCGGGCGGCATGCGCCAGCGCGTGGGCATCGCGCGCGCGCTCGTCACGCAGCCCGACGTGCTGCTGATGGACGAGGCCTTCTCCGCGCTGGACGTCCTCACCGGCGAGCGCCTGCGCGACGACATCCTCGAGCTGTGGACGCAGGGCGGCATGCCCACCAAGGCGATGCTGGTGGTGTCGCACAACATCGAGGAAGCGGTGCTGATGGCGGACCGCATCCTGATCTTCGCGAGCGACCCGGGCCGCATCCGCTTCCAGCTCGCCATCGACCTGCCGCGCCCGCGCATCGCCGATTCGGCCGACGTGCGTTCGCTGATCGACGAGGTCTACGCGCTGATGACCGCCGGCGCCGGCCGTGCCGATCGCACCACCGAGGAGCCCGACACGCTGCGCTTGCACGACCGCCTGCCCGACGCCGACGTCGCCCGCATGGATGGCCTGCTGGAGTTGCTGGCCAACACGCCGTTCCACGGCGAGGCCGACCTGCCCAAGCTGGCCGAGGAATCGGAGCTCACCGACGATGAACTGCTGCCGGTGGCCCGCGCCATCGACCTGCTGGGCCTGGCTCGCCTGCAGAGCGGCGACCTGCACCTCACGCTGATGGGCCGCCGCTACGTCGATGGCGACCACGCGCTGCGCCAGCAGCTGTTCGGCCAGCAGTTGCTGGAGAACGTGCCGCTGGCCGCGCACATCCGCCACAGCCTCGAACAGGATCCCGAACGCGCGCTGCCCGAAAAGCCGTTCCTGCGCCTGCTGGAGCAGCACCTCGACGCCGCCGAGGCCGAGCGGGTGCTGCAGACCGTCATCGAATGGGGCCGCCACGGCGAGGTGTTCGAGTACGACTTCCACGCCGGCAGCATCCATTTGCCGGACGACCAGCAGGACGACGCGGCGCGCACGTCCATCATCGAGTGACCGCCCGGCCTGCGACGGCAGGTCGATGCGAGGGCGATGTCCGCGCCTTCTAGAATCGCGTCTCTTCCCTGGAGCCTGCCCATGCCCGTCAACCTCGTCGCCCCCAAGTCCGCCGACCTGCATCCCGTCCCGGGCGTGCGCCTGGGCATCGCGATGGCGGGCGTGCGCAAGGCCAAGCGCAAGGACCTGGTCACGCTGGTGCTGGACGCCGGCACGCTGGTGGCGGGCGTGTTCACGCAGAACCGCTTCTGCGCCGCGCCGGTGCAGGTCTGCCGCGAGCACCTGGCCGCCGGCGGCGCCGACGGGCAGGACGGCATCCGCGCGCTGGTCATCAACACCGGCAACGCCAACGCCGGCACCGGTGCCGACGGCCTCGCCCGCGCGCGCCGCACGTGCGAGGCCGCGGCCGGGCTGCTGGGCCTGAAGCCGCAGCAGGTGCTGCCGTTCTCCACCGGCGTCATCATGGAGACGCTGCCGGTCGAGCGCATCGAGGCCGGCCTGCCTGCCGCGCTGGGCGACCTCGAGCCCGCGCACTGGGGGCAGGCGGCCGAAGGCATCATGACCACCGACACGCTGCCCAAGGCCGCGTCGACGCAGGTGAGCATCGGCGGGCGAACCGTCACCGTCACCGGCATCAGCAAGGGCGCCGGAATGATCCGCCCGAACATGGCGACGATGCTGGGCTTCCTGGCCACCGATGCGGTGATCTCGGCTAGCCTGCTGCAGACGCTGGCCAAGCGGGTGGCCGATGCGTCGTTCAACCGCATCACCATCGACGGCGACACGTCCACCAACGACAGCTTCATCGTGATGGCCACGCAGCAGGCCGGCCATGCCCGCATCGACTCGCTGGAGTCCGACGACGGCCGGGCGCTGGCCGCCGCGGTGACGCAGGTCGCGCAACAGCTCGCGCAGGCCATCGTGCGCGACGGCGAGGGGGCCACCAAGTTCATCACGGTGCGCATAGCCGGCGGCCGCGACGAGGCCGAATGCAAGCTGGCGGCCTACGCGATCGCGCATTCGCCGCTGGTCAAGACGGCGTTCTTCGCCAGCGACCCGAACCTGGGCCGCATCCTGGCCGCGGTGGGCTACGCCGGCATCGTCGACCTGGACCAGTCGCGCATCGACCTGTTCCTCGACGACGTGGCCGTCGTCACCGATGGCGGCCGCCGCGCCGACTACCGCGAGGAGGACGGCGCCCGCGTGATGAAGCAGTCCGAGATCACGGTGCGCATCGACCTGAAGCGCGGCGACGCGTCGACCACGGTCTGGACCTGCGACCTGTCCTACGACTACGTGAAGATCAACGCCGACTACCGGAGCTGATGCGTGCCCGACGCTGCGATCACACTGGCGCGCCTGCGCCGCGACCGCCTGCTGATCTGGCTGTGGATGCCCGTCGGCGGCCTGGCGATGTTCCTGGTCGCCATGGCATGGCGCCTCGTGGCCGGCGAGCCGCCGCAGGCGCTGTACTCCACGCTCTACGTGCTGTGGATCGCCGTCACGTTCAGCCTGATCTGGCGCAATTCCTCTCGTCGCTGCCCCCGATGCGACCACCGCTACCTGCGTGCGTTTCCGTGGATGTCGCTGAAGAAGGTGGAATGCGGCGTCTGCGGCTACGAACTGCACTAGCTCGACTCGTGGCGGGCGAACCACGACAAGCGTGGTGCTTGCCTGCCGCCACGGGCCGCTGCTACCATCTGGGCTCCTCACCGAAAACCCCCTGGCCACGCCCATGACCACCCGCCTCGCTTCCTGCCGACGACGCTCCCCGCGTCCGGGGTCGGTGCGTCGCGCGCAGGGTGGCGCGGCGGTGCGTGGCGTGATCGTGGCCACGGGCCTCGTGGCCGCCGTGGTGCTCCAGCTGGCCGGCCCGCGACTGCAATGCCGCCTCGCCGACCTGGTGGGCATCAGCGCCATGGCGCCGAGCGCGGCGCCGGTGATGGCTCCGGCCTCGACGCCGTCCTGCGGCTCGCCGTCCGGCGCCAACCCGATGCATCCGTGCAAGGTCGCCACCGCGACCGCCGGCGTCGCACCGGTGATCTAACTCTCCAGCACCGATTCGGGCTCGTCCCGACTGCCGCTGGAAACCCAGCGACAGTCGTCCATCCGACGTCCGCCGCTGCCAGAAAACCCGTTCACACGCGCCCACGAGGCGGCGATGTGATCCGAGGACAGGGAGAAAAGAGACATGAACAGAAAGCTGGCTTCGAGCCGCCTCGCAACCGCTGCCAACGGCCCCCAACGCGCGCTGGCCGCGCTGCGCGCACGCTTTGCGCTGGCACCGAACGACCTGCTGCGCGACATCGTCTATCGCCGGCTGTGGGCCTCGGTGCTCACCAGCTCGTTCGGGGCGCAGATCATGATGCTGGCGCTGCCGCTCACCGCGGCCGTGCTGCTGCATGCGTCGCCCACGCAGATGGGCGCGCTGACGACGATGGAGATCCTGCCGTTCGTGCTGTTCTCGCTGCCGTCGGGCGTATGGCTCGACCGCGTGCGCAAGCTGCCCGTCTACATCGCCGGCGAGATCACGCTCGCGTGCGCCGCGGCCAGCATCCCGCTGGCCTGGTGGCTGCACGCGTTGACGATCCACTGGCTCTACGTGGTGGCGTTCATGATCGGCGTGGTCTATACCTCGGCCGGCAGCGCCGCGCAGATCGTGCTGACGCAGGTGGTCGAGCGCGATCGGCTGATCGAGGCCAACGCGAAGAACGCGCTGGCCAGCTCCGGGGCCGACGTGGCCGGGCCTGGCCTGGCGGGCGCGCTGATCAAGCTGCTGGGCGCACCGATCGCGCTGCTGTTCGACGCCGTGCTGCTGCTCGTGTCGGCCGCGATCCTGCGCGGCATCCGCGTCGACGAAAAGCCGCCCGTCGGCGCCGGCCAGTTCTGGACCGAGCTCAAGGCCGGCTTGCGCTTCGTGCTGAGCAACAAGCTGCTGGTGGTGCTCGCGAGTTGCGCGGGCGGCTGGCAGATGTGCAACAACTCGGCCACCGTGGTCAACATCCTGTTCGCGACGCGCACGCTGGGCCTGTCGGAACAGAGCGTGGGCCTGAGCTATGTCTGCCTGGGCTTCGGCACGGTGCTGGCGAGCCTCGTCGGCGGACGCATCAGCAAATACTTCGGACCCGGTCCATCGATGACGATCGGCATCGGATCATGCAGCCTCGGCTGGCTGATGCTGTCGATGGCGCCGGTCGGGCCCGTCGGCGTGGCGATCTTCGCGGCCAACCTGATGTTGTTCGGTCTCGGTGCGGTGATGATGTTCATCAACTTCCTGTCGCTGCGCCAGGCCGTGACGCCGGCACCGATGCTGGGCCGGATGACCAGCACGATGCGCTGGCTGATCCTGCTGCCCGCGGCGCCGGGTGCGCTGATCGGCGGCTGGCTGGGCGAGCACGTGGATCTGCGGGCGTCGCTCGCGTTCTCGGGCGTGTGCGGGATCCTGTTGACGCTGGTGGCCTGGCGCAGTCCGGTGCTGCGGTCGGTGCGCGCGTTGCCGGTGCTCGTGGACGCCGAGGCCGAAGGTGGGACTGAACTCGTACGGCCCTGATGAAGGCCGCCGCGGCGTGAGCGGCGGCGGCCTGTGTCAGGTCGCGGCGCGAGCCTCTGCGGCGTAGCGTTCCACCTCGTCGGTGATCACGCCGTCGACGCCGGCGGCCCGCATCGCGGCCAGGTCGGCGCGGTCGTTGACGGTGTAGACGAGTGCACGCAGGCCGGCCTGGTGCAGGCGTTGCACTATCTCGGCGCTCATCAGCGTGTGGTGCGTGACCACGGCGCGGCAGGCCAGGCGTTGCGCCGTCTCGAACCAGCCGGACCAGAGTTTGTCCAGCAACAGCGCGCGCGGCAGGGCGGGCGCCGCGGCTGCGGCGGACTCGAGCGACGGCAGCTCGAACGAGCTGAGCAAAGGGGGGGGGGCGCTGCCCGTCCACCACTGTGCCGCAGCGCGTGCGACGAGTTCGCCGGTGCGTGTCTCGAGCCCGGGCGTCGGCTTGATCTCGAGATTCACCGCCAGGCCGTTGGCGATCACGAAGCGGGCGATGGCCGCCAGCGTGGGCAGCGCCTCGCCGGCGTAGGCGGCGCCTTGCCAACCGCCGGCGTCCAGCTGCGAGAGCGCGGCCCACGCGTGGTCGCCAGCCTTGCCCAGGCCGGACGTGGTGCGCTCCAGTGCGCTGTCGTGGAGCAGGAAGGGCACGTCGTCGGCCGACAGCTTCACGTCGCACTCGAACATCCGGAAACCTTGTGACGCGCCTTCGCGAAAGGCGGCGAGCGTGTTCTCCGGTGCGCGCTTGCCAGCGCCGCGATGGGCGATCCAGAAGGGGTAGGGCCAGGCTGAAGACATGGTTTGCGGAAAAAATTGCTGCGCTGCGGCAGAAGTGACGGGATCGGTCCCGAGATGCGTCCTTCGTTCCAGGCGAAGCAACATATCACCGACGCCGAGGGGTCGAAGGCCACCGACAGCTCGAGTGTAGAACTGCCGCGACAGCCGGTGCCGACGTCCGTGAACATGCTGACCCTACGCGACGCTGCCGCGGGTAGCTGGGTTAGGATTCAACTCCACGCTGCAGGCACTTTCCAGGCGTGGACACGCTCCCCCACGTGCCCAGGCCTCATGAACGCTCCCCTTGCTTCTTCACTGGCCGCTGTCGCGACGCTCGCGCAGGCCCATCCCGCCGCGCCTCGGCTGCGCGAGATTCCGTACAACTACACCTCGTTCTCCGACCGCGAGATCGTGTTGCGGCTGCTCGGCTCCCGGGCCTGGGAAATCCTGAACCGCCTGCGCGAAGAGCGCCAGACGGGGCGCTCGGCCCGCATGCTCTACGAGGTGCTGGGCGACATCTGGGTGGTGCAGCGCAATCCGTACCTCGAGGACGACCTGCTCGACAACCCGAAGCGTCGCGGCCTGCTGATTGATGCGTTGAACCACCGCCTGGGCGAGGTGGAGAAGCGCCGCACGCCCGCCGCCGACGCCACGCGCGACGCGTTCGTCGCCGAGCTGCTGGTCGGCGCCCGCCAGGCCGTCGCCGATTTCGCGAAGCATTTCAGCGACGTCTGGGACCTGCGCCAGCGCACGCGCAAGGTGCTGGGCAAGGTCACGGCCAAGGACAACATCAAGTTCGACGGGCTGTCGCGCGTGTCGCACGTCACCGACGCCACCGACTGGCGCGTCGAGTACCCGTTCGTCGTGCTGACGCCGGACACCGAGGCCGAGATGGCCGCGCTGGTGGCCGGCTGCGTCGAGATGCGCCTCACGATCGTCCCGCGTGGCGGCGGCACCGGCTACACCGGCGGCGCCGTGCCGCTCACGTGGCGCAGCGCCGTCATCAACACCGAGAAGCTCGAGGCGATGACCGAGGTCGAGCACGTCTCGATTCCGGGGCACGACGCCCCGGTGGCGACGGTGTGGACGGAAGCGGGCGTCGTCACGCAGCGCGTGTCCGACGCGGCCGAACGTTCGGGCTACGTGTTCGCGGTCGATCCGACGTCGGCCGAGGCGAGCTGCATCGGCGGCAACGTCGCGATGAACGCCGGCGGCAAGAAGGCCGTGTTGTGGGGCACCGCGCTCGACAACCTCGTCAGCTGGCGCATGGTCACGCCGGACGCGAAGTGGCTGGAGGTCCTGCGCCTCGACCACAACATGGGCAAGATCCACGATGCCCCGGTGGCGCGCTTCGAGCTCAAGTACTTCGACGCCACCGGCAAGAAGCTGGAGCGCACCGAGATCCTCGAGATCCCCGGCCGCCAGTTCCGCAAGGAAGGCCTGGGCAAGGACGTCACCGACAAGTTCCTCGCCGGCCTGCCCGGCATCCAGAAGGAAGGCACCGACGGCCTGATCACCAGCGCGCGCTGGGTCGTGCACAAGATGCCCGCGCACGTGCGCACGGTGTGCCTGGAGTTCTTCGGCAATCCGAAGGACGCCGTGCCCTCCATCGTCGAGATCAAGGACTTCATGTTCGCCCAGGCCAAGCTGCCCAACGGCGCGATCCTGGCCGGCCTGGAGCACCTGGACGACCGCTACCTGCGCGCGGTGGGCTACGCCACCAAGAGCAAGCGCGGCGGCCTGCCCAAGATGGCGCTGTTCGGCGACATCGTGGGCGCCGACGAAGACGCCGTCGCCCGCGCCGCCAGCGAGGTGGTGCGCATGGCCAACCAGCGCTCGGGCGAGGGCTTCATCGCCGTCAGCCCCGAGGCGCGCAAGAAGTTCTGGCTCGACCGCAAGCGCACCGCCGCCATCGCCAAGCACACCAACGCGTTCAAGGTGAACGAGGACGTGGTGATCCCGCTCGAGCGCATGGGCGAGTACACGCTGGGCATCGAGCGCATCAACATCGAGCTGAGCCTGCGCAACAAGCTCGCGCTGCTCGACGCGCTGGAGCAGTTCCTGGCCGGCCGCGCGCTGCCGCTGGGCAAGAGCGAGGACACGCAGAACATCCCGTCGGCCGAACTGCTGGGCGACCGCGTCGCGCGCGCTGTTCGCGTGGTGGGCGAGGTGCGCGCGTTGTGGTCGGGCTGGTTGCACGGACTCGACGTCGTCCAGCCGGCAAACGTGGAGGAGCCCGCGCGCACCTTCTTCGACAAGCTGCAGGACTACAGCCTGCGCTCGTCGTGGAAGACCCAGGTGCTCGCGCCGCTGCAGCAGGTGTTCGCGGGCGCCGAGTTCGCGCCCATCCTCGAGGAGTGCAGGCGCATCCACAAGCAGGTGCTGCGCGGGCGCACCTGGGTGGCGCTGCACATGCATGCCGGCGACGGCAACGTGCACACCAACATCCCGGTCAACTCCGACAACTACGAGATGCTGCAGACCGCGCACGAGGCCGTGGCCCGCATCATGGTGCTGGCGCGCAGCCTCGACGGCGTGATCTCGGGCGAGCACGGCATCGGCATCACCAAGCTCGAATTCCTCACCGATCTCGAGCTGGCCGATTTCACCGCGTACAAGCAGCGCGTCGACCCGGAAGGCCGTTTCAACAAGGGCAAGCTGCTGCGCGGGGCGTCGCTGGCGGCGCTCGGCGACGATGTGCGCCACGCCGATCTGTCGCACGCCTATACGCCCAGCTTCGGGCTGATGGGCCACGAGTCGCTGATCATGCAGCAGAGCGACATCGGCGCGATCAGCGACTCGATCAAGGACTGCCTGCGCTGCGGCAAGTGCAAGCCGGTCTGCGCCACGCACGTTCCGCGCGCCAACCTGCTGTACAGCCCGCGCAACAAGATCCTGGCCACCTCGCTGCTGATCGAGGCCTTCCTCTACGAGGAGCAGACGCGCCGCGGCGTGTCGCTGCGCCACTGGGAGGAGTTCGAGGACGTGGCCGACCACTGCACCGTGTGCCACAAGTGCCTCTCGCCATGCCCGGTCGACATCGACTTCGGCGAGGTGTCGATGAACATGCGCAACCTGCTGCGCAAGATGGGCCAGAAGACCTTCCGCCCCGGCAACGCCGCGGCGATGTTCATGCTCAACG
>Ga0302157_10002066_pt1 | contig 23909 bp, 20 predicted proteins | sample I_Bog_N3_3_FD_193502 | JGI IMG/M metagenome (GOLD analysis project Ga0302157, IMG submission 193502) | Peat permafrost microbial communities from Stordalen Mire near Abisko, Sweden - I_Bog_N3_3 | ecosystem: Environmental > Terrestrial > Soil > Wetlands > Peat | place: Sweden: Abisko, Stordalen... | reverse complement strand
CAGGAAGAACACCGGTTCGGCGAAGACCGAAAAAGTCATTTCGCGGCTGGCGCCGATGCCGCCGAAGGCGGTGCCGGTATCCATCGCGGCCAGCGCGAGGGTGGCTCGGCCGAAAGCGAGGAGGCCTGCGATGACCAGGAGGTCGGAAATTCCCGCGGTAGCCATGCCGAGGGCGAAGCTGGGCACCATGGCGGCGGCGGTAAGGGTGGCGGTGAGGCCGACAAGGGGCGCGGCGCGGAACAGCCAGCTGGTGCCGTCGGCGATGACGGGCTGTTTCTTCAGCAGGCGCAGCAGGTCGCGCCAGGGCTGGAGGATCGAGGGGCCGATGCGTCCGACCATGCGGGCCTTGATGCGGCGGATGACGCCTAGGAGCAGCGGGGCGGTGGCTAGCATCAGGGCGATGTGCAGCAGCAGGATGAGCAGGCTGGCTGCGACGCTCATAGCTGTTCCAGCACGGCGATGACGACGAGGAACAGGATCAGGGCGGTGACCATCACCGAAAGGATCTGGCGGACGGTGAGGAACTGCATGCGGTCGGCGAGGGCGGACAGGCGGATGCGCAGGCTGGCGATTGGGGCAAAAAGGTAGGTTTCGGCGGGGTCGGTGGTGTGTTCGGTGAACACGGCAGGGCGGATGTCGCCGGGGGGCGGCATGTCGAGGCTGGCGGTGGCCGATAGCAAAGCGGGGCCGAGGATGCGACGCAGCGGTTGGGCGAAGCTGCCGCCGCTGTATTGGGTGAGCGGGTCGCCGAACGGCAGGAAGGCGGGGGGCGGGCCGAAGCCGCAATCCCAGGCTGGGCCGGTGCGGTGGCCGGGAACGGCGCGGGCGCGCAGGATCAGGGTGATGATGACGCCGAACAGCGCCAGCAGGGCGATGACGGCGAGCGGGACGTAGGGGGCGGATTGCAGGGTAGCGGCAATGGAGACCGCATCGGCGCGCTCGGCCATGCTGGTGTTGGCCAGCGTGCGCAAAGCGGGGGCGGTGAGCCCGAGGACGGCGCCGGGGAACAGGCTGATGATGCCGACGAGGCTGCTCAGGCCGAGCAGGGCCCAGCGCAGTGGAGGACCGGCTTCGTGCACCGCTGCGGCCTGTTGGCTGCGCGGGCGGCCGAGCAGGGCGACGCCGACGAGGCGAACGGCGGCACAGCCGGCGAGGGCGATGGCGAGCGCGAGGCAGGCGGCGAGCACGCAGACGACGATCTGCAGGCCGAGGCCGCCGAGGCGAACGGCGCCGAGCACGCTTTGCAACAGCATCCACTCGCTGGCGAAACCGGCGGTGGGCGGCAGTCCGGCGAGACAGGCGGCGCCGAGCAGCATGCAGGCGCCGGTGATCGGCATGCGGCTGAGGATGCCGCCGAGACGGCTCATCAGGCGGGAACCGGCGCTGAACTGGATGGCGCCGGCGCCGATGAACAGCAGCGATTTGAACATGCCATGCGCCATGACGTGCAGGAGGGCTGCGCCGAGGGCGAGGCCGGCCAGGGCTGTGAGGTCGGCGGCGCGGGCGGCCAAGGCGAGGCCGACGGCTATGGTGATCAGGCCGATGTTCTCGATGGTGGAGCAGGCTAGCACGGCCTTGATGTCGGTTTCGATGTTGGCGCGCATGGCGCCGAGCACGGCGCTGGCCACGCCCATGACCAGCAGCGGCAGGCCCCACCAGAGCGGTTGCGCTGGGCCGCAGAGGTCGAAGACCAGGCGGATCAGCACGTAGATGGCGATCTTGGTCATGGCACCTGACATCAGGGCGGAGACGTGGCCGGGGGCTGAGGCGTGGGCGGGGGGGAGCCAGATGTGCAGGGGAACGAGGCCGGCCTTGGAGCCGGGGCCGATCAGCACCAAGGCCAGGATCGCGATGGCGCGCCATCCTTCGGGGGGGTGCGCGCGGATGGCCTCGAAGCTGGCGCCGTGGCCGGCGAGCAGGGCCAAGGCTGCGATCAGGCAGATGCCGGCGACGGCGGCCATGCCGAGGTAGAGCAGCCCGGCCGCGCGGACGGCGGGGTCGCGGTGGTAGGTGACGACCAGAATGAACGAGGCCAGCGACATCAGCTCGAAACCGAACACCATGGCGAAGGCGTCGGCTGCCAGCAGGGTCAGCAGCATGGCGCCGAGGAAGACGGGGAATGCCGGGGCGGTGGGTTGCGGGTGGCCGTGATCGTCGAGGGCGGCGGCTGCGGCGGCAGTGCCGGAGAGCAGCAGGACGAGGGCGAAGACGCCGGAGACGCCGTCCAGCGCCAGGATGGTGGATTGGCCGGCGAGGCCGAGCGGGATCACCAGGACCGCGGGGGTAGCGCCGGCCAGGAGGTAAAGCAGGGTCGCCAGGGCGCCGAGGCCGCAGGCGAGCATGGCGGCGAAATGGCCGGAGCGGGCGGTGGAAAGGCTGCTGACGACGCCGAGGCCAAGCAATGTTGCGGTGACCACGGCCAGAATGGGCAATGCGAGGCCGCTCATGGCGAAAGAGGAGATTGGGTGATCACGCGTCACCCTAACAGCCCGGTCGCTCGTTTCGGAAGATGCCGTGCCGGATCGATCGGGGTGGGCGGCCGCGGTTGCGATCGTCATGCGATCTTCACGGGAGTGCAACACGACGGCAGTGTGGGGGGTCTAGGGCGTTTCGGTCGGATGTGATGGGGGCGGTCGTGAGCGTTTTGCTGGTGGTGTTCGATGGGTTGCGGCCGGACATGATCCGGGGGGAAACCACGCCAAATCTGATGCGGTTCGCGGCGATGGCGACGTCGATGCCGCGGGCACGGTCGGTGTTTCCGTCGGAGACGCGGGTTTGCACGTCGTCGATCGCGACCGGGTGTTACCCGCGGCGGCATGGGTTGGTGGCAAACCGGATGCCGCATCCGACGCGGCCGGAGCGGTTTGTCGATACCGGCAATGCGCTGGCGCTGCGGGAGATGGAGCAGGAGATCGGTGGGCCGACGCTGCTGGTGCCGGGGCTGTCGGACCTGTTGGCGGGGGCGCACCAGGATTTTGCGGTGTTCAGCAGTGGGACGACCGGGCAGTGCCGGTTGTTGGCGCCAAATGCTGACACGCACGGCCAGATGGTGATCAGCGCGCATGGGCCGCAGCATTGCTCTGCCGCCGGGCGGCAGTTGCTGAGCCGGTTGGAGCCGGCGCCGGTGGAGCCTGCGGCGCGGGCGGTATGGATTGCCGATGCGTGGCGCACGACGATGCTGGCGGCGCCGCCGGCGGCGAGCGTGCTGTGGCTCTGCGAGCCGGATACCGCTGCGCATTACCAGGGGTTGGATAGCCCCGGACAGCGAGCGGCGTTGATGGCGGCGGATGCGGCGTTTGGCCGGCTGCTGGATGACTGGCAGGCCGGTGTGCAGCATGACCAGTTGCAGATCATCGTCGCGTCCGACCATGGCCACGTGACGGTGGATGGACTGGTACCGGCGCAGGCGATGATGGCGGAGAGCCCGGTGTTTGCCGGCTGTGGGATTGGCGGTGGTGGGATTGTGGTACCCGATGGCGATCGCGTGCGGATCGCTGAGATCGCCAGGTTCCTGATGCGGCAGGACTGGGTGGCGAGCGTGTTCACGCCGGATCTTGGCGATATCGCGGCGGGGACGTTGCCGCACAGCGTTGTGATGCTCGATCATCCGCGCACGGCGCATGTGCTCTACACGCTGCGCAACACCGCCAAGTCGGCGCCGTCGGGGTTGGTTGGCACGACGTTGCTGGATTCAGCGATGAAGCTTGGGGTCGGGGCTGGCTGGCATGGCGGGCTCAACTCCGGAGAGCTTTCGACGGTGCTGATGCTGGCCGGCAGCAAGATCCGGAGCGGGGTGTCGTCGGATTGGCCGGCCGGGCTGGTGGATATCGCGCCGACGATCCTGGCGCTGCTGGGGCTGCTCGGCGACGAGGCAATGGATGGGCGTGTGATTGGCGAGGCGCTGCTGGATGGGCAGGAGCCGAGCTGCAGCCGGAGCCCGGAGACCTGGGAGGCCAGTGGCGAATTCTACGCGCAGCGCGTGGCGCGCACGCGGGTGGGCAGGCATGTCTGGATCGAGCGGGGTGAGCGGATCTGAGGCGAGCTAATCCTTCACTTCGGGGATTGCATCTATCGGGGGATGCCCAACGTATTGGCCAACATGGCAAAACTCCTCCGTGCCGCGGCACTTCTCCTTGCATCCGCCGTCTTGCCGTCGTGCTCGCCGGTCGATGCGCTCAACGCAACTGTCTCCACCGACGGGGTCAGCGTGCAGCGCGATCTGGCGTTTGCGCCGGGGCCGCGCGGGATGATGGATGTCTATCGGCCGGAGAACGGCAAGACCAAGCTGCCGCTGGTGGTGTTCTTCTATGGCGGTTCGTGGAACAGCGGCAACAAGGATGATTACAAGTTTGTCGCCGCCCCGTTGGCGCGGCAGGGTGTGGTGGTGGCGGTGCCGGATTATCGGCTGGTGCCTGAGGTGCGGTTCCCGACGTTTATAGAGGACAATGCCAAGGCGGTGGCGTTTGCACGGGCGCATGCGGCGGAATGGGGGGCCGATCCGAACCGGATCTTCCTGATGGGGCATTCGGCCGGTGGGTACGACGTGCTGATGCTGGCGATGGATCCGCGGTATCTGGCGGCGGTGGGGATGGACCGCAGCAAGCTTGCGGGAGTGATCACCATGGCGGCACCCGCGGATTTCCTGCCATTGGACGATGCGGCGACGATAGCGGCGTTTGGGCAGGTCAAGGATCTCGAACAGACTCAGCCGGTGCATTTCGCCGATGGCCATAATCCGCCGCTGCTGTTGCTGCACGGCAAAGACGACCGCCTTGTGTATCTGCGCAACAGCCAGGCGATGGCAGCACGGGTGGAGGATGCCGATGGGCCGGTGACGCTGAAGGTGTATCCGGGGCTAGGGCATATCGGCATTGTGACCAGCTTCGCGCCGCTGTTCGATGGGCGGGCGCCGGTGCTGCAGGATGTGATGGATTTCATTCATCTCCACCCAGCCCCTTAAAGGCGGGGGCCTTTAGCCGCCGGGGTATCCGGGGTATACGCCGGTTTCCTGCGTAAAAGGGAATGGCGTTGGGCAACAGGCTGACATTGGTAACGGGGGCGACCGGGTTTGTCGGCTCGGCGGTGGCGCGGGCGCTGCTGGCGCGTGGGCATCGTGTGCGGGCGCTGGTGCGGCCTCGGAGTGATCGTAGCAACCTGGCGGGGTTGGAGCTGGATCTGGCGGAGGGTGACCTGACCGATCCGGCGTCTTTGGGCCGCGCGGTGGCTGGCTGCGATCATGTGATGCATGTGGCGGCGGATTACCGGATCTGGGTGCCGGATCCGGAGGCGATGCTGCGTGCCAATGTGGGGGGCACCACGGCGTTGTTTCGCGCGGCGCAGGCGGCCGGTGTGGGCCGCGTGGTGTATTGCAGCTCGGTTGCGGCGTTGGGGCTAACAAGGGATGGCACGCCGGCGGACGAGGCGACGCCGGTGAGCGAGGACAAGGTTGTCGGTATCTACAAGAAATCGAAGTATCGCGCTGAGCAGGCTGTGCTGGCGATGGTGCGCGAGGAGGGCTTGGATGCGGTGATCGTCAATCCGGCCGCACCGGTGGGGCCGCGCGATATCAAGCCGACGCCGACCGGGCGGATGATCGCCGATGCGGCGTTTGGCAAGATGCCGGCGTTTCTGGAGACCGGGTTGAACGTGGTGCACGTCGATGACGTCGCTGAGGGGCATATGCTGGCGCTGGAGCGCGGGCGTGCCGGCGAGCGGTATATCCTGGGCAGCGAGAACCTGACGTTGCAGGCGCTGCTGGAGTTGGTGGATGCGGCGACCGGCCGGCCGACGCGCCGGGTGCGGTTGCCGCGGCAGGTTTTGTATCCGGTGGCGCTGGTGTGCGAGGGGCTGGCGCGGTTTGGCGTGGAGCCACTGGTGACGAGGGATCATCTGCGCATGGCGGCGAAGACGATGTTCTTCTCGAACGCCAAGGCGGTTCGAGAGTTGGGCTTCGCACCTCGGCCGGCGGCGGATGCGGTGCGTGATGCGGTGGCGTGGTTTCAGGCGCATGCGGCATGCCAAGGGCATGCGGCATGATCGTGCTGGTGGTTCTCGCTTTGCTGGCCTGGATCTATCTGGCGGTGGCGCATGGCCGCTTCTGGCAGGCCGGGCCGGTTCTGGCGAAGGCGGTGCCTTCGAGCTTGCCGGATGTGGCCATTGTGGTGCCGGCGCGCGATGAGGCGGAGGGGATTGCAGCCAGCATTGGCTCGCTGTTGGCGCAGGACTATGCCGGGCGGTTTCGCGTGGTGCTGGTGGATGACAACAGCACGGACGACACCGCGGCGATTGCGCTGGCCATGCCGGGGGCGGAGCGGTTGACGGTGATCTCCGGCAGTGCGCGGCCGCGGGGATGGGCTGGGAAACTTTGGGCTGTGCATCAGGGAGTTTCGTCCAGCGATGAGGAACTGGTGCTGCTGACGGATGCCGATATCGTGCATGATCCCGCGCATCTTTCCAGCTTGGTCGCGCATTTGCAGGTGAGCGGCGTGGATATGGCGAGCGAGATGGTGGCTTTGCGCTGTGAGAGCCTGGCGGAGCGGGCGTTGATTCCGGCTTTCGTTTACTTTTTCGGGCTGCTGTATCCGTTTGCGTGGGTGAATGACGGGCTGAATGCGACGGCGGCGGCGGCGGGTGGGACGGTGTTGATCCGTCGTGCAGCGTTGCAGCGGATTGGTGGCGTTGTATCGATTTCCGGTGCGCTGATCGACGATGTAGCACTTGCGCAGAAGGTCAAGCGCGGTGGGCGGATCTGGTTGGGGCATTCGGCGCTGGCGCGTTCGGTGCGGCGGTATCCGGGGCCTGCGGACGTGTGGCGGATGATTGCGCGGTCGGCCTATGTGCAGTTGAAGCTGTCGCCGTGGTTGCTGGTGGGATCAACGTTGGGTTTGGCTTGGTTGTTCCTGCTGCCGCCGGTTGCGGCGTTGTCGGGCTCATGGATTGGGGCTGCGACATGGGTGCTGATGGCAGCAACGTTTTCGCCGACGTTGCGGCGATTCGGCTTGAGCGTGCTGTGGGCACCGCTGCTGCCGTTGATTGCGGTGTTCTATATGGCGGCAACACTTGGGTCGGCGTTTGACCATCATCGTGGGCGTGGTGTGGTTTGGAAAAATCGCGCCTATACGGAGACCTCAGCGTGAGCGCCACCATTGAGAACGTCGAGAGCTGGTCTGGCAAGGATCGCGGCGACGAGAATTTTCCGGTGGGCGCCATCGTGTCGCCGCGGCTGCGGGCGCATGTGCATGCGTTTTACAGCTTTGCCCGCAACGCCGACGATATCGCTGACAGCGACGTGCTTGAAGCCACCGACAAGATTGCCCGACTGGATGTGATGGAATCCGTGTTGCTTGGGCACTCCGATGATGGTTCGCCGAGTGCGTTGGGGCTGCGGGCCAGCCTGGCGGAGACCGGTGTGACCAGCCAGCATGCCTGCGAGTTGCTGGTGGCGTTTCGGCAGGATGCGGTGAAACATCGTTATGCCAGCTGGGACGAGCTTTATACGTATTGCCGGTATTCGGCGATGCCGGTCGGGCGGCATGTGCTGGATCTGCATGGCGAGGCACGGGAAAGCTGGGTGCCGTCGGACGCGTTGTGCACGGTGCTGCAGGTGTTGAATCATGTGCAGGACTGCAAGAAGGACCTGCTGGCGTTGGATCGCTGCTATCTGCCGGATGATCTGATGGTGAGCTGTGGCACCGGGATCGATGACATCGGCGGCACCAGTGAGACGCCGGGTCTGCGCAAGGTGTTCAGTGTTCTGCTGGATCATTGCGATCGGCTGAATGGCGAGGGAGCGGATCTGCCGCGGCATGTCAGGGATCGCAGGTTGCGGGTGGAGACGTCGATCATTGTGAATCTGTCGCGCCGCCTGGCTGGGCTGCTGCGGCGGGGTGATCCGTTGGCGACGCGGGTGAAGCTTCGGAAAGTCGACGCTGTGTTCAGCGTGGTTTCGGCGCTGCGGTATCTGCCATGAGGTCGGCATTGGGGGCGGCACAGTCGGATCTGGACGCGGTGGAAGCGGTTGTGCGCGCTGCCGGCACCAGTTTCTATCGCGGCATGCGCATCCTGCCGCCGGACCGGCGCATGGCGATGTATGCGATCTATGCGTTCTGCCGCATCGTTGACGATATCGCCGATGATCCCGCACCGTTCGATACCATTCTGCCGCGCCTGGATGATTGGCGGGCGCGGGTGCGTGGGCTGTATGCCCAGCACGCCGATGGCCCGGTTGAGCGCGTGCTGTTGCAGGCCATCGATGCGTATCGGCTGCGGCAGCAGGATTTCGAGGCGGTGATCGACGGCATGCAGATGGATGCCGAGACCACGATCGTGGCGCCGGACATGGCGACGCTGGACCTGTATTGCGACCGGGTGGCGGCGGCGGTCGGCCGGTTGTCGGTGCGGGCGTTTGGCGATGGCTCGCCGGAGGCGGACAAGGTGGCGTGGTCGTTGGGCCGGGCGTTGCAGTTGACCAATATCCTGCGCGATGTCGCCGAGGATGCCGGGCGGGACCGGTTGTACCTGCCGCGCGAATATCTGGTTGCGGCCGGCGTGCCGCTTGATCCGCATGCGGCCCTTGTCGATCCGAAATTGCCTGCGGTGTGTTCGCGGCTGGCGGCTGAGGCGCACCGGCATTTCGATGACGCGCTGGCGGCGATGCGGCGGTGCGACCCGACGGCGATGAAGCCGGCGCGGGTGATGGGGGAAAGCTACGCGGCGATCCTCGATGCGCTGGAGGCGCGTGGCTGGAACCGGCTGATGGAGCCGGTACGCGTGCCGAAGTGGCGCAAGATCTGGATCGCCGTGCGTCACGGAATGCTGTGAGCCGGGTTCATATTATTGGCGCCGGGCTCGCTGGGCTGTCGGCGGCGGTGTCCGTCACCAAGGCCGGCCATCAGGCGACGCTGTATGAGGCGGGACCGGCCGCCGGTGGCCGCTGCCGGTCGTATTTTGACCGTGCTTTGGGCGCGCGGATCGACAACGGCAATCATCTGCTGCTGTCCGGCAACGACGCGGCGATGGGGTTCCTGACCACGATTGGCGCGCGCGACAGCATGACCGGGCCGGGGCGGGCGCTGTTTCCGTTCATGGATATCGGCAGCGGCGAGCGGTGGACGGTGGAGCCCGGCGATGGGGTGGTTCCCTGGTGGGTGCTGACGCGGCGGGTGCCGGGGACCAAGCTGTCCGACTACCTGGCGCTGTTGAAACTGCGGTTTGCCGGGAAGGATGCGTCGGTGGAGGCTGCCATCGGCGGTTCGGCGCTGTATCGCAAGCTGTTGGAACCGTTGGCGGTGTCCGGGCTCAACACACCGGCCGATCAGGCGTTGGCGTCGTTGATGTGGGCGGTGGTCGAAGGCTCGCTGCTGCGCGGTGGCGCCGCCTGTGTGCCGCTTGTGCCAGAGATTGGGTTGTCGGAAAGCTTTATCGATCCGGCGGTGGCGTGGCTGACCGAGCGCGGGGCGACGTTGCATCTGTCGACGCGGGTGTCGGCGTTCACGATGGCGGAGGGGCGGGTCGGCGCGTTGGTGACGCCGGCGGGCCCTGTGGCTTTGGCTGCTGGGGATCGGGTGATATCGGCGGTGCCGCCGTGGGTGGCAGCCGACCTGGTGCCGGGGCTGCCGGCGCCGGATGCGTTCGAGGCGATCATCAACGTGCATTACCGCTGCGATGCCGATCCGGGAGCGGCGGGGTTCGTGGGGCTGGTGGGCGGCACGGCGGAGTGGATCTTCATCAAGCCGGGTATCGTCTCGGTGACGATCAGTGCGGCGAATCGGTTGTTGGACGTGCCGGTGGATGACATCGCGACGCGGTGTTGGAGCGACATCCGGATGGCGCTCGGGCTCGGATTGGCGATGCCGCCGGTGCGCGTGGTGCGTGAAAAACGCGCAACCTTTGCGGCGACGGCGGCCAATGAGGCGAAAAGACCGCAGTCAGACCTGGGGTTGACGCATTTCGCAGTTGCGGGAGACTGGACGGCGACGGGGTTGCCCGCCACGATTGAAGGTGCGATCAGATCCGGCCAAGCCGCTGCTCACGCGGTATTTCCTCGCTAAGCCACAGGCGGCCCGCCCATACAGGACAAACGTGCCGTTTGAGTTTGTTGGACGAGCAACTTTCATCCGTTTCGCACGTATGAAGGGGTTGAAGCTGCGCCAGATGGACGAATTATGAACGCTGAGCCTTTCCCCCTATCGCTTGAGAACGCCATCCATCGCGCCGCCGATGCCTTGGCGCTGCGCCAGCACGACGATGGGCATTTCGTGTTCGAACTTGAGGCGGACGCGACGATTCCGGCGGAATACGTGCTGTTGCAGCACTTCATGGACCGGATCGAGCCGGATCTGGAACGCAAGATCGGACATTATCTGCGAGAGATCGCGGCGCGCGATGGCGGCTGGCCGTTGTTCCATGATGGCGCGTTCGATCTTTCGGCCAGTGTGAAGGCGTATTTCGCGCTGAAGATGATGGGCGAGGATATCGATGCGCCGCATATGGCGCTGGCGCGCAAGCGCATCCTTGAGCATGGCGGCGCTGAGCGCAGCAATGTGTTCACCCGCATCCAGTTGGCGCTGTTCGGTGAGATCCCGTGGTGTGGTGTGCCGGTGATGCCGGTGGAGATCATGCTGCTGCCGCGCTGGTTTCCGTTTCATCTCGATAAGGTCAGCTATTGGTCTCGCACGGTGACGACCCCGCTGCTGGTGCTGATGGCGTTGAAGCCGCGGGCGCGCAATCCGCGGGGGGTGCGGATCCAGGAGTTGTTCCGCACGCCGCCGGAGGAGATCACCGACTGGATTCGCGGGCCGTTCCGCTCGGCCTGGGGCCACATGTTCAGCAGCATCGACCGTCTGCTGTTCCGCGCCGAGAGGCTGTTTCCCAAGGCGTTGCGCAAGCGCTCGATCGGCAAGGCGGTGGCGTTCATCACCGAGAGGTTGAACGGCGAGGATGGGCTGGGCGCGATCTATCCGGCGATGGCGAACAGCGTGATGATGTTCGATACGCTTGGATATGCCGCCGATCACCCGGATGCGGCGATCGCCTGGGCGTCGTTGCGCAAGCTGCTGGTGGTTGAGGAGGATCGCGCCTACTGCCAGCCGTGTTTGTCGCCGGTGTGGGACACCGGGTTGGCTGGCCATGCGCTGGCGGAGGCTTCGGGCGATACCGACCAGACGGTGGTGTCGGCCAATGTCTGGCTGCGCTCCAAGCAGGTGCTTGATGTCGTCGGCGACTGGGCGCGGCAGCGGCCGGGGCTACGGCCGGGCGGGTGGGCGTTCCAGTATGAGAACCCATACTACCCCGACGTCGATGACACCGCCGTGGTGGCGATGTTGCTGCACCGGGAGGATCCGGTGGGGCATGCCGAGGCGATTGCGCGGGCGGCGGAATGGATCATCGGCATGCAGAGCCGCGATGGCGGCTGGGGCGCATTCGATGCGGAGAACAACAAATATTATCTGAACCACATTCCGTTTGCCGATCATGGCGCGTTGCTGGACCCGTCGACGGCGGATGTGACGGCGCGGTGCGTGTCGTTCCTGGCGCAGATTGGGCATCGCGCCGACGAGCCGGTGATGGCGCGGGCGATTGCGTGGTTGCGGGCGGACCAGGTCGGCGACGGCAGCTGGTTTGGCCGGTGGGGCACCAACTACATCTATGGCACGTGGTCGGTGCTGTGCGCGTTGAACGCGGCCGGCTTGTCGCATGAGGACCCGGCGATCAAGCGGGGGGCTGGGTTTCTGTTGGAGACGCAGCGCGAGGATGGCGGCTGGGGCGAGGACAACGAGAGCTACGCGAAGGCGCCGCGCGGGCGGTATCATCAGTCCAACCCGTCGCAGACCGCCTGGGCGCTGCTGGGGCTGATGGCGGCCGGCGAGGGCAATCATCCGGCGGTGGCGCGGGGGATCGCGTATCTGCAGGCGAGCCAGAAGCCGGATGGCGAGTGGGACGAGAAGCCTTACACCGCCGTGGGGTTCCCGCGCGTGTTCTATCTGCGGTACCACGGCTACAAGCTGTTCTTCCCGCTGCTGGCGATGGCGCGCTATCGCAACATGCGGCAGAGCAACGACCTGCGCGTGGGCTTCGGGTTCTGAGTTTGGCGGTGCCGGCGATCGGGATCGTCACCGGCCTTGCGGCTGAGGCGACAATCGCGCGCAAGCTGGGCCAGCCGGTTTTGGCCGGTGGTGGTACGCCTTGGGGGGCGGAGCTGGCGGCGGAGAAGCTGGTGGCCGAGGGTGCCAAGGCGTTGATCAGCTTTGGCCTGGCGGGCGGACTTTATCCCGACTTTCGGCCGGGCGATATCGTGGTGCCGATTGCGGTGATGGAGGCCGGGCGGATCCGGCCGACCAACGCCGAGCTCTCCGACAAGCTCGGCGGCTGGTTCGGCGGCATGATTTTGGCGGGCTCGGAGATTGTGGTGACGGCCGCCGGTAAATCGGCGCTGGCGGCGAGCTGGCTGTGTGGCAGCGTTGATCTGGAATCCGGGGCGGTGGCGCGGGTGGCAGAGCGGCACGGCATTCCGTTTGCGGTGCTGCGGTCGATCTGCGATCCCGCCGAGCGGGATCTTCCGCCGGCGGCTTTGGCGGCATTGGATGACAAGGGCGCTATCACGGTCGGGCGGGTGGCGCTGTCCATCGTTCGCCACCCCGGCCAAATCCCGAGCCTGATCGCGCTGGGGCGCGATGCGGCTCGGGCGCGGCGGGCGCTAGTCGGCCGCGTCGACGAGATCGTCGGCGGTTTTGGGCTTGTGCTTTAGCTTTTCCATCGCGGTCTGCACGTGGCTGCTGAAGACGTATTCAGCGGGGCGCTGGTTCGCCAGTGACAGGTCCGGCGCCATCTTGCCGGTGGTTTTGATGCCGAACAGCTCGACGGCCAGCATCTTCCAGGGCTTGGTGACGGCTTCGGTGACGGCGGTGGCCTCGTAGCCGCAGTGGACCATGCAGTCGGCGCATTTTTCATATTTGCCGGTGCCGTACTTGTCCCACTCGGTGGTATCCATCAGCTCCTTGAAGGTTTTGACGTAGCCTTCGCCAAGGAGATAGCAGGGCTTCTGCCAGCCGAAATAGTTGCGCGTGGGGTTGCCCCAGGGCGTGCATTCGTAGGTCTGGTTGCCGGCCAGGAAATCCAGGAACAGGCTGGACTGGTTGAATTCCCACTTCTTCTTGCCGGGCTTCTTGCGCGAGAAGATCGAGCGGAACAGCTCCTTGGTGGCGTTGCGGTTGAGGAAGTGCTGCTGATCGGGCGCACGCTCATAGGCGTAGCCGGGGGAGACGGAGATGCCGTCGACGCCCATGTCCATGACATCGTCGAAGAATCGCGCCTGGCGCTCGGGATCGGCGTTGTTGAACAAGGTGGCGTTGATGATGGTGCGGAAGCCGCGCTTCTTGGCTTCGGCGATGGCGGTGACGCAGCGGTCATAGACGCCGTCCTGGCAGACCGAACGATCGTGGTCGCCCTTGTCGCCGTCGAGGTGGACGGACCAGGAGAAGAACTTGTTCGGCTTGAACTGGTCCATCTTCTTTTCGAGCAGAAGGGCGTTGGTGCAGACGATCACGAATTTCTTGCGATCGATGATGCCCTGGACGACCTCGGCGATTTCCTTGTGCAGCAGTGGCTCGCCGCCGGCGATGACGACGACGGGGGCGCCGCATTCGTCAACGGCTTCAAGGCATTCGGCGACCGACAGGCGCTGGTTGAGGATTTCGGCGGGGTAGTCGATCTTGCCGCAGCCGGCGCAGGCGAGGTTGCAGCGGAACAACGGCTCCAGCATCAGCACCAGCGGGTAGCGCTTGCGTCCGATGAGGTGTTGCTTGACCACATAGGCGCCGACGCGAAGGGCCTGGTGCAGAGGGACGGCCATCGGGAGTTCCTTTGTTGCGGTGCGCCACGCGAACATGACGTCGTGTTCGCGTATTGGCATTGGCGCTGGGGTATGTCAATGAGAACAGATGAGTGCAAGCACCACCCGTCGCAACCCGGTCCAGGAACGCAGTCTCGAAACTGTGGCCCGGGCGTTGTCCGCGGCCTCGGCCCTGCTGGGGCGTGGGGTGAGCGTGGAGGCGCTGACCACGGCACAGATCGCGCATGCCGCGTGCATGTCGGTGGGAGGGCTTTATCGGTTCTTTCCTGACAAGCAGGCGATCTTCGATGCGATCGCGGTGCGTCATATGGAGCTATTCCAGGAGCGCATGGGGGCCGCGATCATTGCGGATTTTCCGGCGAGCCCCGAGGATTTCCTGGCGGTGGTGATCGATGCGTTCGTGGCGTATCTGGATGAGAACCCGGATTTTCGCACGCTGGCATTCGGGGCTCCCGGTGGCGGGCGGTATATCAGCCGGATGACGCGTGAGGCGTATGCCGAAACCCGGGTGGCCGAGATGGTGATGGAGTTCATCGAGGGGGCGTTCGAGATTGAGCCCTCCCCCGAACTGGCGTTCCGGCTGCGGCTGGCGACCGAGATCGGCGACAGGCTGCTGGGGTTTGCGCTTGAGCAGACGGAGGCGGCGGCGCGGGCCCGGGTTCTTGATGAAATGAAATTGTTGCTCGGGCAATATTTGTTCTCGGCAGAGAACGTCTAACACCGCTATCCTGCCGGGAGCGACCGGCGGGGCTTAGGCTGTGAGAGATGCGTTGATGATCGGGCTGCTGCTGGGTCTTGGCATCGCGTCCGCACGGGCCCAGCCGACGGGACTTGCCGTGCCGGGCTTCGACAAGCCGCTGGCCGAGCAGACGGTGGCGTTACCAGCGACCAGGGATGGTACGCCGGTGACGTTGCATTGCGTGACCTATCCCGGTTTCGTGGTGCGCGAGATCCATGAAGGCGACGATATCGGCATGGAGTCGGTGCGCCTGGCGCCGGGCGATTCCGGCTGCGCGCCGGCGGCAGTTGCGGGGGAGCGTGCGCTGGACGACCAGGGCATGCAGTGGTTTGGTGCGGTGGGGCAGTACGTGCTGCTGATGTGGCCGGACGGCGCCAACGATGGCACCGAGTTTGCGGTGTTCGATGCGAAGACGGCGATGAAGCTGCACACCGATGTTATGCGCAACGTGGGCAGCGAGCTGAAGTCGGCCAGCCTGACGGCGGATCGGCAGGGTTTGGAGCTGCGGTTTACCCGTGTGGTCAGCGGCCAGTGTTCACTGCTGGCGACCGGGATGACGTGCTGGTCGCAGTTTGCGTCTGACCCGATGGTTCCTGCAGTGGTCGGTCACCGGCCGCCGCCGTTGGCGGCCTGCAGCGAGACCTACCGCCGGGCCAGGCTGCTGACGCCACAGCAAAGGCAGGATCCAAGCGTTGTGGCTTTCGCGGTGACGCTGCGGATCGTGCCGGGCCGGCCGGTCACATTGCGCGATGTCGGCGGCACACTGTGCTGGCCGGCGGAATAGGCATCGGTCAGGCGGCGGGCTCGGGTTGCCAGACGATCTCCGGCGGCTCGCGGAAGGCGAAGCGCAGCAGATGGCGGGCGACGACGTCCTCGGTTGTGGCGAGACTGTCGGCGTCATCGGCATGGGCCTGCAGCACCAGGCTGTGCTCGGCGATGCTGAGCAGGCAGGTGCCGAAGGGGAAGGCGATCTGGCCGCTGGTTTCTTCCAGCGTGACGGGCAGCTTGTGTTCGAAGTGCTTGCAGAGCTGGCCCATGTAGCGGCGGGGCAGTTCGGTGCGGACGTGGGCTGTGGATGTCGGCATGGGGGTGTCCTTTCAGCTTTGTTCGATGGCGATTGCCGCAGCGTCGAGGGCGGCGGCGATCTTGCGGGCGGCTTCCTCGGTCAGCGGGCCGCGGCTGGCGCGGAGGCGGAGGGCCATTTTGAGGTTCTCCATGCCGCGGATCACCTGGGGCTGGTCGGCGCTGGCGCGGGCGGCGCCGGCTTCGTTCATGCGGTCGAAGATGAACTTCACCGAGGTGGCGTTGGCGTCGAGGAACTGTTGGCCCTCGAGGGTGATGGTGTGCAGCTTCTTGGCGCCGTCGCTGGCTTCGACGGTGACGTGGCCGATTTCCTCGAGCAGCGTCAGCGTTGGGTAGACCACGCCGGGGCTTGGGCTGTAGGCGCCGCCGACGCGTTCCTCGATCGCCTTGATGATCTCGTAGCCGTGGCGGGGCTTTTCGGCGATCAGCGCCAGGATGACGAGGCGGAGGTCGCCGTGTTCGAAGAAGCGGCCGAGCCGGCTGCCGCCGTGGCGTATGCCGCGCTCGCCGCCCATTCGTTCTCCGCCCATTCTATCGCCGCGATGGCCGCGGGCTTCGCGGTCGCCGTGGTGGTGCGGCCCATGGCGGCCGCCGTGTTGGAAAAAGCCAAATCGCATTGTGTATCTCCGAGTGTATTTCGTTCTATCGAAATTATAGATATATCTAAGATAGACCGAATGCAAGAGTCACGAAGCGTGGCGGGACAAAAAGTTTGGGGCGCTTCCACCTTCGTGAAAGCGCCCCTCTGGTGGGCTTGGCAATGCGTTGCGCGGTTCAGGCGTCGGTGAGCTCCGCGGGGAAACGGAACTTCACGTCCTCGGCGACACCGTCGAGCGTGGTGACCTCGACCGGGCCGAAGGCGCGCAGGCCGTCGATGACGCCCTGCACCAGTGTTTCGGGAGCCGACGCGCCGGCGGTCAGGCCGACGGTTGCGATCCCGTCGAACCAGGATTTCTGCAGGTGGCTGGCATCGTCGATGAGGTAGGCGGGCTTGCCGAGCTCTTCGCCGATTTCGCGCAGGCGGTTGGAGTTCGAGCTGTTCTTCGAGCCGACGACCAGGATGAGGTCGGCAGCCTCGGCGAGGTCGCGCACGGCCTGCTGGCGGTTTTGCGTGGCGTAGCAGATGTCGCGCACATCGGGGCCGGCGATGGAGGGGAATTTCGCCTTCAGCGCCTGGATGATGCCGCGGGTGTCGTCCACCGACAGCGTGGTCTGGGTGATGTAGGCGAGCTGGTCTGGGGTTTCCGGCTCGAGCGTGGCGACGTCCTCGACGGTTTGCACGAGGTGTACCTTGCCGGGCATCTGGCCGATGGTGCCTTCGACCTCGGCGTGGCCGGCGTGGCCGACGAGCACGAGCTCACGGCCGGCGGCGGCGTAGCGGCGGCCTTCGTTGTGCACCTTGGTGACCAGCGGGCAGGTGGCGTCGATGACTGGCAATCCGCGCTCCTTTGCCACTTCTTCCACGCGCTTGGCGACACCATGTGCTGAGAATACCGTCATCGCGCCCGGCGGAATTTCGTCGAGCTCGTCGACGAAGACGGCACCACGGGTTCTGAGGTCCTCGACGACATGACGGTTATGCACAATTTCGTGCCGCACGTAGATCGGCGGGCCGTATTTCTTCAGGGCACGTTCGACAATTTCGATGGCACGCTCGACACCGGCACAGAATCCGCGCGGCTGGGCCAGAACAACCTTCAACATGAACTCTCTCCAGAAAGCGTCGCGCCATTGAATTGGAGCAGATTCCAACAAAACCCACCGCGTCAAGTGCAGGCCCGGCTTGCAGCGGCGATCACTGCCGCGTATGGCACGTTTCGCGCCGGGGGAGTAGTCTTGGCGATCAGGGGTCGCGCAGCCGGCCACTTTCCGGCCATCCTGCGGAGCTACCATTCTTAACATGAACGCACCTATTGTGCCGCCCCGCCCTAAAACGCCGACGCTCGACCGTGTCCGATATCCCGCCGATATGCGCAACTTCTCGCCGGAGCAGTTGCAGGCAGTGGCGGACGAGCTGCGCGCGGAGACGATCGACGCGGTGTCGACCACCGGCGGGCATCTTGGGGCGTCGCTGGGTGTGGTCGAGCTGACGGTGGCTGTGCATGCGGTGTTCGACACGCCGCATGACCGGCTGATCTGGGACGTTGGCCATCAGTGCTATCCGCACAAGATTCTGACCGGACGGCGCGATCGGATCCGTACCATTCGCCAGGGCGAGGGGTTGGCTGGGTTCACCCGGCGGGCCGAGAGCGAATACGATCCGTTTGGCGCCGGGCATTCGTCCACCTCGATCTCCGCCGGTCTCGGCATGGCGGTGGCGTCGGACATGATGGGCACGCCGCGCAATGTGGTGGCGGTGATCGGCGACGGCGCGATGTCGGCGGGCATGGCGTATGAGGCGATGAACAACGCCGGCGCCTTGAAGTCGCGCCTGGTGGTGGTGCTGAACGACAATGATATGTCGATCGCGCGGCCGGTGGGGGCGATGTCGGCGTATCTGTCGCGGCTGCTGTCGTCGCAGAAGTTTCTGTCGTTGCGCGAGATTGCCATCCGGATGGCGAAGAAGTTTCCGCGCGGCATCGAGCGCACGGCGCGGCGGGCCGAGGAATATGCCCGTGGCATGCTGACCGGCGGCACGCTGTTCGAGGAGCTGGGGTTTTATTACATCGGGCCGATCGACGGGCATAACCTCGAGCATCTGCTGCCGGTGCTGCGCAACATTCGCGAGGCCGACGACCACGGGCCGATCCTGCTGCATGTGATCACCCAGAAGGGCCGTGGCTATCAGCCGGCCGAGGCGTCGGCGGACAAGCTGCATGCGGTGTCGAAGTTCAATGTGGTGACGGGCGAGCAGGTCAAGGCGCCGCCGGGGCCGCCGACCTATACCAAGGTGTTCGCCGACGCGCTGATCGACGAGGCCAGCCGCAATCCGGGGATTGTGGCGATCACGGCTGCGATGCCGTCCGGCACCGGGTTGGACCGGTTTGGCAAGGCGTATCCGGAGCGGACGTTTGACGTGGGCATCGCCGAGCAGCATGCGGTGACGTTTGCTGCGGGCATGGCGAGCGAGGGGATGGCACCGTTCTGCGCGATCTATTCGACGTTCCTGCAGCGGGCGTATGACCAGGTGGTGCATGACGTGGTGTTGCAGTCGCTGCCGGTGCGGTTTGCGATCGACCGGGCCGGGCCGGTGGGTGCGGATGGGGCGACGCATGCGGGGTCGTTCGACCTGGCGTATCTCGGCTGTTTGCCTGGGTTGGTGATCATGGCGCCGTCGGATGAGGCGGAGCTGGTGCACGCGGTGGCGACGTTGGCGTCGATCACCGATGGGCCTTCGGCGGTTCGGTTTCCGCGCGGCGAGGGCACCGGGGTGGCGCTGCCGGCGCGCGGCGAGGTTTTGCCGATCGGCCGCGGCCGGATTGTGCGCGAGGGGCGGGAGGTGGCGATCCTGTGCCTTGGCCCGCGGCTTGCGTCGTGTCTGGCTGCGGCGGAGACGCTGGCGGCGCAGGGGGTGCAGTGCACGGTGGCGGATGCGCGGTTTGCCAAGCCGCTGGACACCGCGCTGATCGAGCAGCTGGCGCGCGAACATTCGGTGCTGGTGACGATCGAGGACGGCTCGATGGGTGGGTTTGGCGCCGCCGTGATGCAGCATCTGGCGTGGGCGGGGTTGCTGGATGGCGGGTTGAAGATCCGGCCGATGGTGTTGCCGGACCGGTTCCTGGAGCATGACAGCCCGGCCAAGCAGTGGATCGATGCCGGGCTGACCGCCACGGATATCGTGCAGACCGTGACCCAGGCGCGGGGCTGATGGCCAAGGCCCGCGCCGACCAGTTGCTGGTCGATCGCGGTCTGGTTGAGAGCCGCAGCCGGGCGCAGGCGCTGATCCTCGCCGGCAAGATCTATTCGGGCGACCGGCGGGTCGAGAAGGCTGGGCAGCCAATGGCCGAGGATGCGCCGCTGGAGGTCAAGGGCCAGGATCACCCTTGGGTATCGCGCGGCGGGCTAAAGCTGGCGCATGGCATCGCGCATTTCGGGTTTTCGCCGGAGGGGCGCATCTGCTTGGATGTCGGCGCATCCACTGGCGGGTTTACCGACGTGCTGCTGACGCATGGGGCGGCAAAGGTGCATGCCGTCGATGTCGGGCATGGCCAATTGGCGTGGAAGCTGCGCAGCGATCCCAGGGTGGTTGTGTATGAGAAGACCAATGCGCGGCATCTGACGCAGGCCATCGTTCCCGACCCGATTGAGGTTCTGGTGTGCGATGCCAGCTTTATCGGGCTCGGGACGCTGTTGCCGAACCCGCTTTCGTTGTGTGCGCCTGGCGCCTGGGCGGTGGCGCTGATCAAGCCGCAGTTCGAGGCGGGACCGGGCCAGGTCGGCAGCAAGGGTGTGGTGCGCGATCCCGCCGTGCATCAGGAAGTTTGCGAGCGGGTGCAGCGCTGGTGGTCTGGGCTGGCCGGCTGGAGCGTGCTGGGCATCAGCGAAAGCCCGATCACCGGGCCCGAGGGCAACCATGAGTTTCTGATTGGGGCGCGGTTTCAGCCCTGAGTTCGAGTTATTTGGCGTGCAAGCCGATCCTGGCCAGGACTTCGGCGATGTCCGTCTGCACCGACGGCCTTGGCGTTGCCGCATCGCTGCGGCAGGTGCCGGGTCTTTTCGTGACGCACACGTTGTTGTTGTGCCCGCAGAAGACGTCTTGAAAACCCAGGCTGTTGTCTTGTTCGGTGCGTCTGAACGCAAAGATGTAGTTGAACGCCGATGCCTGGTGCGACAGATTCTCGCGGTCGGTTGTGTAGAACTGCAGATCCGCCCGCAAAGCGGTCAGGTTGAGATTGTGCCATACCGGCGGCGAGACGATGCCCACGCCGCAGGCGGTGGGATCGGCGTTCACCACCGCGTAGGCGCGCAGCAAGTCGGCATCGTGCTGGAATAGCTGGCGGAGATCGTAGCTCAGCCCGAGTTGTACCGACATCGCCAGCCAGAGTGCCGCGGCGGCGGCGGGCATCCAGCGTTGCCTGACCCAGGCGAGCAGTTCCGCCGTGCCGATGCCGGCCAGGGTCAGCAGCAGCGGCAGGGCTGGGTAGACGAAGCGGTATTCCTTGTGCGGCACACAGGAGAACGTCAGCACGACGGCGGCGGCCACGGCCGCCAGTGATGGGAGTCGGCGGGCGCCGAGCCAGATCGTCAGCACGAGCAGCGGCGTCGCCAGCAGCCAGTGCTGTGTGGTGAGGGTTAGGTAAAACGTAAATGGTGCGTCGCCGAACAGGTCGGCCACGCCCGAGGTATTGGTCAGGATGTAGACGTAGACTGAATAGAATGGCGCACCCCAGGTGATCCAGTCGGCGAGGCCGAGTGCTAGCAAAGGGATGGCGAAGCCGATGGTTAAGAACCAGTAGCGGCGGACGACCAGACCGCCGATGGTGAGCAAGGCGGTTGCCACCGCGAAGCCGAGCTGGATGCGGACGACGAAGGCCAGGCCGAGAATGAGGCCGGCGAGCAGGTATGATAGCGCACGTTCCACCCCGGGCCTGGGTGAAGCTGCGATCCCCAGTATGAGCAGGGTCGCGGACAGCGTGTCAGGCAACAGATGCGGGGCAAAATACAGGTTTTCCAGCCAGATGGCGTTCAGCGCTGCTGCCCAAAGTCCCGCCGCGGGGCTGAGCCAGCGGCCGAGCGACCATGCCGCGACCACGACGGCGCAGGACAGCAGGATGAGACCGACATGCAGGGCGCCGATGAAGACGTCCGGCCGGTCGGACAGGGTGCTGGCCAAGGCCAGAAATGGCGCAATCAGACCCGGCAGCAGCCACGAGCGCGCCCCGATCTGGTATTCCCAGGGCACATAGCCACGGCCGAACACCAGGCGGCCGGCCTGTTCCAGGTTTTGAAAGATCTCGTCGGGGTGCGCCACATTTGGCAGAGCGAACCAGAACGCCAGCCGAAGGGCGAGGGCCACCAGGAGAATCGCCACGAGCCCTGCCAATTCCGGCCGCCGGCACTTGGTTGTGCCGTCATCCACCGCCATGGTCGTGCTTCTTTCAACTTGGCGATGCCATGACTCGGCAACCGACGTTAGATCGCTGTGGCAGCGTTTTTGCCTAAGAGTTCGCCTAAGAGTCCGCCTAAGAGTTTGCCTAAGAGTTTGCCTAAGAGTTTGCTGAGATTAGGTGATTCATCGTGGAGTGACCAGCGTGCCGACCAAGATGCATATCGGGTTCGATTTTTCCTACAGCCATATGGGCGGACGGTGGCGGCTGCCGGGGGCGTGGGAGCAGCATACTTTTCCCGATATCGACATGTTCGAACATGTCGCGCGGATGTCCGAGCGCGGGTTGTTCGACATTCTGTTTTCCGGCGACGGCACAGGGGTGCCGGATACCTGGCGGAGCTCGCGCGATGCGGCGATCGAGTGGGGGATCAACTTTCCGCGCCAGGACCTCAATCCGATCGTGGTGGCGATGTCGCGGGTGACGAAGCATGTGGGCTTTGGGCTGACCTATTCGTCGACATTTATGCATCCGTACTACATGGCGCGGCTGATGAACTCGCTGGATCACATCACCAACGGTCGCATTGCGATGAATTTGGTGACGTCGACGCGGCCGGCGGATGCCGCGAACTATGGCTTTGACGAGCTGATGGAACATGCCGCACGGTATGAGCGGATGGAGGAGTTCACCGACGTCTGCCGCAAGCTGTGGGATGCGACCGAGGCTGACGCGATGCTGTGGGATCGGGAGACCGGGCGGGTCGGCGATCCCGCGAAGGTGCATGCGATGTCGCACAAGGGGCGGTTCTTCAACGTCGAGGGGCCGCTGAACACGCCGCCGTCGCCGCAGGGGCGGCCGGTGCTGATCCAGGCGGGTGGCTCGGCGCGCGGCATTCGGGCGAGTGCGTATGTGGCGGACCATGTGTTCGGCGCCGACATGGCGCTGTCGTTGCAGGTGAAGCAGCGGGTGGCGCTGGATGAGGCGCTGGTGGCGATCGGCCGCGATCCCGCCCAGGTCGGCATTCTCTGGCAGACGCCGATCGTGGTGGCGGAGACCAAGGCGGAGGCGATGGCGCGCAAGGACCTGCTGCTGTCGGCGATCCCGCTGGAGGCAGTGGGGGCGTTCCTGAGCTACAACACCGGCTATGATCTTTCGACGTTGCCGGCGCGGTTCACCATCGCCGAGCTGCATGACGCGATCATCGCCAAGAATGCGTCGCCGGCGGGGTTTGTGTTCGAGCTCGGCGTGAAGCTGGGGCGCGACACCGAGATCACCCGCGAGGAGCTGCTGGAATACGGCACGCGCAGTGCGACAGCGTATGGCACGACGCTGGCGGGCACGGCGTCTGAGGTGGCGGACGTGCTGGAGGAGCGCTTTGAGGCGACCGGCAGCCGGGGTGGGTTCATGCTTGGGCATACCGTGGCGTTGAAGGCCGATTTGCAGGGGATCGTCGATCTTTTGATCCCTGAGCTGCAGCGGCGTGGGCGGTTCCGCACCGAGTACAAGAGGCGGACGCTGCGGGAGAATCTGGCTGAGGGCTGAAATCTGCCGGCGTGAGCACGATTTTTGTTGTTTTCAGCCACTTCGCGTGGCGTTTCCTGGTGGGTGAACAGCACCGCATCCCATCCCCCGTTTTCTGACCTGACCGGCGTACTGCTGACGGTGCGCGCGCGGTTTGGCGACTGGGGGCCGCGTGGGTGGTTGAGCGCGGCGCTGGCGTTTTTGATCTATCGGCGGCTGAGCGCGGTGTGCGGCCAGATGGAACGTCTGGCGGCACGGTTCCGGGCGGGGACGCTGCGGCGGGTGGTCGCTCGCAGTTCGCGCGTGGCGGCCGTGGTTGAGGACCGGCCTGTGCGGGTGAAGCCCGAGGTGGCCTGGCCGCGGCCGTTCGGCTGGATGGTTGCGAAGGCTGGCTGGCGGGCGGCTGGGTATGGGTCGCAGTTGCAGACGGTTCTGCAGACGCCGGAGATGATGGCGTTGCTGGAGGCGGCTCCGCAGGCGGCGCGGCTGCTACGGCTGGGCTGCCGGATGCTGGCGGTGGACACGCGGGTGCTGAAGCCGGGGACCCCCATCGGGTTCGAGCCACCCAAGCCTGCGACACCGGCGAAGCCGCGTGTGCGGAAGCCGAGTGTGCGAAAGCCGCGCCAGAAAGTCGATTGGGGACGGATTGCGTTGCCGCGCGGGGTGCTGGCGTGGGCGAAGCGGGAGGGTTTTGGAAAGCTGCCGCGCGATTGGCGCCGAGGTGCGC
>Ga0302157_10002064_pt1 | contig 23921 bp, 23 predicted proteins | sample I_Bog_N3_3_FD_193502 | JGI IMG/M metagenome (GOLD analysis project Ga0302157, IMG submission 193502) | Peat permafrost microbial communities from Stordalen Mire near Abisko, Sweden - I_Bog_N3_3 | ecosystem: Environmental > Terrestrial > Soil > Wetlands > Peat | place: Sweden: Abisko, Stordalen... | reverse complement strand
CGTGGTGACAATTTAACGCCCAGGGGATTCCTTACGGGATAGATTTGTGATTCAAGACTGATTTTTGGAGATCGGTCATGGATCATTCGGTTGACGAACTGAGCGACGAACAGTGGGAACTGCTGAAGCCATTGGTTCCTGGTGGAGGCAAGGGCAAGCGCGGTCCGCGTTCGAATAACCGGAGTTTTCTCAATGGGTTGTTGTGGTTGACGCGATCTGGGGCGCGTTGGCGTGATTTGCCTGAGCGGTTCGGCAACTACCAGACGGTGAAGCGTCGGTATTATCGCTGGATCGAGATGGGCGTGCTTGACCGGATGTTCGAGTTGCTGGCGAGCGAGGCGGACATGGAATGGTTGATGATAGATTCGACCGTCATTCGTGCGCATCAGCATGCGGCAGGTGCAGCCAAAAAAAAGGGGGACCGGATGCCCAGGGTCTGGGCCGGTCTCGGGGAGGGCTGAGCACAAAAATTCATGCTGGAACAGATGCTTTGGGGCTTCCGGTGCGTCTCATTGCCGGGCCGGGCCAGCAAAATGACGCAGCCAGAGCCAACGAATTGATCGACGGGTTGAAGGCCGACAGCGTGCTTGGCGACAAAGGATACGATTCTGATCCGCTGCGTCAGAAGATCAAAGACCAGGGCGGCGAACCCGTGATACCGCCACGCAAGCACCGGAAACTTCCCATCGATTGCGACTATGTGCTCTACAAAGAACGCAATGCCGTCGAAAGGTTTTTCAACAAGCTCAAACACTTCAGGCGCGTCGCAACCCGATACGACAAGCTGCTCGCAAACTTCATGGGGTTCGCTAAACTCGCTTCCATCGCGATATGGCTACGATAGTTAAATTGTCACCACGACCTAGAAACTTTTGATTCTACTGGATTGGTTACTTCAATCGCCTCGCGCTCGGCAACCGCGCCCAGCAACTCGTATAAAAGCAGACCGTCAGGATTTTGAGTCGCAATGAATTATCGCCATTCCTTCCATGCTGGCAATAGCGCCGATGTCGTGAAGCACAGCCTACTGATCGCCCTCGTGCGGGCCTTGCAGCACAAACAGAGCGCGCTGACCCTGATCGACACCCATGCCGGCTGCGGGCTATACGACCTTGACGGCGAGGATGCCCAACGCACCGGCGAGTCCACGCAGGGCGTGCTGCGGGCCCTTGCCGACCCGAACCCCTTGCTGAACGACTACCGCGCCGCCGTACAGGCGGTGAATGCCGGGGCCGAGCCGCACTTCTACCCCGGCTCGCCGCGGATTCTGGCGCAGCTTCTGCGCCCGCAGGATTTCCTGATCCTGAACGAAAAACATCCCGAGGACGCCTATACCCTGCGCGGCGTGATGCGCGACACATCCGCTGCCGTGCATGAGCGCGACGCCTACGAGCTTTGGCTGGCGATGCTGCCGCCCCGCACCGCGCGCGGCGTGGTCGTGGTCGACCCGCCGTACGAGCAGCCCGATGAACGCGCACGTATCACAGCCACCCTCGCCGCCGCTTACCGCAAATGGGCGCATGGCGTGACGGTGATCTGGTATCCGCTGAAAGACCGCGCCACGCATTGGCGCTGGAGGGAGCAGTTACGCACGCTCGGCATCCCGAAATTGCTGCGGGTGGAGCATTGGTTGTACGATGGCGATCAGCCCAGCATCTATAATGGCGCGGGCCTTTATATCGTCAACCCGCCCTACGCCTTCACCCAGGCGCTGCCGCCTCTGCTGGAAGCCCTGCGCGCTGCGCTGGCGCCGGAGGGGCATAGGGGCGAGATCGCAACCGATTGGTTGGGTGATTAAAATAACCCCTCATCGCACCCTTCCCCCAAAGGGAATTACGGTATTGCCGCGTTGTCGATATTGCCGCGTTGTCGATGCGAGGGAGGGGTGCTGAATGGACAGCCGCCCCATGCCTGCCTTGTTCGAAATCAGCATTTTCGGTCCGTATCGATCCGCGGTCATCAGGCCGCGCCGGGGAACGGTTCGACCTTGATATCATCCGCGTGCCTGCGCGCTTGGGCGAGATCGTAGGCGGTCTGCATGCGCAGCAGCGTTTCGGCGCGAATGCCGAAGGCTTTTTCGAAGCGGATCGCCATGTCGGCGGACAGGTTTGCCCTGCCGTTGAGCAAAGTACTCAGCGCCTGACGCAACACGCCAAAATGCTGCGCCAGTGCCTTCACGGCTACGCCATGAGGCTCGACCACTTCGGTCTTGAGCCACCCACCGGCACGCACGGCAAGCGAGAGATGCATTTCAAGCGCCATGATAATCCTCCAGATCCATCTCGATCAGCGCAAGGTTTTCATCGAGCCGAAAGGTAATACAACAAGGTGCATTGATCAGAACGTATCAAGCCCCTCTCCTTCAGGGGAGGGGGGAAGAGTCGCCATCACCGCACCTTGATATAAGCCGCCAGTTGCGTGTCACCGTCATCGCCCAAGTGCCGGCCCTTCACCCGCCGATCGCCACTGCCAGCCGATAGCCGACGCCGGGTTCGTTGCGGATGCGCGAGGGGGTGTCGGTTTCGCCTTCGAGTTTGCGGCGGATGCCGCGGGCGGCGACGCGCAAGTATTCGACGTCGGTTTCGTGGCCCGGGCCCCAGATCGTGCGCAACAAATGCGCGTGGGTGACGACTTTTCCGGCGTTGGCGGCCAGTTCGGCGAGCAGCGCGAATTCCTTGGGGGCGAGGTGAACTTCGGCGGCGCCCTTGCGCACCACGCGCGCGGCAAGGTCGATTTCGACATCGTCAAAGCGCAGCGCGGCGGCGAGCATGTCCGGGCTGGCGCGGTGGCGCAAGGCGGTGCGCACGCGTGCCAGCACTTCGTCGGTGTCGAACGGCTTGGTCACGTAATCGTCGGCGCCGCGATCGAGCGCGGCGACCTTTTGCGCAGTGGCATCGCGCGCCGACACGACCAGCACCGTCGCCCCGGCCTTGCGCAAGGGCGCGATCAGGTCGAGCCCGTCGCGATCGGGCAGCCCGAGATCGAGCAGCACGACTTGCGGCGTTTCCTCACGCGCGGCGGCCAGCGCGGCAGTTGCGTCGCCCGCCTCGATCACGCGATAGCCCGCCTGTTCCAGCGCATCGCGCAGGATCGCGCGGATCGGCGCTTCGTCGTCGATCACCAGAACGCGCACCGCTTCACGCATCATGCTCTCTGCCATCCCTTCATGTCGCGCTGTCGACCCGGCGCAGGTTTTCAGGCGGGATCAACAGCGTAAACACCGCGCCCCGGCTTCCTTGTGCCTGATTGGACGATGATCGATTGGCGGCGGCGACTTCCATGCCCATCGCCTGGGCAAAGCCTTTGACAATGGCCAGCCCCAGCCCCGTCCCGCCGCTCCGGTCCGAGCCTTCGAGCCGGGTAAACATGCCGAACACGCGCAATTCCTCGCCGGGACGGATGCCGGGGCCTTCGTCGATCACCGCCAGCGCCAGCCCCTCGCCCGCCGGTCGCGCGCGCACGGTCACCGTGCCGTCCGCGCCGCCGTATTTGGCCGCATTGTCGACCAGATTGATCAGGCAATGATGCAGCAGCACCGGATCGGCCAGCACCAGCGGCAGATCGCGCGGCACTTCGACGACCAGCCGATGCCCGCCGAGCACGCGGCGCAGATCGTCGAGCGCCGCCGCCACCGCTTCGTTAAGGTCGACCGGTTCGAGCGCGCGTTCGAGCCCGCCGGTTTCGATGCGCACCATGTCGATCAGATTGGCGACAAAGCGGTCGAGCCGCTCCGCCTCGCCCCGCGCAATATCGAGCTGAGCGCGCTGCCCCTCGGTTTCGGGGCGGATCGCGCGCAACATGCCAAGCACCGTGGTCAGCGGCGTGCGCAAGTCATGCCCGATCGATGACAGCAGCGCCGCGCGCAGCCGATCGCGTTCCTGCACTTTGCCCAGCGCGACCATGTCTTCTTCTGCCGCGATCCGCGCGAGCGCGAGGCCAGCCTGATCGAGCAGGCTGGCCAGCAGCGGCATCTGTTCGCCGCCGAGCGGCATGCCCGCATCCTCGCGCGCCACACCCAGCACCGCATGTGCGACATTGCCGCCGCAGACCGGCTGAAAATACCATTCGGACACCGCCATGCTGTCGCTGCCGGGCCCCGTCGGACGCGCGGTATCAAAGGCCCAGCGCGCCGCGACCCCGTCGATCAGGTCAAGCCCGGCGCGCATCGGCACCGCCGCCTTGACCACCAGCCGCCGCCCGCCCTCATCCGGCGGATCGGGCGCGAGCACGACCGTGCGCACATCGAGCAGGCGGGCAATCTCGCGCGCGAGCAAGGGCCACAAATCGGCGCGCCGGTTGATCCCCATCAGCATGCGCGCAAACCCGGCCAGCGCCCCGTTGCGATCGGCATTGGCCTGCGCCAGCCGCGCCTGCCGCCGGACTTGCCCGCCCAGATGGCTGCACACCACCGCCGTGCCGATCAGGATGACCATCGACACGACATGCGACGGATCGGCGATGGCAAAGCTGTAAAGCGGCGCGACAAACAGGAAATCATAGGCCAGCGCAGCAAACAGCCCGGTCGTCAGCCCCGTACCGAGCCCATGGCGCGTCCCGGCATAGATTACCGGGATCAGATAGAGCATGCTGATGTCGGCATCGTTGCCATGCGCCGCCAGCGTTTCCCCGGCCAGCGTCACGCACGCGATCAACACCAGCGACAAGACCCAGCCGAGCGCCGGAGTGCGCGTATCGACCGGCTCGAACGCGGCCATCAGCGGGTCATTGCCCCGCCTGGACAGGCCAGCCTTTTGGCCTGCCTTTTGGGCGGATTTTGGCGCAGGATTCGGGGGCGATGACACGCTCTATCGATTGCGCGCGCCGACCGGCGAAGTCGAGTGCATAAAGAACGTATAAATATTCTCGTGCCGCGCGTGAAGCAGGCGTAGCGGCCCGACCATGACCGAACCCAATCTGACCGATTCCGCTTTGTCCGAATCAACGCTGGCCGACCTCGCCAGCAATGACCACCACAAGGAGAGCCTGAGCACGCTCGCCGTCGGCGCGATCGGCGTGGTGTTTGGCGACATCGGCACCAGCCCGCTCTATTCGCTGCGCGAAAGCTTTATCGGCGCGCATCCGCTGGCGGTCGATCCGGCCCATATCTTCGGCGTATTGTCGCTGATTTTCTGGACGATGACGCTGATCGTCACGGTCAAATACGTCTTCGTCATCCTCCATGCCGACAACAAGGGCGAAGGCGGCAGCCTTGCCCTGCTCGCGCTGATCGGGCGGCGACTGGGGCAGAACCGATGGACATCGCTGACCGTGTTGCTGGGCATTATCGCCACGGCACTGTTCTATGGCGATGCGATCATCACGCCCGCGATGTCGGTGCTGTCGGCGGTCGAAGGGCTCGAAGTGGTTCAGCCCGCCTTTGCCAAGCTGGTTCTGCCGATCTCCATCGCCATCCTGATCGGCCTGTTTGCGATCCAGTCGCGCGGGACGGCTGCGGTGGGCAAGCTGTTTGGCCCGGTCATGCTCGTCTATTTCGCGGTGATCGCGGTGCTCGGCATCATGGGCATCATGCAGGCGCCCGAAATCCTGTGGTCGATCAATCCCCTCTATGCGGTGCGCTTCTTCGCGATCGACCCGATGCTGTCTTTCCTCGCGCTCGGCTCGGTGATCCTGGCCGTTACGGGGGCCGAGGCGCTTTATGCCGACATGGGCCATTTCGGGCGCAAGGCAATCATGCTGGCCTGGCTGTGGGTTGCATTCCCCTGCCTGCTGATCAATTACATGGGCCAATCGGCGCTGCTGTTGCGCAATCCGAAGCTGGTGGAAAACCCGTTCTTCCTGATGGCGCCCGACTGGGCCCGGCTGCCGCTGGTCATTCTGGCGACATTGGCCACGATCATCGCCAGCCAGGCGGTCATTTCCGGCGCCTATTCGATCTCGCAACAGGCAATTCAGCTCGGCTTTCTGCCGCGCATCCGCATTTTGCACACCAGCGCCAAGGCCGCCGGACAGATCTATGTGCCGCTGGTCAACTGGCTCTTGCTGGCGCTGGTTCTGCTGCTCGTGGTCGGTTTCAAATCTTCGAACAATCTGGCTTCGGCTTATGGCATTGCCGTCACCGGCACGATGTTCATCACCGCCTGCATGCTTGGCATCCTGACCTTTGCCGTGTGGAAATGGCCGCCGGTACTGGCCGCTGCGATGACCAGCGTGTTCCTGATCGTCGATGGTGCCTATTTCGCCTCGAACGTGACCAAGATCCCCGATGGCGGCTGGTTTCCGCTGATGATCGCGGCGATCGTGTTCGTGGTGCTGACCACATGGTCGACCGGGCGGCGCATCCTGCGCGAACGGCTGGCCGAAGATTCGATGCCGTTCGACCTGTTCCTCAATTCGGTCTGCGACAAAGTGCGCCGCGTGCCCGGCACCTCGGTATTCCTGTCCTCGACCGCAGAGGGCATTCCGCCCGCGCTGCTCCACAATCTCAAGCACAACCACATCCTGCACGAACGCGTGGTGATCCTGACCGTGGTGACCGAAGGCGTGCCGCATGTCCCGTCGGAAGCGCGGCGTGTGGTCGAAGACATCGGCCATGGCTTTTACCGCATGATCATCCGCATCGGGTTCATGGACGAAGCCGACATTCCCGCCGAACTCGCGCTTGAAAACCGCGCCGGCGGCGCGTTCAAGCCGATGGAGACCAGCTATTTCCTTGCCCGTCAGACGCTGATCGCGTCGAAGCGGCCGGGCATGGCGTTGTGGCGTGAAAAGCTGTTCGCCTGGATGATCCGCAACGCCGAAAGCGCGATGCAGTTCTTCCGCCTGCCGACCAACCGCGTGATCGAACTCGGCAGTCAGCTTGAAATTTAATCGATCACTTGAATCCCGTCCGCCCGAGCGCCATGGTGCCTCGGCGGAAGGGAGACACGCATGAAACTGGCCGGTATCCGAGTGCTCGACCTGACGAGCTATATCCCCGGCCCCTATCTGACCATGGCCATGGCCGACCATGGCGCCGAGGTTATCAAGATCGAGGCGCCGGGCGGCGATCATACCCGCCACATCGGGCTGAAAGACGGGCCGGATACCGTCTATTTCCGCAATTTCAATCGCGGCAAGAAAAGCCTCGTGCTCGATCTCAAGCAGGAGGCCGATCGCGCTGCGTTTCTGCGTCTGTCCGACAGCGCCGATGTCGTGGTCGAATCCAATCGTCCCGGCGTCGCCCGGCGGCTGGGCATCGATTACGACACGCTGTCGCAGCGCAATCCGCGCCTGATCATGTGTTCGATCAGCGCGTTTGGTCAGGACGGCCCGCGCGCCGGTCGCGCCGCACACGATCTCGCGCTCGAAGCGCTGACCGGCGTGCTCGGCGCCAATTGCGGCGCCGACGGAGCCCCGGCGATGCCCGCGCTGCCCTTGTCGGATTATCTGTCCGCGCTGCAGGGTCTGTCGGGCGTGCTGATGGCGCTTTACGCGCGCGAACGCAGCGGGCGCGGCGACCGGATCGACATTTCGATGCAGGAAGCGCTGCTGTCGGCCACGGCCAATGTCATGGGGCCGACCATGGCCGAAGCGCGCCAGCCGATCGTCGCGCACGAACGCACCACCGGCGGCAGCGCCTTTTATCGCTGGTATGACTGCACCGACGGGCGGCTGGCACTGGCGGGACAGGAACCCAAATTCATCGCCGCGCTGCTGGGGCATCTGGGCCGCGACGATCTGGTCGCGCTGTGCCGCGAACCGGGGCCGCAGCAACAGCCGGTGATCGACACGTTGCGCGGGTTTTTCGCCGGGCAAACGCTGGCGCAAGCAGGCGCCTTGCTCGATCGGCTCGATGTCTGCTGGGGCCGGGTCAACACTTATCCGCAAGCGCTGGATGACGAACAGATCATCGCGCGCGGCTTCATCCTTGCCGATGAACGGGGGCGGCGTCACCTTGGTCCGCCGATCCGGTTTCAGCACGAACCGGCGCGCCCCTCGCTGGCGGTGCCCGATCTCGGCGCCGATCAGGCGCTGGTCGGTTCCGGCGCCATCCGCACGACCTGATCGGCCAGCCGCGCGACATCGTCGGGCGAATGGCTGACGAGGATCATCGGAAGCGCAAACTCGGCACGGATGCGTTCGATCACCGCCATGATCCCGTCGCGCAGACCAGCATCGAGCGCGGCAAGCGGTTCATCGAGCAGGAGGAAACGCGGCCCCGACAGCAATGCGCGACCGATCGCCACGCGCTGCGCCTCGCCGCCCGACACCGTATCGGGGCGACGGGCCAGCAAAGGCGCAATGCCGAGAAAACGCACGGTTTCGGCAAAATCGACAATCCGCCGTTCGGGCGGTGCGCGGCGTTCGCCATAGCGCAAATTGGCCTCGATCGAGAGGTGCGGGAACAGCCGCAGATCCTGAAACACCATGCCGCAGGCGCGCCGTTCGGGCGCCACGGCAATGCCGCGCGCGCTGTCGAACAGCCTTTCGCCGCCAACCACGACATGCCCGGCATCGGGATCGAGCAGCCCCGCGATCGCCGCCAGGACGCTCGATTTGCCCACCCCCGAAGGACCGCACAGCGCGGTTATGCCGCCTCCGGCCACGAAAGTCGTTTCGATCCGGCGCCGCCCCCGGCCAAACGAAAGCGCAATGTCAAAGGACATGCGGTGAAGGCCCCGTCGTTTCGCGATCGCGGCCCCTGCCGCGCCGCAACAGCATTTCCGACGCGATCAGCGCGCCAAGCGAAAGCAGCACCGAAACCAGCGCCAGCCGCCATACCGCCGTTTCCTGTCCCGGCACTTGCAGGGCGGCATAGATCGCCAGCGGCAAAGTCGCGGTTTCGCCGGGCACGTTCGAAACGAACGTGATCGTCGCACCAAATTCGCCGAGCGAGCGGGCAAATCCCAGCACCAGCGCAGCCAGCACGCCGGGGCGAGCCAGCGGCAAGGTAATCGTGACAAAGCTGTCGAGGCGCCCCGCTCCCAATGTCCGCGCCGCCGCTTCAAGCCGGGGATCGATCGCTTCGAGCGAGAGGCGGATCGAACGCACCATCAGCGGCATCGCCATGATGCCCGCCGCGAGCGCCGCGCCGGTCCAGCGAAACATCAGCGTGATCCCCAGCCAGCGCGCCAGCAGCGCCCCGATAATGCCATGCGGCGCAAACGCGATCAGCAGCATCCAGCCGATCACTACCGGCGGCAGCACCAGCGGCAAATGCACCAGCGCATCGACCACGACTTTGCCCGGAAAGCGTCCGCGCGCCAAAAGGTAGGCTAATGCAAAGGCAACCGGCAGCACGCCGATGATCGCCACCAGGCTGACCTGCAACGACAGGCCGACAATCGCCCATTCATCGCCCGACAACAGCATCAGGGCGCCACAAAGCCATAGCGGCGAAAGATCGCCTTGCCCTCGCCCGACAGCAGGAAACGGCGAAACGCCTCCCCCTCGGGATTGGTCGATGTCCTGAGCCGCGCCAGCGGATAAGTGATCGGCGCATGACTGCCCGGCGGAAACACGCCGACCATGCGCACGTGCGGTTCGGCCAGGGCATCGGTCGCATAGACGATGCCGAGCGGCGCGGCGTCATGCGCGACCAGACCGAGCGCGGCGCGGACATTTTCGGCGCGCACGACCTGCCCCGACACCTGATCCCATACGCCAAAATGCTGCAAGGCCTCGCGCCCATAGCGCCCCGCCGGCACGCTGTCGGGATCGGCCATGGCGAGTTTGCCCCCGCCCAGCGCGCGAAGCAGCGCAAAGCCGGGCGCAGGACGCAGGCGCAAACGGCTGTCTGCCGGAGCGACGATGACCAGCGCGCCGACGAGGAACGACTTGCGCGTTTCGGGCACGATCAGCCCCGCCTTCGCCAGAGCGTCCATCCAGTCTTCATCGGCCGAAACGAACAGATCCGCCTGCCCCCCGCCCGAAATCTGCCGCGCCAGCGCAGACGACGCGGCGAATGACAGCACCGGTCGGGGATGTCCGTGCCGCCTCCACGCCTCGGCCGCGGTCGTCATCGATTCCTGCAGGCTGGCGGCGGCAAGCACCAGCGGCGCTTTCGGCGCGGCGAAAACCGGCGGAATGCAGGCACCAAGCGCAAGCAGCAGGGCGAGCACCCCCGAGGCCCGTCGCAAAAGGAGAAAATAGCGTCCCATATCCCGCCGTATAGAGGGCGTCACCGCTTGCGCAAAGCCCCGCCGTTGTACGCGCAGTTGTATCGGCACCATCATTGCGCTTTGGCGGCAAACATGGAATGCCCAAGCGACTTCCCCCCACAAGAGGACACACGCGATGATGCCCCGCATGGTAATTTCGGGCCTGGCTGCCGTCGCGATGCTGATCGCGGCGCCCGCGCTGGCCCAAAACGATGATGATCGGGGCGGCGGGGATCAGGGCGGCTGGCAGGAAGCACCCGGCGTGGCGCCGGTCGGCACACAGGACCGCGTCTATGGCAAAGCCGATGCGCGTTTCAGCCTGATCATCTGGCTCGACCCGGAATGCCCTTATTGCAAAGTGCTTGGCCAACAGCCGCAGCATGTCGTCGATGGCTCGGGCGGGCGCGTCAATCTTGCCGTGCGGCTCTATCCCTTGCCGTTCCATGGCCCCAATGCCGTGATCGCCTCGACCACCGCGCTGTGTGTGGCGGATCAGGCAGGCGTTGCAGGCTATTACCGCTTTCTCGACGGATGGATGGCGCGGACGGGCAGCAATGGCCGGGGCATCGGCGAGCCTTTGGGCCAGGGCGATCCGGTGGCCGACCTCGCTGCGGCCTCTGGCGCGCGCGACCGCAATGCCCTGGCCGGCTGCACCACGTCGAGCCGGACCGGCCAACGGCTTGCCGCCGAGATGAAGGCCGGCGACATTGCGGGGATCGAAGGCACACCGGCCATCGCGGTGCGCGACAATCGCTTCGGCCACACGATCATGGTTTCGGGCGCGATCGGCGAAGAGGACATGCAAAACGCGATACGCGTCCTGGGGCAAGTAGACGATCACCCCGATCAGGCCCCGAGCGGGGGCAATGACGCGCAAGGCGTGCCGGGTGGCGCGACGCATTGACGCGCTCCTGTGCGAGGCAGTGCTCGCCGCGCTGCTGATCGCGGAGCCCGCGCTGGCCGCGCCACCCGATCCCGCGCCTTCCGGACTTGCGCCTTCGGGGGCGATCGATGACGATCTGGGCCAGGCCACTCCCGGCTTCGACGCAAGCATCCCGCCGCCCGCTTTCGTGCAGCCCGGGCGCGACGCGCCGCTCGACCCGGTAATCGCGCAGCTGATCGTGGCGCGACTGGTACAATTGCACTTGCTGGCCAGTCCTGCCGAAGCGCAAGACCCCGCGAGAGCCGCCGAGGCAATCAGAGGGTTTCAGGCGGGTGTCGGGCTGAAGCCGACCGGCGTTCTCGACAAAGTGACGATCGCCAGTTTCGCGTTGTAGCGTCACCCGCAACCGGCGCAGAATTTCACTGTTTCTGCTGCTCCAGCAAAGGCTTGAGGTAAAATCCCGTATGGCTGGCGGGATTGCCCGCGATGTCCTCGGGGGTGCCCTCGGCCACCACTTCACCGCCGCGCACACCGCCTTCGGGGCCCATGTCGATGATCCAGTCGGCGGTCTTGATCACATCCAGGTTGTGTTCGATCACCACCACGGAATTACCCTGTTCGACCAGCCTGTGCAGCACTTCGAGCAGCTTGCGCACGTCTTCGAAATGAAGGCCGGTGGTCGGCTCGTCGAGGATATAGAGCGTCTGCCCGGTCGAGCGGCGCGCCAGTTCCTTGGCCAGCTTGACCCGTTGTGCCTCGCCGCCTGACAACGTGGTCGCCTGTTGCCCGACTTTGACATAGCCGAGCCCGACTTCGGCGAGCATCTGCATGCGGTCGCGGATCGGCGGAACCGCCTTGAAGAATTCGACCGCATCCTCGATCGTCATGTCGAGCACGTCGGCGATCGAAAGCCCCTTGAATTTCACGTCGAGCGTTTCGCGGTTGTAGCGCTTGCCGCCGCATTCCTCGCACGTGACATAGACATCGGGCAGGAAGTGCATCTCGATCTTGATCAGCCCGTCGCCATGGCACGCCTCGCAGCGCCCGCCCTTGACGTTGAAGCTGAACCGCCCGGCCTTGTAGCCACGCGCCTCGGATTCGGGCAGACCGGCGAACCAGTCCCGGATCAACGTGAACGAACCGGTGTAGGTCGCCGGATTCGAACGCGGGGTGCGCCCGATCGGCGACTGGTCGATCTCGATCACCTTGTCGCAATGTTCGAGGCCGAGAATGGCGTCATGCGCCCCGGCAATCACCCGCGCGCCGTTGAGCACGCGCGCCGCGCCCGCCTGCAGAGTGTCGATGATCAGCGATGACTTGCCCGATCCGGATACCCCCGTGACGCAAGTGAACGTGCCCAGCGGAATGTGCACCGTGACATCGCGCAAGTTGTTGGCGCGCGCGCCCTTGACCGTGATGTCAAGGCCATTGCCCTTGCGCCGGACGCGCGGCACTTCGATCCGCCGCGTGCCGTTGAGGTATTGCCCGGTCAGGCTGGCCTCGCTCGCCAGAATGTCGGCCAGCGTGCCCTGCGCAACGATTTCGCCGCCATGGACGCCCGCGCCGGGGCCAAGGTCGACGATATGGTCGGCCGTGCGGATCGCGTCTTCGTCATGTTCGACGACGATCACCGTGTTGCCGAGATCGCGCAGCCGTTTCAGCGTTTCGAGCAGGCGGTCATTGTCGCGCTGATGCAGCCCGATCGACGGTTCGTCGAGCACATAGAGCACGCCCGACAGCCCTGACCCGATCTGGCTGGCCAGACGGATGCGCTGGCTCTCGCCGCCCGACAGCGTGCCCGAGGTCCGGTCGAGATTGAGATAATCGAGCCCGACATTGTTGAGAAAGCCGACCCGCTCGTTGATTTCCTTGAGAATGGCGCGCGCGATCTGCCGCTTTTGCGGGGTCAGGTGTTCGTCCAGCCGCCCGAACCAGTCCGCCGCCGCCGCGACCGACAGGTGGGTAATGCTCGAAATGTCTTCGCCCGCGACCTTGACCGCCAGCGCTTCGGGCTTCAGCCGCGCGCCGCCGCAAGTCTCGCAAGGTTGCGCGGTCTGAAACTTGCCCAGTTCCTCGCGCGTCCACGCGCTTTCGGTCTGAAGCATGCGGCGGTTGAGATTGCCGATCACCCCTTCGAATGCCTTGGACACGGTATAGGACTTGCGCCCGTCGACAAATGTCAGCGGGACCGGCTTGCCCCCGGTGCCATAGAGGATGACGAGCTTGATTTCGCCCGGCAGCTTGTCCCACGCCGTATCGAGGCTGAATCCGAAATGGTCGGCAAGGCTGGCCAGCACCTGCATGTAATAAGGGCTCGGCGGGTTTGATTTGGCCCAGGGCATGATCGCGCCCTGTTTGAGCGACAGGTTTTCATTGGGTACGACCAGTTGCGGATCGAACAGCAGCTTTTCACCCAGACCGTCGCAAGCCGGGCACGCCCCTTGCGGTGCGTTGAACGAAAACAGCCTCGGCTCGATGCTCTCGATCGTGAAACCGCTGACCGGGCAGGCGAACTTTTCCGAAAAGACGATGCGGTTGGGCGGCAGTCCGGTGCCTTTGAGCGTCTTGGCCCGGCCCTTGGTCTTTACCTCTTCCTCGCGCCCCGGCACGACGCCGTCGGCAAGGTCGATAAAGGCGAGGCCATCGGCCAGCTTGAGCGCCTGTTCGAAACTGTCGGCCAGTCGGCTTTCGATGCCTTCGCGCACGGCGATGCGGTCAACCACGACTTCGAGATCGTGCTTGAGCTTCTTGTCGAGCGCGGGGGCGTCTTCGATCGCGTAGAATTCGCCGTCGATGCGCACGCGGGTATAGCCCGCCTTTTGCCACTCGGCCAATTCCTTGCGGTATTCGCCCTTGCGACCGCGCACCACCGGCGCCAGCAGATAGGCGCGCGTGCCTTCGGGCAACAGCATCACGCGATCGACCATCTGGCTGACCGTCTGCGCGGTGATCGGCAGGCCGGTGGCGGGCGAATAGGGAATCCCCACGCGCGCCCAGAGCAGGCGCATATAGTCATAGATCTCGGTCACCGTGGCGACCGTCGAGCGCGGGTTGCGGCTGGTCGTCTTTTGCTCGATCGAGATAGCCGGCGACAGCCCGTCGATATGTTCGACATCGGGCTTCTGCATCATTTCCAGAAACTGCCGCGCATAGGCCGACAGGCTTTCGACATAGCGCCGCTGCCCTTCGGCATAGATCGTGTCGAACGCGAGGCTCGATTTGCCCGACCCCGACAACCCGGTGATCACGATCAGCGAGTCGCGCGGGAGATCGATGTCGAACCCCTTGAGATTGTGCTCGCGCGCGCCGCGCACGGAAATGAAGCTGAGAGCCATGGCTGCTGCGTGTTCCATATTTGTTCGATTCACGCAAGACGTGTCGACCGGCATTTTGCACGCATGACCGAAGGGGCAAGGTGGAAAATGGTGGTGACACACCACCGCGCGATTGATCCGTTCGGGATGGGCCGATTTCACCAACCGGAGCGCCCCTGTTTTTCTGGCCCCGAAACTCTCAAGCATACCGTCCATACGCCGTTGACCTATGTGTCATTGGCATATAAAATAGCCCCATGACCACCTTGCAGACCGTCGTCGAGATGGAGTCCTTCCTCAAGCGCGCGCGGGCGATCATGTCCGATGAGGAGCGACTTGCCATCGTGTCGTTTCTGGCGGCCAATCCGGAGTCGGGTGTTTCGCTGGGCGGTGGCCTGCGCAAGGTCCGCATCGCCCGCGAGGGTAGCGGCAAGAGCGGTGGCTACCGGACCATTTATGTGTTCGGAGGCAATTCGATGCCGCTGTTCCTGCTGACGGTGTTCGCCAAGAATGAGAAGGGTAATCTGTCCCCACCCGAACAGGCTGCGGCAGTCGCGTTGAGCAAGCAGTTGCTCGCAACTTATGGAGATCGTGCATGAGCGAAGTTTACGATAGCCTGATGGAAGGGTTGAACGAAGCAGTGGCTTTCGCGCGGGGCGAGAAGACCAATGTCATCGTCCACCAGATCGAGGTGCCCACCGTCGATGTCGCTGCGATCCGCGCCAGCACCGGCCTGTCGCAGGGTGCCTTCGCGCGCAGCATCGGCGTTGCCAAGGGCACGCTTCTGAACTGGGAGCATGGCCGCAGGCACCCCACCGGCCCCGCCCAGGTGCTGCTTGCCATGATTGCCAAGAAGCCCTCACTGGTGAGCGAACTACTGCGCTGACGCCAGCGCCGGATCATCGCTGCGTACCGTCTCCAGATGCGCATCGCGAAGGTCTCGCATCTGGCGCTATTTCGGGGTTTTCGCAACCCGTTCGGAAATTCTGAAACAACTTGCACAACATCGTGCTTTCCATCAAGCATTCTGAATCTTTTGACAAAAACGGAACACTAATCACTGCAGATGAGCACGATTTTCCTACAAGTATAAGTAATGGTGCACAATCTTCTTCATGGAAGGTTGTTTCTTTCAATATAGATGGAGGGAAGCCAACTGACATAGGGTACATTAAAATAAAATATGGCTCCATTCAGCAGATACGCCTTTTTGGAAATAACTAGGGTGGCCTAGGCTCTCGAAAATACGACAAGCTCAAACAAACACCCTAATTTCGAGCACCTACCAGACCAGCGCGCGTGCCCCCGGTTCGCCCAGCCAGCGCGCCTCTACGCCCCAGACGCGGGCGATTACCGCCGGATCGAGCGCCGTTTCGGGCGCACCGGACGCCGCCACGCGGCCGCGGTCAAGCACCACGACATGATCGGCATGATTGACCGCCTGCGCCAGATCGTGGAGCACCAGCGCCACCCCCTTGCCCGCCTGCGCCAGCCGCCGGAAATGCAGCAGCAGCGCGCGCGCCTGCGCCAGATCGAGGCTGGCCAGCGGTTCGTCGGCCAAGACCCAGCCGGGATCGCCCGCCAGGACCCGCGCCAGCAGCGCCCGCGCGCGCTCGCCGCCCGACAGGGTGCCGACCGGACGCCCGGCATAAGCGGACAGATCGACTCCGGCCAAGGCTTCGGCTACGGCGCGATCGTCCTCGTCGCGCGCCGTGCGATGCGGCAAGCGGCCCAGCCGGACCAGCGTTTCAACCGACAGGTTCCACGCGACTTCGCCACCTTGCGGCAGATAGCCGATCGCCAGCGCGCGTTCACGCGGGGGCATCGCGTCAAGGCGGCGATCATCGACCGCAACGTCGCCCGCGATCAGCCCGGCCAGCGCGGAAAGCAGCGTCGATTTGCCCGCGCCGTTGGGCCCGACGATCGCAGTGACCCGGTCCGGCGGCAGATCCACCGAAACCCCCTCGAGCCGCCCCGGCACGACAAGCGATTGTGCGCGCAGCATCACGCCCATTCCCGCCGCAGCCGCACCAGCAGCATCAGGAAAAACGGCGCGCCGATCAGGCTGAGCGCGATGCCCAGCCGCAATTCGCCCCCGGCAAGCGGAAACAACCGACACCCACTGTCCGCCACGAGCACCAGCAAGGCCCCGGCAAGCGCGCTCGGCACGATCAGCGAACCCGGCCTTTGATCGGTCAAGGGACGCAGCAGATGCGGCACGATCAGTCCGACAAAGCCGACGATTCCCGCCACCGCCACCCCGGCGCCGACCACCAGCCCGATCCCCAGCACCATCCGCGCCTGAAGCCGCGCCGGATCGACCCCGAGCGAGCGCGCCGCCGCATCGCCCAGAGTCAAGGCATCGAGCGCCCCCCCGGTCCGCGCCAACAGAACCACGCCGAGCAGCGTCGGCGGCCCGGCCAGCGCGACATCGTGCCAGCTACGATTTTCGAGCGCCCCCATCAGCCAGGTGACAATCTCGCTCAGCGCAAAGGGATTGGGCGACAGGCTGATGACCAGACTGGTCAGCGCACCGGCAAGGCTGGCGATCATCATCCCCGCGAGCGTAAACAGCGTCACCGCGCGCCCGATCCCGCCGGTCGCACCAGCGCCCGCAATCAGGACCAGCAGCGCCATCGCCAGCGCGGCGCCCGCCAGCGCAAACAGCGGCAGAGCCCAGCCTTGCGCCGCGATCCCGGTCGAAATCGCCAGAACCGCGCCCAGCGCAGCCAGCGGCGCAATGCCGAACAACCCCGGATCGGCCAGCGGATTGCGCAAATAGCCCTGCATCGCCGCACCCGCCGCGCCCAGCCCACCGCCGATGATCAGCGCCAGCACCGCGCGCGGCGCACGCAGTTCGACAAGGATCGGCACGGCATTGCGCACCGGCGACCCCAGCGGATTGATCCACACTTGTCCCGCCAGCAACGACAACGGCAAAGCCAGCGCCAACAACCCGGCGAGCACGATCCACCAGCGCAAGGCCATCAACCGCGTCCTCCGTTCAGCGAACGACGCAAGGCGGCGAGGCGCGCCGCCGCACGGATGATCGTCGGCCCGCCGCAATAGAGCAGCCCGGCGGGAAATTCGGCCCGCATGGTGCCGGTCAGCACGCCCAGCGCCGGGTGACGCAGCATGCGGTCATGCCCGACCGTCAGGATCACGCGCGGCGGATGCGCCAGCATGCGTTCGAGCGGATAGATATCGGCCTGGCCATAGCCCTCGCGCGCGGGCAGATTGGCAAAACCGGTGCGTCCGAGCAGATCGTCGATCAGCGTGCCCTGCCCCGCGACCATGCCGCCCCATTCCCACAGCACCGCATCGACCGGCACGGCGCCCGGCGGTGGCGCGGCCGCCGCCAGCGCGGCCTCGATCCGGCGCACCAGCGCCTCGCCGCGTTCGGGATGCCCGATGATCGCCGCCAGCCGGCGTACATCGCCGAGCGAATCGGCGACGTTGTGTTGCGTGCGGAGCGTTTCCAGCCGCAGCCCGAGCCGACGATAGGCCGCGCGCGTCGCCGGGGCGACAAACTCGCCATCGATCACCACGTCGGGCTGCAAGGCGACCACTTCTTCGATCGTGCCATGCGTCGTGGCGTGACGCCGGACTTCGGAGATCGGCAGCGAGCTGCTCGCCGGATCGCGGCTATAAGCGGAATAGGCGAGAATCTGCGCCGGATCGGCAACTTCGGCAAGGATCGCGTCACTGCACGGATTAAGCGAGACGATACGCGGAAGCGATGCCGCGCGCGGCGTGACCCGCGCCGCCGCAACGGTCGGCGACAGGGCGGCAAGCATGGCCACGAGGCCCGTCCCGCAACGCCAAACCGGGCCGATCAATAGCGAACCCGGATACCGGCAAAGACCCCGCGCCCGACCGCGCCGTAGCCCGCGACCGTCGGCGTATGGTCGTTGAACAGATTTTCGATCCGGCCATAGAAGTCGATGAAGCGGCCAAACGGCAGGCTGGCGCGCAAGGTGGTCAGTTCGCTCGGCCCCAGCCGCACCGTATTGGCCGCATCGTCCCAACTGGCCGTCTGCACGCGCGTATCAAGGCCCAGGACCACCCCCTTGAACGGCGAAGTCCAGTCGATCGAGGCGGTCACCGCGTCCTGCGGTCGCCGCGCGAGCAGCTTGCCCCGGTTGACCGCGCCGGGCGTGCGGTCGGTGGCATGATCATAGCTGTAAAGCGCGGCAATGCGCAGCTTTGACGTCGGAACCAGCGTGGCTTCGAGCTCGACCCCATCGGCACGGGCGACGCCGACATTGGCGAACGTACCGTTTGATCGGTCGCTGCAGACCGACGTCGTCATCCCGGCGCACCCCACGAAAGCGATCAGATTGCGGCTGTCACGGCGATAGACCGATGCCGTCAGCCGCACCCGGCCGTCATCGCCCGAATATTCCACCCCCGCGTCATAGCTCTCGGCGGTTTCGGGAGCCAGGCCCGCATTGCCGTATGCAGACCACAACTGGTACAGCGTCGGCGCTTTGAAGCCATCGGCATAGCTGCCGCGCAAGCGCACGCCTTCGAGCAATTTCAGGCTGCCGTTGGCGCTGAAACTGTCGTGGCTGCCAAACTGGCTGTGATCGTCGACGCGCAAGCCCGCCGCCAGTGTCGCCACCGGGCCGTACCAGCCGAGCAACAGATGGCCGCTGTCGATCCGCGCGCGGTGTTCGCTGTCATAGCTGCCCGAATAGCCGGTCCATTCGTCATCGGCGCCGAAATTGGCCAGAAACCCGGCGGGCAACTTGACCGATCCGGTCAGGTCGACGCGTTCCGATCGGCCCAGCCAGATCGCCGTGACATCGCCCGGTTCGTTTTGCGCGACATAGACGCGCCTGGTCGTCGCCAGCGCATAGCCGGCATCGAGCGCGACGCCACCCTTTTCGAAATGCGCGCCCGCGCGACCGGAAAACTGCTCGGTTTCCAACGCTGCGGCCGCATCGCCCGTGAGTTCGAGCGGCAGGGGAAAGCCATTGCCGCTTTGCTTGCCATCGGCATAGCGCGCGGTCGCAACGAACGACAGCGTATCGGTCAAGCTGTAGCGGCCGCGCCCTGCCAGATGCCATTGATGAAACCCGCCGGAACCTTCGATGCGCGGCGCGGGAATATCGTCATTGGCGACATATCCGATATTGAATGCAAGCGCATAGCGGTCTTTTTTCAGGCCGACGGCGAGGTTTTCGGCAACGTTGTCGCGGCTGCCGGTTTCGATCGAGGCGAGCACGCCTTTTGTTTCCGGGGTCGTCAGCGCGATGACCCCGCCGATCGCTCCGCTGCCCCAGATCAGCGAATTGGAGCCGCGCAAGACATCGATGCGCTCGATTCCCGCCATCGTCAGCGTGCCGAAATCATATCCGCCGCTCATACCTGCGACATCGTTCATCCGCACGCCATCGATCGTGACGAGCACGTCGCTGGCCTCGGAGCCGCGCATATGGACCTGGGTATCGGTCCCCTGTGCCCCGTCGCGCGTCCAGGTCACCCCCGGAATCAACGCCAGTGCGCGGGTGAAGTCGGCCCCGCCGATGCGTTCGAGATCGTCCGAGGTCAGCACGGTGACCGACTGCGCCACGTTGTCGAGCGGCAGTTTTCCACCGGTGGCGATCGTGGTGATCGGAATCGGCGCAATATCGGGCGCGGCCTGCGCTTCTTCGGGCGGGGGATAATCGTCGGCAGCCGACGCGGCACTGCCCGTCGGAGAATTCGCGGGTGGAACGTCTTGCGCCAGCGCCGGACCGGAAACCAGACCCGACGCCACCAGAACCGTCGCCATCACGATCTCGGTCACCGCCGCTCGGCCGGCGGCGCTGCGGATCAACCCGGTCATCCATCACTCCTTACGGACCGTAACTGCCCGCGCGGTCGCACGAAAGACAACGGCGACCGGCGCATAGCCGGGCCCGGCGAAGAGAACAACCCTGGCCGCGACCATCCCGGCAGCGAACCTGTCGCATGGCGCGGTTAAGGACACGGCGCAGTTAAGGACACGGCAAGGGATCGTCGCATAACGGTACATCGCCCGATGAACAGGTGCGAAGCGCCCGGGAATCGGATAGCGGGAATCGGACAGCGGAAAATCCGATCACGCCCGCGTGCCGATCACGCCCGCGTGCCGATCACTCCCGCGCGCCGATCACTCCCGCGCGAAAGCCGGACTTTCCCGCCATTCACTCCGCATGAGGTGCCGCAGGGCCAATGCCGCTGGAAATCGCCTACCGACCGGTTGTCCTGCCCCCCGCTGCGGCCCTGCGCAAGACGGGTGCGTCGGTCGTGGGTAAAGCGTGCGCCGGGCCATCCGCGGCGGTTCGCTTTTCGCCGGAATTGCGCCCGCGCGATTTTGCGGCGCGCATCCGTCGTCGCGACATGGTTTCGCTGCGGCGTGCGCTGCACCGGCCCGCGCGGCTGCGCCAACGGATCGCGGGCGTGGCGTTGGTCGGATTGGTGCCAGCGCTGCTTGCCGTAGTGGGCTGGGGCAATCCGCATGGAATCGGCGGCGCCCTTGCGCAGGAGCGGGTTTCCCCCTGGCATGGCAGGAACGCGGTCTCTGCAAGCGACGGCCTGCTGACCCCGGCGGTCGCCTCTGCCGCATGGGACCAGACATTGGCCGGCGACCACTCCGACGCCGACGGCGCAACGGCGCGCCCTTTGCTCTCGGTCGGCACCGGGCTCGATCATTGGCGGGCGCAACAATGCCTGACCGCGGCGATCTATTACGAAGCCGCGCGCGAACCCGACGCGGGGCAACGCGCGGTGGCCCAGGTCGTGCTCAACCGCGTGGCGCATCCCGCTTTTCCCAAGACCGTCTGCGGCGTCGTTTACCAGGGGTCGGAACGCCCGGGCTGCCAGTTCAGCTTTGCCTGCGACGGGTCTCTGGCGCGGCGGCCGATGGCCATCTATTGGGAACGGGCGCGGCGCGTGGCCGAGGCCGCGCTGGGGGGCGCTGTCTTTGCGCCTGTCGGGCTTGCCACGCATTACCATACCAGCGCGGTCCATCCCGCCTGGGCCGACAGCATGGCCTTTCTCGGCACGATCGGCGCGCACCGCTTCTATCGCTGGAGCAGCAGCGCGGGTCAGCCGCGCGCGTTTAACGCCGTCTATGCCGGCGGCGAGCCGGTCGCCGCGCCGCATCCGCATACATGGGCCTCGACCGGCGCCGACCTGGCCGATCCGCTCGTGCTCGAAAAAGCGTTCGAGGCAGGCCGGCTTGCCGCCTTGCGCAGCGCAGTCGCGCCGATGGCAGAGCCCGAATCCGGCCGCGGCCAGATGCCGGTCGCCTTTGATCAGCCGCCCCAGCCCGCCGCCAGCGCGCCGGCTGGCGCCCCGGTCGGCGCCCCCGTCGGCGATGCGCGCAGCCGCCTCCTGCCCGGATCGGGCGCCGTTCGCCCCGAAGCGGAACAGCAATACGACCGCGCCGCGCACTGGATCCATCAACCGGGAGCCTGAGGCGGCTTCAAAATTCGCACCCGGCCAGAACGGCCCCTGCCAGACGCACTTTGCCGGATTTGGACCACCCGGTTTCAAATCTCCCGGTTTCAAATCTCCCGGTTTCAAATCTCACTGTGCGCGCGATCCGGGAAAAAGGTTTGCGTCTCCTTTACTGTGTCGTCTCATGAGCTGTTCACGCGTCCGGGGCTAAATCGCTGGCGAACGGCACGCATTGTGCGGTTTGTGCGAGGAGAGACCCGGATGCTGCGATTTGTCCCTCGATATGGTATCGTATCGCCGGCGCTGATCCGTCCTTCGCGCCTTCGTCAGCGCTTTGCAGTCAATGACAATGCGATTGTCGCCGGGACCACGCCGCCCCGCAAACCCGCCGCGATTGCCGATGCCAGGGTTCAGGCCGCGCTGCGCCTGTTTGCCGCGCATGGCCTGTCGGCGGCGGAGCGTGCGCGCCTCGCCGCAGCCAACGCCAATGCGCGCGGCGATGAAAGCGATGCGCAGTGGTGGAATGAAATCAGCCGCATGCTCGGTCAGCGCCGCTGAATTCGCAACACTCCGACCGGTGGCGCCAGGAACGCGCGCACCCCGGCTATGGCCCGGCTTTCTGTTTTGACATGATCCGATAAGGAACAACCCCGATCCGTCGTCTCGGGGCGACGGTCATGGTGCGTTCATGTCCCGATGGCATGAACGGTTCTCGAAGAAGATCCGGTATCGACACCCGGCGCCGGGCCTGCGTGACTGCGGCCCCGACGTAACGTCGGCGACTTCGACCGAGGCTGCATGATATTGCGAACCATTATCATAAAAACCCGGAAATTCGACGTTTTACTGCCTTGCAATCCGTTTTCCACGGGCCTACGGACCTCTCCACCCCACCAGGCGCCTTCCTGTCACGCGGGACATGGGCCGGCTCCTAGACGGTGGCAAATCTGATCTTTGTTCAGTCCCGCAGCTACGGGAAAGGACCGTAAAAGCATGGCTCGCAAGAAAATTGCGCTGATCGGCGCCGGCAACATCGGCGGCACCCTCGCCCATCTCGCTGCACAAAAGGAATTGGGCGACATCGTCCTGTTCGACGTCGCAGAAGGCGTGCCCCAGGGCAAGGCGCTCGACCTGTCGCAGTGCGGTCCGGTCGAAGGTTTTGACGCCTCGATCACTGGCACCAACGATTACAAGGACATCGCCGGCGCAGACGTGATCATCGTCACCGCAGGCGTGCCGCGCAAGCCCGGCATGAGCCGCGACGATCTGCTCGGCATCAACCTCAAGGTGATGAAGGCCGTCGGCGAAGGCATCCGGGACAACGCCCCCGATGCGTTCGTGATCTGCATCACCAACCCGCTCGACGCAATGGTCTGGGCGCTGCGCGAATTCTCCGGCCTGCCGCACAACAAGGTGGTCGGCATGGCGGGCGTGCTCGACTCGGCGCGCTTCACGACGTTCCTCGCCTGGGAATTCGGCGTGTCGGTGCGCGACGTGAATTCGTTCGTGCTCGGCGGTCATGGCGACACCATGGTTCCGGTGGTCGAATATTCGACCGTTGCCGGCATCCCGGTGACCGACCTGATCAAGATGGGTCTGTCGACGCAGGAACGCATCGACGACATCGTCAAGCGCACGCGCGGCGGTGGCGGCGAAATCGTCGGCCTGCTCAAGACCGGCTCGGCATTCTATGCCCCGGCCGCCTCGGGCATCGCCATGGCCGAAGCCTATCTCAAGGACCAGAAGCGCGTTCTGCCCTGTGCGGCTTATGTCGCGGGTGAATATGGCGTCGACGGTTTCTATGTCGGCGTGCCGGTGGTGATCGGCGCGGGCGGCGTGGAAAAGGTCATCGAGATCGCACTCGACGACAGCGCCAAAGCCAACCTTCAGGTCTCGATCGACGCTGTCAACGAACTGCTGGTTGCCTGCAAGGGCATCGCGCCCGAACTGGCCTGACATGCAAACCCGGCGGGCCTCGCATCGGGGCCCGCCGACCGGCATGCGCGATGACAAGACTGCGAGGCGGCAACACCTTGATCACAAAGCGGGTATTCGCCCTGAGCCCACGGCAAAGGCAATCGTTCCTGATTTTGTGACACCTGATGCCGCCCCGTATTCCCGCGATCTGCGCGGGACCGGAATTTGGCCCGTGATCCTCACGGGAAGGAAAGTGACCCCCGGCGCGATGCGCAG
>Ga0302157_10002062_pt1 | contig 23925 bp, 21 predicted proteins | sample I_Bog_N3_3_FD_193502 | JGI IMG/M metagenome (GOLD analysis project Ga0302157, IMG submission 193502) | Peat permafrost microbial communities from Stordalen Mire near Abisko, Sweden - I_Bog_N3_3 | ecosystem: Environmental > Terrestrial > Soil > Wetlands > Peat | place: Sweden: Abisko, Stordalen... | reverse complement strand
CTGGCTTTGGAAGGCGTTGCGCCCAAGAGCTTCAACACCAGATTGCTGCGAGAACCCTGGGAAGTCGTCGGCGAAAGCGGCCAGCCGTACAAGGTCTTCACGCCGTTCTGGCGCCGGCATCGCGGCCTTGCCCCGACGCCGCCGCCGCTGCCCGCGCCGACGCGGCTCGTCGCCGCGCCTTGGCCGGCGGACGCGCCGGCGCGCGTGAGCCTGGCGGCGCTGGGGTTGCAGCCGACGAAGCCGGATTGGTCGGGGGGCCTCGCTCAGGCCTGGAAGCCGGGCGAAGCCGGGGCGCAGGCGCGGCTGACCGAATTTCTCGATGCGGCGCTGCCCAATTACGCCGACGAACGCGACCGGCCGGACCGGCCATCGACCTCGCGCCTGTCCCCGCACCTTCGCTTTGGCGAGATCTCGCCGCGCCGAATTGTCGCGACCCTGGAGAGCGCTCACGACTCCGCCAATGCGCGCGCGGCGGAAAAATTCCTCACCGAGCTCGGCTGGCGCGAATTTGCCTATTCGCTGCTCTACGCATCTCCCGATCTCGCGACCCGCGCCTGGCAGCCGAAGTTCGCGAGCTTTGCGTTTCGCGCAGACCAGACCGGCTTTCTCGCCTGGACGAAGGGAAAGACGGGCTATCCTCTCGTCGATGCTGGAATGCGCGAGCTCTGGTCGACCGGCTTCCTGCACAATCGCGTGCGGATGATCGCCGCGTCGTTCCTGATCAAGCATCTGCTGATCGACTGGCGCCAGGGCGAGGCGTGGTTCTGGGACACGCTCTGCGACGCGGACGAGGCCAACAATCCGGCGAGCTGGCAATGGGTCGCCGGCTCCGGCGCGGACGCCGCGCCCTATTTTCGCATCTTCAATCCGGTTTTGCAGGGCGAGAAGTTCGATCCGGAGGGGATATATGTCCGCCGCTGGGTTCCGGAATTGGCTCGCCTCGACTCCCGCTGGATCCACGCGCCCTGGCGGGCGCCGAAATCCGTGCTCGCGGACGCCGGCGTAACTCTGGATCGAACCTATCCCGCACCGATCGTCGATCACGACTTCGCGCGCCGCCGCGCGCTCGACGCCTTGGCGAGCCTGAGCGCCTGAAAGCGGGCGAGGTTCTATTGACCCTGCCGCCTCAAAGCTGTAGGCACAGGCCGCTTTCACAAGCAGCGAGAGCGCGTAGCTCAATAGGTAGAGCATCTGACTTTTAATCAGAGGGTCGTGGGTTCGATTCCCACCGCGCTCACCAAGGAAATTAAAGACTTAGACGAAAATAAGCCAAACTGAAGCATTGAATTTATAGATGCGGGGCAACCGTTGCCCACATTCGATTTCGACGTTGCCCGGGTATGCGCAGGGGTAAAGGAGGCGGGAGGTTACGTTTGGCGGAATGCCCTATTTGCCGACATGCAGCTTCGCAAAACCAAATAAACCAATTCAAACCGTAAACGACGCCCCGCATCGACCGTGGATCGCGGGCAGGCGATCATCGTTTGGCCTGCGAGCCCAAGCCCTCTTCAACTATTCCGTCTCATCGGGCTTCGCCTTGGGCGGCCTCAGCCGCTTCTTCGTCTGCACGTCCTTGCGTGGTCCCTCGACGAGCCGGATCACCGCGCCCCAGAGCGTGCGCACGTCCTGCTGAGTCATCTGCATGCGATGAAACATGTTGCGCAGGTTGCGGCGCATGCCGGGCATCTTGGTGACGGGGCGGAAAAACCCGGCTTCGTCGAGCTTCCCCTCGAGAAATTCGAAGAAGGCCACCAGCATCTGGCGGTCCGCCGGCGGCGAGATCGCCCGTACGACCTCGCTGGGCGGCGGCGCGTCGCCATGGGCCGACTTGAACCATTCGTAGCCGACCAGCAGCACGGCCTGCGCGAGGTTGAGCGAGGCATAGGCGGGATTGGCGGGAAAAGTCAGGACGGCGTCGGCCAGCGCCACTTCGTCGTTGTCGAGGCCGGTGCGCTCCGGTCCGAACAGCACGCCCCGCCGCTGCCCGACGAGGCGCGCCGTATCGGCCATGGCGATCGAGGGCGCCAATATCGGCTTGGCCTGCCCGCGCTCGCGCGCGGTGGCGGCATAGAGAAAGTTCAGATCGGCGATCGCCGCCTCGACGCTGTCGAACAATTTGGCCGCGTCGAGAATAGGGGCGGCGCCGGCGGCCGCGGCGTAGGCGACGTCGCGATAGGCGTCGGTTCGCGGCCAGCCCTCGCGAGGATTGACGAGCCTGAGGTCGTCGAGGCCGAAATTGGCCATCGCGCGCGCGCACATGCCGATGTTCACCGCGAGCTGCGGCCGCACCAGAATCACGACCGGCCCGCCGGACAACCCGGCCTTGGTATGATCCGTACCCGCCCCGACCATGCGTCCTCGCTTTATCAAAGCTAAGGCATGTCAGCGATTTCGAGGCACGACGCAAGTGTGACCCCCCGTTGTCCACGGCCGGGGGATCGGGCTAATTCGGTCTTAAGTCCTCTAGGTCAGTGTCGGCGCGCTCGCGGGCGGCGCCTCGCCCGATCGCAAGGCCGTCATGCTCAAACGTCTGTTCAAGCCCACGATTCGTGACACGAGAGATCTGTGGCGCTACGTGTTCACGGTCATGAGCGTGTGCGTCGGCGCCGCGCTGAGCATCGACATCGTCAACCAGTTGACGTTCTTCGTCGATTGGCCGAGCGCAATCCGCGATTGGGTGCTCACGGTCGTCGAAGCCGGCGGCCTGTCGCTGCCGATCTCGTTAGGCATAGGCAGGACCAATCTGGAACTCTATCACGCCAAATTGGTCGCCGAGCAGGCGAGCCGCGTCGATCACCTCACGGGCCTGCTGAACCGCAGGGCGCTGTTGGAGACCGTCGCCATGATGCAGCCCCGCAGCCTCGCGCTGGCGATCGCCGACATCGATCTCTTCAAACGCGTCAACGACACTTACGGCCATCTCGTCGGTGATTCGGTCATCGCCGCCGTCGGCAAGCTGATGGCGGACGAGCTTTCCGACCTCGGAACCCTGGCGCGCGTCGGCGGCGAGGAATTCGCGTTGCTCACCTGCAACGTCCCGACCGAAACCATCGAAGCGAGGCTGGACGCCGCGCGGCACAAAATCTCCGATTCCTCCGTCGCAGTGGACGGACGCGAGGTGCGCGTCACGGTTTCCATCGGCCTGGCGGCGGCGGCGCCCGGGGACAGTTTCGAACAGCTCTACGGCAAGGCCGACCGCGCCCTCTACGTCGCCAAGGCGAGCGGCCGAAACCGCCTGCTGCGCTTCGATCAGATCGGCGTTCTGGAAAGGCGAGAATGGCTCGACGAGCCGCGCCGCGAAGCCAAATCCGCCTGAGCGCCCTTCAAAAGCGCCCGGCCGCGAACCTGCGCCCGATCTCGGCCGCGATCTCCTGGCTGGAATCGATCGGGGCATAGACGAACGCCTCCAGCCGCCCGCGGAAGCGGCGCGCGGCGCCGCGTGCGACGAGACCGTCGATCATCAGCTCGAGTTTGCGCGACTTGCCGCCCGAGGGCTCGAAGATATGCACCGGCGCGCCGGTGGCGACCGCTTCGCCAACCATGTTGGCGCTGTCGCCGGTCACCAGCAGGGCGTCGGCAAGCGCGAGAATCGCCGCATAAGGGTTTTCGCCCTGCCCGTCCCAGACGAAGCCCGGCGCCGAGCCGAGGCCTTCGCGAACGGCGGCGATCAGTTCGGGCGGCGTTCGCCGCGACGGCGTCGCCATCACGGCGTAGCCCTGCCGCACGATGGCTTTAACCGCCTCGCGGATGTCCAAGATGTCGGCGGCGGTGAAATGCTGGGCGCCGCTGGGGCCGCCGAGCGCCAGACCCACACGCGGGCTGGGCAGACCGGCCAGGCGCGGATCGGACAAGGCGCGCGCCGCCGCGAGCCGCGCCGGGGAAAACGGATGCGGCGAAGTCAACGTCGTCAGCACGTTGGGCCCGCGAAGCCTGTCGTGTGCGGGCGCCCAGATCAGGTCCATCGCCGAGCGCGAGGCGCGCGGATCCTGCAGGAAGACGGCGAACAGGCTTTTGCCGCCGGCCTTCTTCAGCGCCCTGATATAAGGAACCGTCACGCGCCCGCAGGCGATGACAATATCGGGCAGCGGCGCGGCGAGAAACGCGGCGCGGTCGTGAAAATCCATCGGCCCCCAGGGCGCGAGGCGCTCGAACAACGCGCGCGGTTTTACGCGGCGATAGGTGGTTGGGCCGCCCAGCGCCTCCGCGACGCCGCGAGCGTTGATCTCGTGACCCGTCTTGCCGGAGCCCAGCACGAGGACGCGGGCGCCCGCATTCAGCGCCGTGTCCGCCATGCGTCTAAAGGCCGATCTGACCCGGGAGATAACGCGCGAACACGCCGGCCAACTGCTCCGCTCTCAGCTTTCCGGTGTTGTCGTTGGGGCTGTTGACAGTCTGGTTGAAGACGCTAGCGGAGGTCGTCAGCGGATAGGTTCCCAGCGTCCGGCCGCCGGATTTCACGACCGCCGCGCCCTCAATATAATCGAGGGTGGAAATCCCCGCAAATTGCGCGCTTCCTGGACTTCCGTAGGAAACGCTGTCGATGCGGGCCACCAGCACCGGCGCGCTTCGGTCGCCCGGCGACAATTGTCCGGCGAAGGCCGTGCGCAACAACGCCGGCAATGTTTCGGCCATCCACCCCGCCGTAATCGTGTCGCCGTTGGCGCGTAACGGCGACACGTCGACTTCGATGGCGCGAAACCGTTGACCCGGCGCGGCGTTTACCGCCGAGGGGAAGGCCGCGGCGCTCGCCAAAAGGGTCAGCGCGGCGCGGCGGGTAAGGAAGCGTCTCATTTCATCCTCCGTTCGAAGCCCCCGCTTCGTCCGTCAGATAAACGCGACTTTCAGGATTTCGTATGACTTGCCGCCGCCAGGCGTGTTCACTTCTACGCTATCGCCGACTTTTTTGCCGATCAGCGCGCGCCCGGTGGGCGAAGTGACCGAAACCTTGCCGGACTTCACGTCCGACTCGGGTTCGCCGACGATCTTGAACACCCGCTCTTTCTCGGTGTCCTCGTCGATCAGCGTCACGGTCGCGCCGAACTTGATGGTGCTTCCCGAGAGCTTGGTGACATCGATCACTTCGGCGCGCTGCAGCATGTCCTCGAGTTCGACGATGCGGCCCTCGTTGTGCGACTGCGCTTCCTTCGCCGAATGATATTCGGCGTTCTCCGAGAGGTCGCCATGGGCGCGCGCCTCGGAAATCGCCTGGATGATGCGCGGCCGTTCGACCTTCTGACGGCGGTCGAATTCGGCCTGGAGCTGCAGATGTCCGGCGACCGTGATCGGAAACTTATCCATTTTAGCAACTCGCCTCGTAACGAATTTTCATACGATCCCGCCGGCCCGGCCGGCTCCGGATGTCAAGCGAAATAGTCCTGCAACGCGCGCACTTCAAGTTCGCCGACGCTATAGGCATTGATGCCCTGCACCGCCGCGATCGCTCCGGCCAGCGTGGTGTAATAAGGCGTCTTTTGCAAGAGCGCCGCGCGCCGCAACGGCTTGGAATCGGTGAGTGACGTCGCGCCCTCCGTGGTGTTGAACATCAATTGCACCTGACCATTGCGCACCGCGTCGGCCGCATGCGGGCGCCCTTCGGAGATCTTGTTGACTTTTTCCGCCGGAACGCCGTGGGCGAGCAGAAAACGCAGCGTGCCGCCGGTGGCGATCACCTTGAAGCCGAGGCCGACGAGGGTCTCGAGCGGCGCGATCGAACCGGCCTTGTCGGCGTCGCGCAGCGAAACGAACACCGTGCCCGTTTTCGGCACGCCGACGCCGGCCCCCAACTGGCTCTTGGCGAAGGCCATGTCGAAATGGCGGTCGATGCCCATCACTTCGCCGGTCGAGCGCATTTCCGGTCCGAGCACCGTATCGACGCCGGGGAAGCGCGCGAACGGGAACACCGCCTCCTTGACGCCGACATGGTCGAAGATTTTCTTCACCAAGCCGAAGCTCGCAAGCGTCTCGCCCGCCATCAGCCGGCTGGCGATTTTGGCGATCGGCTCGCCGGTCACCTTGGCGACGAAAGGCACGGTTCGCGAGGCCCTGGGATTGACCTCCAGCACGTAGATCACGCCCTCTTTCAACGCGTATTGGACGTTCATCAGGCCGCCGACGTCGAGCGCCAGCGCCAGCTTGCGCGTCTCGGCCTCGAGCTTGGCGATCATCTCGCGCGACAGCGAGCGCGCCGGCAGCGAGCAGGCGGAATCGCCGGAGTGAATACCGGCCTCCTCGATATGCTCCATCACGCCGGCGACGAACACGTCCTTGCCGTCGCAGAGCGCATCGACGTCGATTTCGATGGCGTCGGAGAGATAGCGGTCGAACAGCAGCGGGTTCTTGCCCAGAACCGTGTTGATCTGGCCGGTCTTGTCGTTGGGATAGCGCGCCTTGACATCGGCGGGCACCAGGCTCGGCAGGACGCCGAGCAGATAATCGTCGAACGCCTGGTCGTCGTGGATGATCGCCATCGCGCGGCCGCCGAGCACATAGGAAGGCCGCACGACCAGCGGCAGGCCCAGATCGGCCGCCACGAGGCGCGACTGCTCCACCGAATAGGCGATGCCGTTCTTCGGCTGCTTCAGGCCGAGCTTGTCGAGCAGCCGCTTGAAGCGGTCGCGGTCCTCGGCGAGGTCGATGGAATCGACCGAAGTGCCGAGAATCGGCGCGCCCGAAAGTTCGATCGCCCGAGCGAGCTTCAGCGGCGTCTGGCCGCCGAACTGGACGATGACGCCTTTGAGCAGCCCCGCTTCCTGCTCCTTGGCGAGAATCGCCAGCACGTCCTCCGACGTCAGCGGTTCGAAATACAGCCTATCCGAAGTGTCGTAATCCGTCGATACCGTCTCCGGGTTGCAATTGATCATGATCGTCTCGTAGCCCGCCTCACGCAGGGCGAACGAGGCGTGGCAGCAGCAATAGTCGAACTCGATGCCCTGCCCGATGCGGTTCGGCCCGCCGCCGAGAATGACGATTTTTTCGCGCGCCGTCGGCCGCGACTCGCAGATCGGCGCGGCCCCGAACGGCGTCTCGAAGGTCGAGTACATATAGGCGGTGGGCGAAGCGAATTCGGCGGCGCAGGTGTCGATGCGCTTGTAGACCGGCTGGACGCCGAGCGCCTTGCGCCGCCCCGCGACGTCGGCCTCCGGGCCGCCAGCGAGCGCGGCAAGCCGCGCGTCGGAAAACCCATTGGCCTTGAGCATTCGCAGATTGGCCGCGTCGTTGGGCAGGCCATGCGCCCGAACCCGCGCCTCGAGCTTGACGATATCGGCGATCTGCTCCAGAAACCAACGGTCTATGCGCGTGACTTCGTGCACGGCTTCAACTGTCATTCCCAGACGTATCGCCTGCGCCACGTTCAGCAGCCGCTCCGGCGTCGGCTTGCCGATCGCGGCGCGGATCGCGTTCATGTCGTCGCCCTTGCCGAGCCCCTCGATCTCGATTTCGTCGAGGCCGGTCAGGCCGGTCTCCAGGGAGCGCAAAGCCTTTTGCAGCGATTCCGCGAAGGTGCGGCCGATCGCCATCGCCTCGCCGACCGACTTCATCGCGGTCGTCAGCCCCGGATCGGCGCCGGGAAATTTCTCGAACGCGAAACGCGGGATCTTGGTGACGATATAGTCGATCGTCGGCTCGAACGAGGCCGGCGTCGCCCCGCCGGTGATGTCGTTGGCGATCTCGTCTAGGGTGTAGCCGACGGCGAGCTTCGCCGCGACCTTGGCGATCGGGAAGCCGGTGGCCTTCGACGCAAGCGCGGAAGAGCGCGAGACGCGCGGATTCATCTCGATGACGATCATCCGGCCGTCGACGGGATTGACGGCGAACTGCACGTTCGAGCCGCCGGTCTCGACGCCGATCTCGCGCAGCACGGCGAGCGAGGCGTCGCGCATGATCTGGTATTCTTTATCGGTCAAGGTCAGCGCCGGCGCGATAGTGATCGAATCGCCGGTGTGCACGCCCATCGGATCGATGTTTTCGATCGAGCAGACGATGATGCAATTGTCCGCCCTGTCGCGGACGACCTCCATCTCGAACTCTTTCCAGCCGAGCACGCTCTCCTCGATCAGCACCTCGTTGGTGGGCGAGGCGTCGATGCCGCGCTCGACGATCTCGATGAACTCGCTTTTGTTATAGGCGATGCCGCCGCCGGTGCCGCCCATCGTGAACGACGGGCGGATGATCGCGGGTAAGCCGATATCCTCAAGCGCCGCAAGGGCTTGCGACAGAGTCTTGATGTGATGAGAGCGCGGCGTGGCGAGCCCGATCTTGGTCATCGCCTCGCGGAACAATTCGCGGTCTTCCGCCTTGTCGATCGCTTCGGCCGTGGCGCCGATCATCTCGACGTCGTAGCGTTCGAGCACGCCCATCTTCTTCAGGCTCAGCGCGCAATTCAGCGCTGTCTGCCCGCCCATGGTCGGCAACAGCGCGAAGCCGCCGGGCGCGGAGTGGCGTTCCTTGGCGATGATCTTGGCGACGATCTCGGGCGTGATCGGCTCGATATAGGTGCGATCGGCGAGATCGGGATCGGTCATGATCGTCGCCGGGTTCGAATTCACCAACACGATGCGATAGCCTTCGGCGCGTAAGGCCTTGCAGGCCTGGGTGCCGGAGTAATCGAACTCGCAGGCCTGACCGATGATGATCGGGCCGGCGCCGATGATCAGGATCGTCGAGATATCTGTGCGCTTGGGCATAAATTCCTCTTCAGCGCGCCCGGCGGCGCCAGTCGCGGACACACAAAAAAAGGCCGCCCGGCGAAAACGCCCGGCGTCCTCTTGCCTTACGTTCAGATGCTCGCGCGTAAGGCTCGGGCGGTTCGCGCCCGGCCGACATGGCGGCTTCCCTAGACCAGAATCAGCGCCAGGGGAAGGGAGCGGAATCTCATTGCGGAGTCAGCGTCTCCGTGCCGGCGCCGGACTTGCCGGCGATCGTCCAGTAGCCGTCGAGCGAGCCGTCGTCGTTGATCTTGTAGATGACGAGGCCGACCGCGTCGCCCATCCGGTAGGCGGCGGCGAAGCTGTCGGTATCTCGCATGCAAATGCCCGCCGAGCTGGAGCCGCCGGTCTTCCAGGTGATTTCGCAGGTGCTGTTCGAAGTGATCGCGATATGCGCCGTCCCCGAATAGGGCGAACCGTCGAAGTTCGTGCCCTTTACGACATATTCGCCCGCGTGGACCTCGGGCTCGGCGAAGGCCGGCGCGGCCGCCAGACCGGCGCCCAGGATCAGCGTGGCGAAAGTTACGATTCGCATGTTGCATCCCTCCGTTGGGTCGGCTCCTCTTGGCCGCCCCTGCCGCAGATTTGCGGAGGGCGAAGGAGTCGTCAACGCTTTTCCACTGGGCGAAGATGACTTAGATCATGCGGGCATTGGACCTTCGACTTAAACATCGTTCCGATTGCGCCGTGGCCGATAGGAGATTTGAAGTGATTCACGCGGAAGGGACGACGACGGAAGTTCACGCGCCTCCATCCCTCTCGGCGGCGGCGCCCGCCCCGAAGGCCGCGCCGTCGCCGCGCCACGACCCCGACGCCATCCGGCGCGCGTTCGAGACCGGCGACTACCCCTACACGTCGAAGGTCTCGGAAAAGCAGTATCTCGAGCGCATGGGTCCGTTGCAGGCCGAATTATTGAAAGCGCAGAACTGGGTGAAGGAGACCGGCGAGCAGCTCATCGTGCTGTTCGAGGGCCGCGACGCCGCCGGCAAGGGCGGCACGATCAAGCGCTTCATGGAGCACCTCAACCCCCGCGGGGCCCGCATCGTGGCGCTGGAAAAGCCCAGCGAGCGCGAGCGGACGCAATGGTATTTCCAGCGTTACATCCAGCACCTGCCGGCCGGCGGCGAGATCGTGTTCTTCGACCGCTCCTGGTATAATCGCGCCGGCGTCGAGCGCGTGATGGGGTTTTGTTCGCCCAACGAATATCTCGAATTCATGCGCGAGTGCCCGGAACTGGAGCGGATGTTCGTGCGCTCCGGCATAACGCTCTACAAATACTGGTTTTCCGTCACCCGCGAGGAACAGCGGCGGCGGTTCCTTTCGCGCGAGACCGACCCGCTGAAGCAATGGAAACTGTCGCCAATAGACAAGGCCTCGCTCGACAAGTGGGACGATTACACCGAGGCGAAGGAGGCGATGTTCTTCAACACCGACACCGCCGACGCGCCCTGGACGATCGTCAAATCCGACGACAAGCGTCGCGCCCGCATCAATTGCATGCTACACTTCCTCGCCGGCCTGCCCTACCCCAACAAGGACCACCGTGTCGTCGTCGCGCCCGACCCGTTGATCGTAGGATCGTCGGCTTTGGTGATCGGCGGTCGCTCGGAAATCCTGGAAGCGGCGATGCATCCGGCCAAGCGCCGCAAGGGCTGAGGGCCAACGGGAGAACGCGATGGAGAACAATGGCGAGGACGCCGCCGCCCGGGCGGCCGTTTCGATCGCCGCGGCGATCCGGCGCGCGGAAATCGCACTGGAAAACGTCAAGCAGTCGCTGAATGAGGACAGGCTCGAAGACTTCGGCGCGAAGGCCGCCGCGACATTGCTCGGCGAAGCCGAGGCGCTGGTCGCCCAAAGCGAGGCCCTTACGCGCGTTCAGGCGGAAGTGAGCGGCGCGGTGCGACGCAATCCGGTCGGAGCGCTTGCCGTCGCGTTTGGCGCCGGACTGCTGCTCGCCCTGCTGACGCGAGGGTGACGCGGCGGTGTTGGGCGTCCTCGTCGAACTGATGAAGAGGCGATTTCGCCGGGAAGCGAAAGGCGCCGCAGTCAAGGCGGGCTTCGCCTTCGTCGCGCTCGTCTTCGCCCTGATGGGCGTCGCGGGCCTGTTCGCGTCGCTGTTCCTCGCGCTGGAGCCGACTTTAGGCGCGCTGCGCTCGGGCCTGTGCGTCAGCGGCGTCGCCTTTGCGCTCGCCCTCATGGCTTCGGCGCCGCTGTGGTGGCCAAAACGCCGCCCTTCCCCGCCTCCGGAGCCGACGCTTGCCCAGTTGGTCGCCTTGGCGAGCGGCGGCGTGTCGGGTCTCTCGGCCCGACAGATGGCCATAGGCGCAGTAATCATCGCCGTGGCGCTGGGCCTTACGAGCGGGGGGAAGCGGCCCGAAGACAAGGGTCGGCGAGACTAGCCCGGCGCGCTCAATTCGTTATGTCGGCCCTGACGTCTCGAAACCGGTTGCGCTTGAGATCATCGACCGCGACTGAAATGACGAGACAATGCACGTCGCCCCACTGCCAGCCCAGAAGATGACTGGATGGCAACTCCAGCAGCATGACTCGCGTGTTGACGCCGTCCATCATGTCATAGGACCAGTCGTCCGGCAGGCCGCCCATGGCGGCGATTTCGTAGTCGACGTCGTTGGCCCAGCGCGCTTCGAAATGGCCGCGGACGGCCGCCGGCAGGCTCTCGGGATCGCGGGCGTATGCGAAGGCGGCGAGGCGATAGCGTGCCGCCTCGTAACCCGTCGCCCAAAACTCCGACATTTCACTTTCTTGCAGCGCCGATATAGCGGGAAGCCATTCCAAAATGTCGAAAGCTTCCGCTCCCTCGGCCGCTTCCATCCGGCCGACTTCGGCGGCGACCGTTTTCATCGCGGCTTCGGCTTTCGTCACCTGGTCTCGAGCGCCAGCGAGATTGGCGCCTTCGCGGACCTCGAAGTTCTCGGCGGAAGTCACGGACGCTTGCGCGGTCGCGATGTAACGGTCGGCGAAGGCCAAGGCCTCGTCCCAAGAGGTGGGAAACGAATTCTGGTAGTTGAGGGCGCTTCCCCATGGCGGCCTAGGTTTGCCATTAATATATGACCGGCCTTCGACCGGCCGAAGCGCGATTTCCGCTCCGCACACGTTGGCGTATTTGTCCGCGATTTCCGCGACGGCCCTGCGCCAATAATCAGGAAACCGTCCGCGGAAATCGCCCCACACTTTGGGGGTCGAAGGGATCTGCCTTAGGAGATCTCGCAGCTCCGCGTCGCCGAAGCTCATTTCCGAGGCCCGCCTTACGATGCCCTCCAGTTCCGACTTCAGTTGCGGGGCAAGGGAAGGAGACTGCGCCGAAACCTCGAGCAGTTCACTGGCAGCAAACTTCAAACTTTTGTAACCTTGGAAAAGATTTTGGCTGGTCCGCAGGGCTTCTGCGGCCTCCGCCTGTTTCCAACCCGAAAGCTGCACCGCGAACGGGATCCAGATAGCCGCTTGCCAAGGCGCTTGCGAGGCAAGCTCAGCCAGTTTTGAGCGCAACGCCAACGATTCGGCCAATAGCCGCCGGAACATGGCGATATCCGGCTTGCCATTTTGAAGGCGCGATTCGACGGCGACGAGGGATTTACGGGCTTGCTCCGCGCGTCGGCGCGCATCGTCCATGGCCGCCGCCAGCAGCAAGCGAAAGCTGCGCCAATCATACGGCCAAAACGCCGGCTTCGTCAGATCGACCTTAGGCGAGCGCCCTGGATTGTCGATCAGCTGTTTCATCGCCTCCCCGCCTCCCTTTGGAGCAGCGGAAACCGCCAGCTTCCAACACGGAACAGAATCGTAGATTTCTCGCGTCGCCGAGCGCATCGTCATCGACGGTAAAAAACAGTCGGGCCAAGGCTCCGGCGCCAGTCGCTCGGGCCCCAGTTCCGCCGCATGCACGGCGGTGGCCGCGATATGCTTGCCCATGCCAACGAAGAACGCGAGATAGCCAGACCTCGGACCGAGGCCACCCCAGATGTCGGCCGGCAAAGCCGAGCAGGCAATCTGGCCGAGAAAATACAGCGGCTTGCCATCTTTGCGCGGCCATACGAACGGATCGGGCAGGCGCGGCGATCCGCCAAGCCAGCTGTCGCCGGGCTTCGGCGTGGCGAGCGGCGCGACGAGCTTCAGCCGCGCCGCATTCGCGTGCAGCGGATTGCGGCGGGTCTCCGGATCGTCTGCGATGGCGTGCAATTTCAAGTTGTAGTCGGCGATCTGGCGCAGAAGCGCTTCGGGTTTTTGCTTTCTTTGAAAAAGCCAGCGCAGCATTGCGGGTCTCGCGACGGTAACGCCGTCACCCTTGCATACATGTGTTAAGACCCAACCAACGCGGCCGTCGCGAGAAAAAAGCTCGGCGCATCGGCTTCGATATCGACGACCGCGCCAAGGATATCGACCGAAGGCCGGTCCGAAGTCAGGCGCAGCGCTGGAGCGCGATCAATTCAGCCTGAACTCCCCGCCCACCGCCTTGAACTCCTGCGGCTTGATCAGGCCGGAGTGCGCTATGACGATGGAGTGGAGCCGGCCATCGAGTTCCCGCCGCCAGAAATCGAGAAACCGGCGCAGATTGGGATATTCGGGAGGGAGGTCGTGCTCCTGCCATAAATAGCTCTGCAACAAGGCCGGACAATCCGGTCGGCGATAGAAGATATTCGCGGTCGTCAGTCCAAAGCCTTCCCAACGCCGAAGAAAATCAGCCGAAGCCATGGATGCCCTTTCCTGTTGCGGAACCAACCTGTTCGAGTGTGCCACAGGGATTGTCATTGGCAAGACGCAAGTTTGATTTTATCTCGTCTTTTCAATATATTAGCACTCTATTCCGACGAGTGCTGATTTCCTTCGCGGTTACCCTGAAGGGAGCAGCTCGCGCCAGACGTCGCCGACGAAATCTGACACGCGCAAATAGGGACAATGCGCTTACCGCTTGAAATACGCCGCGTTCGGCGCCAACCTACGGTTGATCAGGGTCTCTCCCTGGAGGCTCTGGGTTTCGACAGTCTGATGGACGCGGATGTGACCCCATGCGAGGCATTGCCGTTCGGCTCACCCTGATCGTCGGTTTGTTTTTCGCGATCGCTGCCGAGCCCGCGCTCGCCAGCGGCTACAGCGTGCTTTATAATTTCGGCAGTAGCAAAACTGGCGCGACGCCGTACAGTCAGCTCCTTAACGTCAACGGCGTGTATTATGGCACGACGCAACGCGGCGGAGCCTACGGCTATGGGACCGTCTACAAGCTGATCCCCGGCAAACCGCCGCAGTTCATCCACTCCTTCGGCGAAGGAAAGGACGGCGCGGGACCCTATGGACCGCTGATCGCGGTCAACGGCGAATTGTTCGGAACGACCGCCCGCGGCGGCAAATACAATCAGGGGACTCTATTCCGAGTTTCGCCCACCGGCCTGGAGGTCGTGCTGTACCACTTCGGATCGGTGACGCACGGCGGCGCGCTGCCGACGGGCGGGGTGACCGAACTCAACGGCTTCCTCTACGGGACGACGTCCGGCGGCGGCAAATACGGATTTGGAACCCTGTTCAAGAGCAGCCAGAACGGAGTTACCGAGTTCCCTTACAGCTTCGATGGTAATAGCGGAGGTTGCGTCACTCCGACGGGCGCGTTGACACTTGCCGGCGGCCTGTTCTACGGCACGACGCAGTATGGCGGCAAATACAGCTGGGGTTGTCTCTTCAAGGCGACGTCGTCGGGGGTCGTGAGCCCGCTTTACCAATTCGGAGCATTTGCCGGCGATGGGCAGACGCCGCTTTCGGGGGTCATCGCCGTCGGAGGATCGCTGGTCGGCGGGCTCAGCGGCGGCGGCAACTATGGGGCCGGCGCCCTTTATAGCGTCAACACGTCAGGCACGGAAACCCTTCTCTATTCGTTCCTCAACGGGTTAGGGGATGCGGAAGCCCCCTGGGGCCCGCCGATCGACGTCGCCGGAACGCTGTACGGAACGACCAATTCCGGCGGCCTCAACAACAAAGGCCTGGGCGCGGTATATGCCTACAAGCCCGGCGCAACGGCAGACACGGTGCTCCACTCTTTCCTCGGCACGAAGAAGGATGGAGAAACGCCCGCGGTCGCGCTGACCCCCGTTGGCAGCGTCTTGTATGGAACGACGCCTTCCGGCGGCGCTTATGGTTGGGGCGTTCTGTTCGAGGTGTCCCCGTAGCCGCCGCACGCGACGGACTCAGGGGTCGAGATGCGACTTGACAGCAATGACTGGGCCCCGCCAGTGCGGCGCGGCTTTTTTTTAAGATTTATAAAGCATCGCGACGACATATCCTCGGGAAAATATTTGCGCAACCGGACGAAAGTTTTCTCCGGAACCCGAAATAATAGTTCAGGCCTATCCGAGTCGCCGCCGAGAAACCTGCCTTTTCCACGCCTGAGGATGCTTTCTGGCAGGCGCCTCGAGCTTTGGAAATATCGGCGGCTGGCTGTCACTCTATCGATGAGAGTGCCAATTTATTCGGCTCGAGGCCTTGCGGGCGCGCTCTGGGAGCCCTACTTGCGGTGGGTCGGCGCCAATCCGGCCCCTTTTGCACAAAAATTCAGCAAACCTCTTTCAAGGACGAACGTGATGAAGTTTCGGCCCCTCCATGATCGCGTGCTCGTCAGGCGCGTCGCCGCCGAAGAGAAATCCAAGGGCGGGATCATCATTCCCGACTCCGTCAAGGAGAAGCCGCAGGAAGGCGAAGTGCTCGCCACCGGCCCCGGCGGTCGTGACGAAGCCGGCAAGCGCATCCCCCCGTCGCTCAAGGACGGCGACCGCGTGCTGTTCGGCAAGTGGTCCGGCACGGAAATCAAGATCGACGGCCAGGAGCTGCTGATCATGAAGGAAAGCGACGTGATGGGCGTGCTGGCTTGAGGCGAACGGGGAGCGGCGAATAGCGAATGGCGCATCGCCATTCCTGAGCCGCCCCCTTCCTTAACGACCCCCTACTCACCACTCGCTATTCGCAATTCGCTATCGAGGACAATCTTAAATGGCCGCCAAAGACGTACTGTTTTCCACCGAGGCCCGCGACAAGATGATTCGCGGCATTGATGTGCTCGCCCATGCGGTGCGCGTGACGCTCGGCCCTAAGGGCCGCAACGTCGTCATCGAGAAGAGCTACGGCGCGCCGCGCATCACCAAGGACGGCGTCACCGTCGCCAAGGAGATCGAGCTCGCCGACAAATTCGAGAGCATGGGCGCGCGCATGGTGCGCGAAGTCGCCCTGAAGACCAATGAGACCGCGGGCGACGGCACCACGACCGCCGTCGTGCTGGCCCACGCGATCGTCAAGGAAGGCGCGAAGGCGGTTTCCGCCGGCGCCAACCCGATGGACGTCAAGCGCGGCATCGACATCGCCGTCGCGGCGATCGTCGCCGATCTGATCAAGAACAGCCGCAAGGTCACCAAGTCGGACGAGATTGCCCAGGTCGGCACGATCTCCGCCAACGGTGACAAGGCGATCGGCCAGATGATCGCCGACGCGATGAAGAAGGTCGGCAATGAAGGCGTCATCACGGTCGAGGAAGCCAAGAGCTTCGAGACCGAACTCGACGTCGTCGAAGGCATGCAGTTCGATCGCGGCTATCTCTCGCCCTATTTCATCACCAACGCCGAGAAGATGGTCGCCGAACTCGAAGACGTCTACCTGCTGATCCACGAGAAGAAGGTCTCCAGCCTGCAGACGATGCTGCCGCTGCTCGAGGCGGTCGTGCAGACCGGCAAGCCGCTCGTCATCCTCGCCGAGGACGTCGAAGGCGAGGCCCTCGCGACCCTGGTCGTCAACAAGCTGCGCGGCGGACTCAAGGTCGCGGCCGTCAAGGCGCCCGGCTTTGGCGATCGTCGCAAGGCGATGCTCGAGGATATCGCCATCCTCACTGGCGGCCAGTTGATCACCGAAGATCTCGGCATCAAGCTCGAGAACGTCACCCTCGAGATGCTCGGCCACGCCAAGCGGATGCGTATCGACAAGGAAAACACCACGATCATCGACGGCGCCGGCGACAAGGCCGCCATCGAAGCCCGCATCGCGCAGATTAAAGCGCAGATCGAGGACACCACCTCGGACTACGACAAGGAGAAGCTCCAGGAGCGGCTGGCCAAGCTCGCCGGCGGCGTTGCGGTCATCCGCATCGGCGGCGCGACGGAAGTCGAAGTCAAGGAGAAGAAGGACCGCGTCGACGACGCCCTCAACGCGACGCGCGCCGCGGTGCAGGAAGGCGTGCTTCCAGGCGGCGGCGTGGCGCTGTTGCGCTCGATGGCCGTGTTGAAGACCATCAAACTCGACAATGCCGACCAGCGCACGGGCGTTGAAATCGTCCGCAGGGCGATCCAGTGGCCGGCTCGGCAGATCGCCCAGAACGCCGGCGTCGACGGCGCCATCATCGTCGGCAAGGTGCTCGAGGTCGAGGATTATGCCTTCGGCTACGACGCGCAGAAGGCGGTCTACGGCAACCTGTTCGAACTCGGCATCATGGACCCGACCAAAGTGGTGCGCCACGCACTGCAGGACGCGGCCTCCGTGTCGAGCCTGCTGATCACCACCGAAGCGATGATCGCCGACAAGCCGGCCAAGGAAGCCGCGCCCGCTATGGGCGGCGGCGGCGGCGGCGGAATGGATTACTGAAAACTTCAGCACAAAGATAGATGCGCCCGCCGGAAACGGCGGGCGCTTTTTTTTTGCGGTCGCGAATGGACGCAGACTATAGCGTCCATCGAAGTCGGCTAGCCTGTCCTGAATGACCCGCTCAAGCTAAGGTCCGTTAGTAAATTAACGCTCCATCCGTGACAGCCTGGGCGCATGAAACCCGCCAGCGGATTCCTTTATTTATTTGCTGACGCCGCCTTAGCGGCTACTCGCAGCCGGGCAACAGGTCACTATCCTCTGTGCTACTGTGCGACTTGGCCGCGCATTGCACTTACTATGGGGGGCGGGAAATCGGCCAAATCTTCGCGAAGACTACGTTTTTGGTTGCCAATAGCAGCAAGCCCGACACGACTCCGCCGGAGGCGCTTTCCGGCGATCGGCGTTATCCGCGCGGCGCCGAACGCGAACGGGCATCGTGCTGCCCCGCGACACCTTGCTGTCATCGCTGACCCTGGGCGCGTAAATCTGATTGACATGCTTGCCGCCATGACCGCCCCGCAAAGACGGTGGGGCGCGCCCATCCAAATCCCTTTTTCGCAATCGGCCGCGAAGGAACGGTGAATATTTCAGGCAATTTGCCAACGTTACCGGGGTCGAAATTGTCCCTTGCGTATCGTCGGCGCGTTTTCCGGGTTGCAGAACGCATGGGGAACAGGTAACTTCTGTTCGCGATTTGTTTACGGGTCGTCGTGATTCTGGCGCTGGGCGCGAATCGCGGCGGACGCCGCCCACCAGGGGACTGACATGCTGACACGAAAACAGAGCGAATTGCTGCGCTTCATCCACGAGCGCTTGCAGGCTGAAGGCGTGCCCCCGTCGTTCGACGAGATGAAGGAGGCCTTGGACCTCAAATCCAAGTCCGGAATCCACAGGTTGATCATCGCGCTCGAGGAGCGCGGTTTCATCAAGCGGCTCGCCAACCGCGCCCGCGCGATCGAGGTGTTGCGGCTGCCGGAATCGGCCACGGTCGGGGCGCCCCGGCCGCAGAAATTCTCGCCGAGCGTCATCGCCGGCAACCTTGGCCGGGTCCGGCCCGCGCCAACCGCGTCGTCAAGCGCCAACGACAACCCGCCCGTCATGATCCCTGTCATGGGCCGCATCGCCGCCGGCACGCCGATCGAGGCGCTGCAAACCCGCATGCAGACGATCGCCATGCCCGCGGACTTTCTCGGCGGCGGCGAACATTACGCGCTGGAAGTGCGTGGCGACTCGATGATCGAGGCCGGCATTCAGGAAAACGACATGGTGATCATCCGCAAACAGGACAGCGCGGAAACCGGCGACATCGTCGTGGCGTTGATCGACGAGGGCGAGGCGACGCTGAAGCGCCTGCGCAAGCGCGGCGCCTCGATCGCGCTGGAAGCCGCCAATCCCGCCTATGAGACGAGGATTTTCGGCCCGGACCGGGTGCGCATCCAGGGCAAGCTGATCAGCCTGTTCCGGAGATATTGAGATAAGGGGGCCGGTCCGGCGCGACCTTGAGGAGGCCACTCCGAAGTCACGTCAGACCGGCCAACCCCGCGGACCTAGGAAATGCGGCGGACCTAGGCGACCCGCGGGGTATCTCGACTGTGGAAAGACGAAGGGGTTTCGATTTCGTCTTTCCGTCTATTTGTCTAGACTACCCGAGCCAGCCGCCGAAGCAACCGGTAAGACGGAATGTGCGATTGAAACCGTTTGTTTACCTTTATTTCTTTGGTTAAGGTTGGCTCGCCGTCGTCGTGGGCATGTGAGCTGTGGATGGGCGCGCGAGCCGGCTTGCCCCTGCCCCGCCGAGCGTTCATCGTCTCCGCCCATGGCGATCAAGGCGATTCGGCGGGCGGAAGCGCCCGAGCCGGGCGACGCATTCGAAAACGACCGGATCGAAGGCGAGCCCGCCTTTACGGTCGATCTCGACGGGTTCGAGGGTCCTCTCGACCTGCTGCTGGAGCTTGCCCGGCGTCAGAAGGTCGATCTGGCCAAGATCTCCATTCTCGAACTCGCCAATCAATATCTCGCCTTCGTCGAGGCGGCGCGTAAAGTGCGCCTGGAGCTGGCGGCCGATTATCTCGTCATGGCGGCGTGGCTCGCCTATCTCAAATCTCGGCTGTTGTTGCCGGAGCCGCCGAAGGCGGAGGCCGTCGAGGCCGCTGGGCTCGCGGAGGCGCTGGCGCTGAGGCTGAAGCGTCTGGGCGATATCCGCCGAGCGGCGGAAGCGCTGATGAACCGGTCCCGGCTCGGTCGCGACGTGTTCGCGCGCGGCGCGCCCGAGGGCCTCGCGACCCGGATGGCCGTCACCTTCGAGGCCAGCCTCTACGATCTGCTCGCCGCCTACGCGACGCAATCGCAGAAGCATGCGCGGGCGCGGATCCAGATGAAAGTGCGGCAGGTCTGGTCGCTCGCCGACGCGCGCGACGCACTGACCCGGATGATCGGGACGATCGAAGACTGGACTTCGATGGATTCCTGGCTCATCGCCTATGTTGTCGATCCCAAGCAGCGCCGCAGCGCCCGGGCGTCGTCGTTCTCGGCGTCGCTGGAAATGGTGCGCGAGGGGCTGATAGAATTGCGTCAGGACGCGACTTTCGCGCCGATCTTCGTCCGCCCCCTTGGGGCGGCGGCGAAGGCTGAATTCGAATCGTCGAGAGGAAACCAGGTTTGAGAAAACCGATGGGCGTCGTCGCGCAATTGTTTGAAAATCTGCCCGATACCCGCTTCACCGCGGAAGACGTGCGGGTGATCGAGGCGTTGCTGTTCGCTTCTCCCGAGCCGCTCGACGAAGCCACGATCGGCGCGCGGCTGCGGGATGGGTGCGACCTGAAGGCGGCGCTCGCCGAGGCGCAACGCCAGTACGCGCAGCGCGGTGTAAATCTCGTGCGCGTCGCCGGCCGCTGGATGTTCCGCACGGCGCCGGACATGGCTTGGTTGCTGGCGCGCGACGACCAGGAGAAGCGCAAGCTGTCGCGCGCCGCCATCGAAACGCTCGCCATCATCGCCTATCATCAGCCAGTCACCCGCGCCGACATCGAAGACATCCGCGGCGTCGCGGTCTCCAAGGGGGCGATCGACGTGCTGATGGAAGCGGGCTGGGTGAGATTGCGCGGGCGGCGCAAGTCGCCGGGCCGGCCCGTCACTTACGGGACGACGCCCGGGTTCCTCATCCATTTCGGCCTGGACCTGATTACCGACCTGCCGGGGCTCGATGAGCTCAAGGGCGCGGGGCTGTTCGACGGCAGGCTGCCGCTGGGTTTCGGCATTCCCAAGCCCGACGACAGCGACGCGTTGCGACCCGACGAAGAGCCGCTCGGCGAGAGCGCCATCGCGGAAGCCTGGAGCGCCCTGCCCGAAGAAGGCTCGGACGCGTAAGCGAATGGTCACGAAAGCGCCGGAAACAAAGGCGAGAATTGACGCTCGTTCGATCAGGGGTCTCGCATGAAATTAAGGCTCGCGTTGTCGCTGTTGGCGTTTTGGGTCTCGGCGGATTTCGCGCGGGCGGAGCCGGCGCTGCCGCTGGCGGCCCATCGCGCCGCCTATGAGATTTCGCTCTCGGGCGCGGACGGCCATTCGCCGCCGAGCGGCCAGACCCCGATCTCGGCTTCCGGCCTCATCGCCTATGAATTCCGCGGCTCGGCCTGCGAAGGCTACGCCTCCAATTTCCGCCAGGTGACGCAATTGCAACGCAATGAAGGCGACCCGATCTCGTCGGACATCAGTTCGATCACCTACGAGGACGGCGCCGGCAAGGCGCTCCGCTTCGAGATCGAAGGCCGCACGTCCACGAGCGAGGATCCGCCGATTTCCGGTTCGGCGGCGCGAGCGGAGAGCGGCGCGACGACGGTCGATCTCGCCAAGCCGACCGAGGCCAAGGTCGATCTCGGCCAGGACATTCTGTTCCCGACCCAGCACATCGAGCGGATCATCCAGACGGCGAAGGCCGAAGGGGGCCCGCTGCAGGCCCGGGTTTACGACGGCTCGGACACCGGCAAGAAAGTGTTCTCGACGCTGACCGTGATCGGTCGCGCCGCCAAGGGCAAGAGCGCCGACGCCGACGTCTCCGACCAACTCGCCGGAATCCGCCGCTGGCCGGTGACGATCTCCTATTTCGACGAAGCCGCTGGCGATCAACCGCCGGAATACACGCTCTCCTTCGACCTTTACGAAAACGGCGTCTCCGGCACGCTGAAGCTCGATTACGGCGCGTTCGCGCTTTCGGCGAAACTCGCCAAGATCGAATGGCTGCCGGCCGCGACTTGCGCGAAGTGATCGGCGAGGGAGTCTAGACATGCGGTCCAGCCACTGTTGCCCGAATTGCGCGGCTATCGAAAGCAATGGGCACTATTTGGATGGGGTTTCAAAGAATTCGACCGCCGGGTTGTTGCCCGGACGGTCGGCGCGGTTGTCGCGCAATCCATATTAGCTGCGATCGTATCCGTCATCTCCGTCCACGAGGCCCGGCGGGTCGGGTTGCGGGTTGAAAGCGAAGATCGTGGCGCTCGGAGAAGCAACTTCGATAGCGCCGCCGCCCATGTCGATGCCGCCGGCGACGGCGTTGGCGGTGTAGGCGCTCGCGGGAAAAACGGTTATTGCGAAGAGGGCGGCGGCGGCGAAAAAGGCGAAGGCGACGAACTTGCGCATGAGCGGAACTCCCACTGTGGCGAGGTCAACCTGATCATTTCGACCTCGTGCCGATAAGTCGCGCCGGGATCACGAAAGGTTCAAAATATCGGTAATCCTTTTTCGCGTCGTGGTTTTCCTTGCGAGAGGGTTCGATGCGACCATGCGCGTGTTTTGAGATCGACCGAGCATCAAAATTCACGATCGCTTCAGCGGCGGCTCCATACCGACAATCGGGGCCTTTCGAGAGACTGGGGAGAAGGGACTGCGGGAGCAGGTCGGCCCGCTCATTTCCCGGCGCAGCGACGAAATCCGCTTGTCCGCGGCCGTATTGCGCTTAACTTGGAGCCGGCGTCTACGACCGAGCGCAACAATTCGCGGCGTCGGCCTTGCGGGAGGGGATATGGCGGAAGGGGAAATTACGGCGGCGCAGGTTTACGGGGAGACTTGCGCGAGTATCAGAGCGACCGAGGAGATCAGCTTCAAACTGATCGGCATCGTCCCGTTCCTCAGCGGCAGCGCGATCGTGACCTTGCTCGGAACCGAAAGCGTGAAGAGCATTCCGAGCGCCGCGCTCGCCGCCGCCTGTTTGTTCGCCGCTTTCGCGACGCTGACAATCTTTCGTTGGGAGCTTCGCAACATACAGACCTGCGACTGGCTCAGGGCGCGCGCGCAGGAGCTGGAGAAGGACGTGCTGCCTCAGCGAGCCTTGCGCGCGCGGCCTGGCTCGCCGCTCCTGTTCGGCGCTAAAGTGCGCAGTCTGACGGGGCGCGATCAATGGCTGCAGAAGATCGACTTCGCCTTTGGCAAGACGGAGGCCGCAAAGGTGACCTATTCCATGACGACGATTCTATGGCTTTTCATCCCGGCCATATCGCCGAAACTGGAGACGTCCCCGATAGGGGCGATGCTGTATTTGATCGGCGCTGTCATGATCGTCATTCTGGTCGCCGTCAGCGCGGCGAGCCCTGTCAAATTTCAATCCGGCTTCAACGAAGCCAAGCCGGTCAATCAGGAAGCTCGATACTGACCGTAAAGGCCATGCGGTGAAGCCAGAAACGTGGAGGCTCGCGGCGTCAATGCATTGGCGTCGGTTGCATAAGACTCCAACTGGAGTCACCATTTGAGTTCTTGCCGCTGGCGCTGACGAAATTGTTGCCGTAGGTGTCGACGATGCCGCCGTTCGATACGCCGACGGCCGTGTAGTTGCCGGCGAGGGTCGAGGACCCTAGAAAGATTGTGGCGCTTTTGCCATCCACTGAGACGCCGGTTGTTCCGTTGACCGCTTGGGAGCCCACGATTTCTAGGGTCGCCAAAAAATTTCCGTTCACGATGCCGTATCCGAGCAGATTGTTGCTCGCGACGCTGTCGGCGATCGTGCCCCGAAAAACGCCCGCAAAGACCACACCATCAAACACAAACCCGCCTCGTTTGTAATTGTTGAGCAGTTGCGTACGCTTCAAGGAAACAGTGACTAGAGGGGTGAGAGTGGGTAAGATATAGATGCCCCCGCTGGCATTCGACGAGATCACGGTATCCAAAATATTTAAGGCGAAGCTCGTGCTCGGTGAGGCGAAGACCCCATCAATCTGGAACTCCCGGATAACGCAATTCTGCATGTTTAGGGTATTGCCGGAGTTGAAGTTGAGTCCGTATAGGGCTGCGCCAAGGCCTTCCAACGTGAGACCGCGCAGATCTACGACGTCGTTCGTTCCCGCGTTTATCGTGATAACGGATTGCCCTCTGCCGGTCTGCCGCAAGACAGCCGCGCCAACCCCATCATTTATGATGCTAATCGATTTTTTGATAATAATCGGACCGTAACTATCAGCGGGATCGAGAATATCAATTTCGCCGCCAGCGGCGATTACGTGATCATGGACGTATTGCAGCGTTGCGCACGGATTCGAAGTAGCCCCGCAGCCCGCGGCGTCCTTGCCATGCCCGGAAACCCAGGCGTTTTGCAGCGCATGCGTCGGCGTGG
>Ga0302157_10002060_pt1 | contig 23944 bp, 22 predicted proteins | sample I_Bog_N3_3_FD_193502 | JGI IMG/M metagenome (GOLD analysis project Ga0302157, IMG submission 193502) | Peat permafrost microbial communities from Stordalen Mire near Abisko, Sweden - I_Bog_N3_3 | ecosystem: Environmental > Terrestrial > Soil > Wetlands > Peat | place: Sweden: Abisko, Stordalen... | reverse complement strand
GGCTGGCGGGAGCGGTCATCGACGTGACCGAATTCGTCAGGGCCGGTGAGGTGTCGGACACCGCCCGGGACCTGGCCGAGAAGGAGTCGCGACACGCATCGGCGTTCCTGGCCACCATGAGCCATGAGATCCGCACCCCGATGAATGCGGTGATCGGGATGACCGGACTGTTGCTCGACACCTCCCTCAGCGCCGAGCAGCTGGAGTTCGTGGAGATCGTGCGCAACAGCGGGGATGCGCTGTTGAGCGTGATCAACGACATCCTCGATTTCTCGAAGATCGAGGCGGGCGCGTTGGAGATCGAGCAACGACCGTTCGACCTGCATGTCTGCGTGGACGATGCCCTGGAGCTGGTGGCCGCCTCATCGAACGCCCGAGGGCTCGATCTGGTCGGACAGGTCGATCCGCGCTGTCCCCCCATGGTCGTCGGTGATGTCAGCCGCCTCCGGCAGGTGCTGGTCAACCTGCTCGGCAACGCCGTGAAATTCACCGCTCGGGGAAACGTCATACTCAAAGTGGAATCCACCCCGTCACCGGACGGCGATGCGCGGGTGCGGTTCTCGGTCACCGACACCGGCATCGGGATACCGATCGACGGTCTGGCCGACCTCTTCAAACGGTTCAGCCAGGTCGATACCTCGACGACCCGGATCTACGGTGGGACCGGTCTCGGACTGGCCATCAGCCAGCGGCTGGTGGAGGCCATGGGTGGCACACTCGACGTGGAGAGCGTCGTCGGCGTGGGCAGCACGTTCCACTTCTCGATCCAGCTCGCTCCCTGCGCACCGGCGGGCACGGTCGTGCCCTCTGAGGCGCTCCCCCCCCTCGCTCCCCACTCGGTGCTGCTGGTGGACGACAGCCCGACCAGCCGACGGATCCTGCGGCTCCAGCTCGAGGCCCTCGGGATGACGGTGACCGAGGCGGCCAGTGCCGAGGCCGCCGTGGCGCTCCTCGACTCGGGGATGCACTTCGGCGTGGCCGTGCTGGACATGAGGATGTCGGGCATGAACGGGTGGGAGCTGGCGGAGGTCCTGCACTCGTCGCCGGGATCACGCGATCTCCCGCTCATCCTGCTCAGCAGCACGGGTGAGCCCCGTTTCACCCACACCCGTCAGGGTCTGTTCCGTGCCGTGCTCACCAAACCGGTTCGGAGCAGCCGTCTCCGGCTGGCCCTACGCCGCGCCCTGACGACGGGTATTCCGGAGTCGGTGCCGGTGGCCCCCCCAACAATGGAAGCGGTGGACGAGCCGATCGAGCTCCGAGTGCTGCTGGCCGAGGACAACCTCGTCAACCAGCACCTGGGGCGGCTCATGGTGGAGAAGCTCGGACACCGTGTCGACGTGGTGGCCAACGGCCGCGAGGCCGTCGAGGCTGTGCTCCTGGTCCCCTATGACGTGGTGCTGATGGACATCCAGATGCCGGAGATGGATGGACTCGACGCCACCCGGGTGATCCGACGACAGCTCCCGGTGGCGGACCGGCCCCGGATCGTGGCCATGACGGCCAGCGCCCTGGCCGAGGACCAGAAGGCCTGCTCCGAGGCAGGGATGGACGATTACCTGGCCAAGCCGGTGCGCCTCAAGGAGCTCGACGCCGCCCTCAGGACGGCGATGGCCGACAGCGCTCCGTCGGCCACGGACGTCCTGCATGCAACCGGGGTGCTCGACTGAGTCGGCCTGTCAGACGTTGGTGTGAGTGGAGGCGAAGTTCTCAGTCAATGAGCGGGTTCTGTCGACGTGAGCTGCCCAGCTTCGTCGACACCCCCGAGTGGGCGAGGGGGGACTTGAACCCCCACATCCTTTCGGACACAGGAACCTGAATCCTGCGCGTCTGCCAATTCCGCCACTCGCCCGAGCGACCGACAGAGGCTACCCGATGATCGAAACGGCCTGTTCACGCGAGAGCCGCCCACCGGTGCCGCCGTCCCGACGGGCCAGCGGCCGCACCACCGGGTACACAGGAGGCCGGGCCTACCCCCTACCTGGGCCTTGGCACCGGTAGGCTGACGCCCAGCATGGGACTTCAACGCTTCGAAGGGCGCCTCGAGCGCATGGTTGACGGCACACTGTCCAAGGCGTTCCGCGGGGACCTCCATCCGGTGGAGATCGGCCGTCGGCTCACCCGCGAGATGGACCTGGAGCGCCGCGTGGGCGTCCACGGGCTGATGTCGCCCAACGCCTTCGTCGTCCACCTGTCACCCACCGATTTCGACCGCTTCGAGAGCTTCCTGGACGCCCTGGTCAGGGAGCTCGAGGAGGCCGCCCGGGAGCACGCCCGCACGGAGAACTATGTCTTCGTCGGCCCGGTCACGGTGTCCGTCATGGAGGATCCCCGCCAGCGCAAGGGCCGGTTCGAGATCGTCTCGGACGTCCACGAGGGTCCGTCGGGCCTTCCGGCCGCGTCGATCGTCACGGCCGACGGGGCCAGGGTGGTCCTGGGCCCCGAGCCGCTCACCATCGGTCGCCTCCCCGAAAGCTCGGTGATGATCAACGATCCGAACGCCAGTCGCCGGCACGCCGAGATCCGACGGTCCGGCAACGATGTGGTGGTGGTCGACCTGAACTCGACCAACGGGACCAGGGTGAACGGGGCCACGGTGCGGGAGAGGAAGCTGGCTGACGGCGACCAGATCGTGATCGGCACCACCGTGCTCCGGTACGAGACCTCGTGAAGGCCGGCGCCTGAACGCCAATGCACCTCATCCTGGCTTCGCTTCCCGGGCCCACCAACAACACACCCGTCCTCCGCGCCCTCGAGTACGGGGTCATCATCCTGCTCTGGCTGTTCTTCATGTGGGTGGTCCGGGCCGTCTGGGTCGAGGTCAAGCCACTCAAGCGCCGCCGACGGCGTGGTGACGACGCCGATCCGGTCGTGGACGGCCGACGGCGCCGGGCCAAGCAGCTCCGCCTCCATGTCATCCGTCCCGAGGACCAGGCCGGCCGGACCTACGACATCGGGGACGAGGTGACTGTGGGCCGTGCCCCGGGGTGCGGCGTCCCCATCGACTACGACACCTACTCGTCCAGCCTCCACGCCCGACTGTTCCGCCTCGACGGGCAGCTGTGGGCCGAGGACCTGGGCTCGACCAACGGGACCTGGGTCAACACCGTGCGCATCGACGACCGGACCCGCCTCGAGAAGGGGGATCTGCTCCAGGTCGGCGGCACGGTGTTCGAGGTCGGGAAGTGAGATGACCCTCCTTCGATCGGGATCAGCCACCGACACCGGTCTGGTCCGCTCGGTCAACCAGGACCTGGCCGTCGAGACGTCGAACCTCTTCGCCGTGGCCGACGGCATGGGCGGCCACGCCGGCGGCGAGGTGGCGGCGCGGCTGGCCGTCGACGCCCTGTCGGTGGCCTTCGGGCGCCAGCCCACCGGCTCGGGCCTGTCCGAGGCGGTCTCCGAGGCCAATGCCGTGGTCTGGCAGCGCAGCCAGGAGAATCCCGAGCTGCGGGGCATGGGGACCACCCTCACGGCGGTGGCCCTGGTCAACGAGGACGGCCAGGACGTGTTGGCCCTGGTCAACGTGGGTGACTCCCGTTCCTACCGCTTCCACGAAGGAGAGCTGACCCAGATCACCACCGACCACAGCCTGGCCGAGGAGATGGTCAGGACGGGCGAGCTGACCTCGACCGAGGCGGCCGTCCACCCCCACCGGCACATCCTCACCCGCGCCCTCGGCGTGGCCTCGGGGGTCGCCGTCGACCTGTGGAGGATCCAGCCCGTCCGGGGTGACCGGTTCCTGCTGTGCAGCGACGGACTGACCAACGAACTGACCTCGGAGCAGATCAGCGAGGTGCTGTCGTCGGTGCCCGACCCGCGACAGGCGGCGCACCTCCTCGTCCAGGCGGCCCGGACCCACGGGGGAAGCGACAACATCACCGTGGTGGTGGTCGATGTGGTGGTGGGCGAGGAGAGCAACGACTCCGCGCCGACCGTGGCCGCCGTGGCGCCGGACTTCGCCCAGCCCGCTCCCTTGCCCAAGGGGTTCACGCCGGCGTCGGACGACTTCGTGGCCCCGGTGCCGGCGGCGGTGCCCGAGCAACCGGCTCCCGGCCGACGCGAGCGCCGCCGGGCCAAACGGCGCGCCAAGCGCATGGCCCGGGGACGCCGTCTGGTGACCCTCAGGACGCTGCTGTTCATCGTCCTGGTGGTGGCCGTGCTGGCCGGGGCGTACTTCGCCGTGCGCTGGTACGACACCAACTCGTACTTCGTCCGGGTCGACGACAACGAGCTGGTCATCTACCAGGGCCGGATCGGCGGCTTCCTCTGGTACCACCCCGAGCAGGTGCAGCGCACCGGTGTGACCACCGCTGACGTCCCGAGCATCTACCTGCAGTCCCTCACCTCGGGAGTGCAGGAGTCGTCGGTGGCGAGCGCCCGCCTGTACGTGGAGAACCTGGTCACCACCCGGCAGTGCCAGCTCGACCCGACCGCGCCGACCTGCTCCCCGGGATCCACGACCACGACCACCACGACGCCTTCGGCCACGCCGACCACCGCGCCGGCCACCACCACGACGAGGGGGGCCTGATGGAACGACGCATCAGGCGGCTGGGGATCTTCATGGTGCTGTGTTTCGTGGCTCTGTTCCTGCAGCTCAACAACATCCAGGTCCTCAAGGCCAACTCGTTGGCCACCAGCTCCAGCAATCCGCGGGTGGTGCAGGTCGAGCTCAGCCAACCCCGGGGGGACATCCTGTCCTCGGACGGTGTGGTGTTGGCCAAGTCGGTGCCGGCCGCCAGCGGCGTCTACAAGTACCGGCGGGTCTACCCCCCGAACACTGCACCCCTGTTCTCCCAGATCGTGGGGTATGACACCATCTTCGGGACCCGGACCGGTGTCGAGGCCGAGTACAACAACTACCTGGATTCCCACACCAGCTCGCCGGTCTCGGGCTCGATCATCTCGACGCTGCACAACCTCCTGGTCAGCCACACGACCACCGACAACGTCACCCTGACCATCAACTCGTCCCTCCAGCTCCAGGTGGCGACGATCATGGACAAGGTGTACAACCCGGTGACCGCCCCGGTGGAGGCAGCCGTGGTCATCGACCCGAAGACGGGCGCCATCGAGGCCATGTACGGGAATCCCACCTTCAACCCCAATCCCTTGGCCGCCACCAACGCCAAAGCGGTGGAGGCGGCCTACAACGCCCTCGACCCGGGGAGCGACGAGAGTCCGCTGGTCTCGCGGGCCTTCCAGTTCGGCTACATCCCGGGCTCGACCTTCAAGACGGTGACCTCGTCGGCCGTCTACGACCACAATCCGTCCCTGGCCAAGATCAACTACCCCGTGACCGACTGCATCAAGGTGAACCAACGGGTCCAGCCGGTCTGCAACTACCAGGAGGCGGACGGCTCCCACGAACGGTGCGGCGGCGTCCTGGAGGTCACGCTGCCCCAGTCGTGCGACACCGCCTTCGCCCAGCTCGGTCTGGCCCTCGGTCCCCAGGCACTCAGCAGCGAGGCGGACGCCTTCGGCTTCAACCAGAACATCCCGATCGATCTGCCCGATGGCCAGCCCTCCTTCTTCCCGAGCGAGTCCGATCTGATCGGAAATGATCCGGTCCAGGCCACAGCGGCCTTCGGGCAGGGCGCCGGAAAGGACACGGTCATCGCCACACCGCTCCAGATGGCCCTGGTGGCGGCCGGCATCGCCAACAACGGCGTCATCATGACCCCCCACGTCATGGAGCAGATCCGGGACAACCAGGGCAACCTGGTGACCGCCTACACCCCGAAGCCCTGGCTGACCGCCACCAGCCAGACGACGGCCGCCGCGGTGACCTCGCTGATGCAGAAGGTCGTGACCACGGGCACCGCGGCACCCGGTCCCGGCTTCAGCGGGTTCCCCGCCGCATGGAACGTGGCGGCCAAGACCGGGACGGCCGAGACCGGCGCCGGCCCCCAGGGGAACTCCCTGACCAACGACTGGATGATTGCCTTCGCCCCGGCCAACGACCCCAAGGTGGCCGTGGCCGTGGCCGTCCCCAACCAGGCGGCCAGCGCCACCGGTGCCGAGGTGTCCGGGCCACCGACCAAGGCCATCCTGGCCGCCGCCCTGGGCCTGACGCCATGACCCCGATCCCGCCTGACACCCCCACCACCCGATGTCCAAGCGTACGAGGAACGATGAGAACCCCGGACCCGAGCGAACGCAGGTTTAGGCTTTGACCCACATGGAACCGAACGAGCCGCCCCGCGTCTTCTCCGAGCGGTACGAACTCAACCATCTGATCGCCCGGGGCGGCATGGCCGAGGTCTACCGAGCCCACGACCGCCTCCTCGACCGGCCGGTGGCCCTGAAGGTCCTGTTCCCCGAGCTGTCGGTGGACCGGTCGTTCGTGGAGCGCTTCCGGCGCGAGGCCCAGGCCGCTGCCAACCTCTCCCACCCCAACATCGTCCCGGTCTTCGACTGGGGGGAGGACTCCGGCACGTACTTCATCGTCATGGAGTTCATCGACGGGCGTCCGCTGTCGGCCATCCTCAAGTCGGCGGGACCCTTGTCGGCCGACCGCACCGCCGACATCGGTGCCCATGTGGCTGCCGCCCTCGGCTACGCCCACAAGCACGGGGTCATCCACCGCGACGTCAAGCCCGGCAACGTGCTGATCACCGACGAGGGCCAGGTGAAGGTCACCGACTTCGGCATCGCCCGGGCCATCAACACCGAGGAGAGCCTGACCCAGACCGGCGCGGTGATGGGCACCGCCACCTACTTCTCACCCGAGCAGGCCGAGGGCATCGGCGTCGACGCCCGGTCCGACATCTACTCGCTGGGCGTGGTCCTGTTCGAGATGGTCACGGGTCGTCCTCCCTTCCTCGGCGACACCCCGGTGGCGGTGGCCTCCAAGCACGTCCGTGACCACGCCCCCGCCCCCCGGTCGATCAATCCGTCCATCCCCGCCACGTTCGAGGCCATCATCTTGAAGGCCATGGCCAAGGATCCGGCCCACCGCTACGCCACGGCCGAGGACCTCCGGGCCGACCTCCTCCGGTTCAACGAGGGCCGGACCGTCCTGGCCATGGACGACGCCACCGGCCTGCTGGCGGTGGCGGGCACGACCCAGGCCATCGGCGCGGTCCGGGGCACCGACGTCACCCAGTCCGTGGGCACCGTGGGCGCCCTGCCCGGCGAGGAGGAGCCGGCCGAAGAGACCACCTCCCACCGGACCCGCACCTACGCCATCATCCTGGCCGTCCTGGTCGTGGCCCTCCTGGTGGCGGGCTTCTTCCTGCTGCGCAACCTCGGGTACCTGGGCGGGAGTTCCTCGTTCAACCTGCCTGACGTCACCGGCCAGCCGGTGGCCGCCGCCACCACGACGCTGCAGGCGGACGGGCTGGTGGTCCAGATCACCCACCAGACCTCCAAGGTCACCCCGGGGACGGTCCTGTCCACCGATCCGACCGGACACAGCCTGGTCAAAAAGGGCCAGACGGTGACCCTGCACGTGGCCGAGGCCGTGGTGCCCAAGAAGATCGCCGTCCCGGGCGGTCTGGTCGGAAGTACGACGGCTCAGGCCCAGGCGATCCTGCAGGGCGACGGACTGACCGGCACCGTGGTGGAGAAGTCGAGTAACAGCGTGTCCAAGGGCCTCGTGATCAGCACCAGTCCCGGACAGGGATCGAACGTGCCCATCGGTGGCTCGGTCACGCTGTACGTCTCCTCCGGCCAGGCCAACGCCACGGTGCCGTCGCTCATCGGCCTCAGTTCGGCCACCGCCGGGGCGCAGCTGAACCAGGTCGGCCTGCAGGTGGGGTCGATCAACCAGGTGGCGTCGAGTCAGCCGGCCGGCACGGTGATCGACCAGAACCCCGGGGCCGGGGCACAGGTGCCGCCGAACACAGCGGTCAACCTGGCCGTGTCGACGGGACCGGCGGCCACCACCACCACGACCAGCACGTCGTCGACCACCACCACCACGACCAGCCCGTCGTCGTCGTCGACCACGTCCTCGACCGGCTGACAGGTCCGGGGCGAGGGCCCCTCCGCCCGGGAGGGCGGGCGTCGGTGCTGGCGTGCTGTGCGGGCGTCGGTGCTGCTGCGGTCAGAGGGCCCGGGCCAGGGAGTCGGCCAGGAAATTGGAGAGCAGTGCGGGCCCGCTGGGGGTCAGCAGCGACTCCGGATGGAACTGGACTCCCTCGACATCGAGCGAGCGGTGGCGGAGTCCCATGATCACGCCGTCGCCGGTGGACGCGGTCACTTCCAGAACGTCGGGCACCGAGTCGGGGTCCACCACCAGCGAGTGGTAGCGGGTGGCCACGAAGGGCTCCGGCAGACCCGCGAACAGGCCCGTGCCGTCGTGGTGGATCGACGAGGTCTTGCCGTGCATGAGCGTGGGGGCGGCCACCACCTCGCCCCCGTAGACCTGGCCGATGGCCTGGTGACCCAGGCAGACGCCGAGGATGGGGTACTCGCCGGCCAGCTCACGGATCACCGTCATGCTGATCCCGGCATCCTCGGGCCGGCCGGGCCCGGGTGAGATCAGGATGGCGTCGGGCTCCGCGGCCCGGATTCCCTCGATGTCGATGGCGTCGTTGCGGTGCACGACGGGATCGGCGCCGAGCTCACCGAGCTCCTGGACGAGGTTGTAGACGAACGAGTCGTAGTTGTCGATGACCAGTACCCGTGTCCGCATGGTCCCCCGATGGTACCGGGCCGCCCGGGCCCGGCCGGCCTGGCCGGGGGCGAGGACGCTGACTGGCTATCCTTCGCCCATGGCAACCAAGGCCACATCGAAGTCCGGGCCGGGCAAGGCCCAGAAGAAGGGCCGCTCCTCGGGCGGGCGGACCACGACGCCGGGCCAGAAGATCCAGAGCCAGCGCTACACCCCGCCGGTCCCGAAGAACGTCAAGTCCAGCTCCCGTTGGATGGGTGTCCTCATCCTCATCCTGTTCGCCCTGGGGGTGCTGATCGTCATCCTCAACTACGCCGGGCTGCTCCCCGGCGGCGTGGACAATCTGTGGCTCATCGCTGCCATCGGCTCGATTTTCGCCGGGCTGCTGCTGGCCACCCGGTACCACTGACGCCCCCGGGCGTCGGGTCCCGGCCCCGGGCGTATCCGGTGGCTCCGTCGGCCGATCGGTTTTCGATATTACCTACCGAAGGTACGGAGGCTCCCGGTGTCCCCGTGACGCGGAGAGCCGGCCCCCGGAAGGGCCGGCTCTCGTGCACTGCATTGCCGGTCCCGGACTCCGGTCCCCCGGGAAGGGGCACCGCCGGGACGGGTGGGACTAGCCCAGACGCTCGATGATGGTGGCGTTGGCCATGCCGCCGCCCTCGCACATCGTGAGCAGCCCGTAGCGACCGCCGGTGCGCTCGAGTTCGTTGAGCAGCGTCGCCATCAACTTTGCCCCCGAGGCCCCGAGCGGGTGGCCGAGGGCGATGGCCCCGCCGTTGACGTTGACCTTGCCGAGGTCCACGCCGAACTCCTTCTGCCAGGCGAGCACCACCGAAGCGAAGGCCTCGTTGATCTCGATGACGTCGATGTCGTCCAGGGTGAGCTTGGCCTTCTCCAGCACCGACTTGGTGGCGGGGATGGGTCCGGTGAGCATGGTGATCGGGTCGCTGCCGGCGACGGCGAAGGCATGGAACCGGGCACGCGGCGTCAGGCCCAGGGACGAGGCCTTCTCCTCACTCATGATCAGCACGCCGGACGCTCCGTCGGTGATCTGGGACGAGTTGCCGGCAGTGACGCGGCCGTTTTCGGGGCGGAAGGCCGGCTTCAGGTTGGCCAGCACCTCCTTGGAGGAATCGGGCCGGATGCCCTCGTCGGTGGTGATCAGCTCGTCGGTGTCGGCACGGTCATCGTCCTTGACGGCGACAGGGATGAGCTCCCGCTCGAACCGGCCCTCGGCCGTGGCCCGGGCCGCCCGGTGGTGGGACTCGACGGAGTACTCGTCCAGGGCGTCACGGCTGATGTCCCACTGCTCGGCGATCAGTTCGGCACCCTCGCCCTGGCCGACCAGTCCGCCACGCTCGGCGTACCGGTTCATCATGCGCGGGCCGAAGGGGTAGCCGAGGTCGCGGACGACCGAGGAACCCATCGGGGTGCGGGTCATCACCTCGACGCCGCCTCCGATCACGACGTCGTAGGCACCGGCGATCACGCCCTGGGCCCCGAAGTGCAGGGCCTGCTGGGAGGACCCGCACTGCCGGTCGATCGTGGTGGCGGGCACCGACTCGGGGAAGCCGGCGGCCAGCACGGCGTTGCGCCCGACGTTGAGGGACTGCTCCCCGACCTGCATCACGCAGCCCATGATCACGTCATCGACGAGGGCCGGATCGAGATCGTTCCGCTCGACCAGCGCCTTCAGGGCCTCGGATCCCAGATCGGCGGCGTGCCAATTCCGGAGCTTGCCGTTCCGCTTGCCTCCAGGGGTGCGTACTGCATCAACGATGACTGCATCGGTCATGGCCACTCGCTTTCCGTGGTCCGGCGGTTCGATGACCTACCGGCCTCTGTGGGTGTGCGTGCACTGCAAAACTTGACCGTCTGGTCAAGAAACCTGCTCCCCCTGATCGTAGCCGGATCCAGCCCGGCGTCAACCCCCACCGGGGCGCACCCGATGGATGCGGATGCCACCCTTCTGAACTGGGCGTGTGTCCTGTCGGGGGACGGTCACGCACTCCGGCAGGGGCGGACTCCGGCCCCCCACCGCACCCACCCCACCCGCCATGAGCCACCCGCCTACTACGGTCGGGCCGGTGACGAGTCGGATCAAGGACATGGACCGCTGGCTGGGCAACGGCGGGATGGAGCTCATCGGTACGGTGGGCGCGCACTTCGACGACTACGGGGTGGACGGTGAGGACCTGGGTTGGGTGGCCGGGGCGTTCCGACCCACGGCGGCGGCCTGCAACCCCCACGGCGTGGTGCAGGCCGGGGTGCACGGCCTGCTGCTGGACGCCGCCATGAACTTCGCCATCAACGCGGCGCTGCCCGGTCGTGACCGGACCCGGGCCACACTGGAGATGAAGGTCGAGACCATGCGCCCCGCCCTGCTCGGGGAGCCCTACCGCCTGCGCGGCGAGGTGGTCCGCCTGGCCCGACAGGTCGCCTACGCCGAGGCGACCGTCATCGACCCGACCGACCGGATGGTGAGCCGTTCCACGGGGACCTTCCTGCTCCACCGGCACGACACCGAGGCCAAGGAGTGAAGGGGGGCGGCCTCGGCCGCCCGCCCGCTGCGCCGTCGCGAGACCCCGGGCACGGGCTCCCGCCCCAGACCGAGCCGGCCGATGCCGGCCCGTCCCGAGTCCGAGCCGCACCATGACCCCAGCCGCACCATGACCCCAGCCGCACCATGACCCTGACCCTCGGCTCCCCCGGCACTGCTCCGGCCCCATCGCCGGCCTGCTGCGTCTGCGGTGTCGGGACCCACGGCGGCTTCGCCCTCTGCTTCTGTTGTGGCGTCCTCGTCGAGCAGCTCCGACTCCCCCTGGTGGCGATGGTCGCCATGGCCGAGTACCGGCCGGCCGACCCATTGCACCGCCGACTCCGCGGCTACAAGGACGCGCCGGTGGCCGAGGCCCGGATGGCCTACCGACGCCAGTTGGTGGCGTGGGTGGGGACGTGGCTGTCGATGAACGGGCCCGGGCTGGCCGGGCGACTCGGTTGCCGATGGGACGTCGTGACGACGGTCCCGTCGTCGCGCCGCCCCGCGGTGGTGCCGGTCGAGTCCATCGTCGAGGATGTCCCGGCCCTGGCCACGCGTCACCGCCGGCTGCTGGTGCGCGGGACCCGGCCGGTCGACCACCTCCGGGCCGACCGACGGGGGTTCGTCCCGGCACCCGGCGTCGACGGTCGGGCACTGGCGGACCGGGCCGTCCTGCTGGTCGACGACAGCGTGGCCACCGGTGCCAGGGCCCAGAGCGCGGCCGCCGCCCTCCGTCTCAGCGGGATCCGGGTCGCCGGGATCCTCGTCATCGGCCGGGCGCTGGCCCGGGTCGGCTCCGCTGTCCCGGAATAGGCCTCTGAACAGGGAGAATGGAGAGGTGGCCTCACGACCGATATAGTTGCTTGGTACAAGCAGTTAGGTTCGAGACCGAGGTGACGAGGGCGATGGCTCCGATGGCGACGAGGCACGAGGAAGAGAGCGGCGCTCCGGCCGGCGACGGGCCGTGGTGCAGCGTGTCCGCCGAGCTCGAGCGGTCCCTCACGGAGGTGGCCCGGGCCATCCTGCGGTTGGACGTCCCTCAGAGCGCCCTGGCCGAGGGCGAGTCCGTCGACAAGGCCGGCTACTGGCTCCTGGTCCGCATCTCACGCGAGGCGCCGCTCCGGCTGTCCGTCCTGGCCGGATCGGTCGAGCTCGACCTGTCCACGGTCAGCCGGCAGATACGCGACCTGGTGGCCTGCGGGCTCGTGCGCAAGGAGCCCGATCCCGATGACGGCCGGGCCTCGCTGCTCAGCCTGTCGGAGCGGGGCGTCGCCGTGCTCGAGGCCGTGTCCGAGGCGCGCCGTCAGGTGCTGGCCGACGCCATCGTGGGCTGGTCGGACGAGGAGCGGACGACCCTGGCCGGCAGCCTGCTGCGGTTGGAGGACGGGCTCCACCAGGTCAGGGATCACCGGGGCCGGAACGAGCGGAACGACCGGACCGGCACGGACGAGGGGACCACGACCCGGTGAGCATCGACACCTCGGCGCACGAGGAGGGCAGGGCCGCCACCGGCGCCGGAACGCCGACCGCCGCAGCACTGCCGGGCACCACCCCCGGTGGTGCGGTCGGTGCCTTCACCCACCGTCAGATCCTGCTGGTGTTCAGCGGCCTGCTGCTCGGCATGTTCCTCGCCGCACTGGACCAGACCATCGTGGGCACCGCCCTGCCCACCATCGTCAACAGCCTCCATGGCCTCAACCACATCAGCTGGGTGGTGACGGCCTACCTCCTGACCTCGACCATCTCCACACCCCTGTACGGAAAGCTGTCCGACCAGTTCGGACGCAAGGGGCTCTTCCAGTTCGCCATCGTGATCTTCCTGGTCGGCTCGGTGCTCGCCGGGCTGAGTCAGAACATGGCCGAGCTCATCACCTTCCGGGGCATCCAGGGTCTGGGCGCGGGCGGCCTGATGGCCATGGCCTTCACCATCATCGCCGACATGGTGTCGCCGCGGGAGCGTGGTCGCTACCAGGGCTACTTCGGGGCCACGTTCGCCCTGTCCTCGATCGCCGGCCCGCTGCTCGGGGGGGTGTTCACCGACAACCTGAGCTGGCGGTGGATCTTCTACATCAATGTGCCCATCGGCATTGTCGCCCTCATCGTCACCTCGGTCGTCCTCAAGCTCCCGTTCCGGAGGGAGCCTCATCGGATCGACTACCTCGGCGCCGTCCTCATGCTCCTGGGCGTGACGTCGGCCCTCCTGGTCACGGTGTGGGGCGGCACCCAGTACCCGTGGGGATCGCCGGTGATCATCACGCTGGCGGTGGCCGCCACGCTCCTGATCACCTCGTTCATCCTGTGGGAGCGCAGGGCGGCCGAGCCGATCCTCCCTCCCAACTTGTTCCACATCGGGATCTTCCGGGTGGCCTCGTCCGTCTCGTTCCTCTTGGCCGTGATCATGTACGGCGCCATCATCTACCTCCCGCTCTACCTGCAACTGGTGGACGGGGTGTCGGCCACGGTGTCGGGGCTCCTCCTGATCCCGCTGATGCTCGGCCTGCTGGCGGCGTCGATCCTCTCGGGTCAGGTGGTCTCGCGGACCGGCCGCTACAAGCCCTTCCCCATCATCGGCTCGGCCCTGGTCACCCTGGGCATGTGGCTGCTCAGCCACCTCGGTCTCCACACGTCGCACCTCACCATGAGCTTCTACGTCATCGTGCTCGGGGCCGGCATGGGCATGACCATGCAGGTCATGGTGCTGGCCACGCAGAACGCCCTGCCCCCCACCCAGATCGGCACCGGGACCGCCGCCGTGACGTTCTTCCGCTCGCTGGGCGGTGCCTTCGGCACGTCGCTGTTCGGCGCGGTGTTCATCGCCGGGCTCAGCCACTGGATCCCCGTCCTGGTTCCCGGCACCTCGGGCCAGGCCATCCACGTCAACGGCAGCTTCTCCATGAGCCCGACCCAGCTCCATGCCTTCCCTCCCGACGTGCAACAGGGGATCCTGGAGTCTTTCGTCCGATCGCTGCACTCGGTCTTCCTGCTCGGCGTGCCGATCGCCGTCGCCATGTTCGGCCTCACGCTGCTGTTGAAGCAGAACGACCTGCGGACCACCTCGGGCCTCGAGCGGCCGAGTGAGGACCTGGCCATGGGAGGCGGCATGTCCGGCGGCGGCGACGCCGAATTCGACGAGGGCGTGATGGCCGGCGGGATGCCGGTCGACTGAGGCGGCCGCGGTCGGGGTGCTGTCCGGCTAGACCATGGTCATGCGCCTACGAATCTTCACCGAGCCCCAGCAGGGCGCCTCCTACGACACCCTGCTGACCGTGGCTCAGACCGCCGAGCGCCTCGGGTTCGACGCCTTCTTCCGGAGCGACCACTACCTGGCCATGGGGGACTCGACCGGGCTCCCGGGCCCGAGCGACGCGTGGATCACCCTGGCCGGCATCGCCCGGGAGACCAGCCGGATCCGGCTGGGAACGCTGGTGTCGTCCGCCACGTTTCGCTGGCCCGGCCCGCTCGCCATCTCGGTGGCGGTCGTGGACGCCATGAGCGGGGGCCGTGTCGAGCTGGGCCTCGGGGCCGGCTGGTACGACGCCGAGCACACCGCCTACGGCATCCCCTTCCCGGCCCTGGGACACCGGTTCGAACGCCTCGAGGAGCAGCTGGCCGTGATCAGCGGACTGTGGGGCACACCGGACGGGGAGCACTTCAGCTTCGAGGGGGAGCACTACGTCGTGGTCGACAGCCCCGGCCTTCCCAAGCCGGTGCAACGGCCCGGGCCGCCGATCATCGTGGGCGGAGGTGGCCACCGGAGGACCCCACGCCTGGCCGCCACCTATGCCGCCGAGTTCAACCTGGCCTTCCGGTCGCTGGTCGACACCGGCGACCAGTTCGAACGGGTGCGCGCCGCCTGCGAGGCCACCGGACGTGACCCCGGATCGTTGGTGTACTCGGCGGCCCAGGTGGTGTGCTGCGGCCGCGACGACGCCGAGGTCGGTCGCCGCGCCGCCGCCATCGGTCACGAGGTGGCCGAGCTCCGGGAGCACGGGCTGTGCGGCACCCCCGAGGAGGTGCTGGCCAAGCTGGCCACGTACGGTGCGGCCGGCGCCGAGTGCATGTACCTCCAGGTGCTGGACCTCTCCGACCTGGACCACCTCGAACTGCTGGCCGAGGCGGTGCTGCCCTACTGCGGGAGCCTCTGAGCGACCGGTCTCCTAGGAACCGGTGCGCTGGGGGGCCGGGGGCCGGACCAGGCGGTGGGGCCCCGACCACGGAGTGACCTCGCCGCACTCCCGGCCGGCGGCCAATTCGCAACTATCTGAACGATCGTTTCGATAGTTGTGAACGTGGTCAGGCGAGGGACCTTCAGCCGGGCGTCGTGCCCGTGGCGAGGTGGCCCCTCTGGCCCCTCCGGCCGATCAGGCGGCGGAGGTGGCCGAGGTGGCTTCGGCACCCGAGGTTGGGGCCGGGGCCGATTCAGATCCGGCCGGCCGGTCCATGGCCCACTGCCCGGCTACCAGCGTCAGGGAGCGGGCCCGTGCCTCGAACGAATGGGCCCGCGTCGACAGCATGATCTCGTCGGCGCCGGTCCGGCGCTCCAGCTCGACCAGGCCCTGGCGCACCTGGTCCGGATCGCCGATCAGGTGGGTGGCCGTGGCCCTCTCCACCAGGGCCCGCTCCTGGGGGGAGAACCGGTAGGCGGCGGCCTCTTCGGGGGTGGCCAGGGGCCCGAGCCGCCCGGTCCTCAGCTGCAGGATGCTGAGCGCCGACGGGCCGGCCAACCAGGCGGCCTCCTCCTCGTCGGGAGCGCACAGGACCGACACGGCCACCATCGCATGGGGTTCGTCGAGCAGGACCGATGGCCGGAAGGTGGAACGGTAGAGCTCGAGTGCCGTGTCGACCAGATCGGGGGCGAAGTGGTAGGCGAACGAGAACGACAGGCCGAGCATGCCGGCCAGCTGGGCACTGAAGGTGGACGAGCCCAGGAGCCACATCTCGGGCAGATAGCCCCGGCCCGGGGTGGGCGCCGGATGGGTGGCCGGACCGTCGCTGTCGATCAGGTAGTGGATGAGCTCGACCACGTCGTCGGGGAAGGTGTCGGCACCGAGCCCACCGTCGCGACGCAGCGCCCGGGCCGTCACCTGGTCCGTTCCAGGTGCCCGGCCCAGCCCGAGGTCGATCCGCCCCGGATGGAGGGCCTCGAGGGTGCCGAACTGCTCGGCGATCACCAGTGGTGCGTGGTTGGGCAGCATCACGCCCCCGGCCCCCACCCGCAGCGTCGAGGTGACGTCAGCCAGATGGCCGACCAGCACGGCGGGGGCCGAGCTGGCCACCATGGGCATGCCGTGGTGCTCGGCTACCCACAGGCGCCGGTAGCCCAACTCCTCGATGACGGGGGCCAGCCGGCTGGTGTCGGCCAGGGCCTGGGCCGGCGTCGAACCGGCCGACACGGTAGCGAGGTCCAGTACCGAGAGGGTTGCCATGCCTTAGGGAACACCGGGGGGCCGCAGTCCCTTCCCGGACCGGTCGGCTCGGGCCGGGCACTCGGGCCGGGAAATCAGGCCGGCTGTGCGGTCAGCTCCTCGATGCGGGCCAGGGTCTTCTCCATGTTCTCCTTGGTGTAGCCGGCCACCTTGGACTTCCTGAGAAAGTTGCGCTGGTGGTCCTCGGAGATGTCCCAGCTCTCACGGACCAGGGTGCCACCCTCCACCGGCTCGAGCTCGTAGCGCCAGATCCTGCCCCCGATGAACCGGCCCAGGAACCCGGGGAGCGTGGCCTGCCAGGCCAGCCGCTCATTGTCATCGCACTCGATGACCGTGTTGGACATCGAGTAGCCGATGCCCTGGTGCATCGACATCCCGAAGGTCGATCCGAGCGAGAGCGGCACGGGACCGTCGGCCTTCACCTTCTTGACCGTGCCCGACCCGTCGATATCCGGGTGGCGCGACGCATCGGCGATGAGGGCGAAGATCGCCTCGGGAGGGGCGGGGATGACCCGCTCCACTGACAACACGTTGCCTTCCATGGGATCCTCCGATGGGTTGATGGTCTCGAACGTGGGCCTGCCGCCGGCCACGCGGCCCGGGTCGGGCCGGGTCGGTCAGAGCCCGGGGCTGCTCTGCATGAGGCCGCCGTCGGCGAAGATGGTGGTGGCGGCCAGGTAGCTGGCTCCGTCACCGGCCAGGAAGGCGACGATGCTGGCGATCTCCTCGGGCTCGGCCAGCCGCCCCAGGGGGATGGCGGCGTCCAGCTTCTTCAGGAGGGCCGGATCCGCCACCGTCGACTTGTTGATCGGCGTGTCCACCGCGCCGGGGCCGACCCCCACCACCAGGATCCCGTGGGGTGCCAGTTCCACCCCCGCCGTGCGGGTCAGCATGCGCATGCCCCCCTTGGACAGGCAGTAGGCGGTGTTGCCGGGCATGGGCCAGTCCTCGTGCACGGAGGTCATGTTGATGATCCGGCCGCCGCCCCCCTGGGCGATCATCTGCTTGGCGGCCAGCTGGGTCCCGAAGAACGCGCTCTTGAGGTTGATGTCCATCACCCGCTCGTACTGGTCCTCGGTGGTGTCGAGGATCGACGTCCGCGTCTCGATGCCGGCGTTGTTGACCATGATGTCGAGCCGCCCGAACGTCGACACCGCCGTGCCGACCAGGGTCGTGAGGTCCTCGATCTTGCTGACATCCGCCTTGACCCCGGCCACCTGGTCGCCCATGCCGCGCACCTCGGCCTCGAGGAGCACCTCGGCCTCCTCCTCGGCGATGTAGTCGATGACGATGGTGGCGCCCTCCTTGGCCAGGGCCAGCACCACCGCCTTGCCGATGCCGGTATTGCCGCCGGTCACGATGGCCACTTTCCCGTGAAGACTCATGGGCGAAGCCTACCGGGGTCCGGCGCCGACGATCGGCCGTCGGCCGGGCCCCGTCCGGTCCGCCACGCGGCGCACCGCAGCGGTGGCATCCTGGGCCCCGTGACCCCACCGGCGTTGCACGACGCGGCGACAGAGTTGGGCCGGCGCGATGCCGTGCTGGCCGCACTGGTGGAGCGGCACGGCCCGCCACCCCGGAGGCGGCCCGTCCCCGCCGGCCTGCGCTTCGGGAGCCTGGCCCAGACCATCATCTACCAGCAGCTGGCCGGTCGGGCCGCCGCGTCCATCCACGGTCGGTTCGTGGTGGCGATGGACGGGTCGGTCACCCCGGAGGCGGTGCTGGCCGCCACACCGGAGACGCTGGCCGCCTGCGGGCTCAGCGGCGCCAAGGCCGCCGCCATCCGCGACCTCGCCGAGCACGTGGTGACCGGCGAGGTCCGGCTCGACCGTCTGGGGAGGCTCGGGGACGACGACGTCGTCGATCACCTCACCCGGGTCCGGGGCATCGGTCCCTGGACGGCCCAGATGTTCCTGATCGGTGCCCTGGGGCGCCTCGACGTGTGGCCGGTGGGCGACTACGGGGTCCGGGCCGGCTTCGCCCGTGCCTGGAATCTGGATGCGGTACCCAGCCCGAAGGAATTGGGTGGGCTGGGCGAGCCGTTCCGCCCCTACCGGAGCCTGGTGGCCTGGTACTGCTGGCGGGCGGTCGACGATCCCTCGGCATCGGGGTGAGCGAGCGACCGGGCCCGGTCGCTCAGTCGGGCTGGCGCCAGGCCCGTTCGAAGGGGAGCCGCCAGGCGTTGGGCTTCACCAGCTCGTGGATGCCAGGAGGCCCCCACGATCCCGGGGCGTAGAACTCCACGTCGGGTGGATCCTCCAGCAGGGGCTCGGAGAGCTCCCACAGCCGCTCGATGTCGTCGGCTGCGGTGAACAGGGTGTGGTCGCCACTCATGGCGTCGTGGATCAGGCGCTCGTAGGCCTCCAGCACGTCGGCGTCGTGGCCCGTCTCGTGCAGGGCGAACTGCAGGCTCAACTTGTCGAGCTGCATGCCGGGGCCCGGCCGCTTCCCGTAGAAGGACAGGGACAGCTTGGACGCGTCAGCCAGGTCGAACGTGAGGTGGTCCGGGCCGTGGGCGCCCATCCCCGAGTTGGCGGGGAACATGCTCTTCGGGGGCTCCCGGAAGGCGATCGAGATGATCCGGGCGCCCTGGGCCATGTTCTTGCCCGTGCGGAGGTAGAACGGCACACCGGCCCACCGCCAGTTGTCGATCTCACACTTGAGGGCGATGAACGTCTCGGTCTGTGAGTCCTCGGCGACCCCCGGGATGTCCCGGTACCCCTCGTACTGCCCCCGCACCACCTGCGAGACGTCGATGGGCTGCATGGACCGGAAGACCTTGTTCTTCTCCTCGCTGATCGACCGGGGCTCGAGCGACGTGGGCGGCTCCATGGCCATGAACGCCAGGACCTGGAACAGGTGGGTGACGACCATGTCCCGGAAGGCGCCGGTGGCCTCGTAGAAGCTGGCCCTCGTGTCCACCGAGAGGGTCTCGGGCACGTCGATCTGGACGTGGTCGATGTGGCCCCGGTTCCAGATGGGCTCGAAGAGACCATTGGCGAAGCGGAAGGCCAGGATGTTCTGGGCCGCCTCCTTGCCCAGGAAGTGGTCGATCCGGTACACCTGATCGGTGGCGAAGATGGCATGGACGGCGTCGTTCAGGCTCTTGGCCGTCTTCAGGTCGGTGCCGAAGGGCTTCTCCATGATGATCCGGGAGCGTGCCACCAGGCCGGCCTCGCCCAGGGTCTGGACCACGGCCTTGGCCGCTGCGGGCGGGATGCTCAGGTAGTGCAGCCGACGGCTGTCCGGGCTGAGCAGCGCCTCGGCGCGTCCGGCCGCTTGGGCCAGGCCCGCCGGGCCCAGGCCTTGGGGCACGTACCGCAGCCGGTCACGGAAGGTCGACCAGTGGGCCTTCACGATGTCGGGCTTGGCGAAGTCCTCGCAGGCCTTGAGGGCGAACTCGTGGAACTGGAAGTCGTCGAGCTCCTCCAGCGACGTCCCCACGATCTGGTACTCGGGCAGGAGCCCCGAGTAGGACAGGCGGAGCAGCCCCGGCAGCAGCTTCCGCCGGGCCAGGTCTCCGGTGGCCCCGAACAGCACGATCACGTGGGGATGGACGAGGGCCGGATCGGGGGTGGCGCGGCCCGATGAGGGGCCGGTAGTCGTGTCCGCGAAGGTGGTCATGGGCGAGAGAGTCTGTGCAGTCGGTCCGCTCTGAGGCTAGCAAGGCCGTGTTTCCACTCCGTGTCCGGCATGAGAGTGCTGTGTGAACGGGCGGCTCCGCCGACGGGTGAACGGGCGGCTCCGCCGACGGGTGAACGGGCGGCTCCGCCGACGGGTGGTGGCAGCAGGCTCAGTTGCCGGACAGGACGTCGTCCAGGGTCCCGGCCACCTCGCGTACGGTCGGCGAGTCCATGAACCCCTCGGCCTGGACCCGGCCGGTGATGAGCTGGGGCCAGGCCACGCAGACCTCCCGGATCTCCAGAGGGGAGGCCACCTCCCACTCGGCCCGGGTCAGGCACAGCATGGCGTGGACCGGTACCTCGGATCCACCCACCATGGGCTCGAGCGCCTGACGGACCACGGCCACCTGGTACGCCACCAGTTCGATCCAGGGGGTGCAGTTGCGGCGCCCGACGTGGAGCTCGTCGGGGCCCAGGTTGGAGACCGGCCCCGACCGCCGCGTCTGGACCAGTCCCTTCACGTGCTTGGCGTCGAGGACGAAGACCCCTCCCGAGGAGACGGCGATGCGCTTGATCGGGCTCGGGACGCCCGGGGCCCGTCGGTCGTTCAGCACGATGACGCCCTCTCCCTCCAGCATGCGGAGTCGCCCGAGGGCCCGCCGGTCCCCGTCGGCCCGCTGGACCCAGCGCCGTCCTCCTGGAGGGGGTTCGGGCACCGACGGGTGGCGGTGGATCGGGTCGGGACTGGTCGGCATCGGGGCCATGCTAGAGAACCCGCAGCTCGCACTGGGTGTTACCCGTCCCCGGCGTCGATCCGGGACTCGGGTGGAGCACCGGGGGTCCGGGTGGCGGCCCGCTCGGTCCGCTCTGGGTGGGAGGATGGGCGCCGTGTCCCTCCGACCCGCCGGCCCCGCCGATCGGACCCAGGCACTGCTCGACGCCATCATGGCCATCGAGTCCGACCTCGATCTCCGAAACGTCCTGCGCCGCGTCACCGAGGCGGCCTGCATGCTGACCTCGGCCCGGTACGGCGCCCTCGGTGTGATCGATCCGGACGGCATCGGACTGTCCGACTTCGTCCCGGTGGGCATCGACGAGCACAGGGCGGCCGGGATCGGCCATTCTCCCATCGGCGAGGGCATCCTGGGCGTGCTCATCATCGATCCACGGCCGCTGCGCCTGACCAACCTGTCCGACCACCCTGACGCCTGTGGCTTCCCTCCCGGCCACCCCCCGATGCGCTCCTTCCTCGGCGTGCCCCTCCTGGTCCGGGGGGAGGTGTTCGGCAACCTGTACCTGACCGACAAGCAGGGGTCGGACCACTTCACCGATGAGGACGAGTCGATGGTCGTGGCGCTGGCGGTGGCCGCCGGCACCGCCATCAACACGTCGCGCCTGCACGCCCGCCTGGCCGAGCTGGGACTGGCGGCGGAGCGGGAGCGGATCGCCCGCGACCTGCACGACACGGTGATCCAGCACCTGTTCGCCACGGGGCTCTCGCTCCAGTCCGTGCTCCCGGGCGTCGGTGACACCGCCGTCCGGTCCGCCATCGAGAACGCCCTGGCCAGCCTGGACGCCACCATCACCCGGGTGCGCACCACCATCTTCGACCTGGAGCCTCCGCCCGAGGCGCCCGTCGGCGTCCGGACCGGCATCCTGGCCCTCTGCACCGAACCGGTCGGGGGCACCGGTCCGGTCCCCGAGGTCCGGTTCGTCGGCGCCATCGACCGTCACGTCACGCCGGCCGTGTCCGTCCAATTGCTGGCGACGCTCCAGGAGGCCCTGGCCAACGTGGCCGACCACGCCGGTGCCGGACGCGTCGAGGTCGAGGTCTCCGTGGGCGACCAGATCCAGCTCCGGGTGACCGACGACGGGATGGGCCCCGGCCCGGCTCCCGGGTACCCGACCCGACCCGGCCGGGGCCTGGCCGTGATGGCCGATCGGGCCGCCTCGCTCGGCGGCGTCCTGTCGGTGACCGGACGTGTGCCGCGAGGCACCGAGCTGGTGTGGGAGGTCCCCCTCCCGGTGGCCTGACGTGGCCGCTGTGCCCTGACGGGCACCCCGAGAACGGGTTTTCCCTGATGGCACGTCAGATGACGGTCTGAGCCCGGGGTGCGTCAACTCCATTGCAACTTGATGCCAGCTGTTCCCTTCCGGGGGGCGGGGCGCGACACTGAAGGTCCGGTCGTGTCTGCGGCCGACGGGGGGCACCAGCCCAGAGGAAACTCTGAGAGGAGGCGTTCGATGCTCGTATCGGACCTGCTTGAAGTGAAGGGTTTCGCCGTGGCCACCATCAGTGGCGACGCCACTGTCGGGGCCGCCGTGGCCGACATGGTCCGCCACCGGGTCGGCGCGCTGGTGGTCTCCGCCGACGGCCGCACCATCGACGGGATCATCTCTGAGCGTGACATCGTGCAGCGGCTGAGCGAGATCCGCATGGAGCTGCTCGACGAGCCGGTCGCCTCCATCATGTCGGTGTCGGTCCACGTGTGTTCGCCCGTCGACGACGTCGAGCGCATCATGAACCTCATGACCGAGCAGCGGATCCGGCACGTGCCGGTGGTCCAGGGCGCCTTCCTCTGCGGCATCGTGAGCATCGGTGACGTGGTCAAGAGCCGCATCGGCGAGCTCGAGCGGGACCGGAACGAGCTGTTGGAGTACATCACCGCCCGGTAGGGCCCACCCCCGTGCCCGCCAGTCCCCGCGGGCACCCCGGGCCGCTCTCGCCGTCGGGCCCGGTCGGCACGACGCCTAATGTCGGAGCGTGCCCGACACCCCGCAGGCCGCCGGTGACGCCGCCGCTCCGGTGACCGGTCCGGTCGGCGTGGTGGTGGTCGACCACGGGTCGCGGCGGGCGGACGCCAACCGGCGACACGAGGCCTTCGTGGCCCAGTGGACGGACCGGGAGCGGTTCGCCGTGGTGGAGCCCGCCCACATGGAGCTGGCCGAGCCCTCGATCGACACCGCCTTCGACCGGTGTGTGGGGGCCGGGGCCACCACGGTCGTGATCGCCCCCTATTTCCTGTGGCCCGGCAACCACTGGACCAACGACCTCCCCGCTCTGGCCGCCACGGCCGCGGCCCGGCACCCCGGGGTCCGCTACCTGGTGGCCGCCCCGCTCGGCCCCCACCCCCAGCTCCTGGACATCGTCGGGGAGCGGGTCGACCACTGCCTGGACCACGTGGCCGGCCGGGCCCCGGCGTGCGAGGTGTGCAGCGGCACGGATCGCTGCCGGCTGCACTGATGGGGATCCGCTGATGGGGACCGCCCGCGGCCCGGCCGGCACCGACGTGGTCATCGTGGGGGCCGGTCTGGCCGGGCTGACCTGTGCAGTCGACCTGGTCGGGGCGGGGGTGGGGTGCCGGGTGCTCGAGGCCTCGGACGGGATCGGGGGGCGCGTCCGCACGGACCTGGTCGACGGCTACCACCTGGACCGGGGCTTCCAGATCCTTCTGACGGCGTATCCGGAGGTGCACGAGCGGCTCGATGTGGCCGCGCTGGAGCTCGGGTGCTTCGAGCCGGGGGCCGTCGTCCGCGTCGCCGGCGGCTTCCACACGGTGGCCGATCCGCTCCGGCGCCCCCTCGACCTCGCCTCCACCCTGGCCGCACCGATCGGCACCTTGGCCGACAAGGTCCGGTTGGCACGGCTGGTGCTGGACGTCCGGAGCCATCCCGTCGGCTCCCTGCTGCGCCGTCCCGACATGACCACCGCCGTACGCCTCAGCCGGGC
>Ga0302157_10002055_pt1 | contig 24020 bp, 23 predicted proteins | sample I_Bog_N3_3_FD_193502 | JGI IMG/M metagenome (GOLD analysis project Ga0302157, IMG submission 193502) | Peat permafrost microbial communities from Stordalen Mire near Abisko, Sweden - I_Bog_N3_3 | ecosystem: Environmental > Terrestrial > Soil > Wetlands > Peat | place: Sweden: Abisko, Stordalen... | reverse complement strand
TGATGGCCGCACGCTGCGCGTACGACGTGTGCCGCCACGTTTCATAGGCGGCTTGCGCGGTTGCCAGCTTCTGCTCGAGTTGAGCGTCGCTAAGCTCGGGGAAGGTCTTGACGGTCTTGCCGTCCGCCGGGTTTACGGTTGCGTAGGCCACGTGTACATCTGCTTTCAGTCTTGTCTTGCGCTCTCAAGAGAACGCCACAAACGAGCTTTACCCCGATCGAGGTGCGCCACACCGCGGCCGTTCGGCGCGAACGCGAAGTGAGCGACGACACACCGAACGCTCTTCGCTGGCATATCGTGAAAAGCACCGATTGGATGTGCTCGAAAGCTGCGCTACACTCAGCGAATGCGCTTTCGCTTGCTCGCACCCATCGTTTCGGCGCTGATTCTCCTCACGCAGGGTCGTGCGTCGGCCGACGCTGCGGCCACGCCGGTGCCGCTTGCGACGCCGACGGCAATGGCCGAACTCATTCCAATGCCCATTCCCGCGCGCGGGCTACCGGTACCGAGCGGTGCGGGCGGCTTCATGCACGGTCATTTGCCGATCGTCGAACTCGACGTGCAATCGGATTTTGCCGATCCCGGCAGCACCACGAACGCGGTGGGCACGGGCCTCAACGGCGTCGTCGGGGGCACGCTCAACTTTGCCGGCTCGTTCACCATCCCGATCACGCAGCGCATCTCCGCTTCGTTCGTGCGAGACGCCGGCGGCGATTTGAACACGACCTTCGGCCGCACAACGTCCCTTGCGGGCGCCTACGTCCAGACCGGTAGCCTCAAACGTCATGACGATACCGAGAAGATCGACGTCGGAGTCGGAGGGGGCCTGACGTTTGAGGGCGGCCTCGAGCATAACTACTTCGAATGTTGCCTGGCGCTCGAAGACCATACGGGATACGTCGCGCTTTCGTACGCGTCGCCCGGCATCGCAGCTCTCCATGGCTTGCATTTCGACTATACCGAGAAGGCCATTACGGCGGCGCACGATCCGAGCGCGAACACGCTCGCGTCGCAGACCCCCGGACTCGACGTCAACAAACGCGAGTACGGGCTCGCTCAGGTCTTCGTTGCCGTTCTGCCGGTCAGCCGGCACCTCTACATGACCGGCACGTTCTATAACGGCGCCTACGATTTCTTTGAAAACGAGCCGTTCCCGTTCCGGTATAACATCTTCATCGAGACGGCGGATTTCGGCGTGGCGAAGAACGCCACGTTCGAGCTTGCCGCTCTGAACCTGACGCAGATCAATACGGGAGCGCCATTTCCCGCGCCGAACACCATCCACTTCGTCAATTTCTACGCGACCCTGAAGCTCAACGTCGACTTCAACAAGCTGAAATACTAGAAACGAGGGCCGGCGCGGATGCACGAATTGTCGCTCACGCTCGCATTGCTCGATGAGGTCGATACCGTCGTGCGGCGCGAAGGTGCGACGCGCGTCACGTCGGTAAGCGTACGAGTCGGTAGGCAAAGCGCGATCGCGTGCGAGGCGCTCGCATTCGCCTGGGATGTCGCACGCCTCGGCACGATCGCATCTGCGGCAGATTTATGCATCGAGCAGGTCGAGGGCCGGGCCTTCGATCTCGTGGGCCTCGAGCTACGTTAGACCGACTTCAGCGCCGTGCTGAGGGTTTGGCCGACGATTGCCGGGTCGACCGGTTTGAGAAACATGCCCGTGACGCCGAGCTCGTGCAGGCTGTAGGCGAGCGTGGCCGCGTCTCCCGTCGTGACCAAGTAGAACAGGGTATCGATCGACGCATCGTGGAGCCGCTCGATCACGCGCTCGCCGCCTTCGACGATCTCCATCTGCAGGTCGGCGATGGTAGCGTCCGGCTTCACGCGCCGGATCGTTCGCTCGCCCTCTTTTCCGTTGGCCGCCTCACCGACCAGAAAGCCCTGCGCTTCGAGAGCGCGACGCAGGACCGCTCGAGCGTGCGCGTCGTGAGAGATCAGCAGGACGAGCTTGCGATCGACTAACGTAGCGCACCACCTGCTGCCTGCTCGATCGTCTCGCGGGGACCGATCACGACGTGTCGGATATGTGCCAGCGCACGCGAAAGGTTCGCCTGCGCGCGCGCCGAGAGGCCTTCGTCGAAGCCGAACGCGTAGCCACGGATGCCGATCAGCGACGCGCGGGGTACGTGTCCGTAGACGCGGCCGCTCAGGCCGAGAACCAATTCCGGAGCGACGACGTGGCTTGCGAACGCGGACACGTTCGTCGCCGGCCGCACGGGCGATACGGAATAGGGTCCGGCGCCGGACTTTGCCGCATCGATGAAGATGACGAGGTCGCTTTGCGCGGCATCGTAGGCGTCTTCGATCATCAGTTGGTAGTTCGCGCTCGTCCGGACGCCGCCAAGCGACATCGCTTCGATGGCCTCGGCCGCCGCCGGGCCGAGGCCGTCATCGCGACGCCCCGGATTGCCGTACCCGAGCACGAGGATCCGCGCGTCAGCCACGGGCGCGCGTCGCGACGATCGCGCCGTCCGGAGCTTCGAGCGTCACGAGGAGCGGCATGTCGCCGAGCGCGTGCGTCGCGCACGAGAGGCATGGATCGTAGGCGCGCACCGCAACTTCGATGTTGTTGAGCAGGACGTCGGTAATTTCGTGGCCCGTCAGGTAGTCGATCGCGACCTTGTTCACGGAGCGGTTGATCGCCTCATTATTGTTCGTCGTGGCGACGGCGAGCTTCGCATTGGTCACGAGATCGTCTCCGTCGACCCGATACCGATGGTACAACACCCCGCGCGGCGCCTCGATCCACGCCGCGCCTTCGGGCCGTCGCTCGCCCGAGATCACGAGATCCTCGCCTTGCAGGTCGTCGTCGTAGAGCAGTTCCTTGACCTTCTCCGCCGCGTGGAGCATGCAGATGACGCGCGCCCAATGCTGGTACAGCGTCGCGTGGATGGGTTTGCCGCCACCGGGTCGCTTGAAATCGAGGCGGGCTTCCTCTGCGAGCGGCGTATCGATGAAGTCGCAGCAGTTGACCTGGGCGAGCGGTCCGACGCGAAACCAGCCCTGCTCCTTGCCGAGGCTGCGAATGTACGGGAACTTCATGAAGCTCCACGGGCGCACTTCGTCGCCGATGACATCGTCGTACGTCTCCGGCGTGACGCCGTCGAAGATCGTCGCACCGTCGGACCCGATCGCTCGCAGGCCGCCGTCGTATAAGTCCATCGCCCCGTCGGCCCGAACGAGGCTCACGTAGCTCGATTCGAAGGTTCCGAACGCTTCGAGCCGCGCGGCATCTTCACGAATGAGGCGCTTGCAGAGTTCGAGCGCGTCGCCGCACCACGCCACGACGCGATCGGCATCGATACGCAACGCGTCGCGCTCCGCGATCGACAGGTTCTTGTTCACGCCGCCCGGGACCGCGAGGCTCGGATGGATCTTCTTGCCGCCGACCGCCTTGATGACGCTCTGACCGAACTTGCGGACGAAAATCGCCCACTTGGCAACCTCGGGATAGTTCTCGATCGTGCCGACGAAATTGCGCTTTTCGACCGGACCCTCGAAACCGAACAGCAGATCGGGCGATGCGAGGTGAAAGAAGTGGACCGCGTTGGACTGCAGCACCTGACCGTAGTGCATGATACGGCGCACCTTGTCGGCCGCCACCGTCAACCGGTCGACGCCCGCGATCTTGTCCATCGCTTTGGCGGCGCACAGATGGTGACTGACCGGGCAGATGCCGCACAGCCGCTGCACGATCATCGCGACTTCCCAATACGGCCGTCCGCGAATGAAGCGCTCGAAACCGCGAAACTCCACGACCAAGAAGCGCGTCTCCCCGACGCTGCCGTCGGCATTGAGACGAATCGTCACCTTCCCGTGGCCCTCGACCCGGGAGACCGGATCGACGACGATCTTGCGGGCCTCAATCATACTTGAGCAGTTGATAGGGAAGGCCCGGCGTGCGGCCGGCCAACAGCTCCTTGAGGCCCTCCCAGATCGTGTCGGCCGAGGGCGGGCAGCCGGGCAAGAAATAGTCGATCTTCACGATTTCGTGGGCCGGGTAGACCCGATCGAGCAGCAGCGGCAGGTCCGCATCGAACGGAATGCGATGGTCGGCATCGGGCGTATCGCCGACGTACGTTGCTTCGAGGCATTCGCGCAAGCTAAACGCGTTCCGTAACGCCGGGACGCCCCCGTTGATGGCACACGCGCCGACGGCGATCAAGACCTTGCAATGGGCGCGAAACTCGCCCAGCGTCTGCACGTTGTGCTCGTTCGCGCAGCCGCCCTCCACGAAACCCACGTCGACGATCGAGTCGAAGACCTTCTTGTCATCGAGGGGCGAGCGATCCAAGTCGAAGAGTTCCACGAGTTCGAGAATGCGCTCGTCGATATCGAGCAACGACATGTGGCAGCCGAAGCAGCCGGCAAGGGAGCAGGTCGCGAGCGTCGGTTTAGGCATGGCCTTCTTTCGAAGCGCGAACCGGAATGCGTTTGGCCTCGATATCCGAGCCGATGCTCCGGTCGTCGAACGGGCGCTCGCCGTAGGGTTTCTCGTAACCGGTGCGCTTCACGACGATGCAGCCGACGGGGCACACGGCGGCGGCTTTGTCCGCGACCTCGATGTCGGTCGCGCTGAGGCCGGCGGCGGAATTGACGGCCAAGCGCTGCCGCGCGCCGCGGCCTTCGAATCCGAAGACGGATTTCCCATCGGCGTGCGATGCTCGAACGCAGAGCCCACAGAGAATACAGGTATTACGATCCAGGAAGATCTCGGGATGCGATGCGTCGATCTCGTGCTTCGGAAACCGATACGGAAACGTCATTCCGGAGAGCCCGAACCGATAGCCGGTTGCCTGAAGATCGCAATCTCCGCTCTTCTCACAGAACGGGCACGGATGATTGCCTTCGACGAACAGCATCTCGATGAGCGCCTTACGGTGCGCCTGCAACGCGGGCGTCGCGTTTTCGACCACCGCGGCTCGCGTGACCGGCGTGACGCAGGCCGCCGAGGGGCGTCCGTTCACGTTCACCGTACACAAGCGGCATTGTCCGCCCGGCGGGAGATCCTCGCGATAGCACAAGCGCGGAATGTACACGCCGGCGCCGTCACACGCCGCGATGATCGATTGCTCCGGGCGCGCCTCGATCGGCACGCCGTCGATGCTGAAGCGCAGCGTGCGCTCGTTCACGGCGCGACCTGCTCCACGAGGGCTCGGCGTTGGATCGCCGCGGCGTCTTCAACGGCACGTCCGACGTCGATGCGCACGTCGTTCGCTGCAACGAGCCGGCTTTCGTAGATCTGCGGAAAGTTGCGCAGCGTGCTCAGGATGGGGTTGGGAGCCGTCTGGCCGAGGCCGCAGCGGCTGAACGTCGCGACGGTCGTGGCGAGACTTTCGAGGGCGATGATATCGTCCCGCGTCGCGTGCCCGTCTAAGGTGGATTGAATGCTGTCTTTGAGCAGCACGGTACCGACGCGGCACGGGACGCACCAGCCGCACGACTCGTCGGCGAAGAACTCCGCGAATTGCAGCACGATTTCGAGCACGTTCCGCTGCGGACCGAAGACCATCGTCGCGCCCGCCGTGGAGAGATCTTCGTAGCAAAGTCCGCGGCCGAAATCTTTCGGTGCGACGCATTCACCCGCGGCGCCGGACACCTGCACGGCCTCCGCCTGTTCTCCGCCGGCGAGATCGAGCAGTTCGTTGAGCGTCGTGCCGAAGGGAACCTCGTAAACTCCGGGCTTCGAACAATCTCCCGAGAGACACATGAGCTTCGTGCCTTTGGATTCCGCGGTTCCGAATCCGGCGAACCACTTGGCTCCGCGCTCGAGGATGCGGGGCACGCAGGCGAGGGTCTCGACGTTGTTGATCGCCGTCGGTTTCCCGAGGTAGCCGCGATCGGTCGGGTACGGCGGGCGATCGCGCGGCGCTCCCCGCTTACCTTCGAGCGACTCGAGCAGAGCCGACTCCTCACCGCAGATGTACGCGCCCGCGCCGAGCTGGATGCGGATATCGAAATCGAAACCGGCGTGCCCGCAAACGTTCGTTCCGAGCGTGCCGAGCCGGCGCCGTTCGGCGAGATTGCGCTCGAGGTCGCCCAAGAGAAACGCGTACTCCGCGCGCAAGTACATGAGACCGCTCCGCGCGCCGAGGGCGTAGCCCGCGATCGTCATGCCGTCGAAAACGAGATCGGGCGCGTCGACGAGCAAGACCCGGTCCTTGAACGTGCCGGGCTCTCCTTCGTCGGCATTACAGACGATGTAGTGCGCGTCGCCCGGTGCGCGCCGCGTCAGGCCCCACTTCATTCCGGTGGGAAAGCCGGCCCCACCGCGACCGCGCAAACCGGAACGCGTGACCTCGTCGATGACCGCTTCCGGCGTCATCCCGAGCGCGTTGCGTAGGCCCGTGCCGCGATCGTACGGCGCGAAGAGCACGTCGCCCCGAAGCCGGACGTTCGACGCACATCCGGCCTTCGGTAGCGATGCGGTCGCGGGGACGTCCGTCGCGCGCAGTTCATTCACAATGCGGGCGACGTCGCGTACCTCGAGGTTTGTAAAGACCATTCCATCGATCAAACACGCCGGTTCCTGATCCGCCATGCCGATATCGCTCGTCCAACACAGACGAATGCCGTCGGCGCTGGTCTCTCCGATGCGGACGTCGAGCGCGTCCTCGAAGGCGCGTACGACCTCGGCGGCGCCCTTCATCATCGAGACCGGCGTCTTCGAAAAGCGGATCTGCACGCGGCCCTGCGGCTCCCGCGCAAAGAACGCGTAAAACGACGCCGTGTCGACGACCTCGACATACGGAACCTTCAATTCCGCAGCGACCGCGTTCAGCGTTTCATCGGAGAGGAAGCTCAGCTGCGCTTGGACGGCGACCAGCACGTCCATGAGCCGCGTTACATCGCCCCCCACGCTTGCGACGATCTCAGCGATAACGGCGCGCGGCGGCGGCGAGGCGGCACGAGCGGGCACGGAGTCCTCACATCGATCTTATGGACGAGCAATCGACGCGCACGTAGCAACGGCGCCCTCCATTCTAGCCCACCCGAATCACCGGCCGGTACCGCGGAAAACACGGGTTGACAATCGCCGTGCGCCGGGCCGTGCGGGTTCGCCCGGGTCCGGCGCGGAAAAGGACGTTCACCCTACGAGAGTCCTGCGACGCTGTTTTGTCCGCAGGCGATTCCGTTTGCCCGTCGCGAGGAGCCGATTGCATGCAACCGCCGCAGAGTTATCCGCCGCAGCCACCGGCCAAGAACGGCTTCGTGAAACCGCTGCTGATCGGCTGCGGCGTGGTCCTCGTGGTGTTCATCATCGCCGGCGGCGCCATCGGATGGTTTGCGTTCCGGGCCGTGGGCACCGCGTTGCACGGCGCCTCGAGCGTGGCGCAGGTCGCGCAGAACGCGGCATCCAGCGCGCAGCAGGCCGCCGCCCAAGCCGGTGCGTCGCCCGACGCCGGCCAAGCGGCCGCCGAGGGCGCCGCCGTTCTCAAGTCCCTCGTCAACGGAGGAAAGGGGCCGGTCGCTACGCTCACGCGCGAGCAACTGAAGGCGGACTTGCCGGCATCGGTCGGTTCGCTCGCGCGCACGAATGCCGAGAGCAGTAGCGGATCGTTTTCCGGCATCAGCGGAACGACCGCATCCGCCACGTACGGCGGCGGTAGCGGCGGGTCGATCTCGGTCGACATCACCGACGCCGCGAACATGGCCGGCCTCACCACGCTCATGGACGTCGCGATGAACATCTCGAGCGAAGACGACAACGGCTACGAGAAGACCGTGCAAGTCGGCGACGTGAAGGTTCACGAGAAGTGGCAGAACGAGGGCAAGCACGCGGAACTGATCGGGATCGTGGCGGGCCGCTTCGTGGTCCAGGTCACCGGCAACGGCGTCGACGTCGGCGACGACGAGAAGGCGTTCGCGTCGGTCGACACGGCGAAGCTCGCCGCCGATGCGGCCGCCGCGAAGAAATAGCGCCTCGCGTCCTAGACTTTCCCCACGATCTCGTCGAGGAGCGCCGTGAAGTTCGTGACCTTGACGCGTTCGCGACCTTCGCGTTCGCCGAGCGTCCGTTCGTACTGGTCGATCGCGAGCCAGTCTTGCCAGCGCGCGACCTTGACGCCGCGCGCTTCGAGCAGTCGATCGACCGACGCGGGGTCGCGGTCCGCGACGCGCGGTAGCTGCGGCGCGTCCTCGAGCAACGCGCGCGCCGTTTCATTCGCATCCGCCTTGTTCGTGCCGATTACGCCCGACGGACCACGTTTGATCCAGCCCGCCGTGTACTGGCCGGGTAGGTGCTGCCCGGAAGCGTCGAGCACGCGGCCGAGCGCATTCGGAATCACGTGCGTGCGGCCATCGAAGGGAACGCCTTCGAGCGCGCGACCCCGGTAGCCGACCGCTCGCAACACCATCTGCATCGGCAGGCGCTCGAAGCGGCCCGTGCCGCTCGCGTTCCCGTGTTCGTCTAGGCGGTTGCGCTCGATCACGAGCTCCTCGACCGCGTCCGTACCGACGATCTCCACGGGAGATGTGAGGAAACGGAGGTGCAGGCGGCGCGGCTTCCCGGAGGGCGTGCGCGCAGCGAAGTCGCGCAGGATGTCGACGTTTCGCTGTAACGCCTGCTGAGCGGCCACCTCGGCGGCGCTCGCTGCATCGAGCGCGATTTCGTCCGGATCCACGATCACGTCGGCGTTTTCGAGTTCGCCGAGTTCGCGCAACTCTTTCGTCGTGAACTTCGCCTGGGCCGGGCCGCGGCGGCCGAAGATGTAGATGTCGCGCACCTCGCTCGCGGCGAGTTTATCGAGCACGGGTTGCGGGATGTCCGTGCCGCGCAATTCCGATGCGTCCTTCGCGAGGATGCGCGCTACGTCGACCGCCACGTTCCCGACGCCGACGACGGCGACCGCCTTCGCATCCGCGCGCAGATGCACGATATCGCTGTGATCGGGGTGGCCGCTGTACCACGCCACGAACTCCGTGGCCGAAAGGCTCCCGGGCAGGTCTTCGCCGGGGATCCCGAGCCGGCGGTCGTGCGGCGCGCCGACCGAATACACCACGGCGTCGTAGTGCGCGAGCACGTCGTCCACCGTCAGGTCCGTGCCGAAGTTCACGTTGCCGAGGAACCGCACCCGTTCGTCCTCGAGCGTCTTGTGAAACGTCGTGATCACCGATTTGATCTTCGCGTGATCGGGCGCCACGCCGTAGCGGACGAGCCCGTACGGCGTGTGCAAGCGCTCGATCACGTCGACGCTGACCAGGTGGTCCTTCGCCTTCAGGAGTGCGTCGACGAGAAAGAGTCCGGCCGGGCCGGCGCCGACGACGGCGACGCGCAACGGGTCTGATTCGGAACTGGTCATGCGTCGTTCATTCAGCACACCGCGCCCGCGGTCATCCGCCGGCGCTGCCGGCGACGTAGCCAGGCCATGGAGGCGACCACGACGTACCTGCGGCACGACATGGACGCGCTCGTCGACGCTTTTGCGGCACGCGAGCCGGCGGGCTTGGAAGGTGCGTACGCGCTCTGGTCCCGCGAGTTGTACGCCGTCGCGCGGAGCGCGCTCCGCGACGGCGCGCTCGCCGAAGACTGCGTCCACGACGCGCTGCTGCGCGTCTGGCGTGCGCCCAACCGATTCGAAGGGAACCGTCCGATGCTCAGAGCCTACCTTCTGGCGTCCGTTCGCAACGAAGCGATCGCGATGCTGCGGAGCCGTTCGCGGCGCGACGAACGCGAACGCAAAGCGCGTCGCCTGGCGGAGGCTCCCGTTGACGCCGACTCCGTCGCGGACCCGGTCGAGGCGGCGCGCGTGCGCGACGCGCTCGGGCGGCTCTCGCAAGACCAGCGGACGGCGCTCGAAGCCGCGTTCTACGGCTACAAGACGCACGTGGAGATCGCGGCCGCGCTCGGCGTACCGCTCGGAACGATCAAGAGCCGCATCGCGTCGGCGATGCGCAAGCTCTCCGTCGAACTCGCGCCGCCGGAGTCGGGCCGATGACGGGCGAGCACCTCGGAGACGAAGCGGAACTCTTCGCGCTCGGCGCGCTCGAAGATGCGGAGCGTTCGGCAGCCGCGCGTCACGTCGCGCTCTGCGCTGCGTGCCGGGAGCGCGTGGCGGCGGCGGAACTCGTGATGGCGTCGCTCGCGGCGGCCGTCCCCGCGGCCGAGCCGCCGGCCTCGATCGGCCGCCGCCTCCGCGCATCCGCGCGCGGCGGCCGTCCACGAAACGCGGGCCCCTTCGCGCTCGCCGCGACCGTCGCGCTCGCGTTCGTGGGCCTCGGTTCACAAACGCTGCTCCTCTCGAACCGCGAAGCGGCCGAGGACCGCGCGCTTGCGACCATCGTGAGCAGCCACTTCAACCATGTGAGCGCCGTCGCGCGCGGCGATAGCGGCGTCTCCGCAAAAGTGCTCTACGCGCGGGACGGCGCGTGGATCTTCGTGATCGCGCGCACGCACGAGAGCGGCACGCTGCACGCGTTCGCGCGAACGCCCACGGCCGATGTCGATCTCGGCGCACTCGCAACGAGCGGCGAGACGGCCTCGCTGCTCGTTCGCCCGGCGAAACCGATCGGTACGGTCGTGATCAAACGCGGCGATACCGAAGTCGCGACCGCAACGCTCAACTACTGAACGGACTGGAGCGGCGATTTCGCAGCGAATCGGGGTAAGCGATCAGCCTGGGGTCGCTCGGGAAGGCGGTGGCGACGAATGCCGAACGCGGTCAAACTAGCCGAATTGGTGCGAAGGCTGCGGGAGTTGCCCTCGTTCTTCGCTCTGAGTTTCGATGCCATCGCACTCTATGCTCCCGATGGGACGATCGTAGCGGGTAATCACGCGGCTTGTACGCTGATCGGCGGACGGTTGCGCGGCGCGCACTTCTCGAAGCACGTAACGCCGAGTCAACTCACGATCGTACGGCCCTTCTTCCTCTCGGCCCTCGAAGGCCGACAGCCGGAGTTCGCAACGATCTTCGTGGACACAGAAGGGAGCGAACGGAACGTCGAGGTGCGGCTGATGCCGGCGATCGTGGATGAGGAAACCGTCGGCGTGATCGGCTTCGCGCGCGACGTCACGGCCCGCGATCGAGCCGATGCGGCGCACGAAGTCGTGCACGCGCAGCTCGAATCGCTCTTCGCGCAGAATCCGAACGCGATCTCGATGATCGATGCGAACGGTTGCTACATCCGCATCAATCCGGCTGCGGAACAATGGCTCGGATTCCCCTCCGCTGAACTCGCGGGCAGAAGCGTCGGATCGGTTGCGATGGAACTGACGCCGCTGCAGAAAATCGATCTGGGGACGGTCGTCACAGCGGCCTTGCGCGCGCGCGAGCCGACCAAACTCGAAGTCGAAGCGATCGCGAAGGATGGCGCCCGGCACGTGATGGCCCTCCTCGCCGTGCCGATCGTCGTGGGCGGGGAAACGACCGGCCTCTTCGTGATCGCAACCGACGTGACGGCCGAAAAGACGGCACGCGAAGAGGTCGCGCTACTGAACCTCCGCGGACGCGATCTCTATCGCCTTTCGTCCGACATCACGGCGAGCGCCGACGAACAAGTGAAACACGTGCTGACCTACGGCCTCACGGAGTTCGGCTACGAATCGGCCTTCGCAGTATCGTTCGACGATGGCGCCCTCACGATCGGGCGCGGGGTCGGAATACCCGCTCCGGTGGACGCGAGCGATCCGCTCCTCGAACGGCTCGTTCGCCAAACGATGGCGACGCCGCGGATGCTCGAGGTCGGCGATGCCGAGCTGAGGCGCATGGCCGCCGTCAACGGCACCGCGGCGCCGTTCTGCCGCGCCTTCTTCGGGCTTCCCCTCGACCTCGTCAACGGTCACAGCGGCACGATCTGCTTCGTCGCTTACGCTGAGAAGGACGCGTTGACGTTCGGCGATCGTGAGATACTGGAAGGCCTCGGGCAACTCGCGGGCGGCGCCATCAAGCGGTCGATCGAAGACGCGCGCCTCAGGGGCCTTGCCAGTTTCGATACCCTGACCGGCCTCGCCAATCGTTCACTGCTCGCGGCGCGGTTCGATCGCGCGATCGCGGACGCCGAGCGTGCGGGCGAGCAGATCGCGGTCTACTACATCGATATCGATAAGTTCAAAGACGTGAACGATACCTACGGGCATCACGTCGGCGATGAAGTGTTGCGCGCGGTCGGCTCGCGGCTCGAACGTTCGTGCCGGCGAACCGATACCGTGGCTCGCATCGGAGGCGACGAGTTCGTCGTGCTGCGCCCCGGCCCCGCGATCGGAACGCTCGCCGCAGAACTCGCCGAGCGCATGCGCGCGGCGCTCGAAGCGACCTGCAACATCGAGGATCTGGTCCTGACGTTCAGCGTCGGGATCGGCATTGCGATTTTCCCCGAGGACGGCGAGGACCAGAAAACGCTGTTGGAACACGCGGACGCCGCCCTCTACGCGGGCAAGGCGGCCGGCAGAGGATCGATCCGGCGGTACGCGTCCGTGCGGCCGCTCGCGATCACCGGTTAGGGTGCGACGTACGCCGATCTTGCGCGCGAGGCCGCGCATGCGAAGTTGTAGGTCGGCCGCATCGGGGTAAGCGCACCTAGTCAGCTGAGTGGAAGCTGGCGGAGGGCCTCTTCGTGAAGAACGCATTCAAGCTCGCAGCGACCGCTGCTATCGTTCTAGTCGCTTCCCTTATCTTTCATTCCGGAAACGGTGCCGCAACGGCGAGCCCGGTGGACGGGAAAGCGATCTTCGGGGCGCGTTGCTCTGCATGCCATCAAGCGAGCGGAGCCGGAGGCGGACCGTTTCCGCCGCTCGCTGGGAACGGTTTCGTAACCGCCGACGACACGGCGGAGTTGATCGGGACCGTGCTCAACGGGCGCAGCGGTCCGATCGCGGTGAACGGCCGTACCTATAGTGGCGCGATGCCGGCGTGGCGCGGACAACTCTCGAACGCCGAGATCGCCGCCGTGATCACCTACGTCCGTTCGGCCTGGACGAACAAGGCCGCGATCGTCACCGAGGATCAGGTCGCCGCCGCCGCCGCGCCGATGGCGCTGAGCGGACCTTCGCTCTTCGCGGTCAAGTGCGCGACGTGCCACCAAGCGAGCGGCCAAGGAACGGCCGCGTATCCTCCGCTTGCCGCAAACGCGGACGTGATCGCGGACGATCCGAAGGGAATGATCGCGACGATCGTCAACGGCCGCGCCGGGCCGCTCACGGTAAATGGGAAGGCGTACAGCGGGAAGATGCCCACGTGGAAGGGGTCGCTCTCGAATGCCGAGATCGCGACGCTGGCCACGTACGTTCGCGCGGCGTGGGGCAACAAGGCCTCGGGCGTTACCGAGCAACAGGTTGCCGCGGCCGGGTCGACCGTCTCAGCGGCGATCGGCGCGTCGATCTTCGCCAACAAGTGCGCCGGCTGCCACTCGGCCAACGGTTCGGGCGGAGGCGGCGGCATGTTCCCCGCCTTGGCGGGAAACAAGACCGTCGCAGCACCCGATGCGTCCGCCATGTTGGCCACGATCGAGCACGGGCGCAATTTGATGCCCGCGTGGAAGGGCCAACTTTCCGCAGGCGATATCGCGGCGGTCGCCACGTTTGTCCGCGCGAGTTGGGGTAACAAGGCGGGCCCCGTTACGGAAGCGGACGTCGCCGCCGTGAAGTAGGCGCGCGGACTTCGGGAAATGCGAAGGCGATCTGCGCACGGCCTTCGCACCCGGTTCACTCGCATTTGCTTCAGTGCCTGAAAGTTCTCGATCTGACGACCGAGGTTTTCATGGCTACCAGTCCGAGACCGCTCCGCCGTCTGCTCGTGGTTGCAGCCTTCGGGTTACTCGTACCCGGGATGTTCGCCGCCCCCCGCGCGACGCAAGCGATGCCCGAGTTCGCGCAGGCGACCGGCCTCAAGTGCAGCGCGTGCCACACGATGGTACCGCTGCTTAACTCGTTCGGGCGCCTCGTACAACGGAGCGGATACTCCGTCCTCGACCGCCATTTGCTGGCCAAGACCGTTCCGATCTGGATCGAAGAAGCGATGAACTACGATTCGAGCGCCGGCGCGGGCACGGGCACGCCGCGCTTCGACTTCGGTAACCTCGGAATTCATGCGATCGGCTATCTCGCACCGGATATCACCTACCACGCGCAACAGTGGATCGTACAAGGGAGTCAGTCCGGCGGCCTCGATACGCTCTGGGTCGCCTACAATCACGTCTTCACGCCCGACGCGCATCTCTTCGTCGGGAAGATCGAGAACATCGCGCCGTCGCCGTACAGTCAAACCTCCGATCTCGACGGACCGGTCGCTTCGAGCACGGTCGTCGGCGAACACGATTGGGGCGCGACCAACGACAACCGCTGGGGCACGAAGGTCGCATACGTGCACCAGTCGATCTATCTCGAGGCCGGTTACCTCTTGAGCGGCGACGATCTCAACGGCATCGCGGATTTCAACCCGGGCGACAAGACCTTCCAGTGGAAGGCCGCGCTCGCGCAATCGAAATCACCGCTCGAAGTCGGCCTGTTCGGTTCGAACGGATCGATACCGGTCAGCACGGGCACCGATAAGTACACCTCGGTGGCCGGCTACGTGCAACTGGACCCGTCGAAGTACGGCCGGCCCGGCCTTTTCGCGGTCTACCAGGGCGAGTCCGATAGCAACCCCGGCTTGGATCCGAACGGCGATCAGTATGCCGCCGCGAAAACGCGGGGCTTCAGCGCCGAGATTTTCGAGCCCACGTTCCGCGGCAATCTCTTACTGAGTTTCCGCCACGATTTCAACGATGCCTCGTTCACCGGCGGCACGACCAACGGCAACTCGATCAACGCCGCGTTCAACCTGCCCTACTTCCAGTATCTGCACGGCTATCTCGAAACGAACTTGGGCGGAAACTCGGCGCTCTACGGCGCATCGGGTGGCCCCACGTGGAAAGGCATGCTCTGGCTCACGGTCCCCGTGAGCAACGTGCGCTAAGAACGCCGCACGGCCGCGGAGGCGACAGGAGCTCGCTCCTAAACCGCTCAACCGAGGGTGGTAATCGCGAATATCGTTTCTGGGAGCCATCGATGTCCGGTCCTTGGTTTGACGTGCGCGGCTGTGCGCGCGCGCTCGTCGCACTCGGCAGCCTCGGTCTGACGCTCGCCGCGTGTTCGTCCGGTGCCGTGGCGCCGGTATCGTCGGTGCCGCTCGCGAACGCCGCGCTCGCTCCGCGCTCGAACGCGCTCGCCGTGAACACGGGGACGCAGCCCGGCGCGTCGCCCGCGTTGACGCGGGGCTTCAGCGTCCTGCACACGTTTAGCGGATGTCCCGGCGGGTCCGGCCCTGGCGGCGACGGCGCGAATCCGGTGGGCGGCGTGTACGTCGATGCGGCGGGCGACATCTTCGGAACGACGTACGCCGGCGGCGCCACCTGTCAATCGAACGCGCTGCCGGGCTATGGGACCGTGTACGTGTTGAAGCCCTCCGGCGCATCGTACGCGGAAAAGATCGTCTACACGTTCGACGGCGCGAACGGTGCGTGGCCTGAAGGACGCCCCGCACTCGATGCCTGCGATAACCTGTTCGTCACGACGTCGGCCGGCGGTCCGTCGCAGAGCAACGGCACCGCGTACAAGTTCAGTCCTTCAGCATCCGGCTACGTGGCGACCGGAAGCAATACGTTCTCGTCGGTCGCGAGCCAAGGCGGCAACGGCCCCGAAGCGCCGCTCCTGCAACTCGACGGCGGCAGCGTGCTCTACGGCACCACCTACGCGCAGGGCGGCGCGGCTCCGAACAACTTCGGCAGCATCTTCGCGCTGTCGTCGTCGGGACTCGCCGAGACCGATCTCTACGACTTCGCGGGCGGAACGAACGACGGCAGCTATCCCTCCGCGCATCTGGTCGCCGATGCGAGCGGCGCGCTCTACGGCACGACGACGCAGGGCGGAACCTACGGCTACGGGACCGTCTTCAAATTCGTACCCTCAGGAGCCGGCGGGTCCGAGACGGTGATCTGGAATTTCGCAAACGGCAGCGACGGCGCGTTTCCCAAAGGCGGCGTCGTCCTCGACGAGGCCGGCAACCTGTACGGCACGACGCAGGAAGGCGGAACCCCCGGCTACGGGACCGTCTTCAAGCTGAAGCCCACACCGAGCGGCTACGTCGAAAAGATCCTGTACGCGTTCACCGGCGACCATGCGGGCAGCCCGTACGCGAGCCTGGTCCGCAACGGCACGATGCTCTACGGCACGACGACCTACGGCGGCGGAGGCGGCTGCACGACCTGCGGCAGCATCTTCCAAATTTCGACGACCGGCACGCAGTTCGCGCTGCTGCACCTCTTCCACGGCGCGGGCGACGGGGCGCAGCCGTTCTTCAGCCCGCTCTTCTGGGACGGAAAGGCGCTCTACGGCACGACCGAATACGGCGGCAACTCCGCGGGCGCGAGCGGCAACGGCCAAGGCGTCGTGTTCCGGTACGTTCCCTAAGCGACGCGCGCCGCAAGCGCGCCGCTAATGCGCCGCCTTCGCGAACGCGGCGAACGCGGCGAGTCCCTCGGGCGTGAACGACCAATCGCCATGTGGTCCCGCCGCATCGAAGTACACGACCGCCACGACCTTCGGATACGCGCTGCGCAAGAGCGACACCGTGTTCGGCGTGAGGAACGTCGGCTGATCCTGCGTGCCGAGCGCGCCCGTCTCGCCGATGATGAACGGCTTCGCGATCCCGTCGAACGCGTGGTACACCGTGTCAAACATCTGCTGGAAGCCTTCGCCTCTACGATCGTACATGTCCACGCCGATGTCGTTCACGTAGGCGTCGCCCGGATAGTACGCGAGCCCGGAGCGGCCGGTCCGTCCGAACTCGGCGCCGGGGCAGAAGAACCAGCGAACGTTCTTCACGCCCGCGTGCGCGAAGAGGTCGTGGAGGTGGCGCCAGGCCGGAACGAAGTCGCCGGCATCGATGTGGCGGTATCCGCCGTTCATCTCCCAGCAGTAGCGCAGTTCGATCGGCTTGCCGTACGCGGCCATCGAGGCGGCCAGTTTCGCGATGTCCGCGTCGTACGCGCCGGACGCGACGTCGGGCACCATGCCGCATCCGAGCGAAACCATCGGCACGCGATGGTTGGCCTTATCGTCGAGTTCCGCTGCGTCGGGGAACGCGCCGGTCAAGGGTTGATAGTGGAGCGCGTAGTCGAGATGCCGCCCGATCGCCTTCTCGAGATCGGCGACCGTCGCCGGGCCGGGCTGGCGGGGCTTCACCCACGCGCCGACGAGGATCGGTTTCGGCGCGGGCGCGGCCGCAGCTGCCGCCGCACGCGGTGCGATCAACTCGTGCGCCGTGTTAGCGAGCAACAGCAGGGCGATGAGTCCGGACGCGAATCGACATCGAAGCATGCCCGGAAGTGCGCGGGCCGCGTGCAGGGTCCCTTTCCGGAACGAGCCAAGAACGAGCCTTTGCGAAACGTCGAAAGAGTCCAAAGAAGCGAACGGTATCGGTCCCGCGGAGCGCGAACGCCTCGTTCTCCGATGCAGGCCGACCTCGTCATCATCATCGCCATCTTCGCACTCGCAACCGCGGGCCGGTTGTGGGGCGTCGTGTCGGGCTACCGCCGCTCCGTGCGGCGCTTGCGCGAGCAGCGCCGTCAGTATGCCGAAGCCGAACTCTTCGAGCGCCTCGAGCGCTGCATGCAATCGGATCGCGTCGACTAGCACCGATGGAATGGGCGTCGCCCCGGTAAGGGCCCTTACGGCGCCCCCACCCGCGAGGCGCTACGCTGCGAGGCGTGAACGACGAGGTAGCGGCCGAGGTCCTGTGGGCCTACGGACTTCTCGGGGCGCGCAGCGAAGGATCGCGACGCCGAGCAATCGGTGACACGGACGCTGCGGAGGACGCACCGATGGAGAACAAAGTCTGGTACTTGCGCCAGAACCGCCTCTTCGACCGGGCCGGCGACGGAACGATCGACGCGAGCGAGCACCTCTTCAAGACGTGCCTCTTCCCGAAGCGCGCGCTCGTGTTCGACCAGGGCGATCCCACCCGGCTCGTCTACCTGATCAAGCGTGGGAAGGTGCGCATCACGCGACTCACGGCCGACGGCAAGGAAGTGACGGTCGCGGTGCTCGGCGCGGGCGACCTCTTCGGCGAGGAGACGCTCTTCGACGACGCGCCCCGCACCACGCACGCCGTGTGCATCGAAGAGAGTCTGCTCTGCACGGCCAAGGCCGACGAACTCTTCGCGCTGCTCTCGCGCGACCCGATCCTCGCGCTCAACGTTGCGAACATCTTGAGCGACAAACTGCTCGATGCCTCGGCCACGATGGAAGACCTCGCGTATGCGAAGGTCCCCGACCGCATCATGCACCTCTTCGGCCGACTCGCGACCGAGCACGGCGTCGACGGGCCTGCCGGCACGCTACTCGACGTGCGCCTCACCCACGCCGACATCGCGTCGCTGATCGGCAGCACGCGCGAGACGGTGTCGCTCGAACTCTCGAACCTCGCGAAGTCCGGCCGCATCGTCTACGACGGAAAGCAGATCACGCTTCCGCGCTAACGCGCGCTAACGCGTTCCAAGCGAGAACGTGAACTCGTGCGGCTGGTAGAGCGGCGCGAGCAGCGTGTCGCGAACGACGGCTCCGAAGAGATTCTCTTCACCGACGTGCACGTCGAATGCGCCGAAGAATTGCGCGCAGAGCGCGACGCTGCCGAGGGCGACCGAACGCGACGCGAGCGCGTTATTCGCGCCGAGGATCGTCACGCCCGCGCTGTCCTCGCACGTCGGCGAACTCCGGTAGGTGAGCGCGAGCCGTGCTTTCGCAAACGGGTCGCCCGCGAGTTGCGCGCCCGGCACGAGCGGCGTCGCATCGCTCTGGTAGCGGAACGGCAGTTGCGGCGTTCCGAACGCATCGCTGCGCTCGAGCGCGAGGTAGGCCACCGCGCCGAATCCGCGCGCCGGCGTGCGCTCGTAACCGGCGCCCGCGCCGCGATTCGTCGCGTCGGGTAACGGCGCGAAGAGGTCGTACCGCCGCTCGTCGTACGCGTCGAACCACACCCGCGAATGCGCATCGGGCCGGTCGTCCACGCCGGCCCGATAGCCGAAGGCCGTTTCCGGCGCGAGTTGCGGTGCCGTGCCCGAGCGCTCCGCGAGCAACGCATCGGGGGCCGTCGCGAAATCGCTGCCCGCGGCAACGCGCACGCTGAGCTTCGCGGTCGGGCGGATCAGGAGCGCGATTTGCGGATCGTTGCGCGCGGGCAGCAACGTTCCGCCGCTGTACGCGTCCGCGAGCTCGAGCCGCACGGGTCGCGCGAGCGCGAACTGACCGCGCGCGACGAACGTGCTGAAGGTTTGATCGACGGGCGAGGTCGCGGCGATGAACGTGTTCTCGCTGCGCCGGTCGAACGAGAATTGCAGGCCGTCGGCTCCGAGCGGAAGCTGGTAATTCAGCTGCAAGCCCTTCGCCCGCGCGGTTTCGTCGCGCGCGAACGGCGATGCCCCAGCCACCGATTCTAGAAGCGAACTGCCGAAGAGCCGCGCTTCCAACGCGCCGCCGCCAAGGCGCACGTGCAGGCCCGCGGAGTACGCGGGCGCGACCGCACTCACGCTCGCCAAGCCGACGGCACCCGCGGCCTGCAGATCGTACGCGGCGAACTCGGCGCTCGAACCCGGCGCGAAGGCGTAGCTGCCGTGCAGCGATTGCGAACGATCCGTCGTTCCGCCCGAAACGGAATCGAACGCGACGGATAGGCTGCCGAAATCGTATGCGCCGCGCAGGTGCTGGAACGATCCGAACGCCGAATCGTAACCGGCGTCGAGGCCCGCCTTCCGCGAGCCGCCGAGACCGGGCGTCCGCAGGTTCACGATGCCGCCGATCGCATCGCGCACCGAGGGACTGACGATGTCGGGACCCGCATCCACGTCGATTCCGCTCAGGCCGAGCAGGTCGCGGAAGCGCACGGTCGCAGGCGACGACGCGCCACCTGCGAGCGGAATGCCGTCGAGCTCCACGCGCGATTCACCCGGCAACGTGCCGTCGAGCGAGATTGCGGCCCCACCCGCGCCGGCGACCACGTTCGTTGCGGCGTTAGCGGTAAGCGCGTGCGCCGCGAACGGATCGAGACCCGCGCCGAGTTCCGGCAGCGCGAGCACGCTCGCCGCGTTTCCCAAGTTCGCGAGCGACGACGATGCGAGTTGCGTCGTCAGCACGCTCGGCGCCATCGTCACCGGGCGCACTGCCACTTGCGTGCTCCACGACGCGTATCCGGCGAGCGACACCGACACGTCGTACGTTCCCGTCGGCAGCGCCGCCATGGTGACGACGCCTGCGGCGTTGCTCTCTGCCTCACGGGAGGCCGGACCGTTCGCTTCCACCACGGCGCCCGCGAGCGGCCGTCCCGCCGCGTCGCTCACGCGAATTACGAGCGCTCCCGGCCCGAGCGCGATCTGCGCGCTCGCCGGCGCCGTCGCGGCGACGAACGCCGCAGCGGCGCAGAACGAGACGAGCCGCATCTACTTCTTCCGGAAGCTATCGTCCCGCAGCGCGAACGTGAGCTTGGTATCGACCGTCGTCAAACGCCCCAAGCCCTGCTGGATGTTCGTACGCGACGACATCGTCACGCTCTGCGGGACGAGGACGCCCGTGTCGTACGTCAACGTGCCGAGGGAGCGGGTCACGTACCCGCTCGGACCCGTGGCCGTCGTATCCTCGACGACATCGAGCCCGATCGTTTTCGCATCCGCATCGACCGTCGTCACCTTGTACGTCGCCCGGTCGGACACGTTGGCGGCGCTCATGTCGTCAACCCAGGTGCTCCCCGGCGCGAGTTCTCCCGGCTTCACGAAGTCGCGCGCGAGGAAGTGCAGCAAGCGGCGCTCCTCCTCCGTGACGGTCCGGCTCGGATCGTAGAACAGCGCCTTATCCGTAATGCCGACGCGCACGGGCAGCGCGCGCCGGTTCGCCGCGTCCTCGGATACGTCGACGACGAGGCCGCCATCGGCGGTCGCGCCGACGACGTCGACTAGGATCGTTCCGTGCGTCGCCGTACTGCCCGTGTCATCCGACGCCGTGCCCGAGGTCGCGCCGTCGAATCCGGCCACCTTGGTCTCCGTCTTCGACTCGACGTCGACCGTGACGTCGAACGACAGGTGGCGCAGGACCTTGAGCGGCGGATCGGTGGCCGACGCGACCGCGGTCGTCACGATGCAAAAAACGGCTACGGAAATTCCGGCGACGATCGAATGCCTCATCGCGCGAACCTACGGCGCCCGAACCCCAATGCCCCGCCTCCGCTGCGAACGCCCGTTCGTAACCGGCCGTCCACGGCCCGTTCACGCACGCGGCGCACGCTGTGCGGATGTGTTCGATCGCCGATTCCAGCACCGCCATCATGCGCGGCTGCGGCGCGGGAACGGCCGCGACGATCGCCGCCGCGCTCGCGCCCTTCGGTGGCGCGGCGCTCGCGTTCGCGGCGAAGCGGAACATCCGGATCGTCGCGCTCGCGAAGCGGCAGCGCTATCGCGACGCGTCGGCGGCGCTCCGCCGGCTCGGCGTCGACGTCGATGCGTGGCCGGTTCCCCCCGCCGGTCTGTTCGTCGTGGAAGAGCGGTGCGTCTACTTGCGCTCGGCCACGCCGATGACCGTCGCACACGAATTCGCCCACGGCCTCGACTGCGCACTCGGCGGCGGGGTGTACCGCAGCGGCTACGATCTCGCCGTGCGCCGCGCGTTCGCGCGAGCGCGCGAGTTCGTGACGCCCTACGCCGCGACCGGACTCGACGAGTACTTCGCCGAGTCGGTGCGCGCGTACGTGGAGGTAAACGACCCGCGCTCGCCATGGCCCAAGGCCACGCGAGCGCGGTTACGCGAGGTGGACGCCGCGATGTACGCGTTCGTCGACGGCCTCTTCGCGACAGGGTTCGACGCCTAAGGCGCCCGGGTTAGTGCGCGCGCAAGATGCTCGTGTTCCGTACGGCTGACGACGCGCCCGTCAGGCTCGTGAGAATCTGGGCATACGCCTCCGTGGCAGTCACGAGCAGGACGCCCGTGTTGTTGTTGTACGAACTCGTCGTCGTCGTCCGGAGCACGCAGACGAGGGTGCCGTTCGAATCGAACTGCTGCTGCGTCTGTTTCTCGTAGGTGCCGTTCACGTTCAGCGAGGTCTGGGCGGCGTCGACTTCCACCACGTTCGGCTCGGCGATCGCGCCGCTGCATCCCGCCGGCAGCGTCGTTGCCGGACCCTTGACCGTCAGCGTATCGAGGGCCAGCGGCTGCGGCGGAAGCGCCGCACCCGGATACCAGTCCGCGGCATTCTGCGAGCGAGGTTTGAACGTGGGAGGTGCCGTCGGTCCCGATTGCACGTCTTGACGTGCCCACGTGTTCGGGATCGTGTAACCGGCCGCCGCCAGAACCGGCAAGCCGATCGTGGTCTGTAACAGGTAAAGCGGACCCGTCTCGTTTTCGCTGGCCGTGCCGCTCGGGGTCTCGGTGAAGACGTCTTGCTCGCCGTCGGAGAGCTGCTGCGTCCGCGTGGTCGAACCGTCGTTCGCGAACGATTGCGCGACGGAAAGCGGGAATGCGCCCGTCGGTTGCGTGCCGCCCGCACTCACGTCGGTGGTGCTGGTCGCGACGTTGCGCGCGAGGTTGGCGGTCGTCACGTTCCCCGTAACCAGCGGATAGACGCCGACGAGGCGCGGCGTGACGTACGTCGTCGTGATCGTCGACGTCGCGGTGTAGGGTCCGCCACCGCCGGCCGCTGCCGCGAGATCCGTATCGACCGTCACGGCCTTCGAGCCGACGAGTGCGACGGTATAGGATGCCCCGCTCAGCGTTTGCGATTCGTAGTTATCGATGGTCTGAGAGATGTGCTGATTTCCCGTCGTCGGAACTTGCGTCGTCGTATACGTCGTCGCGACGTTGAGATCGAAGGGAGCGGGCGCTCCGGCGGGCGCGGCACTGACCGTACCGACCTGCGCGAACGAATAGCCCGCCGTGTAGTTCGCCTGGTACGGCCCGGGATTCGCGTACACGAACGACGTGACGTCCGTGCCCGAATATTTCGTGACCTTACCGGCTGCGAGCACCGGCGCGATCGTCGGTGTAACGGTCGGCGTGGCGGTCGGGATCACGGGCGAGACGCCGTTGTTGTTGCCGTTCGTGGAGCACGCTGCGATGGCGATCGCACTTGCAGTGACGGTTGAAAAAAGAACGAGACGATGAAAACGCAAGGCAGAGTCCTCCTCGGAAAACCGTTGCCCCGCGATTGCGGATACCTAGAAACGGTCGGCTGGTGCGGTCCTATTTCCCACGGGCATGAAAACGTAACGCGCCGTGCCGCATCCGGCAGATTATTTTACTTCCGATAATCGTACCAACTCCAAAGCACGCGTCGCCTCCGCGACTCCGGCGTATGAAATCGCACAGAGAGCGCGGCTAGCCGCGCGCTAAGGTCACGCGCATATCGCGGCGACGCTCCGGAAGGCGTTCGCTGCCGATCGCCCAGACGAGCGCGACCAGCAAGAAATTGGCGACGAGCGAACTGCCGCCGTACGAAAAGAACGGCAGCGTGATGCCCGTGAGCGGAAAGAGCCCGAGCACGCCGCCGACGATGATGAACACTTGAAAGCCGAGCGTCGCGGCGAGTCCGCTCGCGAGCAACTTCGCATAGAGGTCCGGTTGCGCTTGCGCGATCGCGAGCGCGCGCACGACGAGCAGGAGGAACAGACCCACGAGAACGATGCCGCCGACCGCACCGAACTCCTCGCTCCAGGCCGCGAAGATATAGTCGGTGCCGACGGCCGGAATGTAGTCGGGATGCCCGAGGCCGTAGCCCGTGCCGAGCAATCCGCCCGCGGCAAGCGAGAAGAGACCTTGCAGCGCTTGGTAGCCGTGCCCGAGCGGATCCGCGAAAGGATCGCGCCACACGGCGAAGCGCGCGCTCACGTACGAATAGTGTTGCACGGCAAACCACACCGCAACCGCGAAGATCGCGGCACCGCCGGCGATCAGGTCGACGCGCCGCGTCGCCACGTACAACATCGCGACGAAGGTCGCGAGCAGGAGCGACGCCATGCCGATGTCGCGCTCGAATACGAGGATGCCCATCGACGTG
>Ga0302157_10002053_pt1 | contig 24036 bp, 33 predicted proteins | sample I_Bog_N3_3_FD_193502 | JGI IMG/M metagenome (GOLD analysis project Ga0302157, IMG submission 193502) | Peat permafrost microbial communities from Stordalen Mire near Abisko, Sweden - I_Bog_N3_3 | ecosystem: Environmental > Terrestrial > Soil > Wetlands > Peat | place: Sweden: Abisko, Stordalen... | reverse complement strand
CCCCGGCGCTCAGCGTGCACGTCTACTCGCCCGTGCTCCGATCGATGACGTTCTTCGACCAGCGGGCCGATTCCGGTCTGGTCGCGGTGCGGACCGAGTCGTTCCACGAGGAGGCGGGACGATGACCCGACGCATCGAGGAGGTGCTGGAGGAGGCGCGCACCCGGATCACCCGCGTGGAACCGTCGGACCTGTCCGACGTGCGGGCATCGGGAGGACTCGTGGTCGACATCCGCCCCGAGGCCCAACGCTCGTCCGAAGGTGAACTGCCCGGGGCGATCGTCATCGAGCGCAATGTGCTCGAATGGCGGCTCGACCCACGGGGTGACCACCGCATCCCACAGGTGCACGGCTACGACCAGCAGGTGGTGGTCGTCTGCTCGGCCGGGTACGCCTCGAGTCTGGCGGCCGCGTCGCTGGCGGATCTGGGCTTCTCCCGGGCCGGTGACCTGGACGGGGGCTACCAGGCCTGGGCCGCCTGGTCCGATGCGTACGCCGCCGCCGTGGAGGCCCGGTGACCAGGCCGGTACTGGTCGGTCTGCACGCCCATCCCGACGACGAGTCGATCTTCACGGGGGGCGCCATCGCCGCCGCGGTCGGAGCCGGCTGGCGGGTCGTGCTCATCGTGGCGACCGAGGGCGATCTCGGCTCGCGTCCCGCCTCGGGTGGCGATACCGGTGCCCATCGGCGCGACGAGGCCCTGGCGGCCGCAGCCGTGCTGGGTGTCGAGCGCGTCGAGTTCCTCGGGTACGGCGACTCGGGCTACCTGCCCCCCTCGGGACCGCTCGCCGATGCGGGGGTCGCCCGGGCGCGCGGTCTGCGGGCCGGCACCCTGGCCTCGGCCTTCGTCGAGGGCGTGGCCCTGCGGGTACGGGAGATCCTCCTCGAGGAAGGCGCCTCGGTCCTGACCAGCTACGACGCCAACGGCGTCTACGGGCACATCGACCACGTCCAGGTCCACGAGATCGCCGAGCGCAGCGTCGAGGGGACCGACTGCGGACTCGTCGAGGCGACCATCAGCCGAACCCGACTGCGCAGTCTCCGCAGCGAGTTGATCGGCCGGGGCCTGGTGTCCGATCTGTGGCCCCTGGCCCTCGTCGAGCAGTTCGGGGTGGAGGACGCGCCCGCCCTGGTGGAGGTGGACGTGTCCGCCCATCTCCCCACCAAGCTGACCGCCGTCGCCGCCCATTCGAGCCAGGTCGTGGAGGCGGCCACGTTCATGGGGCTGCCGGCCGGCGCCTTCCACCATCTGTTGGGAACCGAGTGGTACCGGATCGCCCGGGTCGGCGACGGTCGGTTCCTCGATCTGCTCCATTCGCTCGACGTGGCCCCGGACACCCGAACGCTGGACGGCGACAGCCGGGACGGCCATCTGGTCGCCAGCGCCTGAACTCCCCGTCCCGGTCGCCCCCGTCCACCCCCCCTGGCGACCGGGCCGGGGGTGCTCGTCCCCTGTCCAGAACCCCCGCGGGTGACGGGTCCGCCGGTACGCTCGGCGCGATGACCCCGTCCACGGGCGAACGTGCCGACGGATGGGTGGTCGCCGGACTGTGTCTGCTGACCACGGCCACGGGCACCCTGGATGCGACCAGCTTCCTCGATCTCGGCCGGACGTTCACCGCCAACATGACGGGGAACGTCCTCCTCCTGGCCTTCTCGTTGACGGGTACCTCGCTCGGTGGGGGATCGAACTCACGCGGGTTCGCCGTGGCCCTGGTCGCCTTCGTCCTCGGTGCGCTGCTCGGAGCCGCCGTGGCCGGACGTCGCGGCCGGCCGGCCCGGCTGCCGACGGCGCTCGGCCTCGAAGTGGTGCTGGTGGCCTCCGCCCTGGTGGTGACCATCGCGTGCTCCGTCACCACGCCGTGGTGGCGGGACACCGTGATCGCACTGCTGGCGCTCGCCATGGGCGTCCAGAACGCCATGGTGCGGCGCATGAGCATCCCCGAGGCCAACACCACCGTGCTGACCACCAGTCTGGGCTCGTTGGCCGCGGACGTCGTGGCCGTGGGCGGGCACCCGGCGCGTGGCGGCCGCCGGATCGCCACGGTCGTGTGCATCTTCCTCGGCGCGGTCCTCGGGGCCGAGCTCCAGCGCCACGGGGCCACGTGGTCCTTGACGGCCGCGCTGGCGCTGGTGGCCACGTCGACGGTGGCGCTGTGCCGGGCCGGATGGCCCGCTCCCGTGGACTGAGCCGGCGGGCCGGTCGCAGCCGGGGACCGCACCCCCTACCCTATGATCCTGGGGCGATCGGGTCCGCAGTCCGACGAGGCGCAAGGAGGAACACGGTGAATCCTGACTCCGAGGAGGAGACGCCCTCCGACGTCGCGGCCACTCCGGTGGACGATCCGGTCGATGAGATGGTCGAGGAGAGCTTTCCGGCGAGTGACCCTCCGTCGGGCTGGGCCGGCGAGGACCCACGGGACCTGGCCGTCGCCGTCGACCACGAGGCACCCGCCGCCGACGCGGACTAGCACCGCACCGTCACGGTGGAAGGGTGGTCAGCCGCCCAACATCGCCGCCACCGCCTCACCGGTGGTGGGATTGTTCAGATAGGGCTCGGGATCGTGCACCCGGTGACCGTTGTCGACCAGCCGCTCGGTCACCGGACCGTCGAACACCTGGGTCAGCGGACGGATGCACGCCGGATCCGAGGCGTTGCGGATGTTCACCCACCGGCGGGCTCCCGCCGGGAAGAGCCCCCGACCCGCCACGGGCGCCGGGTCGATCAGCCCGAGGATCATGTCCCCTCCGAGGGGTGAGCCCATCGTGACCAGTCCGGCCACGTCCCACTCCGGATGCGCACACAGGGTCTCGTAGCTGACGACCGTGCCGAGTGAGTGGGCGATCACGACCTCGGTGTCGGGCCCGATGACCGCCTCGAGCCGCGCCCGCGCCTGCTGGCGGATGTCGTCGCGCTCGAGGTAGGCGCCCGCCTGGGCGAGCAACCGGTCGAGGTGCTGGTCGGCGAGCAGCTTCACCAGTTCGTCGAGGTCGATGTCCGGGTCGTGGGCCGCGAGCACGGTCGACGCGTTGGCCAGGAGTTCCTTGATGTCGAACTGAGGGTCGTAGCCGCGCTCGGGGTCCTTGCGGAAGAGGTCGCCGTAGAAGGCGACCGCCACATCGGACTCGTCCACCTCGATGCCGTGCCAGGCCAACCCGTCCGACAGGGCCGGGTACCACTTCGCCCGTATCGACGCGGGACCCCAGAGCGAGTTCCCGGCGCCGTGCACCATCACGATCCGTGCCATGGCCGACAGTGTGGCACCCCGGACGCCGCGGTTCGAACGTGGGGACGACGAAGGCCACGACGGGTGGTTCCGGCCCGGGGCGCCCCCGACCGCGGGCGGGTACGATTTCCGGGGCGAGCGGTGCCAGAGCGGGAGTGCGGCCCGGGCGGGAGTTCGACCCCGTGTTCGACAGGGGAGGAGTCGGCCATGTCCGAAGTCAGACGACGGTTTCGCCGCGACGAGACCCGCGCCATGTTCATCCAGGCCGGACAGGCCATCCTCCGCGAGGAGGGGCTCGGTACCGGGGGTGAGGCCCTCACCCTCAAACGGGTCAGCGATCGGGTCCACGCCGAGCACGGCATCCGGTTCACCAACGCGTCCCTGATCGGACGGATCTGGGCGAACCAGTCGGCGTTCCAGACCGATGTGCTGGCGACCATCGCCTCGAACGACAGCAACGCCGAGGTCGAGGCCTCGCTGGACCGGATGGCGCCGTTCCTGGCCTCCATGGACACGTCGACGGAGGAGGCGCGCCGCTGGACGATCCGGGAACTGTGCCGGGTCATGTGCGCCGTGCACATCGACACGCTGCGCAACTCCACGGACTGGTCGCTCTGGATCGGGATCTGGGCCCTCACGGCGGTGGGGACCGCCCCGGAACGTCGCCGTCGGGTGGACGAGGCACTCCGCCAGTCCTACCTGGACGTGACCGACCAGATGGAGGCCATCTACCGGTCCCTGCTGGACCTCCTGGGATTCCGGCCACGCCAGGGTCTCACGATCCGCCAGTTCGCCATCGCGGTGGCGGCCCTCACCGAGGGCTGCGTGCTGCGTGACCGGGTCGACGGAGCGCAGATGAACCACATCGTGCGACCGACCGGTCGGGACGGCGAGGACCAGGAGTGGACCCTCTTCGGCATCGCCCTCGTCGCCCTGGTCGAGCAGTTCGTCGAACTCGATCCCGCATGGGAGGACACCGGGGCGGAGCGCCCCCGGGCCCAGGGTTCGGCCACCGGCTGACGGCTGGACCCACCTGCCGGTCAGACGTCGGGCTGCTCGTCGGCCAGGTCGCGCAGCTTGTTCTTGAGCAGCTTGTCGAGCGTCCCCAGTGGGAACTCCTCCACCACGTAGACCGCCCGGGGCACCTTGAACTCGGCGAGCTGGCCGGCGCAGGCCTCGATGACCTGACGTTCGAGCTCGGGCTGCTCGGGTGCACCCGGGGCGGTGATGACGAAGGCGACGACCACCTGGTCCAGCCATTCATGCTTCTTGCCGACGACCGCAGCCTGGGCCACTCCGGGGACGGTGGTGACGACGTCCTCGACCTCCCGGGCCGACACGTTCTCGCCCCCCACCTTGATCAGGTCCTTGTCCCGCTCCTGGTAAAAGACGTTGCCGCCGGGTCCCATCTGGACCATGTCCCCGGTCTTGAACCACCCGTCCTCGAACGAGGAGGCGTTCGCCTCGGGATTGTCGAAGTACTCGAGGAAGATCTGGATGCCCCGTGTGCCGCGCATCCAGAGCTCGCCGGTCTGTCCCTCGGCGCACAGCTCGCCGGTCTCCTTGTCGACGACGGCGATCTCGTAGCCGGGGGCGACATGTCCCATGGACCGGGTCGGCAGCAGTTCGTTCGGTTTGCCGGTGATGGCGTGGGTCACCAGTTCGGTCATGCCGTAGGCCGCATAGATGGCGATGCCGAACATCTTGTCGAGGTCGGGGAGGATCAGACCGAACACCCCCACGCGGAGCTTGGTCTGGGGATGGTCGGGCTGGCCGAGGGTGCCGAAGACGAAGGGCATGAGCGAGATGTGGGTGATCTCGTGCCGACTCACCACGTCCCAGAACCGGCTGGTCGACCACTTCGGGACCAGCACGGCGGTCGCTCCGACGGTCAGGACCGGGAAGAACGACCAGCTCTGCGCATTGACGTGGAAGAACGGCAGGTAGATGAGGTAGCGGTCCTCGGGCCCGAGGTCGATGTTGCCCGACCCGAGTCGACCGGCCCAGATGGCGTTGGCGTGGGTGTGGACCACGGCCTTGGGCTTGTTGGTCGTCCCGGAGGTGAACATGATCCCGAACGGGAGGAGCGGCTCGGCCGGACGTCCCGGCCAGTCGGCGGCGTCGCCGTACAGATCGTCGAACGAGTCCAGGGTCAGACCGGTCAGGTCGACCGGCTCCGACTCGTCGTCATCGGTGACGGCGATCCACTTGAGGGACGGACCCGCCTCCGCCACCATGGCGGCGAACTTCGGCTGGGTGACGGCGGCCACGCACTGGGCCTTGTCGATGAAGTAGGTGAGCTCCGCGCCGACCGACTTCGTGTTGGTGGTCACCCCCACCGCACCGACGGTGGCGCAGGCCAGCCAGGCCAGGACGAGCTCGGGACAGTTGTCGGCGTGGATCAGCACCTTGTCGCCCTTGGCCACGCCACGGCTGGTCAGCCCCGACGCCAGGCGGCGCGTGTCCTCGAGTAGTCGGCTGTAGGTCCAGGTGCGGCTCTCGCCCGAAGGGGGGTCCCAGATCAGCACCGGGTGCTCGGGTCGGCGCTCGGCCCAGTGGGCGAGGAGCCAGGGGATGTCCTGGCCGTGCATCTGGAATTCCTGAAGTGCGTCGCGGTCCATTCGCTCAGTATGTCCGAAGACGGACCGGGCCGGCACGGCGAGCCCGGCGGGACCGGGTTCCCGGGGACCCGGTCGAGCGGCGGCCCGTCCCGCGCGGGCGGTTACGGGGCGGTGGCCTCCGACCGGTGCGGCAGCTTCCACCCCGGACGCACGAAGTGGCACGTGTACCCGTTGGGGATCCGCTGGAGGTAGTCCTGGTGCTCGGGTTCGGCCTCCCAGAACGGGCCGGCCGGCGTGACCTCGGTGACGACCTTGCCGGGCCACAGACCGGAGGCCTCGACGTCGGCGATGGTGTCCTCCGCGACCTTGCGCTGCTCGTCCGACGTGGTGAAGATGGCCGAGCGGTAGCTGGCTCCACGGTCGTTCCCCTGGCGGTCCTTCGTGGTCGGATCGTGGATCTGGAAGAAGAACTCGAGGATGGCCCGGTACGACGTCTGGCTCGGGTCGAACACGATCTCGACCGCCTCCGCATGGTTCCCGTGATGGCGGTAGGTGGCGTTCGGGACGTCACCCCCGGAATAGCCGACCCTCGTCGAGATCACGCCCGGCTGTTTGCGGATCAGCTCCTGGACCCCCCAGAAGCACCCGCCCGCCAGGATCGCCGTTTCTGTCGTCTCGCTCACGTCATGTCTCCATTCCCCAGAGGTCTCGGACTGCGCAGAAGTTCTGGTGGGGACGAGCGTACCGGTCTCCTCCCGTCACCGGCCCGGCCGGCGACCTCCCGTTCCGGAGACGATGAGCCGGAGGCGCTCAGGTGAAGACGATCGTCTTGCGACCGTGGACGAGCACCCGGTCGGTCAGGTGCAGGCGTACGGCGCGGGCGAGGACGACCGTCTCGAGGTCGCGTCCCATGCGGATGAGGTCGGACGGGCCGTCCCGGTGGGACACCGGCGTCACCGCCTGGTCGATGATCGGGCCCTGATCCAGGTCCGCCGTGGCGTAGTGGCCGGTCACCCCGATCACCTTGACCCCCCGGTCGAACGCCTGGTGATAGGGCCGGGCTCCGGCGAAGGCGGGGAGGAACGAGTGGTGGATGTTGATGACCCGCGACGCGAACCGCTGACAGAACTCCGGGGTCAACACCTGCATGTACTTGGCCATCACCAGCAGTTCCGTACCAGTCGACTCGGTGAGTTCGCCGATGGCCGACTCCTGCTCGGTGCGGTTGGCGTCGGTGACCGGCAGGTGGTGGAAGGGGATGCCGAACCGACCGGCGGCCTCCGCACAGGTCGGGTGGTTTCCGGCCACGAACGAGACCTGGGCGGGCAGGGCGCCCTCCGCGCAGCGGGCCAGGAGGTCGTAGAGGCAGTGGACCTGTTTCGAGACCAGGATCCCGATGCGCCGCACCTCGTCGGAGAACCGCACCCGGACGTCCATGCCCAGGGGATCGGTGACCACCTGCAACTCCGGCACGAGTGTCGACCGGTCGAGGTCGAACCGGTCGAGCTCGAACTCCACGCGTTGGAAGAACACGCCGGCCTCGGGGTCGGTGTGCTGATCCGCCTCCACGATGTTGCCGCCGTGGTCGGCCACGAAGCCGGCGACCGCGGCGGCGAGGCCGGGGCGGTCGGGAGCGGACAGCAGGAGCCGGGCGGTGACCGAATCCGTCATGATCGCAATGTAGACCCCTCCTCGACCGGTCGGGCCGGTCGGGGCGGTGCGCTCTACACTCGACCGTTGATGACCCAGATCGCCGGGACCCGCTGGCGACGGTGGACCGCCATCTAGTCGGAGCGGCACGGTGATGGACCAGTTCCTCTTCGTCCTCGGGCTGGCCATCGTCCTGCTGACGTTGGCCCAGGTCCTCTTCGCCATGGTGCTGCCGCGGCGACCGTCGGGCATCGAACGCCCGACCCTGTTCGTCAATCGCACCGTCCGACTGATGTTCGTGGTCCTCTCGCGCCTGGCCAAGACGTATGAGGGCAAGGACGCGCTGCTGGCCCCGACCGCACCGGTGGCCCTGGTGGCGCAGCTGCTGTTCTGGGCCGCCAGCCTCACCGTCGGATTCGCACTCATGCTCCAACCCACGGTCCACTCGCTGTCCGACGGCCTGCTGCAGTCGCTGACCGCGCTGTTCACGGTGGGAGCCGTGCACATCGGCGGGCACGCCGAGACGGGGATCGACATCTCCGTGGGGGCCATCTGGGTGGTCATCGTGGCCCTCCAGATTGCCTACCTGCCGGCCCTGTACGGGGCGTTCAACCGGCGCGAGGGCCTCGTCTCGTTGCTCGAGAGCCGCGCCGGGCTGCCCGCCTGGGGCCCGGAGCTCCTCGCCCGTCACCAGCTCGTCGGCATCACCGACACGTTGCCCGAGCTCTACGCCGCCTGGGAGGAGTGGGCGGCCGACGTGGCGGAGAGCCACACGACCTACCCGATCCTCCTGCTCTTCCGGTCACCCGAGCCATGGTTCTCCTGGTTGATCGGGCTGCTGTCGGTGCTCGACGGCGCGGCCATGCATCTCGCCCTCGCCCCGGGCACGGCGTCGTCGCAGGCGCGACTGTGCCTGCGCATGGGGTTCACCCTGATCAACCGGGTGGCGGTCACGCTCGGGTGGCCGGTGGACCCCGACCCCGACCCCGATGGCCCGATCGACCTGACCTTCGAAGAGTTCGAGCGGGCGGTGCAGATGCTCGAGTCGGTCGGATTCCCGATGGAGCGCTCGGCCGAGGAGGCCTGGCCCGACTTCCGGGGCTGGCGGGTCAACTACGAGACCCTCGCCTACCGGCTGGCCGACCGGCTCACGGCGCCTCCGTCACCCTGGTCGGGACCACGGCGGCACCTGCGCTCCGGTCCGGTCGAGCCGCTGCGACCTCCCCAACGGAGGCCGGACGGGGGTTCGTCGCTCTTCTACGACCGTCCCGAGGTGGTCATCGAGCCGCACCGGAGGGGATCCGGCTCCGGACCCGACGTCGAGGAGTGAGCCGGACCCGGAAGGGGTACACGGAGGAGGGTCGGCGACGTCCGGCGCGGGGTGTCCGCAGCGGGGCGGAGGGGAACTACCCTCGGTGAGGCACGACACGGGAGGCCACCATGGATGACGCAGAGATCGTCCGCCAGATCAACGAACTGGCCGACGAGGAACACCGACTCGAACAGTCCAAGGTCGGCGAGGGGCTCACGGAGGCCGAACTCGACCGGATCCGCAGTATCGAGATCGCCCTCGACCAGTGCTGGGACCTGCTGCGCCGGCGGCGTGCCCGTCGCGGGGCGGGTCAGGATCCGGACGACGTGACGGTGCGGCCGGCCGAAGTGGTCGAGCACTACCAGCAGTAGGTCCTTACCCGGGGCCACCGACACGGTCGCCGGTGACGACTCAGCCCGTCTGCTCCATGGACTCGATGACCCCGCGGAGGTCGTCGTTGAGGCGTTGGATGACCGCCGGGTCGACCGGTCCACGAAGCCGGCCTCGCCTCGGGGCTGATCAACACGACCCGTCAGATCGGTGGAGCCCTCGGCCTCGCGATCATGGCCACGGCCGCGGCATCGGCTGCGGCCCACCACGGTACGGGGCTGCAGGCGACCGCCGACGCACTCACCGCCGGCTACCGTCGGGCCTTCATGATCGCCGGGTTCGGACTCGTCGCCGGGGCGCTCATGGCCCTGCTGCTGCCCGTGCCGGAACAGGTGCCGGCCGCCGTCGAGTCGGGCGACGAGATCGCCGAGCCGTTCGTGGTCGTCGAGAGCTGAGCGGACGGCGCCGGTCAGCTCACACCGACCGGCCGGAACTGCACGCTGATGCGGGGCCCGACCGGACGGGTGGTCTTGGGTACGGCATGTTCCCACGTGCGCTGACAGCTGCCGCCCATCACCAGCAGGTCCCCACCACCGAGGTCGAACCGGAGCGGACGGGGCCCTCGGTGTCTCGGGCGAAGGGCGAAGCGTCGGTGCCAACCCAGCGACACGATGGCCACGAGCGTGTCCTCGCGCGCCCCGCGGCCGACCGTGTCGCCGTGCCAGGCCACACTGTCGCCGCCGTCCCGGTAGAGGCAGGCCCCGATGGTCGCGAGGTCGCCACCGGCCACACCGCGGTAGTGATCGACGAGTGCACCTCTCGCCTCGGCGAGCAGGGGATGCGGCGCTGGCGCCCCTTCGGCGAAGGAGGCCAGGAGCCGGGGCACCGCCACCGTGCGGTCGTACATCACGCGCTCCTCGGATCGCCACGCCACCTGGGTGGCCAGTGCGTCGAAGAGCAGGTCGTGGCGTTCGATCCAGCCGGGCCGGTGGTCGAGCCAGGCACCCCCGCCCAGCTCGATGCGGTGGACGGAGTCGCCCAGGTCGCGGAGCCCGGGTTCGTCGGCGGTGTCGAAGAGGGATTCCTGCCAGACGGACACGGCGACCATCGTAATCGAACATGTGTTCGTATAACGGAGGCGTGTACGGACCATGGGTGTGGCCGGGGGCGACCGCACGAACGGTCACGTCATCCGCGCGTCATGCATGGAGTGACGGAAAAAGGGTAACGGAAGTGGCAGGAGCCGGGACCGGTCATCGCTGGACGGGTCGGTGACGGGCTCAGGAGAGAGGAGCGCATAAGTGAGAAATGTCTGGAAGGGAATGGTGGTGGGCGCGCTGACGGGAGCGGCGACGGGTCTGGCTCTCGATCTCGGTGAACGCGGTGCCGCCCGGGCGGCGGCACTGAGCGGGGCGGCTGTGGATCAAGCGCCGCAGTTCGCCGACCACGTGCGTCAGGTGGTCGGCGACGCCATCACGAGCGCAGCCGATCACGCCGCGTCGTCCGAGGTTCCCACCCGGGCGAGGTCTGCCGTGTCCGCGGCCCAGGGGAAGGTGGCGTCCGCCGCTGCGGAAGGCCGGGAGCGTGCCGCGGACGTGGCCTCGCAGGGCAAGGACCTCCTGGCCGGATCCCTCAGCCATGGCCGGACGGATGCCGGACTTCCGTGACCTGCTGATCGCCACCCCGACCCCGCTCGAACTCGGGCCGGCCCCTGACACCCGGGAGCCTGGTGCGCTGGGATCGGTCGGTCCCGAAGTGGGCTGTCAGTTGCCCGTGAGACGGACGGGACACGGCTTCGGGTCCGTCGTGACGCCGTGATCGATTCGGGATGTCCGCGGTCGGCCCCGGCGGGTGACGACCGAGGCCGCCCGATATTCTCGACGGTGGCCGGACCTTCCGACACCCATGGCGAGGAGCGCATTCGTGGACCCATCAGTGGAAGTCGTTTCTCGGTGGAGTCGTCGATGGTAGAGGTCGACGGCGGTGGCAATGCGCGGATGACGGCGACCGTCGAGTCGCCGGACAGCGTGACGGTGATCCTCGAGGGTGAACTCGACATCGCCAGCGTCGAGCTGATCCGGCGGGGCATCGAACCGTACCTGGCCGACTCACCGCAGCATGTCGTGTTCGATCTCGCCCGGCTGCAGTTCATGGACAGCTCAGGAATCGCACTGCTGATCGAGGTCTCCAACCGCGTCGGCTCGGTCCAGATCCGCAATGCCACCCCCATCGTCAGGCGGGTACTGGAGGTCACCGGGCTCGCCGACGCCTTAGGGGTCACGGACTGACCGTGGACCGCTGGTTCGACGCGAGGCCCGTGTCGGTGTCGAAGAGTCGGCGTTTCGTCGAGGAGGCGACCGCTGACCTCGCCCCCGATGTCCGCGAGGCGATCGTGCTCATGGTCTCCGAGCTCGCGACGAACGCCCTGGTGCACGCGACCAGCGGATTCGAGGTGCGGATCGAGCGGGATGCGACGACGGTCCGGACGACCGTGACGGACAACGGCGAGGGGACGCCGAGCCTCTCGTTCCCGGGCGAGGCGGACCCCCATGGTCGCGGCCTGCGGGTGGTCCAGGAGTTGTCCGACGAATGGGGCACACTGGACGATCCGGACGCACCCGGAAAGGCGGTGTGGTTCGTCGTCGACGTCTCGCCGGAGCGGGGGCCGGAGACGCGATCCGGGCTTCTGGCGCGCATCCGGGCCTGGGGATCGCGTCGGCGGAACCCGGACCGTGCCCCGGATCGTCCTCCGGTCGACGACAGGGCGGAATAGGCGGATGGAGCCCGTGAGGTGTCCCGGTCGCGGGATCCGGTGGCGCCGCTCCCTCCGGAGTGGACGCCGGGACGTCGAGGTTTCCGAGCGGGTAGGTACGGATGCATCCCATGACCGTGAGAGCCGAGACCTACATGACCGAAGGCCGTAGGCCCAGCGCAGTCGAAGAGGCCGGTGCCCTGAGGGCGACGATCGGGCGCAGGATGAGCCCGTGGACACTGACGCTGATCGTTCTGGTCGTGGGCGCGCTCGTCACGGTGACCTGCGCATGGACGGCGCGGACGCTCAACCGGAACAACGAGCACCGGCTGCTGGTGCTCCAGACCACCCAGGCGGCCAACGTGCTCGCGCTCACGATCGTCCAGATCGAGAACCCACTGCTCACCGGGGTCGAGTTGGCCGCCGGGACCGGTGGCGACGTCGAACGCTTCACGCGGTACATGTCTGCGTACACCGGACCCACCCGGCAGTTCGTCTCCGTGTCGCTCTGGCACGCCACGGGGGGATCGGTACAGGAGGTCACCTCGATCGGGAGCCCGCCGGAGCTCGCCGCGGGTTCTGCCGCCTCGGCGCAGCTCGCGGATGATGCGATCCGGAGCGGGAAGGTGGAGATCCGGGGGCTCAGTACGCAGCGACTGGAGCGGGTGGCCTACGCCGTGGCCGACTCCCAAGACCGCTCCTACGTGGTGTACGCAGAACGGGCGATACCGGACAATCGACGCGTGCCGGTGGAGAGCAACTCGGCGTTCGCCGACCTGAATTATGCGACGTACGTCGGACCGAAGGCTGGGGCGGCCACGTTGGCGACGACGGACCTACCTCTCGACGCCCTCCCCCTGACAGGTGACGTGGTCCAGGACGCCATCCCGTTCGGCAGCTCGACGCTCATCCTGGTGGCCTCGCCCCGAGGACAACTCGGGGGAACCTTCGGATCGGACCTCCCCTGGATGTTCGTCATCGGGGGCCTGCTCCTCACCATCGGTGCGGCCATCGTGACCAATCTCATCTCGCGGCGACAACGCAAGGCTGAGGAGGACGCTGTGACCATCAGCGGGCTCTATGACCGGCTGGACTCCCTGTTCGACGAACAGCGCTCGATCTCCGAGTCCCTACAGAAGGCCCTGCTTCCCCAGAGGAACCCCGAACTGCCCAATCTAGAGATCGCTTCCCGCTACGTCGCGGGTGCTCGCAGCGTGGACGTCGGCGGTGACTGGTACAGCGTGATCCGGGTAGACAGCGATCGGTTCGCTTTCGTGGTGGGCGACGTCTCCGGTCGGGGCATCAGTGCCGCTTCCGTGATGGCGCGCCTCCGGTTCACCATGCGGGCCTACCTGCTCGAGGGTCACGCTCCGGCGGACGTCCTCGAGATGTGCTCACGCCAGTTCAACATCGCCCATGATCATCACCTGGCGACCGCACTCGTGGGACTGGGGAATCTGCGCACGCGACAGATCACACTGTCCAACGCCGGACACCTCAACCCGCTCATCATCGCGTCGGGTCGGGCGGAGTTCGTCCCCACGTCTGTCGGTCTGCCGCTCGGGGTGGCCGATTCGACCTATCGGTCCGTGACCTTGACCATGCCCGAGGCATCCACCCTGGTGGCGTACACCGATGGTCTGGTCGAACGCCGTGGTGAGATCCTCGATGTCGGTCTCGAACGACTCGCCCACGCCGCGACTGCGAGCACACCCGATCTGGACGATCTGGTCGCATCGCTGGTCACGGGTGTGACCGGTCCGGACTCGGACGACGACATCGCCCTACTGGCCCTCCGGTGGACGACCGAGGCCACGGTCGCCCGACCGGTAGCTCCCTCGGTGCCGGCAGGTGGGACGCCGACATCGGAGACGACCTAGTCGCGGCACGTCCCGCACCGCTTCCGAGCGGCCACGGGACGATGTGGAGTGAGCTCGGGGCCGGCCGCGGACACCGGGTTGCTGGGGCCGACGTGTCACGGTCAGCTCATCGGGTAGGGGGAGAGCGTGGATCACGAGTGGTCACGTGCATTCGGAGCTCATCCGACGTCGATCGATGAGGCGCGGCGCTTCGTCCGGCTGCAATCTGCCGGCTGGCCGGTACCCGGGGACGATCTGGTCCTCGTGACCTCTGAACTCGCGACCAACGCCTTGCGCCACGGAGGTGCGGGATTCGAACTGACCCTCAGCTGTCACGAGTCCGAAGTCCTCGTCGAGGTCCGTGACTGGGTGGCTGAGCGACCCGAGATACGACATGTCCCCGTGCGCTGTCCGTCCGGCCGGGGGCTCCTGATCATCGATCAACTCGCCGGAACCTGGGGTGTGCGCGAACTGCCCGGCGAGGGCAAAGTGGTCTGGGCCCGATTCACCGGCTCGGTCGATCCGTCGACCGGGTGACGGCGGACCGTGTGTGTGGTGCGGTACCGGGGTACTTCGGCAAGGAACGCCTACCCGACAGTGTCTCGAGAAGGACCGCCGCCATGTCGTCAGGATCAGGACCCGAGCCGACCGCCTGGGCTCGGAGGTACCTCCTGGGAATGCGGCGCCGGACCCGGGAGGGTCGGCTCCTGGTACTGGAGGTGGAGGCGTACCTCGCCGGTCGGGACTGGGCCGTGGAACGGTTGGGAAGAGCGGCGGTGGAGGTGACGCAGGGGATCCTGACCGGATCGCCCAGGTGCAGCGGTACTGCATCGTTCCCATGGAGCTGGTACTCCTGAGATCCGACCGGCCGAAGCCACAGCCGATCCATCTGGTCGCCCTCGGGATCCCGAGGATCCGACACTGCGCACGGGCGAAGCCGGATTCCGTTCCGACATGGGAGCGCATGCCGGCTTCGGCTCTGGTGAGCTCGCCCTGCCGCGGCGCCGGCCCCCGTCCGTGTAGAGACGGGGGCCGGCGCGGCCTCAGGTGCCGTGAGAGGCGAGACGTCTTCCGTTGTTCCCGATGAGGCGACGGGTCAAACCTCGTCCTGTGTCCCACACCCGGGCCGGCCGGGAACACGCGATGGGCTTGCGGAACGCGCCTGTGTGCCCGAAGCGCGGATGGAGAGCAGGAGGTCGACCGGATTGTCCACGAACTCCGGACTCAAGCCCCGGATGAGGCAGAACACGCCGGAGTTGCGCAGCTTCGCCCACAACTGGGTGAGAGCAACGGCCCCAGACTCGTCGATCGTGCCGATCCCGCCCAGGTCCAGGACCACTTCGGCGAAGTCGCCACCCAGGAGCTGGTCGTACTGCGTGTCGACGGCCGGCGAGGACCATCCGTCCAACGTGCCGAGCATGACGACCGTGCATCGGTCTCCGGCAGGTACGACTGTCAGCTCGAATCTCACCCGCCCGGTCGGGGAAGCCGGTGCCGGCTGATGGTCGGTCCGGATGGCCCATAGGTGTCGACGGTCGGTCATGGTCGGTTGATACCCCGCCCCCAGCGTCGGCAATCTCGTGGTCGGAGGTGCGTCCGGTCGCACGTGGCGACTCGAGGTGGCGGAGATGGACCGAGATGATCGACGGGGCTACCGTCGCTCTGCCGGCACGATCATGTCGTATCCCATGTTTGTCCGGTCGGGCACCGGGTAGATGGGAAGCCGGAAGTCCATGGACCACGAAGGGATGCCAGTTGGGACAGGAGTTCGGAGTCTCCGATCAGCAGCGTGATGGCGCGAGTGTCGTGACACCGCACGGCGAGGTGGACATGGCCACCGCGCCCGCTCTAAGCGAGCATCTCGACGAGGTGATCGATCGCAACAGGGGCCACGTGGTGGTTGACCTGACTCCCGTGACGTTCATCGATTCAACCGGACTCGGCGTGTTGATCAGTGCGAAGCATCGATGCGACGAAGCGGGTCGTGAGCTCCGGGTCGTCATCTCCCAGCCCAACATCCGCAAGGTGTTCGAGATCACGGGACTGACGGACCACTTCACGCTGTACGACGCCCTCGATCCGGCGCTGAGGGCCTGATCAGCGATGAGTGTGAGCGAGCCGTCTGGACGGGACATGGTCGGGTCCGGCGTCCGACCGACCGTGCACCCGGCGGTCGAGATCGCGTTGTCGGTGAAGGAGGACCTCCTCGTGCTCGCTCGGCTCACCGTGTCGACGGTGGCTTCCCGGGTGGGCTTCGACGTCGAGGAGATCGACGACCTACGGCTGGCGGTCGACGAACTGTGCCTTCTCGTACTCCGAGGACGACGGACCGGCAGGCTGCTCCTGACCTTCGCCTCCGACCCCGGTCGTATCGATGTGTGGTGCAGCTACGACGGAGCGGATGAACCGGACCTGCAGACGAACGCTGCCGCGGGACTCGCCGAGCTGTCCGGCCGCATTCTCGACGCTCTGGTGGACGAGCACGGACCCTCGACCCGCGACGGACTGCCCGGCGCCCACCTGTGCAAGCGCCGCGTGGGCTCAGATGGATGACGTCGAGAACGCAGGACGGTGATGCCACCTTCGCCGAGTTCGCTCAAACCCGTGACCCGGCACTGCGTCGGATCCTGGTCGAGCAACACCTGGGACTGGCCCATCTTCTGGCCCGGCGGTTCGGCAACAGGGGTGAGCCACTCGACGACCTCGTACAGGTGGCGTCGGTAGCCCTGATCCATGCGGTCGACCGCTTCGATCCATCCCGCGGCTTCGAGTTCAGCACCTTCGCGACCCGCACCGTGCTGGGAGAACTGAAGCGCCACTTCCGCGACAAGGGCTGGGCGGTACGTGCCCCACGGCGAATCCAGGAGTTGTACCTCGAGCTCAGTGGGGCCACGGACGAACTGACGCAGGAACTCGGGCATCCCCCGACGGTCCTTGAGCTGGCTGCCCGAACGGGTGCCACGGAGGAAGCGGTGCTCGAAGCGCTGGAGGCCGGCCAGGGATATCGGGCGAACTCGATCGATGCGCCGGATCACCAGGAGGGGAATCTGGCGTCCCGACTGGGTGACACCGAGCCCGGGTACGAGGGCACCGAGAATCACCAGGTCCTGGTCGAGGCGATGGAATCGCTGCCGGAGCGTGACCGACTCATCATCCGGCTGCGGTTCGTGGACGGGATGACCCAGTCCGAAATCGCGGCTGAAGTCGGAGTCAGCCAGATGCACGTGTCGCGGCTCCTCACCGCCAGTCTCGCCAAGCTCCGGGAGTCATTCACCATCGATACCTAGGGCGTCTGGGCCGGGCCTGGGGTCAGGTCCACGGATCCCGGCCCGCCCAGTACCAGACGGCGACACGACAGTGCGGGGATGCTGCGCATCCCCGCACTGTCGCTCTCCCGACCGGTCGATTCGCCCGGTCGGATCTGTTCATTTCTGGTGAACCCGCTGGACGGACTCCTTGGCGTCCGCCTCGGCCCGGGCCTTCTCGGCGGCTGCCTCGTGGGAAGCGACGTCGCGCTCGGACTCCGCCTTGTCCTGCTGTGCCCGGCCCTCCTTGCGGAGGGAGTCATCGCCGGTGGCGGCTCCTGCCACCTCCTTGGCCTTGCCCTTCACCGACTCGACCACGGAGGACACGGCGGCTTTGGGACCGGATTCGTTACTCATGCAAATTCTCCTTCTCGCTAGATACGGAAGTTCACGGACGTACGACGGTGAAGCGGCCTCCGGTCGGTCCGCCGGTCAACTCACCAGCGGTAGAACCGATGGTTCCCTGCACCCTCACCTCTGCCGATGACGAAGCCGATGATCCAGAGGATGAGCAGTACCCCGGCCAGCACCCACAGCAGATGGAGGGTGAATCCCAGACCGGCTACGACGAGTACGACCAACAGGGCCACAACTACGAGCATGCGACCGCTCCTTTCGGTTCCGCCTCTTGGCTAGAGGCGTCGTGGGGAGTGTTCCCGAGCGGTGCGGAGGCAAACCTTCCGGCACCGCGACCTCAGTCGACCCGATGACCCGGTTCGAGTGCCGGCGCTGTCCGGAAGGTCATGAGGCCGACCTGGTCGCCCGCTCCACCGGTCACGGGTTCGGTCAGGAGTGCGGCATGGTCGCCCACGTCGAACCGATCGATGATGGACATCGTGAGCCAGGCGACGCAGTCGTCGAGAACCGGCACCCCTCCGGTACCGGGATGCCAATCCACGCCAACGAACTTGTCGACGGTGTCCCCCGACTGCTCACCGAAGATCGACGCCGTCCTGGTCTGTCGATCTCCCAGCAGATGCAGGGTCAGGAACCGTGCGCGACGGACGACCTCGAACGTGTGGTTGACCTTGGACAGGCAGACGAGGAAGCGCGGCGGCTCGATGCTGCACTGTGTGACGAAGCCCGCGAGGCAACCACTTCGCTCGCCGTCCCGATCGACAGTGGTGACGACCGTCAACGGGTAGTCGGTGCGGTCGGTGTAGGCGGCCGAGGGGTCGGACGTCGAGCTCGTCGTGTGGTCCGGTGTGGTGGCTCTTCTGGGCACGGGATGCTCCTACCCGGTGGCCCTTCTCTTCATGCGTGCCTTGTCCCTCGCTCCCGTCCGAGGACGTCGCACGTTCGCAGATCTCCTCCCTGCCGCCATCCGTGCGCGACTCGTGAGCCGGCTCTGTTGTTCGCGTCGTTTGCCTCGGAGCTGCGCGGGAACAGTGAGAGGGACGCCTCACGGAGGAGGACCCATGACCGCCACCGAGATCCTGACCACCATTGTCGCCGGCATCCTGGCGCTGACCCTGACGTTGGCGCCCATCACGCTGATGCTCCGTCACGAACACCGTGGCCTGCATGGAGGAGCACGGTGGTGGGTCCGCAGCCACGGTCGCCGTCCCCGGTCGCTGCTGGACTACCCCCGGATGTTCAACCAGACCACCGAGGAAGAGCAGCAGGAGCTGGTGTGACGCCGGCCCCCGTTCACCGCCCGGCCGTCGTGCTGCCCGATCGTGTCTCGACACTGTTGCTCGACCTCGACGGGACGCTCGTCGACACCACGTACCTCCACACCGTGGCCTGGTTCCTGGCATTCGACGAAGTCGGCGAAGGTCGGCCGATGTCGTTGATCCATCCGCTGATCGGGATGGGAGGCGACGAGCTCGTGGTCGAAGTCATCGGCCGACCGTCCGAGCGGGCCATCGCCGCACACGACCGGTGGTTCACCCAGTACCTTCCGGCCGTGCGGCCGCTGCCCGGCGCGCGGGACCTCGTGGCTCACGGCACTGCGGCCGGACTGCACCTCTGCATCGTCACCTCATCGGGCGACGATGCCGTAGACGCGCTGGTGGCCCCACTCGGTGGTCCTGACGCCGTCGACGACGTCGTCCATTCCGGAATGGCCGACCGGACCAAACCGCATCCCGATCTCTTCGAGGTGGCGCTGGACCGTGCGGGTGTCCCGCCGACCGAAGCTCTGGCCGTCGGCGATGCCGTATGGGATGTCACGTCGGCCTCCGCGGCCGGTGTGGTCTGCGTCGGGCTGGAGTCAGGTGGGACCACACGGCAGTCGCTGTTCGAGGCCGGCGCGGTCGGCGTGTACCGGGATGCCGGCGAGATGGTGCGTGCATGGAAGGGCATGCCGGAGGAGGACCAGCGCCGATCAGCGGCGACCGGCCTCGGTTTCGGCTCCCCCAGTGCGGGTAGGACCCCTCGGGGCAGGATCGGTCGTGTCGCCCGCCCGTAGGAACCAAGGAGGGTCGACGTGATGGTGAAGGGCGCATTGGACATCGTGGTGCTGATCCGCCGGGACCATGCCGAGTTGCGGTCCGTGCTGAACCGGGTGGCCGCCGGAGGAGCAGATGACCGATGGGTCACGTTCTCCCATCTGTCCGACCTGCTCATCCGTCATGAGGTGGCCGAGGAACTCGTCGTCTATCCCGAATTGCTCAAGCTCCGGGGCGGGAGTGCGGTCACCCATTCCCGCCTCGAGGACCAGGCCGTGATCGAACGGCTGCTCATCGCCCTCGACCGTCAGGAATTCGACACGCATTCCTTCGAATTGACCGCTGCCAGACTCGGCCTCGACGTGCTGGAGCACATCGGCAAGGAGGATGCCCAGGTCCTCCCTCTGCTCGAGACCAAGCTGGGCAGGCGTCGCCGCAGCGCGCTCGGGAGACGGTTCCTCGAGGTGGAGCATTCGGTGCCCTCCTCGGGAGCATCTCCTACCGCGCGTCGTCCTACCGGTGCGACCATCGTCGATCGCACCTCGGTGATCTCGACCTGGATGCGGGACTCGGCGGCTGTTTCGGATCTCGCCTGCTGAGTCGACTCGGTAGACGGGCGTCCTGTTCTGACGGACATTGCCGGACGGCCGGCCCTCGGTTGGAGGCTGCAGGCGAGTGGGTCGTTCGGGCGCTGAGCGGTGGCCTCCCCGTCCGGTGGTCCGGTGGTGGACCGGTGACCGGGCACTCGTGGAGATGCCGTCCGGTGGCGATCGCCGCGGTGTCGTTCCGGGTCGTCAGACAGTGCTCCCGGACCTGTCCGTCGATGGAGTTCTCCTATCGGAATTGCCGTCCTCAATGGTAATTTGGCCCCGTGACGGTGTCGGCGCAGTACTACGTGGACCACGGTATGAAAAAGGTCGACGGGTGGCTCTCCCGCGATGCTGCCGAGTTGATCCGCGCCGTGGATGCCGCCCAGCGCGACATCGGCGCCACCGGATCCGTGGCCGAGATCGGGATCCACCACGGCAAGCTCTTCATCCTCCTCGCGCTGCTCCGGCGCCCCGGTGAGGGCGCCCTGGCCGTCGACCTCTTCGAGGATCAGGGGAGCAACATCGACGGCTCGGGCTACGGCGACCGGGATGCATTCGAGAAGGCGCTGCGACTGGTCGGGCTGTCGCCGGACGAGATCACCATCGTCGCCGATTCGTCGCTCGATCTCGAGCCGGAATTCGTCACGTCCGCCGTCGGGCCGATCCGGCTCTTCAGCATCGACGGAGGCCACACCGCCGAGATCACGCGCAGTGACCTGATCCTCGCCGAGCGGACGATCGATCCACGCGGAGTCGTGATTCTCGACGATGTCGCCAACTCGGAGTGGCCGGGGGTGGTGACGGGCATCGCCGCGTATCTCGCCGGTGGCGGCACGCTGGTCCCGTTCGTCGTGTCGCCCCAGAAGACCCTGCTCGCCCGGGAGGAGTACGCCACCGGGTTCCGGAGGTATCTCGAAGGGCACCACTCGGCCAACTTCCTCAAGCAGGACGAATTCTTCTCCCACCCCGTCGCCGTGTTCTGTGATTCGCCCCACTGGCTCCGGGCGCAACTGGCCAACTCGGGCATCTACCAGCGTGTGAAGGAGAATCCCCTGGTCCAGCAGGTGCGGCCGAAGGTGCTCAGCATGGTGGACCGCGGTTCGGCCGGCTGATCGGTGTCGGTCCAGGGCGGTTGCCGCCCAGGATCCCGAAGCCTGGCGACCTCTCACGAGTGGGCGAGGGGGGACTTGAACCCCCACATCCTTTCGGACACAGGAACCTGAATCCTGCGCGTCTGCCAATTCCGCCACTCGCCCGAGCGACCGGTAGAGGCTACCTGATGAACCCGGGCCCGGAATTCACGCCCGGGCCGTTCCGGGTCGTCCAGGTACCGGAGTCCGGTCCGGCGCGGAGTGCCAGGTCGGGACCCCGCCCGCCTCGTCGACTGCCGGCACCGGCCGAATCCCGCGACGACCGGCGACCTGACCGGCGCCCCGTACCCCCTACCAGGGGGTAGACACCGGTAGGCTGACGCCGACATGGGACTGCAGAAGTTCGAAGGGCGCCTCGAGCGCATGGTCGACGGCACCCTCTCCAAGGCCTTCCGGGGCGAGCTCCATCCCGTGGAGATCGGCCGTCGGGTGACCCGGGAGATGGACCTGAAGCGGCGCCTCGGCGTCCACGGCCTGATCGCGCCCAATTCCTTCGTCGTCTACCTGTCCGCCTCGGATTTCGACCGCTTCGAGAGCTTCCTCGACGCCCTCGTGCGCGAGCTCGAAGAGGCGGCCCGGGAGCACGCCCGGACCGAGGAGTACGTCTTCGTGGGTCCGGTCACGGTGTCCGTCGTCGAGGACCCCCGCCAGCGCCGTGGCCGCTTCGCCGTCGTGTCCGACGTCCACGAGGGACCGGCCGGCCTGTCGGCGGCCTCGGTGGTCCTGGCCGACGGGATGCGCGTGGTGCTCGGCCCCGAGCCGATCACCATCGGCCGGCTGCCCGAGAGCACGATCGTGATCAACGACCCCAATGCCAGCCGTCGCCACGCGGAGATCCGGCGATCCGGCAACGATGTGCTGGTCGTGGACCTCAATTCGACGAACGGCACCCGGGTGAACGGGGCCACCGTCCGTGAGCGGATCCTGGCCGACGGCGACCAGATCGTGATCGGCACCACCGTGCTCCGGTTCGAGACCTCGTGAGCCCCGCCGCCCGGACGTGACAGCACTCTTCGCGGCCGTAGCGTCCGCCCCCGTCCCGGTCGACAACACCCCGGTGCTGCGCGCCCTGGAGTTCGGCATCATCCTGCTGCTGTGGCTCTTCTTCATGTGGGTGGTACGGGCCGTGTGGGTGGAGGTCCGGCCCCTCAAGCGCAAGCGCCGCCGCGGCAAGGACGTCGACCCGGTGGTCGACGGCAAGCGCAGGCGTGCGCTCCGACTGCACGTGATCCGTCCCGACGACCAGGCCGGGCGTGTCTACGACGTCGGCGAAGAGGTCACGGTCGGCCGGGCCCCCGGCTGCGGGGTGCCCATCGACTACGACGCCTACGCCTCCAACCTCCACGCCCGGCTGTTCCGGCTCGACGGGGACCTGTGGGTCGAGGACCTGGCATCGACCAACGGCTCCTGGGTGAACACGGTGCGCATCGACGAGCGGACCAAGTTGCAGAAGGGCGATCTCCTCCAGGTGGGCGGCACCGTGTTCGAAGTCGGTCGCTGACGTGACGCTGCTCCGCTCCGGATCGGCGACCGACACCGGCCTCGTCCGGTCGGTCAACCAGGACCTGGCCGTCGAGACCGGGACCCTGTTCGCCGTGGCCGACGGCATGGGTGGCCACGCGGGCGGCGAGGTGGCGGCCCGCCTCGCGGTCGACACGCTCCACGTCGCGTTCGGGGCCAAGCCCACGGGGGCGGGTCTGTCGGAGGCGGTGTCCGAGGCGAACCGGGTCGTCTTCGAGCACAGTCTCGACAACCCCGACCTGCGGGGCATGGGCACGACGATGACCGCGGCGGCGCTGGTCAACGAGGACGGCAAGGACGTCATCGCCCTGGTCAACGTCGGCGACTCGCGTTCGTACCGCTTCCACGACGGTCAGCTGTCCCAGATCACCGTCGACCACAGCCTGGCCGAGGAGATGGTCCGCTCCGGCGAGATCAGCGAGGCCGAAGCCGCCGTCCACCCCCACCGCCACATCCTCACCCGGGCGCTCGGGGTGTCCGAGGACGTGGTCGTCGACCTGTGGCGCATCCAACCGTCACGTGGGGACCGGTTCCTGCTGTGCAGTGACGGACTCACCAACGAGCTCGAGCCGCCCCAGATCGCCGAGGTCCTGGCCACGGTGCCCGACCCCCAGGTGGCGGCCGACCTGCTGGTGCGCGCCGCGCGTACCCACGGCGGTAGCGACAACATCACCGTCGTCGTCGTCGACGTCGTCGTCGGCGAGGACGACGGTGCGGACGTCCCCGCAGTGGCGGCCGTCGCCCCCGACTTCACGAGTCCGGCGCCCGACGAGGCACCGGTCGACGGCCCGGCCGACGCGCCCGTCGCCCCCGAGGAGGGGGTCGAGGTGCTGCCCGGTCCGGAGCCGCTGCGCCCGAGCTTCGGTGCCCGGTGGCGGGCGCGACGCAAGGCCCGCCGCGACGCCCGCGGCCGGAGGCTCATTACCGTGCGCACGGTGCTGTTCGCCGTCATCCTGGCGGCCATCGTCTACGCCGCCTTCTACGCCGTGCGGTGGTACGACACCAACGCGTACTACGTCCAGGTCAACAACAACGAGCTGATGATCTACCACGGCCGCGTCGGCGGCGGCGTGCTCTACAAGCCGGTCCGGGTGGAGCGGACCGGCGTCACCACGGCCGACGTTCCCGCCTACACCATCCCGCAGCTGACGACGGGGGTGCAGGAGGACTCGCTCAAGGCCGCCCAGGCCTACGTGTACAACCTCGTGGCCTCCCAGCATCAGGCGACCTGCGCCCAGAATCCCCAGACCGCGGGGTGCCCGGGCGCGACCACGACCACCACGCTTCCCTTCGGCGCGACCACCACCACGGGGGCCCCCTGATGGAACGTCGCATCCGATGGCTGGGCATCGTCATGGTGCTGTGCTTCTTTGCACTGTTCATCCA
>Ga0302157_10002052_pt1 | contig 24038 bp, 18 predicted proteins | sample I_Bog_N3_3_FD_193502 | JGI IMG/M metagenome (GOLD analysis project Ga0302157, IMG submission 193502) | Peat permafrost microbial communities from Stordalen Mire near Abisko, Sweden - I_Bog_N3_3 | ecosystem: Environmental > Terrestrial > Soil > Wetlands > Peat | place: Sweden: Abisko, Stordalen... | reverse complement strand
CCTGAATTAGGCGAAGGTGCTCCAGGGTTGTGGTGTGAGCCAACATCCGAGAAGCACCTCCGTCCTTGTCCACCCTAACGAGATCCTCGCTGCGCTGGTGGGTCTCAAAGACGTCCGTGTCCTGGCCTACGTACGTCGAGGTCCCGACGTCGAGCTCATGAAGGACCTGTTCTGACGGGGCGGCGTTGCGGGGCAGTGCATGATGACCGGGATGTCTCTGGCGACTCGGGCACCCGCTCTCCAATATGTCTCTTGGTACTCAACTTTCAGTTTTCGTCGAAAGACTGATCCTGTCCGATAAAACGATTTGATCGGCGCTAGCCTTTTTCGGTGTTTGCCGACGTCCCGCCTCCTGCAGGAACAACATGCACATATAGGGTCGTCAATGGGCACCGTGAGATACTGCATTGCCACTCCGTGTTGAGCGGCTTTTCCACCTGGACAATCACGCTCATCGTCGCCGGCGTGATTGTCCTCGGGCTACTCGTTTCCGGGCTACTGATCAGGGCTCGGAAGCGTAGAAGAGCCGAGTGACAGCTCTGGTCTTTCCGGGGGCTTCGGCCTACCTGGCTGCGCTCGGCCTGACCATTGCGATCGAATCGCCCGTGTATGGGCTCCTGCTGCGCGCCATTGCGGGAACGCCCGTCCGGCGCGGGATCGTGGTGGGCGTCGCGGTGAATCTGGTATCTCACCCGATAGCGTTTCTCGTCCTCTTTCCACTTCTCTCCCCACGGTTGGGCGGCCTCGCTGCGCTCGCTCTCGTGGAGGTCGCGGCGGTCTCCGTCGAGTCAATGTTGCTGTGGATGCGTAGGCGTCGCGACCCGCTGGCTCTGCTGGGGATCAGCTATCTGGCAAATGCGGCGTCCCTGTCATTGGGCTTGTTGCTGCTTCGATAGTCCCAGCCCCCACCGGAACTGGGTCCAAATCCCGCTTTCCGGCACCGGGGTAGTCGTGCCGAAGTTCCGTTCGCCGCCTTCGAAGGACGCTGTCTTGAAGAGGCGGTCCAAGATCGGCATCGACACGGCAAAGTTGCTCCCTGCTCGTTCTTGCTCGTGATGCGAACGGTGGTATCTGGGCGTCGCAATGATGCGATCCAGCCAGGGGGGCCCGCAGGTTGCAACATTGCAGTGAGCGAAGAGCGTGACGACGCCCACCAAGACCAGATAGGGCGCCAAGGCCACCGGTGCAAATCCAATGGCGACAGCTGTCAGTGAGGGGGCGATCTGCTGAAGTGCGGCGTCCACCGGATGAAAGCGAAATGATGTCATCCAGTTCACGTCTGTTGCTGCGTGGTGAGGGGCGTGTACCCGCCAGAGGGCGGAAGACGTGTGCTCTATCCGGTGGATCCAGTACGCGACGAACTCGGCCACCATGATGACGCCCGCAGCCTGCACGGCGTAGATATGGCTGAGATCCCCGATCCGAAGCAGCGGACGGGTGGCAACGATGCCAATGAGTGCGGAGAGCATCAGGGCGCAGATCGGTAGCCAGAGGGCCAGAACAACAAGGTAGGCCCAGGCGGTCCGCCGGTCCGCGCTGATCCCCTTGACGGGCACCTCGGGGTTCAAGCGCTCCGTAACGACAAGTGCTGGAGCGATGATGGCGAGGCCCACCAGGAAGTGGAGCCATATACCCACAGAGCCAAGCTATCTCGTGACTGGTCGGCGAGTTGGCCTGACGTCATCGCTTCGAGCGCTCGTACCACTCGAAGTCGTCCGCCAGATGAGCAACATCGGGAGTGCCCAGCCCACTAGCGGCGGTCCACCCCGCCGCGGCTAGGTAGTGCAGGTTGCTCCCTTCGGTAACGATGTGGAAGGGGGTGGCCGGCATTCCCACTGGGTCGCGCGAGAAGTCATACAGCGCGGGGTTGGCGAAGCCAATCTCTGGGAGTGCCTGCTCTTTGAGGTCCTCGTCGATGAGTGCGGTCATCGCCGCCCAGCATGGAGTGGCTGCCGAGGTCCCACCGCTAGCGCCCTCCTCGACCCCGCCCCTGGGGCTTGACAGAGTGAAGATGTCCCAGCCGCTGACGTCGGGGTCGGCGTCGCACGCCACGTCGGGGACGCCGCGACCGGACAGGGTCGTCCGACCAAGTCCCGGCGCAACCTGGTAGGACGGCTGTTTGAAGGCAGTGCTAAAACCGCCCCCGCTGCCCCACGTCTCGAGGGGTTCACCCCAAACCGCTTCCTTGTAGTAGTTGCCTTTGGATGAGAAGAACGCTGAGGTTCCTCCGACCGCCGTGACGTACGGGCTCGCCGCGCCGGCGTCGATCGACAGCAGTCCCGCTGCTGAGGCAGAGCCACCGTTGAGGCACTGGAAAGCTCCTCGGTCGCCCGTGGCGTAGAAAATCGACGTGCCCTCTGCTGCCGCCCGCATGGCGACTGCGTTGAAGGCCAGCTCCGTGCCCTTTACCTCGTTGATGGCTTCGCAACCCATGGTGTAGCTCGCCGACAGGATTGCGCCGGGGTTTTGCGTCACCATTGTCTGGACCATCTGCGGCACTGCGTTCGCGTACCCGTCGACGTAGACCACCTCGCGGGCCGCTGGCGCCAGGCCATGCACGATCTCGACGTCCATGGCCGCCTCACCGCTGAAGTTGGCCCAGAGGGGGTTTGACGCGGTCGCCGGGGGACCCCAGACGTTCGGATCCGTATGCACCTTGACAGCGAACGGGGGGAGCCCGAACTTCGCCGCGTAGGAGGAAAGCGCGGCCGCTGACGGTGCGATCTCCTCTATGAACATCACGGTCATGCCCGCACCGTCGAGTCCGGCCTTCCGTAGGGGCGTGGCATCGTAGTAATGGGAGATTTCGCTCGGAGAGAGTCCGCTCTCCGGTCTCGGAATCGCAGGCACGGAGAAGCCCCGGTAATCGTCCAATCCCGTCACCGCTGTCACCTGCCCCACCAGCTCCGTCGGGACCGTCGGCACAGTTAAGGGAGCGTAGAAACGCATGGTGTGGTCGAGGACGAAGTAATGGAGGTCGAGATGGAAAAGTCGCTCTGCCGAGATGGCCGGACCGGTGGCCGACACGAGGTCGTCCCCAGGCGTCCACGTCGACTCGAAGCCGGCGAGTCCGAGCAGCCGGTGAAGGGCTGCGAAAGTGTTCGACGGCGGTCCGAACTGCGCGACCCATTGTTCCGGCGTCACACGGCCGCCCTCGTCGACCAACGTTTGGAGTGCCGTTGTATTGCGTGTCTTCAGCGTGAGGGTCATGCTCACCAGCGTCGAGGGTGCCACGGGCCCGAGGTCGTCCGCCTCCTGCTCAGCCACGGCAAGGGTGGGTAGCGACGCTGGCGTCGACGTGGACGAACCGGCCGATGCGGGTGCGGGTGCCGCTTCGGCGGAGGAAGTCGCGCCCAAGGAGAGCATCGCTCCCGCGACGACGAGGAGGAGGAAGCGGTGAGTGCGACCCCAAGGCGGCAAGGAGGTACTCACCTGCCAACCTCAGACCGCGCTGGTTGTTGTTGCACGTCGTCGGCTCCGTCGAGTCGGCGGATGACGAACCCCGCCTGGGAGAGGATGTGCGGGATGGACCGCACGTGGGCGCGGTCCTTCTCTTTGTTGCCGTCTGGAAGATCCTCGAACGGCACGTCGATGAGCGGATGATGTGTCTTGTCGCGGACGGGGCCCTGGCTCATTCCCATCCGCTTCATGTCGGCCGACCAGCGGTCGTGTTCAAGCGGGGAGAGAGACTCGACCTCGTCGTCGGTGAAGACGAATGGTGCGTCCTCAGGGGCGTGAAGCGGAGCGGGCGCCACGACGCACTGCAGGGTCGCGAGTTTGGCGGCAATACCGTCGGCCCACAGCCGATTGGACTCGCGTAGCGCGTGCGGGAGTTCCTCCCACGGCGCGAGCGATGGGTCCTCAAGAGGCGTCACGCCGTGGCGCTGCTGCGTCTCGCGGTGGAACTCATGGCCCAGCCGAGCAATTGTTTCCGTCACCGTGCGGGTCAGAATCGCCCACGGGTTCAGGGTCTGCGTCTCCCAACCGAAGACGGAAATCCCTTCAAGACCGGGACCACCTCGCGCCACTGTCCTGGCAACACCAGCATTCTCGTCGGCCACGGCGATCACCACAGAAGTTTCCCTCGCCAGGTCAGGGAGCTGGCGCAAGGTCAGGGCGGCCGCCAGGGCTTCGGTGTCGGAGCCTAGAGAAATATAAGCAGCCGTAATGCCCTCGGGCAGGTCCGAGACCCGCCCGGCCGCTGCCATCTCGATCTTCCATGTCCCGATCTCGAGCCGGTCGATTTCAGCTAATTCCGGATTGCGGGTCAAGAGCTCGTCGACCATCGCATCGGGGTCGGGCCCGGCCACTGTGACGTGCAAGGCCTGGCGCGCCTCCCCCCCTTCAGCCAGCCACTGCTTGACGGTGGCAATGACCAGATTGGGCCCGAGTCCACCGGTGGTGACGACCAATACGTGGGGTGGGAGTCCAGAGGACGAGACGGGCGGATACTGGTCGATCAGCACTTCGGCTGCCTGCGCGAAGACATTGACCAGTTCCAGACGGAAGGCGGACTCGTCCCGGTCGACCAGCGCCTGGGCTTTCATCACATGCCAAAGTCGGAAGTCGTCGAATTCCACGAGGGCGTTGAGCACTCCAAGTCGCCGCTGCTCGGAGAGGACACGTGCCGCTGATGCGACATCGATGTTCGCACCATCGTCGCCGCACATGGTGATGAGGATGGCCGCATTGGTGATTCCGGCCTCCCGCAAGACTCGCGAGTCGGTCGCGTTGCCGACGACGGTGAAAATGCCCCGTTGATGGCACGCCTCTAGCGCCGGGTTCGAAGAGTCGGTTTCGATAGCCACGACAGGGAAGTTCTGGTCGCTGAAGGCCCGGGCAATTCTGAACCCGCTTACACCGAGGCCGGCCACCACGACGTGGTCTCGGAGGCGGCGAATGCGCGCCCGTTTGAACGTGTCTCGGTACAAGGCAAAGACGACGCCCAGCGCGGCGTAAAACACGAGGATCGGTGCGAGAAAGCGAGCGATGTTGAGAGCCAGGTTCGGATTGGCAGGCAGCGTCGTGTTGATGACGAAGAGAGACATGGCGTTGTAGACGTCGTCGAGGATCGATAGGTGGGCGTCCGTGCGGTGGATGCCGATGGTCCCGAGCACAAGGACGAGAATCGCCAGCACGGCGAGCAGGCCTGGGTGAGAACCCTGGGACCGGACGAGGATCTTGTCGTTCCAAATCCGGCGCAGCCACCCGCGTCGCGCGCGGTGACTCAGAAAGTCGATGTCGACGCGCTGGTCTCCGGCCGTCGCCTCTGTTGCTTGTGATGCGCCGCTTCGCTGGACGCCGACAGCCGGGGTTGCCTCGGGCGAAAGAGGGTTCATTTGGCGGCAGCGCTGTAGAGCGATTGCTGGAACGGCGTGAGGTCTTCGAGAATACGTGCTCGAGCGGTCGCTTCGAGTTGCGACAGGGACTCCGATGCCACAGTCGCCGACCACAGGCGCATGACGCCGTCATTGCCAACCGAGAGCACCTTCGCCCCGCTGTCATCAAAGGTGGCGCCTTCGATGGCAGAGGGGGTCGGGTCGGGTGAGGGTCCCAGCACAATGGGTTGGCCGGATGCGACGTTCCACAGGGTGAGTGACCCATCGAGCCCGGCTGTCACGATCTCGGTACTCGCCGGGTTGAATTGAGCCGTATAGATGGATCCGGTGACGCGGTTGAGGATCTTTTCGACGGAGCCCTTGTGGGAACTTGCACAGCTTGCAGTGCTGAAGATCGTGGCGTTCCCGTCGCTGTCGGCGGTGACGACCAGATTGCCGTTGCTGTTGAATTCGGCGTCGCTGACGGTGAAGCCTGGGTCCGGGGAGAAGAGCTCGCAGGGCTGGGCGTGGGGCTGCGCCGTGCTCCAGAGCAGGAGGGCGCCGTTGTCGTAGCGGACGAGCAGGCGCTTCTGTGATTTGTCGAATCGCACCGCTTGGGCCTCCGCTCCAGCGCATGTCTGCGGGCACGACAGCTTGACCACATGCTTCGTCTTGATGTTGTAGAGGTACGCGTATGAATCGCCGTTCGAATCCGTTTCGATCGAGCCCAGCCACTGAGCTTTACTGCTGATAGCGATCTGCGACACCGAATGGTTGCTCGTGAACACATCGCGGAGTGTGAACTTCCCAGAGATCGACACGCTTTGCGCAACAGAGTTATCGATGACCACGAGATTGTCGGGGTCTGTCTCGTTGACCGCGAACGAGGTGCCTTCAAAAACGGCAATTCGATGGTCGGTCGCCAAGTTCCACACTTCCACGTAGGGAAATCCGGCCACGAGATCCTCCACGACGACGTCCCGTCCATTCGAGCCGGGGAGGAATTGGCCCGCATCGATCGCTTGAGAGTTAAAGATCGGATCCTGGCGGGCGAGGTTCCGCGGCGCCGTGTCCCAGATGTCGACCGCCCCGTTCTCGCCGCCGGTGACCATGCGGGAGGCCTTGGGGTCGAACGCGGCGGACCCAATGGACCCACAGAAGCAGTTGAGTGGCGTCACCTCGGCGCCCGTCGCGCTGTCCCAGACTGTGGTCTGACCGGTCTGGTTCGTCGTAACCAACTCCGAGCCAGACTGATTGAAAGCGACGCTCGACGTGGCACTGACTGTTTCCAGCGAGTACACTAACTCAGGTGGCGAGGTCGTGAGCCACAGCTTGGCGGTGCCCCCGACAAGTGCAGTCGCCACTTCGTTACTGCCGGGGGCGGGGTCGAAGACGGCGTCTTTGGTGTTGTACAGGTCGAGTCCAGTGCCGAGCGTCGTGATCATGCCGAGACCCTGGGAGTTCCAAATGACAGCTCCCTCATCCCCAGTGGCAGTGACCAACTCGCTACCAGCGCTGTTGTAGGCGACCGTGTTGAAGTAGCTGTTCTTGAGAGTCGTACAGTCGATTTTCGCACCGCTCACGGAGTACTCGCAGAGGTTCCCGTCGTTGTCGGCTGCCGCGAAGCTCTGGCTGTCGGGAGCAAAGGCGACCCCGTTGATCTCGACGGGATTGTTCTGATCCTTCCCGTCGTTGTCGATGTCGATAGATGTCCCTCGTGGGTCGATAGCGCCGTTCTTTATGGCGAAAAGGGTCGCCTCTCCGCTGTTTCCGACGATCACGAGCCACTTCCCGTCCGCACTGAAGCTGAGGGCATCCTGGTAGGTATCGGGCGTGGTGAGGACCAGCGGTCGGGCCGTCGGATCGGAGAGGTCCCAGACGTCCGTGGACGCCTTGTAATTGCCGTTGTTCAGTTCGATGTCGGTCATTGCAGCGATGTCGCGGCCGTCTGAGCTGTAAGCGACTCCCATAACGGGTCTGGACGCCTGGAAGTGCGCCAGCTGCTGCACCTGGCCGACTGATTGGCGGAGCGCATTTTGGGCTTCGGGCGTCGCGCTGGTCTGGACCGCTTGGAGCGCGAGGTTGGTGGCGAGCTCGGGGTCGTTGGGAAGCACGTTCTCTGCGTTGGCGGCCAGCTGACGCGACTTGGACACGTTGCTCTGCTTGTGCAGATCTACCAGGAGTGCCCCGACGACGGCGACAATGAGGACAAGAGCTACGGCTCGCCAAAGCCGCGCCTTGCGTCGTTCCGAACGGGCCAACCGCTGAGCCGCCAACTTGTCGCGTTCGGCCCGAGCCCGAAACTCGCGACTTCGCCAGTCCAAAATGGCCGGCGCCAGAACATCGTGGAAGATCTCATAGCGCGGTGGACCTTCGACGCCGGGTGGGGGAGGCACGTGGCGCACAATGCGCGGCGGCTGGAGCGTCTCGAGAATCTGCTCAATGGAGCCGGCGTTGTCGGGGAGATCGATTAGGTCGCCGAGGTCGACTGCGGAGAGCGCGATCTTCGTTCCTGACGGTGTGACGAGCTGTTTGAAGACATCGGCCGCGATCTCGCGGTCCTTTATTTCGAGCTCGTCCAGGGTGCTGTCGAGGTGTGTGCGAACAATTTGTTGTGCCCCTCCGAGTTCTTGCAGCGATGACAAGCGGAGCTGCTGGGAGCCGGCGTTCATCTCGTGATCCCAGAGGCGGCTCATCACGAGCTGGAGGTACGGAGCCTCGTAGGCGTCCGTTGGTGCGGAACCGAGGGTCCCTGCCCCGGCCTGCTCCAGGCTGACTTGTCCGGCGCGGATCTGATCGAGGACCGAATCGATCAGATCCGGCTCAATGGTGATGTCGTGGTCGTCCGTTCGTCGTCGGTTGTACTCGTCGATGGGGCAGGTGATCGCCTGGCGGGCCGCAGTCGCGTCCAGCGCGTGCACGCGCCAAAGCGAATCGAAGAGCGAGGGGACCTGGACCTTGAAGCGGTCGAGTTGCGCGAGAGCGTCTTCCCGGATGGACACCAACATGCCCACGGGCAGGGCGGCCTGATTTGCCACCTGTGGGAACTCCGAGAAGAACGTCCCGTCTCCTGCTTCGCGCCCGTGGTACAGGAAGTACTCTTCAAACTGGTCCAAAATGATGAGCAGTGCAGCGTTCACCTGGCGGGAGGTCGCTTCGATGGTGGCGACGAGGCTGTCCTGCGGTTCGACCGGCGGCGCCCCATACTGAAGCGCAGCCTCACGGATGGTCTGCATGAGGGACGTGAGCGGATCGTCGCGCCATTGACTGAACACGATGGGGATGAACTCGGGGGTTCCGACCGCCTCCAAACTTTCCTGGGACATGCGCCGCAGTCGGGCCGTCACACCGGCCCGCATGAGCGAACTCTTTCCCACCCCGCTCTGGCCGTAGAGGACGGTGAGGCGTCGCGCCTTGAGACTCGAGATAATGAGGTCACGCTCGCGCTCACGGCCGAAGAAGAATGCCGAGTCCTCCTCCGTGAAGTGGGTCAGACCCTTGTACGGATTGGAAATGGCAGGTGTAAAGCGGACGACCGGCCCGTCGGGGCGCCCGAGGCGCACTTCCACGATGTGGAGGAGCGGTAGGTGGGTCACGAGAAGGCCGTCGATGTAGGTTCCAGTCGCTCCGGTGTTGTCCAAAACCCAAGAGTCCGGCCCCGAGCTGATGAGAAGGTGGCCTTCGGAGACGTCCTCGTGCTCAACCACGACATCGCTCTCGGCGTGCCGCCCGATGGTGGCGGCCTGACCCGGTTGGAGGACGATGCGCTGGTCCTCGTGGACGATGGTGAGCGACCCGACCTGGCTTGTACTGCTCCCCGCGGGTGCCGCACCAATGCTGGTCAAGGGAACCTACTCACTGAAGAACAGATCGAACGATTCGTTGAGGCCTTGAACGTACTGTTCAAGTGGGATGTCGAAGATCTGAACGCCGTGCGCGCTCCAGGACTTCTGCTCGACTTCGGGGCATTCGCGCTGGATCGACCACCAGTCGAAGCGTCCCTTGTTGCTGTCGAAGAGGTCGTAGAGAATGGAGCGCAGGTTCCAGTCCCGCAGGCTGTATCCAAGGAATAGGAAGTGGCAACTCGTGAGCCGACCCATGACGTGGGTCGGAAGGCGATCTCTTAGATCGGCGCGGCCAGACCGCCCAGCGCGCCCGAGGTACTCGATGTAGTGGTCCTCGGTGATGACGTAGCTGTCATCGAAGGGATCCTCCTTGTTGACAAACCCGTGGAGTTTCACGACGACCGCCTGGACATCGGGGTTGACGGCATCGTAATGCTGAGGATCCTCAACCAACGTCACGTCACCATTGGGGGCGACGTGACGGAACAGGCCGCGATCATTGCCCTCGGCGACGTACGCAAGGAGGTCGAATGGCTCGTTGGCTGCTGTCAGCGCTTGTTCCAAAAGGTCGTCGTAATTGGTGGTGACGAAGAGGGGCGGATAGCGGAGTCGGCTCGCCTCGCGGATTCTGTTGGGTATGGCGGCGAGTAGCTCGTGCAGGTGGGTCATCGGGATGTCGCGGTCGAAAAGCTCATGGAGCGCGAAATACAGCGGGCCCGAGCCTCCCTTGAGGGTTGCGACCCATTGGGCGACCTCCAACAAATTGTTGGAGGACTGGCTCATTTTGAAGTCTTTGGCCAGGAGCTCTGCCAGCTCCGACGAACTCGGGGGTCCGTTCCATGGCCCGTCCGTGTCATTCCTCCCGTAGAGGCTGGCGCCGGCCCCGAGCACGGGTGTCACAATGCCGTAGGCGAATCCTCGCCAAAGGGCCTCGAAATGTGACGCCAGCTCCTCGGATACTGCGGTCCCGCCCGGCTCCTCCACTTGGGGAACGCTCATGGCCGCGGCGGCACCGCCGGTACCTGGCATGTCCGGCACAGGGAGTCGCCTAGCGTCCGGTTGTCTGCCATCCCTGTCCGTTCCAGACCCAGTGGCCGTCGTCCGAGACGGGCATGCCCGACGCGATGAGCGCCTTGACACCGGGATCGAGATCGTCGGGCGCCGCGCTCTTGGCTGCTTCCACCTCGACCGGCTGCCATGCGGATCCGTCCCATGCCCATTTCCCGTCGGCCGACAACAAGCGAGTGCCGCTCTGCTCTGGGGTTGGTGCCTCTATGGCCTGCCACGCGGAGCCGTCCCACCGCCAGTGACCATCGGCTGAGATCGGGTGCACTTCGGGTGGGTCCGGAGGTGAGGCCGTCGTGGGCTGAGCGTCGGTCGCCGCAGCTGGAGCGGTTGATGAGCCAGCGTCGACGGCGACCCACGCTGTGCCGTCCCACACCTGCGATCCGTCGGGTGACAGCGGGTGCATCTCGTCGGGCGTGGGCGCCGTTGCAGTCGTTTCGGGAGTTTCCGGCGCATCATCGGGCGGGGGATCCGTTGGTGCGGCCGTGATGGGTTGCCACGAGGCCCCGTCCCACGTCCAATGTCCGTCGTCACTCACCCAGCGATCGTCATCGTCCCGCCTCATGCGCTCTCCGTTCGTTCATGGTGGATCCGTCAAATTTCGGGTACGCCAGTAAACCTCGGGGGCGCCAATAAATCTAGAGCACCGCTGGTTGCCGACACTTGTCAAGCATATGGCTCCACCTATACACTCTGGAAAACGGCGGTTGGCGGGGTGGCGGGGTGGGCCTCCGGGGTTGATTGTCGAAGTCAGTGGCAGAGACGATACCGATCAGGCGAAGGGGAACTACATGATCTGCTTCCGGTGTGCATCGCCGAACCCTGATGTCGCTCGCTTTTGTCACCGTTGTGGTGCGATCCTCATTCCCGACGCGAACCGGAATGACTACTACGCAGCGCAGCCTGCGGAGTCTGTGCGAGCGCTCGCTGTCGTGAGCACGCTCATGCCCCACGTCACTCAGCACAGGTCGCACCTCTACCGGCTCGGTCTCGGCATTGCCCTGGTCGCAGCCCTGATTGCCGCCGGATTCGGAATTCTCCCAGTGGCCCTCGTGTGTGCCGGGATCGCCCTTCCCGGCATGTTGCTCTTGTACTTCTATGACCACGAGGTCTGGGTCGATGAGCCAGGCAAGGTGATCGCAGTGTGTGTCGTCCTCGCTGCGGCGATCGGTGTCGGCATCGGGTTCTTGGACCTCGCATTCACGCCGCTCAGGCTCGGGCTGGGTTTCACCACGTTGAACGGGGCCCAGAACAACCTCCCATCGACCGGCACCCTGTTGGCACAGTGCATCCTGCTGCCGGCCGCCGCCACTATCGCATTGCTGATTGCCCCGCTCATCATCACCGCCCGGCCCAAGTTCGGGCACGCGCTCGATGCATTGACGCTGTCCGCATTGGCTGGAGTGGCTTTCGCGCTGGCCGAGTCGATCGTGATCCAGCACGGTGCGTTTTCGCACCTGACGGCGCGAAGCACGAATGCGGCCTCGGATGCTTTCATCGCCCTCACCCTCGGGTTCGCCAAGCCCGTGATCTATGCGGCAGCGACCGCCCTTGCCGTGATGCGCCTCCGCCGCAAGTCCGGCAACTTCCCTCTCGGACTTCTGGAAGCGTTCCTCCTGATCGCCGTGTACGACACCAGCGTGGCCACGCTCACGACATTCGGCCAGCGTGGCCTGGTGTTCATATTCCTGATCGCGATAGTCGTCGCCTGCATCGGGCTCTTGTTGGTGCGGGACGAGGCGCATCAGGCCTTGCTCATGGAGGCTGAGGAGGCGGCCAAGGTCGAGCACGATGTCGGCGGATATGGCGGCTTGTGCGCAAACTGCCAGATGCCTCTCTTGGAGGGCTCGGCCTTCTGTCTTGCCTGCGGGACGGCGGTGAAGGCGATGCCCAAGCAGCATCAGCGAGCGATCGCTGCGGAGGGTGGAGCCCAACCGGATCATTCTGACGGAGTCTCGTCCGGCAGCGGCATCTCCGCATGATGGAACCGACGCATCCCCGCATGATGGAACCGAAGCGAGGACAGAGCAGATGACAAACATTCCTCCACCTCCACCAGGATCCGGCGGGCCTCCGTCTGGCCCGCCTTCTTCTCCCCCCCCTTCGTATTCTTCGACTCCTCCTCCGCCCCCGCCGCCCGGGGTCGCTTACCCGCCGCCTCCGCCACCGGGACGGCCTGGGACCGCCGGCGAGACCGGTTCGACCGGTGGCCTCATGAGCGGGTTGCACGCCAAGCTCGGATCAAAGACGATTCCGGTCATCGCCATTGCCGGGATCGTCATTGTCGGGGTAATCGTGGCCGTCATCTCCCTTTCAGGCTCGTCGCCCGCTTCCAACACGACGTTGCCGGCCACGCCGACGTCGCCCACGACGCCGCCCACGACGCCGAGTTCGCCGACGACGACGCCCACGACCTCACCGAGTTCGCCCACAACGACGCCGACGACAAGCGGGAACTCGGGGAACTCCGGGAACTCGGGCAACTCCGGGAACACCGGGACACCGGCCAGTACCGGGAGCGCCGTCTCCATCGGAAACGGGCTGAGTGTCACCCCGGCGAGCGGATGGGTGAACAACTGCGCGAAGAGTGGTGCCAACTGCACCAGCGGGTTCGTCGACCTCGGGGCACCGAGCGGGAAGAGCGACCTGGGCGTCTTTAGCCAGGCCTTGAGTCAAGCACCCGGTTCGGGTGGCGCGGCCAGCTTGGTCGCGAGCCTGATGCAGAATCTCTGTGGCTCCGGCGGGCAGTACACGAATTGTCAGGCGGCGGGGGCCGCTCAGACCGGGTCCGTCAGTTCGAATCCAGCCGGTATGACATCCGTCGCACAGCAGGGGTTTACTGGCACCATCTCGAACAACCAGGGTTCATTGCAGATGACGGTCGTCATCGGCGTCTTTCTCAACCCCACTTCGAATCTGATCGTTGGCTTCCAATTCGAGTCCACGAGCGCGGCGTCGTTCAAGACCGACAGCGCGGGCGTCACGCCTCAACTGAACAGCGTTCTCGCTAGTTGATCGATCGCCTCGTATTCGCAGACTCGATGATTTGATGCACACCGCGCTGGACGTGACGAGAGGCCGATGACCACAACCCCTCCCCAGGCTTCCGAAGAGCAGTCGCTTTCACTCGTGACATGTCCGTATTGCGACCAGGAAGTACCCACCGGGGCATTCTGCGGCAACTGCGGGTCACACCTCCTCGATGAGGGTGGGCGGTCGCGCATCCACCATTTCGCGGCCTCGCCCACCGAACAGGTGTTCCGAATGGCCATCATCACCACGTTCTTCCCACATCTGCCGCGTCGCCATGCGCACTTGTTCCGCGAGACCTTTGTCGCCGGGGTCCTGCTCGTGATCCTGCTGAGCTCTTTGCGTCTCTACGCTCCGGCGTTGATCGCTGCGGTCGTACTGCTCCCGGTCCTCTACCTCTTGTATTTCTACGAAGTAGAGGTGTGGGAGGGCCACCAACTCCAGGTCATTGCGGGCACGTTCGGTATCGGAGGTGTGTTCGGCGTCGCCTTCAGCCTCGGGTTCGGGCACATCGTGAAGTTCACTTTGGACGGGACCCAGCAAGGTCCACTGTTCAGCGGCGTTCTCCTCCCCGTCGTGGGCCAGCTGTGCATGCTCGTTGGTCCGTTGCTGTTCCTCAGGGGGAGGAAGACCAACGAAGCATTGGACGGGCTGACATTCGGAGTGGCATCTGCCCTCGGGTTTACGGCCGCTTCGGTCATCGCTGGGTACTGGCACGTCCTGACTGCACCGCTGCTCGGATCAGTCACGACGACGGAGCAGATAGCGGGGATCGTGCGTGCGGCCATCCTTGCCGGCGTCGTCAACGCTGCTGCCACCGGGATCATCTGCGCCAGCTTGTGGCTTCGGCATCACGGCAGGTCCCGTAAGCGGCACGACCATTTCGTGCTCCGCCTCCCCTCGGCGGTGTTCGTGGCCTTCGGATTCCAGATCATTCTCGGGCTCATCACCTACTACGTGACCTCGATTCTCTTCGACGCGATCCTGTGGGCTATCGGTGCCGCGATCCTTTTGCTTTGGCTGCGTGTGACAATCCATCATGCGCTTCTGGAGGAGGGGGACGGGCTCGTGATCGGTGAGCCGTCTGCGTGTGCGGAGTGCCATCACCTCGTGCCCACCATGTACTTCTGTCCGATGTGTGGCGCCGCTCGATCGGCCGTGCTCAAGCCCACCCGACCCGGCATTGTGGTGGCGCCGCAATGACCACAGCGACGTACAACAGCTACCCAATCCAGAGCGTCGCCTCGGTGCCGGGAGCTCGGCAGAAGCTCTCCACGAGCACATTCCTTCTCTATGGCGGCATCCTCTTCGCTGGCCTCGTGGTGATCATCGCCTTGATCGCCGTGCTCAACAAGCCCACGACGGCCCTGTGCCACTTCACCTGCGGGCCGGACGTCGGGCCGCGGTTGTCGGCCCCGACCTACTACGAGAACTCGACCTTCGGCTACAAGGTCGAATATGACGGAAATTATTTCAAGCCGACAGCATCGTCGTCGGGTGTCCAACTCAGCCTGACAGTTGGCGGGGGAGGCTTCATCCACTATTCAGCGACATCCGGAAGTGATGTCAACGGCGCCATGCAGAAGGCCTTCAACGGCCTCAACACGAATGCCTTCCAGAACATCAGCGAGATCGAACCGATTCCCGGTGCGGAGATCGGGCTTGTCGAAGGGCAAGGTGTCGCCTACTCGGCGAGCTACGTCCCGCAGGGAGGCGGAAAGTCGATCCCCGTTTCCATCGCCGTGATGGCGTCGACGTTCAACAACGTGACGATCAGCGTCGTCGCCATCGACACCACTGATCTCAGCAGCCCCACTACCTTCCCTCTTGGATTTGCCGACGGGGAGCTTCTCGACGGTCCGCTCACGAACACCATCTGGGCCGGCCAACCGTGAGCGTGAAAGTCGGCGTTGGGCGAATCGCCGGCGTCGCATTGGGCGCGGCGTGTCTTCTCGCCATGGCCGGCCTCCCGTCGAGCGCGAGCACCGAAGCGAGGACCGAAAGCATCCCGACGAACAGCCTGCCGGGTCTGGCCGTCGCTGAGCAGGAGGGGACCGACCTGGGCCTCGTGCCCACGACAACGAAGGTGAATTTTTCTGTCTCGCTCCGCGGTCGGGACCAGACAGGCCTGGCCACGCTGCTGGCGAGCTCGGGAAGGGTGACACGGGCCCAATGGGCATCCACCTACGGCCCTGATCCTTCAAAAGTGGCGTCTATTCAGGCGACGCTGACACACTCCGGTCTCACCTCGGAGTGGCAGCCCGGTGACACAGTTCTCACAGCACAAGGTAATGCCGGCACGGTCGAGCGATTTCTCCGCGTGGCGATCCATCAGTTCGTGTTCAACGGGTCCACCCACTTCTATGCGCCGATCTCATCGCCTGTGATACCGAAGGCGTTCGGTCGGACGGTGCAGGCCATCACAGGGTTGAACAACTATCGCTCCGAGCCGATCGCGACGGTCAAGCAGATCGATGCGATCAGCCCGAGCGGCGTAACGCCGGCCGACATCACGAAATTCTACGACCTGACCCCGCTGCGCGACGCCGGACTAGACGGGTCGGGGATAACCGTCATGTTCCCGGAGTGGGCCATGCCCGATCAGGCGACGCTGAACGCATATGCACAGAAGTTCGGCCTGCCGCCCTTCGACGTCACGGTGCACACCAACACGTCGGCCTGGGGCAGTCCGGCCTCGCCGACGGGCGAGGCCGCAGGGGAGGCGGCCCTCGACCTCGAAGTGGTGCACGGGCTCGCGCCGGGCGCCAAGGAGGTCGTGTACGAGGCGGGTGACCCCGGTGAGCTGGCCGCCATGCTGCAGACCATGTTCAACGACAACCCGAACGCCGTGCTCTCGAGCAGTATCTCGTCGGGTGGATGCGAACTGCAACAAGGAATCAAGGCGCTCGTTGAGCAGCAAAACTCAGTTTTCCAGCAGGCCGCGGCCGAGGGCGAGTCCGTCTTCTGGGCTTCCGGCGACCGCGGTGCGTTCTCCTGTCTCTCGGATGCTTCTCCGTCGACGGCCAATACCCTTGCGGTCTTGCCGGGGGCCGACAGCCCATACGTCACCGCGGTGGGCGGGACCACGTCTTTCTTGGCCTCGAACGGCGCGTACTACAAGGAGGCAGCGTGGGGCGAGCCGCTCGAGTCCTGGGGTGGCGGCGGAGGGGTGAGCAAGTTCTTCTCCCAACCCTCGTATCAGGTGGCACCCGGACTGGCCGCAGGGAGCCTCGGCGGACGAGGCATGCCCGACGTCGCCGCCAATGCTGACACCGTGTCGGGATGGGACGTCTTCAGTCCGTCCAGCCAGGGTCCGGAGGAAGGAATCGACGGGGGCACTTCAGCCGCCACCCCGTGTTGGGCGGCGATTACGGCGCTCATCGACGAGGATCTCGTCAAGCAGGGCCTGAAGCAGGTTGGATTCGCCAATCCGGAGCTCTACTACTTCGCGGCCTCGCCCGCCGGTCTGCCGGCAAACCCGTTCCACGAGATCGCCGCGGGGAGCAACCTCCACTTCCTGTCAACGGCGGGATGGAACGCAGCCACTGGGCTCGGGTCACCCGATGTCGCTCATTTGGCGGACGATTTCGAGTGGTACGAGCGCTCGTCGCATTGACGAACGCTGCGGCTCGGCGTCTCACGAGCGCTGCTGCGTCGGTCCCGAGGTGACACCGAGGATGCGGTCAGGCCTCCTTGCTCTGGGGGCAGCCGGCATACTTCTGATTTCGGCATTCCTGAGCAGTGGCCAGGCGGTCGCAGCCGGTGCCCGCTTCGTGTCGGGTCAGGGCCAGTCGCTCCCGTCCCTCTACGTCGCCACGCACGAAGCCACTGATCTCGGTCCGGTCCCCGCCGCCATGTCGGTGCACTTCACGCTGACCTTCAAAATTCGGAATTCCGCCGCACTGCAGTCGGTCCTGTCCTCGGGTGGACATGTTTCTCCGGCCACGTGGAACGTCACGTACGGACCTGACCCAACCGGGGTGGATGCAATGCTGCGCACGCTGGCTCGGGACGGGCTGAAGGGGCAATGGGCGCCCGGCGATCAGGTTTTGTCGGTTACCGGACCATCGGCCGCCGCCGAGCGGTTTCTGCACCTCGACCTACGCCGTTTCGTGCTTGATGGCCACACGCGGTTTTATGCCCCTCGGACAGCACCGGTGGTGCCGGCGTCGATCTCGGGGCAGGTCGTGGCCGTCGCCGGTCTCGACGACTATCCCGGTGGCATCGTGGCGGCAATCCCGACGGCGGACGTCGGGGTGACGCCGGACTTGATCACGAAATTCTACGACATGACACCGTTGCGCAAGGCTGGACTCAATGGCTCGGGAATGACTGTCATCTTCCCGGAATACGCCATGCCTGCCGTCTCGGTCCTCGACAAATATGCGTCGAAATTCGGGCTGCCACCGTTCGATGTCACCGTGCATTCCGACTCCGCCCGCTGGGGCGAGCCCGGCCCTCCGACCGGTGATGTGGCCGACGAAGCGGCGATGGATCTCGAGATTGTGCACGGGCTTGCTCCTGATGCCAAAGAGATCGTGTACGAGGGTGGTGACGCTCAGCTCCCGCAGATGTTCCAGACCATGTTCCAACAAAACCCTGGGGCGGTGATGTCGAGCAGCATCACCGGCGGTGGGTGGTGCGAGGCCGATCCCAATGCGCGGGCGTTCTCGATCGCGGCGAACACTGTGTTCGAACAGGCAGCTGCGGAAGGCTTCTCGATCTACTGGGCGTCCGGGGATCGCGGCGCGTACGCGTGCACCCAGGACGGCGAGGCCGCCACCCAAGACAAGCTGTCGATCTGGACCGGGTCCGACAGTCCCTACGTCACGTCTGTCGGCGGGTCGACTATTTTTGCCGCAGCCAATGGCGGCTATTACAAGGAATCGGCCTGGGGCGAGCCGATCGAGTCTTGGGGGGGCGGCGGGGGTACAAGCGCGTTCTTCCCGCAGCCTTCCTACCAGGTGGCACCCGGATTGGCGGCAGGGAGCCTCACGGGGCGCGGGACTCCCGACGTGGTGTGTGATGCCGACGAGGTCTCGGGTTGGGACATTTTCATCCCAACGAGCCAAGGACCCCAGGAGGTAGCCGGCGGCGGTACGTCCGCCGCCGCGCCGTGCTGGGCGGCTGTCACGGCGCTCATCGACGAGGATCTCAAGAGCCAAGGCCTGTCCGAAGTCGGTTTCGCCAACCCGCCTCTGTACTTGTTCTCACAAGATCCAGTGGGTATGCCCGCTGAGCCGTTTCATCACGTGACATCCGGCAGCAACCTGCACTTCTTGGCCACGGCTGGCTGGAACTCGGCGACCGGGTTGGGCAGCCCGGACGTCGCTCACCTTGCGGACGACTTCGAGTGGTACGAGCGGACCAAGGGGTGACGAGACTCCATGGAGTGACCGCGTCCGAGTCGGGCTGCGACCTCTCCGACGCAGGTTGACGGGGCATAAGCGTGCGGGTCCGTGACGGCGTACCGCTGTGGGGCTGGCTGATCGCCGTTTTGTGTCTCGCTGCAGTACCGATCGGCGCGGCGTCGGCGACTGGCGTCGCGTCGGCCGCCGCGCTGTCACCGACCACAGCCCAGGCGACCGCCGACGACCTCGGTCCATTGCCGGGAACGAGCAGCGTGTCGTTCACACTGGACCTGGGTGCGCGCCACCAAGCGCAGCTGCAGACGCTGGTGTCCGCCGGTACGAAGGTGAGTTCCGCCGCCTGGAACGCAATGTACGGCCCAGACCCGGCCGCAGTTACCCGTGCACGCGCCGTACTTTCGCGCGCGGGACTGTCGTCGACCTGGGTACCAGGTGATTCCTTGATCACGGTCGGCGGTCCGGCCCGCACTGTGGAACGTTTTCTTCATGTCCGACTTGACCGGTACGTCCTTCGAGGGTCCGACACGACGAGGTTCTATGCGCCGGAACGAACGCCCGCCGTGCCAAAGTCCATTGCGCGCTGGGTGACGGCGGTGGTTGGACCGAGCGATTATCCCCACGCGTTGGCAGCCGCCATCCCACAGTCGGAGTACGGCATATCGCCAGCAGAGGCGACTTCGTTCTACGACCTCACGCCGTTACGGAAAGCGGGCCTCGACGGCACGGGGACGACGGTCGTGTTCTTGGAAGCAACCGTCCCGCCGGCCGCCGACCTGGCCGCCTATGCAAAGAAGTTCCACCTGCCGCCCTTCGATGTCAAGGTGAGGACAGATCCTCGCGCATGGGGGGCTCCGGAGACGACAACGACTTCGGGTTGGGCTGACGACGCAGAGGAATCCGCGCTCGACCTCGAGGTCGTCCATGGCCTGGCCCCCGGGGCACGGGAAGTCGCCTACGAGTTCGGCGACGACTCGGACGTTCCGGCGATGGTCCAGGCCATGATTCGGCAGAACCCCGACGCCGTCCTCACGAGCAGCTACTCAATGGCTGACTGCGAGCGCTCACCCGGTGGCCGAGAAGACGCGCAATCGCTCAACGCTGTGTTCGAACATGCCGCAGCGCAGGGCACCACCATCTACTTTGCATCAGGAGATCGGGGCGCATTCGCCTGCCTCCCCGACGGGAATCCCTCGACCGAGCAGGCTCTGTCGGTCGATCCCGACGTCGACAGCCCGTACATCACCGGAGTGGGTGGAACGTCGGCCTTCTTGGCCTCCAACGGCTCCTACTACAAGGAGGCGGCGTGGGGCGAACCGCTCGAAACATGGGGGAGCGGCGGCGGACTCAGCGGCCTTTTCAAGCAGCCGTCCTATCAGGTTGCGCCCGGACTCGGTGCCAACACTCTGACTGGACGTGGGGTTCCCGATGTCGCCTGTGACGCCGACAGCGACGTCAGCGGGTGGGACGTCTTTGAGCCAACCGAATCATCCAAGGGGATCGGCGTGGCTGAATACGCGGATGGGGGGACCTCCGCCGCTGCGCCGTGTTGGGCGGCCATCACCGCACTCATCGACGAGGACCTCTTGCACCAGAATCTGCCTGAGGTCGGATTCGCCAATCCGGCGCTGTACGACTTCGCCCGTGTACCGGCGGGCCTGCCCGCCTTGGCTTTTCATCAGGTAACGGAGGGAAGCAACTTCCACTTTCTTGCCACAGCCGGATGGAACCCGGCCACGGGGCTGGGAACACCCGACGCAGCCCACCTCGCCGACGACTTCGAGTGGTACGAACGGGCGAAGACGTGACGCAACGTGCCGCCCGGGCTCAGGATGCGTTCGTCGATGCCGAGTAGTTGTACACCCGGCCGTGGCCACCAACGGCAACGCACCTGGCGGCAGAGGCACAGCTCACATCGTTGAGACCGATCGAACTGGAGTCGAGTTGTCGGGAGGTCCCGGGCGAGCCGTTCAGGATCGGTACCGCCATCCCGGTGTCGTCCACCACCATGCAGAACCCTTTGGCCGGGCACGACAAGGCATCACCTCCGTTCTGCAAATTGTTGTCGAAGGTGACCGGGTTCGACCAGGATCGGCCGTCCCACACGAACGCCTCGCCAAAGTCGTCGAGGGCCACGCAATAGGTCGACAACGCACAGGAGACCGCCGAAAGGGTGTTCGGCTCCGACCCACCTTGCGGAGTCGACGGGTTGGGTGCCGCCACTTCGGACCACCGGGTGCCGTTGAACCGGTAGGTGGTACCGGGCGTGTCGGAGCTCACCGCCATGCAGAACGTGGAGTCCGTGCAGGACACGTCCTGTAACTGCCCACCGCCGTCGACGGCGTTCGGAGCCGACCAGGTGCCGCGGTAGATGAGAGCGTTCCCGGCGTCGTCCACCGCCGCGCAGAACCGGGTAGTCGGGCACGAGAGCGCAACGATGTCGCCAACATTGTCCACCACCCCGAAACTCGTCCAGGTGGAGCCATGGAAGAGCGCCATCGTGCCGCTCCCGAGGATGGCCTGACACCACGTCACTGCCACACACGAGATGGCCACCGGGGAGTTGGCCGACACCTCGGTGGCCGGAATGGCGCTCGACGAGGACCAAACGCCACGGACCAGGCTCACCAGGTGACCATGCTCGTCGATGGCCAGGCAGCGCGACGTCGTGGGGCACGAAACGCTGACCAGAGTCGCCCGGCTGGCCATCGTGACCGAACTCGACCATGTGCCCGTTCCGCCGCCCGCCGGTCCACATGCGGCGAGTACTACCGATAGCGCGACGATGAGCGAAACCGTCGCAGAGGTACGGATTCGGCTTCCAGACCCCTTCTTCCCCGATCGTCGCACTCAGATATCATGGCCGGTGGTCGGCGACCAGGGGGGAACCGGTGACCCGGCAGTTCAAGCCGGGGCCTCGACGCCGTTCGACAGTGCTTCGGTCCGGCGCCGGCGACGGGCGAGACTCGGTGGGATGCTTTTACCGACGCCTGCCCTTTGACCTTCCTCGACAGCCTCATCGCAACCGGCACGCAGTAGCTCGGAAACAGGCAGGGACTCGTCGGCACGGCAACGGATCGAAAGGGGGATGGGGAAGCAGGTCCGCTCGTTGGACCCTGTGCCCCTGACGACCAATGGCCAAGGGTGTTCTCCTGCGCCACAGGGACTTCCGGCTGCTCTGGGGCGGCGAATCCGTCAGCGAGTTGGGCTCGCAGGTCAGCCTGCTCGCCATTCCACTCCTGGCCGTGAGGACGCTGCACGCCACGGCATTCGAAATGGGGCTGCTCACCGCGGCGTCGACCGCCGCCTTCCTCATCGTCGGGCTGCCGGCAGGCGTCTGGGTGGATCGCGTGCGTCGCCGTCGACTCATGATCGGTGCCGACCTGGGACGGGTCCTCGCACTGGGCTCCATTCCGATTGCCGCCGCGGTAGGTCGTCTTACGTTGGCCCAGCTCTTCGTCGTGACGCTCGTGAGCGGCGTCCTCACCGTCTTCTTCGATGTCGCCTACCAGTCGTACCTTCCTGCACTCGTAGGGCGGGAACACCTGGTCGAGGGCAATGCCAAACTGACCGGCAGCGCGGAGGTGGCCGCGGTGGCCGGTCCGGGCGCCGCCGGAGCCCTTGTCCAGGCGGTCGGGAGTTCTGCCGCTGTGGCTGTCGACTCGGTGACCTTCCTTGTTTCCGCCATGGCCGTGGGTGCCATACGTTCGCCCGAGCCGAAGCCCACGGTGCCCGAGGGCGGGCACGCCGGACTCGTGGAGGGCATTGCGCAGGGTTTGCGTTTCGTCTTCGGCAACGCGCTCCTGCGGGCGATCGCCGCCACCACTGCCACCTCCAACTTTTTCAGCGGCATCGCCGCCGCGGTCGAGATCGTCTTCCTGGTGCGCCAGGTCCACGCCTCGCCGGGGGTGATCGGCCTCCTCTTTGCATTAGGTGGTGTAGGCGGAGTGGCCGGCGCGTTCTCCGCCGGGCCCATCGCCCGCCGCGTCGGCGGGGCGCGTGCCACCATCATCGGGATTGCCGGGAGCGTGGGAGCGCTGCTGATCCCCCTGACCATGCCAGGGGCGGGACTCCTCTACTTCGGCGTCGGCATCCTGATGGTCTCCTTCTCGGCCACGGTCTACAACGTGAATCAGGTCAGCTTCCGGCAGCGTTTGTGCCCCGACCGGCTGCTCGGCCGCATGAACGCGACGATGCGTTTCGTCGTCTGGGGGGTGCTCCCCATCGGAGCCCTGATCGGCGGCATCATGGGGGCGGTCTTCGGCCTACGCACGACTCTTTTGATCGGTGCGCTGGGCCAGGCCGTGGCGGGAATCTGGTTGCTTGCATCGCCGATGCGGCGGTTGCGTGACTTCCCCGACCCCCCGCCGGAGGCGCAGCGCGGCGGCGGGGCCTGACCGCCCACCTCGCGGGCGGCGGGTCCGCTACCGGTGGTGCTCGGTGATGCCGACGGCCGGGAGGGCCTCGATCTCGCCCTTGGTCAGCTGCACGGTGATCGCCTGGTCGATCTTCTGGACGGATCCGATCGGAATAGCGACCCGCTTGCGCCCCCAGATGTGGCCTTCCTGCAAGAGCACGTGCGTGACATGACCTTGGGCGGTGTCGACGACCAAGCCCTCGACTTTGCCGATCTCACCGTCACTCGCGTGGACTGCCTCACCGCGCCGAATACCGACCTCGCCGGGCGGGAGCATGTCGCGAGTCTCAACGGCGCTGGCCAGCGTCAGCCTGGGATCGGTCCCGCCCTCCAGGCCGAAGTAAGGCGAGTAGTAGGCCTCGTGTGCGGCGTAGGCCTGATACCCGCTGCCCCCAGGAAGGAAGTCCATCTCCTCGGCGCCCGGCAGCTTCTCGAATTCGGCGAGGGTGTAGCGCAGGCGGACCGTGCCGGCCTCAGTCTCGACCATCTCGAGCGGGACCAGGCGGCCCAGGCCGCTGCGGTGCTCCGGCTCAATGACGAGGTGCGTGAGCTCGCGGGCCACCGGGTCCACGACGACCCTGCTCACAGCGCCACAGGGTCCGTCGCTGCATGTGGCGGCGGACCCGATCGTGATCGTCGTATCTGTCATACCGGCCTCCTTCTTCGGGCAAGACCCTACTGGGGTGCCGAAGGCCTCCTGATCTTTTCGGCGACGAGGGAAACCACGTCACCAGCCACGTAAATCGACCTCCCAGCGGTCGACGACCTCGTCGCCGTCGACCAGAAAAAGGGATTCGTGGTACGCCACGGTGGGGTCGACGTGCGCCGGGATCACCCGCACGCGGTCCCCGACCCGGAAGGGGGAAGCCGGAGCGAATACAAGGTGCTCGTCCGAACAGAACCACACCTCGGCGCCCTCGAGAGCTGGGTTGCCATGGTCCATACCGAATGCCTTGAGCCCGCAGTCGGCTACGGCCCAGCCCGCGGAAACGGAGAT